>Ga0209812_10000035_pt1 | contig 110844 bp, 104 predicted proteins | sample JI71714BDNA_FD_187502 | JGI IMG/M metagenome (GOLD analysis project Ga0209812, IMG submission 187502) | Wastewater effluent complex algal communities from Wisconsin, to seasonally profile nutrient transformation and Carbon sequestration -... | ecosystem: Engineered > WWTP > Effluent > Algae... | reverse complement strand
GCTAGTTTCAGGGCTTCAGCTTTAAATTCAGCGGTGTGAGTCTTGCGGGTCTTTTTGGTTGTCATATTCACCTCGTTAAGTCATTTTACTCACTTAGCGTGGTGTCCAAAAGTATTGGATCAGTTCAAACAGTGGCTTCGTTAAGCTGCCACGTAGCGGTCCTGAGCATCCAACATTCCTCCCGCCCTGTGGTGCTCTTAGGCATGGTTGTATCTTATGGGACTATCTTATAGAGCAACCATACCGTAGTGACCGCCCATAACGAGCCTATTATGGCCATATTAAAGCTGTCGCTGAGCGCGAATAAGCGCATAAGCAGCTTGTATTGCTTGGGTTTTCTCCGTTGCCAATGCCATCATTTCCGGCGGTAGACCTTGCGCCTGAAGCTTATCAGGATGATGCTGAGCCATCTGCTTTTTGTAGGCTTTTTTTATCTCACTCTCCGATGCACTCGCGGTTATCCCTAACAGTTGATAGGCCGCTTGTAGCTGTGATTCATCCGAAGATGTCGTATATGCATGGCTGGATTGTTGCCCTGAGCCGTGCTGGGCAAATGCCGATTCGGCGGCAAAACGCCCCAATAAATACTCCAGCTTGATCGCCGAAATACCAATGCCTTTGCTGATTTGCTGCAATAACGCGTATTCGCTGCCACTTAAACGCGCATCGACAAATGCGGTACTGATCTGGATCTCTAAAAACATTTGGAGTAAATCAGGACGCCAACGAAAGCGCTCTTTTAACTGTGTTAAAAGCTCATGCAACGGAAAATTGCTATCCTTGCCCTCTCTGAACGCTTGTTGTGCTTGTGTTTGCTGTGCGGCGGTTAACTTTAAACGCTGCATAAATGCATTGGCATTGGCAATATGCGCTGTCGTCACTTGGCCATCGACTTTGGCAATATGCCCCATCACCGCAAAAGTGCTGTACATAAAAAGCCGATCCGCATCGGTTTGTTGTTGTCGCCAGTGTGCAAACCCTTGCAGCTTTGATACACCTGCGGCAGAGCGTCGATCGAACCAATGCCCTATCGCTACGCCTAAAATCAAACCGGCAATCTTAAAAAACGCCAGGCCAACTAATCCGCCCAGTAACTTACCCCACATTCTTCGCGGCTCCTTTGGTATGACTTTGTACTATGCACTGTTGTGTCGCCGGCTGCGCACCAGCACCAAGCCATAACTCCATGTCTGTTAAACGTTGCGGCGTGCCAATATCCGCCCACAAGCCCTGAAACACCTCTCCTGTGACCCGTTGTTTTTCCATGGCGGCTCTTAGCAATGGCGCAAGCTTAGCTGCACCTAGCGGTAAATGTTGAAATAGCATGGGCTGATATACGCCGATTCCGCTAAAGGTAAAACTCGGCGTTCCCGTCGGTCGTAATAACGATGCTGCATTCGGTTCGGTTGCGCTTGCATGCTGGATGGCAAAATCGCCATGGGGATGCTGCGGTGGATTGGGAACCAGCACCAAATGCGCTAGCTGACTCGTGAGCGTTGTCGGTAAGGTGGAGAAATCAAACTGAGTAAAAACGTCCCCATTCACCACCACAAAGGGCGCATCGCCCAACAATGGCAATGCTTGCCGAATACCGCCGGCAGTTTCTAATGCACCGGAAGTCTCTGCGGAGTAGACAATCGATGCACCCAACGCATGACCATTGCCAAAATAAGCCTCAATGCGATCACCTAGCCACGCATGATTGATGACAATATCGCAGATCCCTGCCGCCACCAACGCTTCAATGTGATATTGCAATAAGGGTTTGCCGGCTAAGGGCAATAACGGCTTGGGACAGTGATCCGTCAGCGGCCGCATCCGCTCGCCACGTCCAGCAGCTAAAATCATGGCTCGCATGTTTGCCCCTTAGCCGCATCGCTTAGTCGCGTTTGTACCATTGGATAATGCACTAACACATGCTCGGAAAACCAACGAGAACATGCCGTAAATTGTGAATATCGCTGCAAGACATCCGCCACATAAAATACCACGCGTGGTAAATCGGCCAAATACCCACTTTTACCGTCGCGATGATGTAAACGCGCAAAAATTCCCAGCACTTTTAAGTGCCGTTGCAACCCCATCCAATCCAGCATGCGTTGGAACTCCGCGGCTGAAATGGCTACACAATGCCCCTCGGCTTGCAATTGACTCAAGCAATGCGCTCGCCATGTTGCCACCACATCCTCGGGCCATTGGATATAACAATCTTTTAATAGCGACACCATATCGTAAGTCACAGGCCCTAACACCGCATCCTGAAAATCAATCACCGCGAGGCGTTCATCAGATTGCACAAGTAAATTACGCCCATGGAAATCACGATGCATCCCCGCATAAGGCTGGGCCAACGCACTATCAATTAACAAATTAAAACACTGCTGCCACATGTCATGTTCGACATCATTGAACGTCAATTGCAGATGAGCGTTGACAAACCATTGAAAAAACAAGTCCAATTCGCGCTGCATAAATGCCGCATCAAATATGGGTAATGGTTCATCTGGCGCAACTTGTTTTAAGGCTCGTATTTGAGGGAGTAAGCGCAAGGCCGCCTGATAATGAGTAAAACTCTGCGCAAACGCCGCCGCATTGGTGGCGTAGTCTGAACGCAGCAGATGCGTGTCGCCCAAATCATCCAACAACATTGCGCCATGCGTAGAGTGATATGCCAGCACACGAGGAACAAGCACCCCCTGCGCCGACAATGCCTGCGCTAGCTTTATAAAACGCTGCGCCGCCACATCGTCTGGTGGCGCCAACATCAAGATAAATGTCGATGGCTGGCAAACAATACGAACATAGCGCCTTACGCTCGCATCACTGGTAATAGCGTCCATCTTTATAATAGGACTAGGTAACCACTGGGCTAACCATGGTTGCAACTCACTGACTTCTGGCAACATAACCAACTCCACCAGGGGTAAAGTCGTCACTATAACGCATTAGCAGGAACGCTAAAATTGATTTATGATAGCCACCCAGTCGATGGCTTAAAGCCAGTGGCTATGGGCCGCAAACGAACCACATCATCGACATAATTGAAAGAGAATCTTGGATGAAAAAAACGGTGTTAAGCCAGTTTATGGTGACACTTTTTGGTAGTTTAACAAGTTCGTTCGTCATGGCATCGGCAGACGCCGATGCGGTACGGCAATGTTATGTCACGCCTACGGTACCAAGCGCACTGACCGCGCTGGATAGCCAAGATAAACGTGTCGTGATCCGCTCTGATCACGCCAGCATGCAACAGGGCCATAATGCTCGATTTGACGGTAACGTCTCGCTCAGCTATCGGGATACCTTGCTGACCGCGCCTCGGGCTGAATTTAGTCAAACCGACCAAAGCCTTTTAGCGGATGGCGGTATTGAATATTTTACCCAAGCCCTTCGCGTGCGGAGTTCTAGCTTAAAAGCGAGCCTTGCCCAAAATGAATTAACGCTCACCGATGCTGACTACCGATTAATGCAACAAGCGGGGCGTGGCCATGCCAAACAATTGACCGCGAATGATGCAGGCTTAACCCTTGAAAAAGCCGTATTTACAACCTGTCCAGAACAAGACAATGGCTGGGCATTGCAAGCTCAACGGATTAATTTAAATAGTGAGTCAGGCTGGGGTGAAGCGTGGAACTCCACCATCCACATTAAAGGTGTGCCGGTTTTATATCTGCCATATATGACATTCCCTGTGAATGATGAACGCAAATCTGGCTTATTAATTCCACAAATTGGTAGTTCGCAAAAACGCGGGATTGACGTGGCACTGCCATATTACTTAAATCTGGCCGAAAACTACGATGCCACTATTACCCCACGGCTGATGACCACACGCGGCACCCAATTGAAAACCGAGCTGCGCTACTTAACGGCTCAGCAACAAGGTGAATTCCACGTTGAGTATTTAAACAATGACCGAAAAAAACCTGTCGGTCAGCAGCAGCGCTATTTGACGCATTGGACACATCAAGCGGATATGTCGGACCGTTGGCGCGCCAATGTCGATTTTACCGATGTAAGCGATGACAGTTATCTCAATGAACTCGGCTCCGATTTTAACAGTCCCAGCGACACCCAGCTGTATCGCCAAGCGGGTTTAAATTACTTTGGGGATTGGGTTAACTCGGATATTCGTTTGCAAGGCTTTGAAATTCTTGGTCGTTATAATACGCCTTACACCGCACTTCCGATTGTGAGTCTGAGCGCTGCCCAGCCTTTCAAACTGGCCGGCCCCCTCGAGTTCAGCTGGGCATCGCAATATGCGCATTTTCGTAACGATATGCCAAGCATTGCCACGGATCCTACCCGAGCTCATCGCGCGCATTTGGAACCAACGCTGCGACTGCCTTACATCAGCAGCGCCTTTGAATCGGTGTTGGAAGGTAGTTGGTTATATACGCGCTATCAATGGCAAACTCCACAATCAGGTGTCACTGGCGCTATAACAGAGGGCAGTGACACTACGCTTGCCCGCAGTGTTCCCAAAGTAAGATGGTTGAATAAACTACATTTTGAACGCGAATATTCTTGGTTTGGTGAACAAGCCATTCAAACCCTTGAACCGCAGGCGCAGTATTTATACATCCCCTATCGCGATCAACAGCAGATCCCTCTCTTTGACACCGCACGGTTGCAAGATGACTACTTTGGTTTGTTTCGTGAAAATCGATTTTCAGGACTTGATCGGATCAATGATGCCAATCAAGTTACCCTGGGCGTCACAACCCGTTTTTACGACCAATTCCAGACAGAGCGAGTGCGTTTTAGTATTGGCCAGATTGTCTATATCGAAAGCCCGCAAACCATTATTGATAACGAGAATCCAAAGGACAATGGCACTATTGGCTCTGCCAATGAATCGGTATTTGCTGCCGAAGCTTTGCTGCATTTCCAGCAGCGCTGGTACTTAAATTCAGGCGTGCAATATGATGCCGATAGCAATCGTTTACTAAAAAGTGGCGTGACCTTGGATTATCGCAGTGATGATAAAGCGCTATTTCAACTGAACCATCGTTATAGTCGCAGTGTCTCAGATTACACCATCGCTCAGCTTGGCGCGCTTGGCACTATGCCCATCAATGAGACCTGGCAAATGGTTGCGTCTTACCATCGTGATGTTGAACGAGACCGCATGCTAGAAGCTAATGTGGGCTTGCAGTACCAATCTTGCTGCTGGGCGGTTCGCTTGGTGGCTCGTCGACAAATTGAGGCCAATTTGGAGTTTAGCAATAATGGCCTGCAGCAACCGGTCAAAATGGATACCGGATTTGCACTGCAATTTGTGTTAAAAGGATTTGGTGACAGTGCCGGATTTGACGTGTCAGATATGTTATCTAATGGTATCTTTGGCTATCGTCGTCCCTATCTACTTAATAATTAATGTGGGAATTTATGAAGTTTAAAACTGCAGTGGTAACGCTGGTCGTTGCTAGTTTATGTGGCTTGGCGCAAGCGGCTGAAAAAAAAATCGACGGCGTAGCTGCCATTGTCGACAATAATGTTGTGCTTGAGAGTGAAGTCAACGAAATGGTGAATCGCGTTAAGCTCAATGCACAAAAACAAGGCCAACAGTTGCCTGCCGATAAAGTATTGCGCATCCAAGCGATGGAACGTCTGATTATGACCAATCTGCAATTGCAATTGGCCAAACGCATGGGATTGCAGATCACCGATCCACAACTTGATCAGACCATTGAAAATATCGCTCGCGAACAAAACATCTCCGTTGAACAGTTCCGGCAACAAGTTGTGGCAGAAGAAGGCAGCTACGAACGTTTTCGTGAGCGGCTACGGGAAGAAATTACCGCGGGTGAAGTGGTCCGAGCCAATGTGCAGCGCCGGATCTACATTAGCCCGCAAGAGATCGATACCCTGACCAAGCTGATGGAAGAGCAAGGTGGTAACACCGAACAATATCGCATTGGCCACATCTTAATTGCCGTGCCCGCTGAAGCCACGCCCGAACAAATCACTGAAGCAGAAGATAAAGCTAAAAAAGTCGTTGAACTTTTAAATAATGGAAGTGATTTCAAAAAAATCGCGATCACCTCGTCGATGGCGGACAACGCGCTTGAAGGCGGTGACATGGGCTGGTTAAACATCAACGAAATGCCAACGCTTTTTGCCGACCAGGTCCGCGGTAAAAAGAAAAAAGACTTTATTGGTCCACTGCGCTCTGGTGCAGGCTTCCACGTATTGACCATTTTTGATATTCAAGGCGCGAATGTCGTTGAATTTGAAGAAGTTCGGGCAAGACACGTCCTGATCAAACCGTCAGTTATTGTCAGTGAGGAAAAAGCCAAACAAATGCTCACTCAGTTTGTGGCTGATGTGAAAGCTGGTAAAGCCGATTTTGCCGAATTTGCCAAAGCGAACTCTGAAGATCCAGGTTCCAAATTAAAAGGCGGCGACCTGGGTTTTGCCGATCCTGAAGTCTATGTGCCGGAATTTAAAGATACGTTAAAGCGGATTGCCATCAATGAAATCAGCCAACCATTTCGCACTCAGCATGGCTGGCACGTAGTACAGCTGTTAGAAAAACGCACCGTGGATGCCACTGCCGAACGTAAACGTGAACAAGTGACACGTATGATTTATACCCGCCGTTACAATGAAGAGTCGGCGAACTTTATGCGCGAGCTTCGTGATAAAGGTTTTATTGAGATTATCAGCGAATGATCAACACCTTGCGCATTGGTATCACAGCGGGAGAGCCTGCGGGTATCGGCCCAGATCTGGTGATTCAATTGGCACAGCACGCATGGCCCGTTGAGCTGGTTGTGTTTGCCAATGCACAGTTGTTACACGAACGCGCAGCTTTGATCGGTTTGCCACTTGAACTGCGGCCTTATGATGTCAGACAACCGGCACAGCCCCAAGCAGCCGGTAGTTTAACGATTGTTGATATTGCGATGCCGGCGAGAGCTATCGCCGGACAGCTCAACGAAGATAATGGCCATTATGTGGTAGAGACTTTATCTGCGGCGGCTCAGGCAGCCATGGCCGGAACCGTTGCCGCTATTGTCACCGGGCCCGTGCATAAAGGCATCATCAACAAAGCTGGCATTTCTTTTAGTGGTCATACTGAATTTTTTGCCTTACAGTCCAATACGCCATGCGTTGTCATGATGTTGGCAACCGAAGGGCTACGCGTGGCACTTGCCACCACGCATATTCCACTGGCGTATGTTGCCAAAGCCATTACCCGTGAGCGTTTAATACAGGTTCTGCGTATTTTACGGCACGATTTACAACAAAAATTCGCCTTAGAAAACCCCAAAATTTTAGTCTGTGGTTTAAATCCTCATGCAGGTGAAGGCGGTCATTTGGGCCGCGAAGAAATTGATGTGATAACCCCTGTGCTTGAGCAGTTGCGAGCGGAAGGCTTTGATTTACAAGGTCCATTACCCGCTGACACCCTGTTCCAGCCCAAATATCTACAGCACGCCGATGCCGTCCTCGCCATGTATCACGATCAAGGCTTGCCGGTACTTAAATTTAAAGGCTTTGGCCGCTCCGTAAATATTACGTTAGGTCTACCCTTTATTCGGACCTCTGTCGATCATGGCACTGCCCTGGATCTGGCAGGCAGCGGTCAAGCCGACGTCGGCAGTTTCAGCCATGCGCTTGAACAAGCCATTTTTTTAGCGACAAAATCGAATCAAACCCATGAATGATAAAGTACATTTAGGTCACCACGCGCGTAAACGTTTTGGGCAGAATTTCCTTCACGACCCTGCCGTCATTGAACGTATCGTGAAAGCAATTGCCCCCAAACCCGGCGATCAGTTGGTAGAAATCGGCCCTGGCCTTGGCGCGCTTACGGAGCCTGTTGCGGAGCGCGCAGGTCACTTAACTGTGGTTGAACTCGACCGCGACCTCGCACAACGACTGCGCGAACATCCAACACTTGCTGAAAAACTAACGATCCATCAAGCCGATGCCATGAAGTTTGACTTTACCAGCCTGCTACAAAGCGGGGGTAAATTAAAAGTGTTTGGCAATCTGCCATATAACATCTCGACTCCCTTGCTGTTTCATCTGTTTGGCTACGCTGAGCACATTGAAAATATGCATTTTATGCTGCAAAAAGAAGTAGTCGAGCGTATGACGGCAGGGCATGGCAGTAAAACCTATGGCCGTCTTAGTGTCATGACACAGTTTTTTTGCCATGCGATGCCAGTGGTGGAAGTCGGTCCAGGCGCATTTAAACCGGCGCCCAAGGTGGACTCGGCGGTGGTTCGTCTGATCCCCAAACCAGATTCTGAGCGGCAAGGCGTTCCGGTCACGGTACTAAACCGCGTATGCCTTGAGGCATTTAATCAACGTCGTAAAACCTTGCGCAACTGTTTTAGCAATTTTGCCAGTGCTGAGGACATCGAAGCCTTGGGTATAGATCCAAGTTTACGCCCGGAACAATTGCCCGTTAGTGAATTTATTCGTGTTGCCGCATGGTTGGCTCAACGCCCTGATGCCACAGCTTTCGCGACGCCTTTCTCGGCGGAACAAGATACAGCTGATGATGCCGCAACCTGAGGTCGATAAGGATTACCCATGCCGAGTCAAGATATCGCTATTCATGTAGAAACCCAATTTATTGCGGGTCAATCGGATGAGCAACAAAATCGTTTTGTATTTGCTTATCACATTGAAATTCATAACCAAAGCACTCAAACAGTGCAATTACTTCGACGTTATTGGTCCATCCATGATGGCAATGGCAAACATACCGAGGTGGAAGGTGAAGGCGTAGTCGGCGAGCAACCCTTGCTCGCACCTAATGCGTGCTATCAATACACCTCAGGCTGTGTTCTTGAAACTCCGGTTGGCACCATGCAGGGATACTATGTCATGCAAACCATTGGGGGGGATGAATTTCAAGCGCCTATCCCATTGTTTCGCTTAGCAAAAGCGGGAGTTTTGAATTAGTGGCGATTTATGCCATTGGTGACGTACAAGGTTGCTTTGCCGAATTACAGCAACTGGTGCAAAAAATTCGTTTCCGTGCCGATTGTGATCAACTATGGTTTTGTGGTGATTTAATCGCGCGCGGGCCGGATTCATTAGCAACATTGCGTTGGATCCGCGATCTTGGCGACAATGCAATCACTGTGCTTGGTAATCACGATCTAAACTTTTTAGCTCACCTTGCCGGCTATGGCCGCATTCAAGCTGCCGATAAACTTGAGGCGCTACTGCAAGCGCCTGACCGAGACGCTCTGGCCAACTGGCTCTCAGAACGACCTCTACTCCACTATGACCAAGCGCGTGACACATTATTAGTTCATGCTGGGTTATCGCCAGCGTGGGACCTTGGTATGGCCCTGCAGAACGCTCGGCAGGTTGAACAGCTTCTACGTCATCATCCCGAACAACTTTGGCCTATTATGTATGGCAATACTCCCGATGCTTGGGCTGATTGCCAGTCAGAAACAGAGAAAATTCGTTATAGCATTAACGCATGCACGAGGATGCGCTATTGTTATTTAGATGGACGTTTAGAGCTCAAAGAAAAAGGCGAAATTAGCCATAATCCGGCGTTAATTCCTTGGTTTGAACTCTGGCGACACAAATCACATCCACAGCTGTTATTTGGTCATTGGGCCGCCTTACAAGGAAACTGTGATTTACCAAATATCCATGCCCTAGACACCGGTTGTGTCTGGGGTAATGCTTTAACGGCACTTTGTCTTGATGACAAACAACGTTATAGTGTTAAGGGCGTGAATCGGGTAAAGTGTTGAAATGCTGTGCCTATTTTGTCACATCCTGTGTGTGACAGTTTTTCTCACAGCTCATATTTTCGATCAAGGTTGTTGCTGGTTAGCAGCAGCCTTGAACGTTTGTCGTAAGAATTGTGGTCCTGTCTATAGGAGTGTTCTATGAATTTAACGGTTGCCAGACGCATTATTGGTGGATTTGGGGTGATTACCGCCCTACTACTGTTTATCGGGATTGTCTCCTATGTCAGTTTAAATCGGATCAGTGACTCCACCAGTAAGGTGAACACTGTGTCGATCCCTGCGCTGGAAAACAGTGCCATTTTGCAAAGTGAATTTGTCAAAATGAGTAAAATTAGTCTGCAAGCTTTTTATGCCAACAGCCCCAAAGATGTGGACAATTTACGCCAACAATTCGAATTGGAACGCCAGCAATATGATACGGCCGCGAAAGCCTTGCAAAATGTTGTTGCAGCAGAACCTGAGTTGGCTGGTTTGTTGGATAAAATCAATAACAGTTACCAAGGCTTTTTAACCAGTAACACCAAGTTATTCAACGAACTTAAATCGGCACGCACATTTAATGAAACTATCGCGAGTCAGTTGTCCGATCTTGAAGGCAATGCGGATGACTCTGCGTCATTGATCTTAGATTTTACAGATTTACGCGATGTGAATGGTCGATTTCCAAAATCCGCTGCGGCAGCCGCTGAGCTTGAAACGAGTCTGAATACGTTGATCAGCACAGTGGTAGATTTAACGAGAACGGATTCACAAGTTACAGCCGATACCTTAACCAATGAAGTCAAATCTCGGCTTGAGAGTATTAAAACCTTACTCAGCACCATGCAAACAGAAACCAAGGGAAATATTGAGTTAGTAGCTGACTTAGCTGAGAAGGTGACGGCTGTCGAAGAGCTATTAATGAGTGCAGATGGTTTGTTAGCATTGAAGCATAAAAAATTAGCGGCATTAGCCGCAGCGTCTAAGTTACTGCTGACGAACGAAGCGCAAACTGAAGAAGGTCTGAAAGGATTAAATAGTTTGCTGAGCAAATCACGTGATGTCGCTGGCGACATTCAAGCAACTGCAGCTAGTGGTGTATCAACCGCGATAGGGACTATTGCCATGGTGGTATTAGGCTCGATCGTGCTTGCCATATTTATCGGCCGGATCACGGTCAACTCGATTACGCATCCGCTGGCAAAAGTGAATGACATTCTGGGCGTCGTTGCCTCTGGTGATTTGACTCGACGTTTGGACGACTCCGCGTCCGATGAATTTGGTGAACTGGCGAAGAACTGCAACAAGGTCATCAGTAGCCTGAGAGATTTGATTCAAGGCATTATTGCGCGTTCAACTCAGTTAGCCGCGGCATCTGAGGAAACTTCAGCGATTACCATGCAAACCACGCAAGCTATTCGTGATCAAAAATCACAAGTCACACAGGCTGCGACGGCGACAACTGAAATGAGTAGCACGGCTCAAGGTGTGTTACATAGCGCCAATGATGCGTTATCTGCGATTAAGCATGCGGATGCTGAAGCCGAACGCGTCAAAGGTATTTCTGAAAATAACAAACAAACCATATTGCAGCTATCGCATGAAGTGGAACAAGCCTCCAAGGTTATCAATAAATTGCATCAAGATAGTGCATCCATTGGTAGCATCTTGGATGTCATTCGTAGCATTGCTGAACAAACGAATTTGTTGGCACTTAATGCCGCTATTGAAGCTGCACGAGCCGGTGAACAAGGTCGTGGTTTTGCGGTAGTCGCCGATGAGGTGCGCTCATTAGCGTCGAAAACGCAATCGTCGACTCAAGAAATTCAAGCCATGATTCAAGTGCTGCAAACCGGTGCGCATGCCGCCGTTGAAGCCATGAACAAGGGGCGTCGCCAAGCTGAAAATAGCGTGTCGCAAACCGAAGTCGCAACCCATGCATTGGATTCGATTACCAATGCTGTGCATCAGGCTTATGATCGTAGCGAACAGATCTCTCATGCCGCCAAAGAGCAAAATCAAGTGTCGAATGAAATCAGCCATCTGCTTGAATCTATTGTTAATATCGCAGAAGAAACCGCTTCAGGTGCTGAGCAAACCTCGGATTCCAGTCATGAAGTGGCGCGATTGGCTGAAGAACTGCGTCAATCTGTACAAGAATTCCGCGTATAAATTTGAGCGTCATATTCGGCGTGATGGCGACACCATTACGCCGACACCATTGATTGACATTTTGTTGTCGTGAATTTCAGCAATCATAAAAGCGGCAGTCAGCCGCTTTTTTACTTCATATCTCTTGTATGCCACATCTGCAATTTGTACCACCTGCGATGTCAGTAAAGCCTGCTGTTAGTTTTTTGTCTACCATGAAGCTACGTTATGAATAACAGCTTTTAATGACCTTTATGAAAGACTGTGAGCAAACATCGGGGTAAGGAAACGCAGCATAAAAACCAGATAACAAAGTAGTATGAAAAGACCCAGCATCATAAGCTAGGTCACATAAATATGAAGACGACACTCCTCAGGCTTGAATTGAAAACCTAAGCGAGATGTAGCGAGCGTCAATAGATAGCATGCATGTTAATCCGCCGCACCGGCACGCTCTTGCAATACGGCTACCAGCGGTGAACCTGCATGATTTGCTTTGGCCCAATCAAGATCATCTTTGATCTGCGATGCAGATAACTGTTTGATGATAAATTCACCCGCACCAGCAGCATTGTTCGCGACAGCAAACCGCACCAAATTATTGCCGTTACAATTGACACCATCATAGATATTACGCAGACGTAAACGATTGTCGCTCAACAATTTACGTAATCTGTTCTTATCATCTGCTTTGACATAATCACACATTGATGCCGCGATTTGGTCAGCGTGGGCAACGGAAGGAGACAAATAAATCATTGCGGACGCAATGAGTATAACACTTGTGATATAAGGCAATTTCATCGGCAACTCCTCACTCGATTAAGGCCATGTTACCAATAAAGCGTAGCAGCAGAGGGTGAAATCTGCTGCTTTAAATCAGATTTTTATCAAGGTGATAAAATGACAGTCATACGGATTATTGCCATCTGCAGCTCGTTCCTCTCGAGCCACCTCTTGCCAAGGTCCAAACTGCTGATAATCAGGAAAACAAGCATCACCCGCGATAGTATGCTGGATCAACGTCAAATAAAGCGTATCCGCCATAGGTAACGTTTGTCGATAAATATCAGCACCGCCGATAATCATCACTTCGGGCTCAGCCGCCACAAGCTCTAGCGCTGCGTCAATCGAATCAACCCAATCCGCCTTCAAATTCGACGGTTTTGGTTGGCGGCTAATAATGATATTTCGCCGCCCAGGCAGTAAACGGCCGATTGACTGCCACGTTTTACGCCCCATCACGACCGGCTTTGCCATCGTCACAGCTTTAAAATGCGCCAAATCAACCGGTAAATGCCATGGCATTTGATTATTTAAGCCTATCACTCGATCATCACCGGCCATCGCCGCAACCAACGCAATCTTCATGGCTCAATCCAGGTTAACGACGATAAATAACTTCAACACCATAGTCATCATCATCAAAGTCTTCGTCATCATCCAAGTCATCGGTTAAATCCATCACTTCATGGTGATAATCATCCCACTTGAATTGCACTGGATCTGGTTCAACTTCCGCTTTATCTTCAGTGGGTAACTGATCGATGTACGACAAAATCAATCGACTGAGCTGCTCAGTATTGGTACGCGATGCCGCAGAAATACTGCAAACCTCACCCTCCCAGCCTAATGCTGCGATCACACGCTGCTGAATCTCTTCCAATTCGTCTTCAAGTACTAAATCAATTTTATTAAACACCAACCAACGCGGCTTGTTGACTAACTTTTCGCTGTATTTGGCTAATTCGTTAATAATCGTCAGTGCATTTTCTGCAGGATCTGAACCATCGGCAGGGAGCACGTCCACCACATGCAGCAGCAAGCGACAACGCTCTAAATGCTTGAGAAACTGAATACCAAGACCCGCGCCTTCCGCAGCACCTTCGATCAAGCCTGGAATATCCGCAATGACAAAAGAGCGATGACTTTCCACCCGAACCACACCTAGATTTGGCACTAAGGTGGTAAATGGATAATCAGCTACTTTTGGTTTGGCGGATGAAACGGCACGAATCAATGTTGATTTGCCTGCGTTGGGTAAGCCTAATAAACCGACATCAGCGAGCAATAAAAGCTCTAACTTAAGGTTACGAACTTCACCTGGGGTACCATTGGTTTTTTTACGTGGGGTCCGGTTGGTACTACTGACAAAACGCGAGTTCCCCAAACCATGCCAGCCGCCTTTGGCAACCATCAATTTTTGGCCATTGACCGCCAAATCGCCCAGTACTTCTAAGGTATCCATATCGATAGCACGAGTCCCCACAGGAACACGTAATACCAAATCTTGACCTCGCTTACCGGTACAGTTGGTCGACATACCATTTTGACCGCGTTCGGCTTGGTGATATTTTTCGAACTGATAATCCACCAGCGTGTTTAGATTGCTGTCAGCCTGTAAATAAACATCACCGCCATCACCGCCGTCACCGCCGTTAGGACCACCTTTGGAAATAAATTTTTCCCGACGGAAACTGATGATACCGTTGCCACCATCACCGGCTTCAACACGGATCTCTGCTTCATCTACGAATTTCATCTGATTTATCCTGCAATGTAACACCACGCTGGGTGGCTTTCACTCAATTGTCTGCATCGCACTAGTATAAACCGGAACTGGCTTGTCGTGAATGCGGCACAACACAATGCTTTGGTGGCATGAACGCCACTTAAAATAAAAAACCCCGCACGACGGCGGGGTTTTTCAGGAACTTTCGCTTACTCGTTAACGATGCTAACGAACTTACGATTGTATTCACCTTTAACTTCGAATTTGACTTTGCCGTCAGTTAAAGCGAACAGAGTATGGTCTTTACCGATACCAACGTTAGTACCAGCGTGGAATTTAGTACCACGTTGACGAACGATGATGTTACCGGCCAGAACTGATTCACCACCAAAGCGCTTAACACCTAAGCGTTTCGCTTCTGAATCACGACCGTTACGGGTACTACCTACACCTTTTTTACTTGCCATGAGTCGTTACTCCTCAGATTAAGCGCTGATGCCAGTAATTTTCACTTCAGTAAACCACTGGCGGTGACCAGCTTGTTTACGAGAGTGCTTACGGCGACGGAATTTGACGATTTTAACTTTATCGCCACGGCCATGTTCGACCACTTCCGCAGTAATTTTACTACCTTCAACTAAAGGAGTACCGATTTTGATGTCTTCGCCATTAGCGATCATCAGAGCAGCGAACTCAACGATCGCACCCTTTTCTAAGTCCAGTTTTTCTAGACGAAGGGTTTGACCTTCAGTCACACGGTGCTGTTTACCACCACTTTGGAAAACCGCGTACATAGTTAAAACTCCGTACATAGCACGCCAACCATTTTAGGGGCGTGTTGATTATATTCACAGGCCGCGAATTGTACGCAATTTCCCCTAGGCTAGCAAGCACAATTCTTAAAAAGATCAGTCAACATAAAAAGGATCGACTTTCTAGTTTTGCCACTTAAGGAGTTGGTGTAGAATCAAGTCATTGTATTGTGACGCAGTATTCAGCATGACGCTTGACGAAATCCGGCAACTTAGCCAAGACGATATGGCCGCTGTCAATCAGCATATATTTTCCCAATTGACGTCGGATGTGGCGCTCATAAATCAGCTCGGTATTTACATCGTAAATAGCGGCGGTAAACGTTTGCGTCCATTACTAGCAGTCTTGGCGGCAAGAGCGCTTGATTACCAAGGAAATCAACACGTTACCCTCGCAACTATCATTGAATTTATCCATACCGCGACGCTACTGCATGATGATGTTGTGGATGAATCGATGCTGCGCCGTGGTAAAGAAACCGCCAATGCTGTGTTTGGCAATCAGGCCAGCGTTTTGGTTGGTGATTTTCTCTATACGCGCGCCTTTCAGTTAATGGTTGGCTTGGGCCGGATGCGCGTGATGGAAATTTTAGCCGATGCCACCAATATCATCGCCGAAGGCGAGGTGTTGCAATTGATGAACATCAATGATCCCAACACCACTGAACAAAGCTACATGCAAGTTATTTACTGCAAAACCGCCAAGTTATTCGAAGCAGCGACACAGTTGGCAGCCGTACTTGCCGAGCGCGATGAGACCACGATTAGCGCCATGCAAGCCTATGGTATGCACCTTGGAACAGCCTTTCAATTGATTGATGATGTGCTGGACTATCAAGCCGATGTGGCTGAGCTTGGAAAAAATATCGGCGATGATCTGGCGGAAGGTAAGCCCACATTACCACTACTACACGCACTGAAGCACGGTAATGCAGAGCAACAACAACTGATCCATAGCGCTATCGTCGATGGCAATGGTTTAGTGCATTTGGAGGCTATTCTGGCGGCAATGCAACAAACTGGCGCTTTTGACTACACGCGGAAGAAAGCAGAACAAGAAGCGCAAATGGCCAAGGATGCCATCGCATTTTTACCAGAATCAGCTTATAAGCAAGCGCTTATAACGTTAGCCGACATTGCTGTTGAACGTAACCATTAAACAGAAACCACACATCGCCTGTCGATGATAAATTTAGCGGTTTCCGCCAACAAAAAAACCACCGCAAACACGGTGGTTTTTTTTTAAGCTAAGCTAGCTCTTACGCTTTGTTGACAAACTCTTCGCCTAACACGATATCGGCTTTTAATGTTGGCAACATGTCGTTCATTGCTTTGGTTTCAAAAGCGCTTAAGTTGCCAATTGGCAGTAATGCCTCAACGCCATTTTTACCTAAGGTAATGGGCTGAGCAAAAAAGCGGGCATACTCGCCTTGACCTTCAACATACGCATATTCAGTCACGCTCTCACCTTGCAACCCTTTGATTAAAGAGATACAGAAACGAGCAGCGGCTTGGCCCATAGATAAGGTTGCAGATCCGCCACCGGCTTTAGCTTCAACCACTTCAGTACCGGCATTTTGGATACGTACGGTTAATTTCGCCACTTCATCCTCGGTGAAAGATACGCCTTCCACTTGTGATAACAATGGCAGAATGGTGGTGCCACTATGACCACCGATCACAGGAACAATCAGCTCTGCTGGGTTTTTACCTTTTAATTCGCCAACAAAAGTCTCAGCGCGGATCACATCCAGCGTGGTCACACCGAATAAACGCTTAGGATCATAAGTACCCGCTTTTTTGAATACTTCGGCTGCGATAGCAACTGTGGTATTCACAGGGTTCGTGATCACACCCACTAAGGCTTTCGGGCAGTTGACCACAATGGCTTCAGCCAAAGTTTTTACCACGCCAGCGTTAATGTTAAACAGATCAGAACGATCCATGCCTGGTTTACGTGGCATACCGGCAGGAATCATCACCACATCAGCACCAGCTAATGCCGTATTCAAATCATCCTTACCATAGCCCGTCACTTTCACCGCGGTAGGGATATGACTCAGATCCACCGCAACACCTGGTGTTACTGGCGCTAAGTCATACAAAGCCAGATCAGTGCCTGCCGGCAGGTTTAATTTCAATAACAATGATAAGGCCTGACCGATACCACCAGCAGCACCCAATACTGCAACTTTCATGCTTTTCTCCCCAAGTTTGGTTCCATTAAAAAACGCGCCAACAATACTGAAAACCAGCGCAAAATACAAACCTGTTGCGCCTAAAGTCTATGCATTTTAGTCAATAACTCAGCTTTTTACTGCCTTTCCGACGCTGCTGTGGTAACTTTGCTGGACGAATATGGCATTTTCATAGGTTTTACATGACCATGACCAAGCAATCAAAACAAGAAGCGCTGATCCAAGCCTTCAAATCATTGCTCAAAGAAGAACGTTTTGGATCGCAAAGCGATATCGTGGACGCATTAAAAGCTGAAGGCTTTGATAATGTAAGCCAATCCAAAGTGTCACGCATGTTAAGCAAATATGGCGCCGTTCGTACCCGCAACGCTCGGCAAGAAATGGTCTATTGCTTACCCCCTGAACTTGGTGTCCCAACCACCAAAAGTCCACTGCGTCAATTGGTGCTTGATATCGAGCATAACGATGTGATGATTATTATTCGAACCAGCCCAGGTGCCGCCCAATTGATTGCTCGATTATTAGATTCTGTAGGTAAAGCAGAGGGCGTGTTGGGCACTATCGCCGGCGATGACACTATTTTTATTGCGCCAACGAGCGTGAAAAATATCAACTTTACGTTGAAAAAAGTGACTGAACTCTTTGAAAAAGTCTAGGGCTGCAAAAAGCATAACGTTCTGTAAAACGTAGTCACATCAATGGCATGTGTATCAATTTGCGCTACGTTTGCACGCAAGCATAGCGCAATCGTTAGAACTGCATACTGCCCTGACTTTCCATAAATTCGATCGATGGCGCAAAAAATGCAGCCCCGCTATCTGCTTGCATATAATCGAGCAGAAGGTCGTAATTTTGTTGCCCTACTCCACCAAGCCGCTGGCGTAACCAATGGTCAAACGTCTTGGGCTGTGACGAGAAACCACACAAGAGTTGTCCTTGATTTTTAACATGACCAAAGGGCATATTCTGAAAAATCAGTGGCAACGTTTGATCAAGCGTTGTTGTATCGCTGCGTTCTTTATTGTGACGCTCAATGCCCTGTAATGAAGCAATCGAGGCGGCGGGATATTGCACCAACTGCTGTGAAATGGCACCACCAGTAATCGCTGTTCGCACTGCATGGCTACAATCATGCCGTTGTGCTAACGGTAATAACTGACCATCAAATTTGCCACGCCCCATGATCGCTTCTTGTTGCTGTTGCGTGAGCATTTGCCAACGGGCAAAATCCAAGCGATACCGCTGGAAATGCATATAACTACCACCGCCAAAATGGCTATCTTGGTTGTACAATGCATAGTCACGCCGGCGTCGCCCACGCGGTGCATCAGGGTTATCGATAAATCCTGTTAAATCGCGGCCATCCATAAATCTAAATACATGTAACTGCTCCACCAATTCCACCGACGATGCAAGCAACGAAAACGCCTGCTGTACCGCTAAATGCAACACATCATAACGATCGGCACGTATGTATAAACACAAATCCACTGGGAGCACCGGCATCGCAATATCATCATGCTGAATAGCGGACAGGGGCTGTAATCCGGGTGGTCGAGCCCCCGGATAAATAAGTTCCCAATAGGTAGCACCTACGGCAACAACCGTATTAAGATTGGCTTCAGAAAATTGATCCGACAGCTGAGCAAAAAGGCTTGGTAGCTGCGATATTTGCAACCGTAACTGCTGCTCTTGACGCTCTAAGGCATTCATCAGAATGAAAAAACCATGCAAGTTGGGTTCTGCGCAAATGCCGCTTTGTTCTCGAGCCATGATTTATTTAACCTCAATCCACCACGATTTTATTGTCGAAATTATTCTTGGGTCATGCAACCACTTTTGCCAATAATAGGCAGATTTCCAGCTGCGGTGTGAGATATATCTCACAAACAAGTGCGCCAAAACGGTAATTTTGCGAGAAAAATAACGCACCACCATCTCACAAAAACAATAAGTCATTGATTTTAATGACATTAACTAAAAATGCTTAGCCAAAATATTTCCTCCATTTTTACGCTATGGCTGAAAGTGCCGCACAAGGCTGCAGTAACCATGCATAATAATCACATCGAAGCACAATGATGTGCGACGGCAACGCAGTTAGGGCATATCGTCAGGAAGACGAATCACTTACACCATGTGAGTGTACCCTAGAGGCCAGTCAGGAACGACTCTATGGATGGCACATGATGTGCCAGTGTTGCGAGGGGCGACACCAGGGATAGAGGAGACCACAGGATGTGGTAGCAATGCAGGATGCGGCGCAGATGGATAGTGCTTACGGATAAGCCAAAAATGTTACATGGAATTGCGTCTCACAGGATGTGAGTTACGCCCAAGGATATGGGACCAAGGCATGATGCCAACCGCATGGATGGGATAACACAACTACGGATAAGTTGTCGTGCAAAGGAATGTGGAAATGGAACCAGACTGACGGATCAGTCATGTAAGGACAGCCGCTAAGGATCGGGCTTGCCATTGGATGGGTGAACTGCGTAAATCAAGGCCGATTTTCGCTAACATGGATGTCACCGCATGGACTGTGCGAGCTAAAAATTACAGATGGAACTGTAATATACGGACGTTTTGTGGATGGACACGACCAGGCTTGGATGAGTCTGAGTGAGTTACATTGGATGTGTTACATTGGATGTAATCAAAGGACGCACGGAATACGCACAGGACGTGTCGACACTACATGATGAAGTGTCATAGCAAAGGATTGATAAACCAGGATGGTTTGGAAAGACGTTGCGCAGGGATGAAAGGCCCTTCGGGGTAAAGAGATGGAATTTACACGCCTTTTGAGGCCGCCGCACTGAAGCAAAACTTCGTGCGGCCTTTCTTTTTGTAGACTATCAAATGTTGTATCGCTGGCAGCCTGATCCGCTTTTTATTCTCACGCCGCGGCTGGCATCACCCCAAGCACGGCTCACATATCAGCGTATTTGGTTAGATACGCAGCCTTAATATAACTAAGCGTGATTCAACAGCTCCATTTGATAAAAAGGCTGCCCATGGCAGCCTTTTGCAGAAATTCAGAGATAAGTGCGATTAGGGATTAAGCAGCCTGCATCGCTAACTGCAGTTTTTTCATGGCATTTTTTTCCAGCTGTCGCACACGCTCCGCTGATACCTGATAACGATCGGCCAGCTCTTGCAAGGTCAGCTTATCGTTGTCTAACCAACGCGCCTGAATAATGGCTTGGCTACGTTCATCTAGCGTTCGCATGGCTGCTTGCAAACGATCAACTGCAGCATTATCCCACTGGTCTTCTTCAAGATTATTCGCTAAATCTGAGTTTTTATCTTCAAGAAAATACACAGGGGCACTGTAGCTTTGATCATCTTCATCATCTGGTGCATCGTAGGGCATATCGTAGTTGCTCATCCGAGCTTCCATCTCAAGCACTTCGTGCTCCGGCACACCCAAAGATTCAGCGACATTGCGCACTTCGTCTTGGCTAAACCAACCTAAATGTTTTTTTGCTTTACGTAGGTTAAAAAACAACTTGCGCTGCGCCTTCGTCGTAGCCACCTTCACAATACGCCAGTTTTTCAACACGAATTCATGAATTTCGGCTTTGATCCAGTGAACGGCGAAGGATACTAAACGAACCCCAACCGCAGGATCAAAGCGTTTGACGGCCTTCATCAGACCGATATTACCCTCTTGTACCAAATCGCTGACAGGTAAACCGTATCCAGAGTAACTGCGTGCAATATGCACCACAAAGCGCAGATGCGACATAATCAGTTGGCGGGCGGCATCCAAATCACCATGCTGTTGTAAACGCTCAGCTAAGGCGCGCTCGTCATCAGCACTCAACATCGGAATGCTACTGACGGCATGCGAATAGGCTTCAAAGCTACCACTGGCAGCGACTGATAACACAAAAGGTTTCACGGTATTCGTCATGCTTAAGCTCCATCGGAGTAATCAATTGCAGCTATGTTAGCACTCTTTAACGGAGAGTGCTAATTACTGGTTCAGCTTTTTTAGACCTGAATTTTATAAATATGGCGTTTTGAGAATATCTAGATATAAAAACAGACAACCCACCATGTCCGGTGGGCTGCATCATAAGATGTGGTTGTTTAGCATGGGCAACTAAAAAGGTTCAATATGCCGAATATGACTACGCACTGTGAGGTAGGAGCCGATAAAGCCTAATGCTATCCCACTGGCCAACAGCAATAGGGATTCGGTCATCGTTAAGCTGGCCAAGGTAAAGTTGCTTTGATACAGATGCGTGACCCGACTAATGGCGGATGATAACCACCACAGCATCAACTCAACGACGGCGAAAGCCAGCACCCCCCCAAATAAGCCAAGCCAAACCCCCGTGTACAAAAATGGTCGCTGGATAAAGCTATCGGTGGCGCCGACTAATTTCATTACCTCAATCTCGGTTTTTTTGTCCATCACCGACAGGCGAATAGTGTTGCCGATGACCAAAAGCGCAACAGTTAACAATAACATGGCTAGGGTGAGCACGACTTGCTGCACCAATTGCGTTAACGCCGCCAACCGTTCTAACCAACTGATATCTAACTTGGCCAGCTCGACCAATGGCTCTTGTTGAAACCGTGCCAGTAAGGCTTCGGCCAGCTCAGGATTATTCTGCCGCGGCGTGACCAATAACACATCGGGTAGCGGGTTCGATTCAAGCGCAGATAACGCCTCACCAAAGCCAGATTGTTGTTTAAATTCGACCATAGCGGCAGCTTTGTCGAGCAAACGAACTTTACTTACATCTTGATCGGCACGCAGCAGCGTGACGAGCGTTGCAATGTCTGTTTTGCTGGCATCATTTCGTAGAAAAAGGCTTATTTCGAAGGATTCATTGACTCCTCGACTGGCCTGCTGCACGTTTTTAACTAAGAGATGTAAGGTCGCGGGAAGGGTCATACTTAACCCAAGCACACCAACAGTGACCAAGGTCCAGAGCGGACTTCTGCCCAAATCCAACAAACTTTGCAGCGCTAACCGACATTGCTGTTGCACCATACGCCACCAGCTTCGATACCAAATTAAATCACGCCCTCGATGGCCGTGCGCACGACTATGCAACAACTGACTCATGCCGTACCTCCATCATGCAGTAAACCATCATTAATCATCCGACCTTGTTTTAAGGTCATGGTGCGATAGCGCATTCGCGCAATCAAGCTTAAATCATGACTGGCCACTAACACTGATACGCCGGCCTGATTGAAGGATTCAAACACGCGCATAATGTCTTTGGATAAATCCGGATCTAAGTTCCCTGTCGGCTCATCGGCCAACAATAATGGGGGTTTATTCACAACCGCTCGGGCAATTCCAACCCGCTGCGCTTCGCCTCCCGACAAGGTGGCGGGTAGTGCGCGCGCTTTATCTAACAAGCCAACCTGGTCCAAAGCCGCATTCACACGGCGCGCCATTTCTCGACCTGAAATACCTTCAATCACCAGCGGTAACGCCACATTATCGAAGACGGTATGCTGCATCAATAACCGATGGTCCTGAAAAATCATGCCGATATCCCGGCGAATAAACGGAACTTGGCGACGCGAAACATCGTGATAATCGATACCATTCACCCACAATCGACCATGGGTAGGCCGCTCAATTAAGCTAATCAAGCGCAATAAAGTACTTTTGCCTGCCCCTGAGTGCCCCGTTAAAAACGCCATCTCGCCGGCGGCAAGCTCAAAACTTACATCTTCAAGCGCGGTAAAATTTCCAGGATATGTTTTACTGATTTGTTCAAAACGTAACATGACAACTGCCCTTGTGATGCCATCAAGCTTGTAACCAAACATCGGCTTTGTACTTGGAAATCATCATTTTACTGAGGTTCAAACCTGAACACTGCCAACAAAATGCCTGTCTTTATAGTCAATGTTTTTGCCGGATTTTTCCACAAGTTTCTACGTATTGTGCAAAATACAAGGCTAACTTGCGCTGATAACGCGAACCTCGCCCCATTTTTTTAAATTGGCGAGATATGACGGAGCAGCATAACAACGGCGCGATAGCAAACGACAAATAGCACATAGCGTTGCAAGGCCGGTAAAAGAATGCCAAACACTGGCTGATCATAGGCTTGTCGCCTAGGTATACACCGCGGGGAAACCTTCGGGTGCGTCTGGCATGGGGACGACGGCAGGGATATGGCGAAGCTGCCATATCCCGCATGAGTTACGTCGGTTATTGTTCTTTGTTAAATAAAGCGCGGATAAAATCTTTACTATCAAAAACCCGTAAGTCATCGATACTTTCACCAACACCAATGTAACGGATCGGGACTTTGAACTGATCTGCAATGGCAAAGATAACCCCACCCTTGGCAGTGCCATCCAATTTGGTCAAGGTGATCCCCGTTAGCGCCACCGCCTCATGAAAAATCTTGGCTTGACTCAACGCATTTTGACCCGTTCCCGCATCTAGCGTAAGCATCACTTCATGCGGCGCCGCACCATCGATTTTTTTCATCACCCGGACAATTTTTTTCAACTCTTCCATCAGGTGCGCTTTGTTTTGTAATCGACCTGCCGTATCAGCAATTAAAACATCGACGCCACGTGCTTTAGCGGCTTGATAAGCATCAAAAATAACGGAAGCACTATCCGCGCCGGTGTGCTGAGCAATCACTGGAATATGGTTACGCTCTCCCCAGACTTGTAGCTGCTCCACGGCGGCCGCACGGAAGGTATCTCCAGCAGCCAACATGACACTTTTGCCCTGCTGTTTAAATTGCTGTGCCATTTTGCCAATAGTGGTGGTTTTGCCAACCCCATTAACGCCCACCATTAAAATGACAAATGGACCTTCAGCGCCCTGCAACTGTAAAGGTTGCTCCACATCGTGCAGCAAACCAGCCATTTCTTCTTGCAACTTGTCATATAAACTAGCCGCCTCTTTGAGCTGACGGCGATCGGCGTGAGCAACCAACTGCTTGATGAGTTTTTGCGTTGTTTCGACACCAACATCGGCCATCAACAGCTGTGTTTCTAATTCTTCGTACAGTTCATCATCGATCTTTTTGCCAAGAAATAAATTGGCCAAACCTTGCCCTAAGTTATGGCTCGTTTTACTCAATCCTTGCCGCAATCGTGCAAAGAAACCTAGTTTGGGTGCGGTCTCGTTGGTCACAGACGCAGATGGCGCTGCTGTTGCCGATGCGGCAACTGAGGCGGGTGCCATTTCAGAAATATCGCTGGTCGATGCTATGGCCAACCTAGGTTTTACCTCAGCGTCACTGACCGCCGTCACCACCGCAGTATTAGCCGACTCATCTGTGGTGATGTCATCACGCACAAGCTCGGACGCTGGCGCAGCAACCGTAGGTTGAATGACTGCAGGTTGAGTGACCGCGGTCGCGATGGTATCCGCTGCTCCCCGATTATAAGTTTCTGCAGCATCCCTTATGTCGGCTGTAGGCTGGGTGTTGCTACCGATTGATGCTGGACGCTCAGATGACTCAAGGGATGCTGGCTTGGGCACATTGAGGGGCTCAGCAGCGGCGGTTGAATGCGCGAGAGACGGGTTATTGACTGGATCTTGTGCTTCAGACGGCTCCGCTGGGACTGGGCTGTCGATCGTCGTAGGTGCGACAACCGCAGGGACAACGACCTCCGTCGCTGACGTTGTCACTGCGCCTGTCTCAGTAGTCACATCGGTTTGTTCTTTTTTCTTACCAAAGCCAAGCCAGGCAAAGAGTTTGTTCGGTTTCGTCATAAGGTTCGCTGCTAGAAAATAAAAAATCAGGTAACATTGCGGCTTATACTAACATCATTCCGCGGTAGGCTAAACGTCCGATGAATTCCAAGCGTGCAAAAACTCCCTCCCCCCACCAAGGCCCTGGCGTCGTGCGTATCATTAGCGGGCGCTGGAAAGGACGACGCTTACCCGTGTTAACGGCGGAAGGTTTACGGCCGACCACCGATCGGGTGAAAGAAACGTTATTTAACTGGTTAATGAGCGACATTGACGGCCGTCGCGTACTGGATTGCTTTAGTGGCAGTGGCAGCCTAGCCCTAGAAGCATTGTCCCGACATGCGGCATTTGCCACTATGATTGAACTCGATCCCAAAGCCGCCAAGCTTCTGCAACAGCACCTCAGTACGTTGCAGTGCAGCAACGCTGAAGTTATTGCCAAAAATTGCTTAACGGTATTAAGCACCCGACCAGCGCAACCTTATGATGTGGTATTTATCGACCCTCCATTTCGGCAACATTTAGTCCTGCCATGTATTCAGGCATTAGAAACGCAAGGATGGTTAGCCGATGAGGCGCTGATTTATGTTGAGTGTGAAAAGGAATTGGATCTAAGTAGCATGCCTGCCCATTGGCGGTTACTAAAGGAAAAAGTCGCAGGCCAGCTGAGTTATCGTTTGTATCAAGCGATATCTCAGCAACCATAGAACCAGTTCAGCGCCCTGAAACCAAACGGCTACTCAGCAGCCGTATTGATCGCAACGGCGACCGAATTCAGCGTGGGCAATTCCATACCAAGATTGGTGACACCTTGTTCTTGCACCCACTGTTTTAGCTGTTTAATGTGGTCACGACTAAAACTACTGATCGGCTGTACAAGGCCAATCAATTCAGCCAAACACTCCATTTCATACTGCATCAAGGCATGATCTCGCACCCACTTTTTGAGCGCAGCCTCTGTGGTGATATCTTCATCCATCGCTTGGTATTCAATTAACCGCGCGACCGACGCTTGCGATATTTTCGCCACATCGACCAAGGCTGTACTGTCTTGCCCTTGAATAGCGGTCAATAAGGAATCCAGTGCCGTCATGGCATCCACGGCAGGATAAACACCGAACATATCGAAATGACTCACTTCGGGTGTTACCGCATCGAGTTCGTCTTGCAGTTTATCAAAATTGATTTTGGCACGTTTGACTTGCAGCCATTCCCACGCCAAATCAAGGGTGTGACGCGCAAGCGTTGCATCACCAGTTTGACTAATATCACAAAATAGTTGGTAATTAGGTAACATCCGCTCCAACAGTACCAACGCAACCGCGGCTTGCTGATAAAACCCAAGTTCACGCATTAATTGAAAATTATTGGCTTTAGTTGTCATGCCTTACTCATTTGCAAACGGCCAGCAAAAGGCCTCGTATGGGCATCATACACAAGCGAGGCCTCGCCAGCTAGTTTATAGCGCTTGAAGCTGGCGCTGGGCGTATTCAAATTTCAACCGATATTCCGTCACTTGCTGCTCCAATGTGGAACGTTCATGTTCCAGTTGTTGTGTCAACTGCTGCACTTGCGCTCTTAATTGACGAATAGTTTCACGGTTTTGATCACCTTCTTGTTGCAAACGCTCTTCCAACGCCTGCTGACGCGCTTGCACTCGGAACAGCTGAGATTCAAGTTTGTGTTGCTGCTGGGGCCAATCTTGGGCTTGCACACTAAGCTCCGTCAACTGTACGCTTTGCGCTTGATAAGACTCCTGCAATGCAGCCAGTTGCTGCTCTAATGCTGATTTTTCGGCATGAAGTGCTTGTTGTGTACTTTGCAATTCTGCGTGTAAGGTATCGGCGCTCACTAACTTTGCTTGCAACTCAGCATGAGCCGTTTCTAATTGCTGTACATGCTGCAGTTTAACTTGCAAATCATCACGAAGTTGCTGGTCTTGCTGGGTCAGTTGCTGTAACTGCTGCAATGTGTGACGAAGCTGCTGCTGTTCATTGCTTTGCTGCTGCTGCAGATCCTGCAACTGTAGTGTTAGGCTCTGCTGCGCCTGTTGCAACTGCTCAAGCGCCTGATCTTTTTGTGCTAATGCATCGGTTTGTGTTTGCAGCTGTTGTTGTTGACGATCAAACTGCTGCTGCACATCGGCCTGCGCGGTCGTAGCCTGTTCAAGCGCACGAGATAACTCAGCGACTTGCTGCTGACTTTGTGCTAATTCAGCCGTAAATTGCTCATGTAAAATCTTTTGCCCCAACTCTTGGGTAGAGGCTAATTCTTGAAGTTGTTGCTGCAGTTGTAATGTTTGTTGGGTTAATTGCTGCTTTTCTTCGTGACTTTGTTGAACCAGTTCTTGTTGCTGTTGCAGCTGTAGTTGCAACACCAGCGCTTGCTGCTGAGATTGTTGCGCTTGTTGTTGCGCCGCCAGCAATTCTTGTTGGACACGTTCAATATTATTTTGCACATTGTCCTGCAATTGACGCTGCTGAGCGGTAAAACCTTCACGTTCTTGCTGCCACAATTGATGCTCTAGTTGGTGTTGCTGCTGCAATTGTGTGTAGGCAAGTTGCTGTTGCTCTAAGCTTTGCTGCAGTTGTTGCAGCTGCGCCTCGAGCGCTTGCTGCTGTGAATGATCACCTTGCTGTTGTTCAACCTTCTGTTGCAACACAATGTTTTGCTGTAACTGAAGTTTGTAATCATCTTGACTTTGCTTCAATTGGATCGCTAACCGATCCATCGCTTGTACCGCTTCTTGCGTTTCCTCACGCTGTGCTAGCAATTGCTGTTGCAATTGTTGCTCTCGAGCGGCGGATGCCGCCAGCGCGGCTTCACTCGAGGAGGATGCTTGTAAGCTTGGCAACAAATTGGCAAGTTGCGTTTGATGTAGCGCCAACAGCTGGCCAGAGAATTCGACCAATGCAGCTTCTAATTGTTGCTGCATTTGTTGGCAAATATCGTTGTGCGCTAAAGCTTCGTTATTATCGTTATTCGTTGTAACACTAGCACTCATGTGAAATTCCAGTTTTTAACTTTTAATTAAGATAAATGCAGATAGTGGGCGATACCATTTAACAGCATTTGGACGGCGATGATCACTAAAATCATCCCCATAAGCCGCTCCATCGCCGTGAGGCCCCGTTCCCCAAACACACGATGCAGCAGTGGCGCGACCATTAAAATAGCAGAACTTACCAACCAAGCACCCACTAATGCAAGCGTCCAATCCAACATTTGCCCAGGCTGTTGATTTGCAAGTAATATTAGCGCAGCCAAAATAGATGGGCCAGCAATCATCGGTACCGCCAACGGAAACAGGAAAGGTTCCTCCCCCGCCTTAAGGCCAATCACACCACCGGGTGATGGAAAAATCATTTTCAGTGCGATCAAAAATAAAATGATACCTCCAGCAATGCTCACCGCCTCTTGCTTCACACCTAATAATTTTAGAAAACTTTGGCCACCGTACAAAAATAACAGTAAGACAACCAAGGATAACAACAGCTCACGGATCAATACTTTCATCCGGCGCTGTTCGGGAATATTTTTTAAAATGGCCACCACGACCGGCAGATTGCCAAGCGGATCCATAATCAAAAACAGCGTCAGCATGGCACTCCATAAATCTACCGTCATTGCATGGCTCCTTGATGACAATTATGTTGTAAAGTAAGTCGTGAATTAACTATGCAGCAAGCCCTCACTCCGCGCAATGGTTGTGCATCATTTGTCGTGTATTGAACTACATGTCCTCCGGTAAGATGCATCGACAGCGGCGTGAGTTTTGTCTGATATGTGACGCAGTGACGCATAGTTTGTCGCTTATAGGTCGCCTTTTTGCAGTCATAACCAAGGAGTCTTCCATGATGACCATTACCACACCGGCGTTATTGTTTCCTGCCATCTCGTTGCTACTTTTGGCATATACCAATCGCTTTTTAGTGTTGGCACAACTCATCCGACAATTGAATCACCGTGAAGGCGATCAGGTCCGCGATTTAGCAAAACGGCAAATCGTCAATCTTCGTCAACGTATCGTGTTAATCCGCTCGATGCAGCGGTGGGGCGTCATTAGTTTTGTACTTTGCACACTGTCCATGTTTGCGTTATTTCTCGGATGGGAGCAAATGGGGCAATGGTGTTTTGGCGCGAGTATCATCAGTCTATTGCTCAGTCTGTTAGTCTCCTTGTATGAAATTCAAATCTCCTGCAATGCCATTAATATCGAACTAGAGTCACTGGAAAATCGATGATGCCAAAACTTCCGACCAACTGACTTTCAAAACGCCCAATTTACGCCATAGTTAACATTCCAACGCCAAAGTCGTCAGCGGTGATGATGTGGCATATCCGCTTGCCACATCGGTGTTGTGAGTTGGAAAACGCGCGGTACTCAATAGCAGTATCAAATGGTGGTATTACACAGTTTTAAAACACTTTTTAAAACGACACGACAAAAAACCATCAGCATCAATCGCGGTAAAGGTCGTAGCTTCGATTGCAGATACCAATGTAACAATGGTTAGGAGTGCCATGACGGACACCCATTTTTTATTCGCCCAACCACCAAGCGAGCCGGTAGCGCCATCAACCACATTAGCGCCTTGGCATGTTCTGATCGTGGATGATGACGAAAGCATTCATCAAATCACCGCACTTGTGCTGCGCGAATTTGTGTTTGAACAGCGACCGCTAAAACTTTGGCATGCATATAGTGCCGCGCAAGCAAGCCACATTCTCACCGAACAACCCGAGATAGCACTCGCCATTATTGATGTGGTCATGGAGACCAATCATGCCGGTTTAGATTTGGTCAAACGTATCAGATCCGAGCTGAGTTTAAGCCAAATTCGACTTATTTTACGTACCGGGCAGCCAGGTGAGGCCCCTGAAGAAAGTGTGATTCGTGATTATGATATCAATGACTATAAGAACAAAACCGAAGTCACGGCCATCAAACTAAAAACGTTGATGTACGCTGGATTACGCTCGTATCGCGATCTTGGTATTATTCATCATCACAAACTTGGACTGGAAAAAATCATCGCGGCTACCGTCAGTTTTCTTGAATGCGACAGCCTCAGTGAATTTGCGTCTATATTGTTGCAGCAAGTCGCTCATTTACTAGGGATGGATCATCACACCATTTTCTGTTGTGCCGCCACAGGAGCATCATCATCAACCCAAGGTTCTGAGCTTGCTATCATCGCCGCCAATGGTCAATCCGCACATAAACTCAGCGACTTGCCACTCGACGTCCAGCAACGCCTACAACAGGTCCATCAACAGCAACATAGTTTCCATGGTGATGATTGTTTTGTTGGTTTTTTTACGACCAACCGAGGGTTAGAAAATTTACTTTATGTCGAAAAAGGTTCAGCTCTGACCCCTGCGGAGCATCATCTCCTGACTTTTTTTGCCAGCCACATCGCTGTAGCCTACGAAAATATCCGCTTACGGGAGCTTATCAAAGAAAGCCAACGTGAGCTTTCATACATCCTAGGTGAAGCTGTCGAACAACGTTCCAAGGAAACAGGAAGCCATGTCAAGCGCGTGGCGCACTTTAGCTATTTACTGGCCATTCATTACGGTTTACCGCCGTATATGGCCGAAAAAATTAAATTGGCGTCGCCACTGCACGATGTGGGCAAGATTGCGATTCCCGACCACATTTTAAATAAGCCTGGTAAACATACGCCTGACGAATGGCGTATCATGCAAACGCATGCTGAAATTGGTTATCAGATGCTATGCCATTCCCAAAACGACATACTGCAACAAGGCGCCATCATTGCACAGCAACACCATGAACGCTGGGATGGCACAGGTTACCCGCAACAATTGGCAGGCGAAGCTATTGATATTGCTGGACGTATCACCGCATTGGCCGATGTATTTGATGCACTGGCGAGTGAGCGTTGTTATAAACCTGCATGGCCTATGGCAAAAGTATTGGAATATTTAGCAGCAGGTCGAGGCAAGCAGTTTGACCCAACGCTGACGGATATCTTACTCACGCACATTGATGAATTTATCAAGATCCGAGATAGTTTTCCCGATCCTGCAACGCTTCCCACCGCTTTACATGATGCGCCTGAATAACATGTTTCACCGCAATCTAACCAATAAAGTGTCATAAACCATGCGCTTGTCAGGACGGTGGCGGTATATCGCTATGGTTGGCAGTCATGGATATTGGGCACCTTGTTTAATCTGCATTGGGTAAAGATGCCGGCAGAGGAATAGTACGTGTTGTTGCACGGTAACGCTCAATAAATTCAGCACAAGTCCCCGTTTGCGTAGGATGACGCTGAATCGATAAGGTCAGCTCACCAACGGTCAAGCCGAATTTATGCAAGGTGGAACGGTTAATCAGCTGATCAGGGGTAACTAAATACAACCAATCTTTGACGGTCACATCAATACTACTGCCATCTTGGCTTGGAATACGTAATACGTACTGCCAATACAAAGTGTTACCTGCAAGTTCGCCATGGGCTCCCCCCACTACATCCGCGGCCGACCCCGTGACTAACCCCGAATCTAACTGCGTTAAACGCCAATGGCGTTTATCAATCCGACCATCACTGAATTGGAAAATCTCGTATAAATCGCCCGAATTACCTTGCCACTGCCCACAAAGCTGTGCCGAAAATCGAACACCTTGCTGCCCCTTCCAATCGTGCATTACACCATATGCATTTAAATGACCTTGGAAAAACTGTCGTAAATCCAGCGCCGGTTGCTGCGCTGCATATTGCTGTACCGATTGACTACAACCGGTTAATGCCAACAAACTCATCATGATTACTCGCCACATATCACTGTCTCAATGAACACCATGGGAAGCTTTACGCAGCAGCGGTAGAAATGGATCGATAGAGATGACGAATGAAGTAGCCGATGTTAGTAGGCAGAGATGAAATAGCAACATATAATTCTGCCTAATCATCAGGCATGCGGCGCTGACACTGCAAGTATCGCATAGCGACCTTGATAGTTCGCAGCGTATTCGACGTCACGTTCTGCTGAGTTTTGGATAAACGATGTTTGTACACCATGTTTTTACATCATGCAGTTAGCAAAGGCGATCCTACCCATGTCACATCAAGACGAGTTACATCACGTTGTCGATAGCGACAGCATGGTCTTGCATTCACCAACGAATCTTTGCCAGGCTCGCGAGCATTCTTTATTACCTCTGCCCACATGGCGCGTTGCCGAGCATTGGTTAGAACAGGCGATCGAGCAGTTTTATCAACACGGCTTAGCGATTTGTCCGCATGCGATCCCACATGATTTGTGCCAAGCACTGTTAGATGAAGTGCACCAGCACCCAGAGCTAAAATCTGCCGGCGTGGGCCGGGCGCAATTGCATCAGCAAAATCAGCAGATCCGCCGTGACCAAACGCTCTGGCTTGATGGTTCGACCGAGGCTCAACGTGGCTACTTAGCCATCATGGCCGACATTTCGCTGCAAATGAATCGACGCTGCTTTTTAGGGTTAACACATCATGAATGCCATTTTGCTCGTTATCAAGCCGGCGATTTTTATCAAAAACACCGTGACGCATTTGCGGGTCGCTCCAATCGTATTTTGACATCGGTGCTTTATCTAAATTCGGTGACAAATGGTGGCGAGTTGGCGATTTACAGCGATGATGACACACCGTTGTTGCAAGTCCAGCCACACGCAGGCACCTTGGTTTTATTTGAAAGTGAACGCTTCCCGCACGAAGTTCGGCCGACACAGCAGCTTCGCTACAGCATTGCCGGTTGGTTTCGTAATGACAGCCCGCCGTAATCCCACTCGCCACGTTTAGACGAGCGAGATCAGCAAGATAAGCGAGATAAGCCAGAGCAAATCTCGCCGCTCACCTCAACGCCATCGCAAACCGCCCACTTAACCTTTGAGGCGGCGACGTAACCATGTGGCCAACCGTGGACGGATCTTAAGTGCCACGCCATACCCAAACTCCAATACCCGAGGCAGAGGTGGAATAGCGGCAACGTAGCCCAAAAATCGCCATGTGGGTAACAACTGCCACAAGGCAATAAAACCGCGGGCACCATGATGTATTCGCCCTTGACTATCTTGCATATGAAATCGGGCTAGCGCATCACAGCGACTGACCCCGTTGGGTAACACCAAGGGCTGATCCGAGGATAAATCTCGCCAGTCGATGGTTACACGCGGCACTAGACGTTGATAATAACGAATTTCACGCTGGCACAGCGGACAACCACCGTCATACCAAACAACCGCCTGGTGCTGAATGGGGTGAGATGTGTTATTGGATGATAGCTGCGGCTGACTCATCGCTTTAGTTCTCCAACGAACAAACGCTTTTAATTACGGCTATATATTGCGATATGCTGTTAAACGAATGGCCGGCACACTTGGATCTCAAACCGCAGTGCAACAGGCGCTCGAGCAACATAGGTTTGCCTTTTCTTTGCATACTTTATTTTGGCAATGCCAAAAAAAGGCTCTCGCGCCAGGGTGAAAACGTTGCAAGCCAAGCGTGCCGCTGCGGCAAACACTGATCTATACAACAGCCACCTGCAGAGCAGGCAAACATCAGCGCCTCACTGCCCCCTCAATTGCACATGTCATATCTGCGGTATTGGTGCTATCGGCCCCGTGATATAACCTTTGTCCGCATTGAGGTGGCATGCATAGTGTTATGTGTGTACTGCGACATATTGTCGCACCCCCTGCCCACCCTACATGCAACCACGTACGATAAGCGCCTTGCGTTCGTCATCTGATGCCTATCGTTGCAGATTTGGCGCGACATATTGTTGCTATGTCAAAGATCGTAAACCGCTGATTCATCGCGTTTAACCATGTTGCAGTGCCACGTCGCGCCACGCGGAACATGACGGCTGATGGCATCTGAACATCCATAAGGTTATTTATGTTTATGCAATTTAAAGATACCGAACTGTATTACAAGCCGCAGCAGATGGCCGTGCCTCGCATAAAAGGCTTTGCCTTAGCTGGCTGTGAAAAAAATACACCGACCACATCGCACGTTATCGGTGCCGCATGCTAGCAACACGACAAGGCCAACCGTTGGTACGAACATTCACGAGCCGTCGTTTTTATCGGCAACTGCATATTTGGATGGGCGTATTGCTAAGTTTGCAGTTGTTGGCATGGTTTGCCAGTGGTTTGGTTATGGCGTGGCTACCGATTGACGAGGTTCGCGGCAGTCATCTGCGACAACCTATCAAGGTTGATTATGCGCATGCGCAACAATCCCCGCATGACGTGCTGCGGCAACAACGGCAGATCTGGGCACTGCCAGCAAACGCGGCGTTGGAGTTTAGTCTCAGTCAACGCGGTGAGATCCCCCTTTATCGTATCAGCGCGGTCGCGACGCAACAGCTTGCCTATGTCAATGCGATAACGGGTGAGCAGCTGGCTGTGTTAACACAAGCGGAAATGCTTGCATTGCTGCAACCACAATACACAGGATCAAACCCAATCCGTCAGGCCAAACTTTGGCAGCAACAAGCACCAGCCGAGGCGGCAGGGTTAGGTTTACCACTGTGGCAAGTTGATATAGCCGATAGTGACCATACCACCTTTTACTTAGATGCACTGAGTGGTCAGGTGGTGCGGGTGCGGACCGATATGTGGCGGCTATTTGATTTTATGTGGATGCTGCACATCATGGATTACAAAACTCGGGAAGATTTTAACCACCCACTGCTCATTTTAACCAGTGCGACGGCGCTGTTTTTTACTATCAGTGGCGTCATGTTATTGCCAGGCGCGCTACGACGACAGCGTCGGTAATACCTGACCGCGCCCGCACGGACTGGGCGTGCTGAAACCTTAGGTTTGCAGTGATGCCAAGGGCGCGGCTGGCATGCGTAACATAAAGGTGGTGAGGCGAGCATCACTTTGCTCTAACCATAAATCGCCACCTTGCTGTCGCATCAATACCCGTGCACTACTTAAACCAATACCTCGCCCTTCGCCAAAAGCGCGCGTGGTAAAAAATGGGTCAAATATTTTCAATTGGATGTCCGGTGAAATCGGCTGACCATGATTCATGATGGCGATCTGCACATCATCTTGCCCTGTCACCTCAACCTTAACATGACCGTCCTGTGAGGTCGCTTGAATGGCATTTTTTAGCACCTGCCAACACGCTTGCTGAATACTATCTGGATCGCCATACCCCCATAGCGCGGTCGGCTGATAGAAAAATGCCGGCAATGCACTAAATTCAAGTCTTAACAATGACATACAGCGTTCGATAACATCGTGTAAGGCAAAAGGAATGGCCTGATGGGGACTCAGCTCAGAGAACTGGCGTAATTCAGCAACGATTCGCTGGATGTGCTGTAACCCCGCCAAAGACTCAGTCAAAATATCCTGCATATCCTCCATGATTTGCAGATGTCTCGACTGGGATAATGCGGGGTCTTGTAATTTATGACAATAACCACTAAGTAACTCTAAATTACAGGCCATATAGCCGGTGGGCGTGTTTAACTCGTGCGCCAGCCCTGCCGCCAGCGTACCGATACTGGCCATTTTTTCCTGCGCGATTAGCTGTAAACCTTGCTGCTGTTGACGTTCAAGCGCTTGTCGCAGTTCTTGATTGGATTGGTATAACTCTAACGCTTTGGCTTCTAATAAAGCTTCCGCCGCTTTTCGGGCGGCGCGCTCACGCTGTAAACGTCGCTCCATCGATGCAAGATCATCCAACATAACCGCCCCCATCACGAGCAAGCGAAGGATTCGCGCTGAATTGGAACAGGTATAGATGACACAGAGCGCAACAGCAACTGAGCTTATGGCGAATTACACAAATTTTTTACTGTCTCATCGGTTTGGCGGTGTCGTGCGCCTTATGAGGCGAAACAGCAACAGACTGACCACGGAGCTGGATCGATGGGCACGCGAGGAGCGCCCTAGGTTTAGCGAGACGATTCGATATCGGCAAGTTGATACAAAGGGAGCGCCATTAAACGTGCATCGATATCCGCCACAATCTGACGAAATGCCTGCGATTCAATCCCGGTGTAGGTGGTTTCAAAATCACGCTGGCTGATCCCCTCCGGCAAATGCTGTTTGGAAGGAAACAACTCTTTTTCCGTACGAGGTTGCAACCAGAATTGCTGCATGGCGCGCGCGGAGGCATCAGAAGCGGTGGCGATATGGGCAAACTTAATACCGGCGCGATCCGCCAGCAAATCAACAAAACTAAAACCACTGCCGCCTTTGATGGAATCTAACAGCTCTTTGGCCTGACCAACCGTATCGCTCAGCATCTGATTTGCCATCAATTGTAGTGCTGCTGAATAAATAAAATGCTGCTGCAAATCCGGCCGACGCGCCAAGGTTACACGCGGGGGTTTGCGCTGATCATCACTACGACCGATCACGAGCAGTTGCAGATGCCGTCCGCCCAATAAGCGGGCCAATGCCAGTAATGCGGCTTTATTTTCTTGCTGCGCATAGCCAGTTACTGTCGGTGTTGTTGCCACCGCATCTACGCCCGTGGCTTGATGCAAACCTTGAGCCGCATCTTGCGCGGCGGTGCGCTGAGCAGCCAATTGAAACATCGCCTGCAAATACACCGTGAGGCTTTGACTGTCGCGGTGCTGCTGTGCAATCTGAAGCGCATGTTGATAATACAATTCCACCAAGGGCGCGAGTGCATTTGAGCCACTCACTTCGCGATAAAACGCCAAACCGCTTTGTTTCACCCGCTCCATCGTCCAACCGGCGGGGGGTTGTAGCTCAACCTCCACACCAGTCGCATGGAAGGACGCCGATCGTACCGTGGCCAACAACTCTGTGCCTTTGCCCGGTCCCCAAATTCGATTCGCAGTCCACTCCAGTAAACCCAGCGCCGTCGAACCAGGCAAGCTTAATGAGCCTAACTGTATTTGTTCAATACGCACGTTTTGTTCGTTGCCGCTAAGCAATATTTGCGCGTTTAGATAAAATGTGCGGTTTAATAACGGCAGCTGTAACGGCAAACTCATCAGGGTGGTTAATACCGAGCCTTGTTGCTGTGCCACACCGCGAAACCCAGGCAAACTTCGACTAGCCAAGGCAAAAGCCGCATTGATATCGGAGGTATTGGCTTGTAACAAAATCGGTTTGGCATCGGCATGAGCAATGCTGCTGTTGAGCTGATTAAACCATTGTTTGCCCTGCTGTACAGCCGCGGCATTGATATCACCCTGTTGGCTAACAACCGGTTGACTATCCAAGAAAATCACGCCGACAAAACCTAGCATCAGCAGTACTAAGAGTAAAAGGCTGACCAATTGACGAAAAAGATGTAACACAGCCCGCATACTCGACTTGCCCTAGCTGAACCTAACTGCGTTATAGTAGCAGAAGGGCGACTTGCGACGCCAGATAAGCCACTGCACAACTCAGCTTGCGAGAAACTACAAGCTGAGCTGCGATGCTCGCTGGCTGAAGGTAATAGAAATTAGCTAAGATTGATCACGGGCAGCATGTTGGTGGTGATTAATATGGCAAAACTGGCCATCACGACCACTAACAAGACTAAGCCACAGGTCACGACTGAACTGGCGTAAATAAAACCTCGATCGTCTGGAATATGCATCATGATCGGAACGCCGGTATAAAGCAGGTACACAGCATAGGCAACACCGGCTAAACCCGCCAGCGCCATGACCCATAATTCAGGATACAAGGCAACAAAGCCCACCATGAATAAGGGCGTTGAGGTATAAGCCGCCAATTCAAGCGCGTGGGTAAATGAAGGTGCCGCCCCAAAGGTAACCGCCATCCATTTAATTAACGCCGCCAACGCAAACACCCCGGCAATAAGTGCCACATACATGGCAACCGCCAACATTAACGCACTTTGACTACTCAGCTGCATCACAGGTCCGCCACCGACTTGCCAGCCAATATGCACCGCGGACACATAAGCGCAAATCGACGGTATAAATGCCAATAACACAATATGCATCAAACTGTTAATAAACGGTTCGTGCTGATGATCGATGCGATCCCACTCTGTTTTTGGATGCGCGTATAAACCCCAAATATGATTTAGTACCATGATGCTACCCTCATCGATTGTCTCTGCTTGGTAGGTATTGCCTCCCCCAATGTCGACTGCATGGTTCTCACCCCGCGTACTGAATTAACGAATAAAGTCGCTGGGTTAGCCATACGATTTGGCAATGTCATCACCTACCACCTTGTGACCATATGCCGTGTCACATTGAACTATCACCGACACGGTATGGCTAAATTTTATACGACAGCGCCAACGTTCTTAGTTCACCGCGTATTAAATAAAATTTAAGCATCTGGAAGACATCGAAAAAGGCAGGTCATGGGCACGCGAGCTTTGGTACGGCATAAAATAAAAAACCACGCAGGTCAGTATGATTTACTGACGAGCATGGTTCACTGGCGACATATCGATGGCCAAAGGTCGGGCTACAGCATCCATCGATGTTGCGCCCACCTTGGGGTACGCATTAATCCCAGTTCAATACGACTTTACCGGATTGGCCAGAACACATGATGTCAAAGCCTTGCTGGAAATCAGCCATTGGCATTTCATGGGTAATAATCGGGGTTAAATCCAATCCAGATTGGATCAAACTGGCCATTTTGTACCAGGTTTCAAACATCTCACGGCCATAAATACCTTTGATGATCAATCCTTTAAAAATGACCTTGTTCCAATCTACTGCCATGTCGGAAGGTGGGATGCCCAACATGGCAATTTTACCGCCATGGTTCATGGTTTCCAGCATCAAACGAAATGCCGAAGGCACACCAGACATCTCAAGACCCACATCAAAACCTTCGGTCATGCCAAGCTCTTGCATCACGGTTTTCAGATCTTCTTTACTGACATCAACCGCCCGTGTTGCGCCCATTTTGACGGCTAATTCAAGACGATATGGATTAACATCCGTGATCACCACATGACGTGCGCCAACATGACGTGCCACCGCTGCGGCCATAATGCCAATAGGGCCAGCGCCACTAATCAATACATCTTCCCCGACCAAATCAAACGATAAGGCGGTATGAACGGCATTCCCAAAGGGATCGAAAATGGCGGCAATGCTATCTGGAATATTGTCAGGGATCTTAAATACGTTAAACGCTGGGATCACCAAGTATTCCGCAAAACTACCTTGCCGATTGACACCGACACCGATGGTATTTCGGCATAAATGAACTCGGCCAGCACGACAGTTACGGCAATAGCCGCAGACTAAATGGCCTTCGCCAGAGACACGATCACCCACGGTAAAGCCGCGAACTTCCGATCCCATGCCGACCACTTCACCGACATATTCATGGCCAACCACCATGCCGTGCGGAATGGTATTTTGTGCCCATTCATCCCATTTATAGATATGCACATCGGTGCCGCAAATCGCGGTTTTTTTGATTTTAATCAGCACATCATTGGGGCCTACTTCGGGCATTGGAACGTCGGTTTGCCAAATTCCAGGCTGTGCGTGTAACTTCGCTAATGCTTTCATCATCATCACCTTATGCAATTACGCCCATGTCTTTACCGATGCGAATAAAGGCGTCGATCGCCTTATCCAGTTGCGCTTGGGTATGTGCCGCAGAAATTTGTGTACGGATCCGAGCTTGGCCTTTTGGCACCACTGGGAATGAGAAACCCACCACATAAATACCTTCGGCCAGCATCCGTTTTGCCATTTCGGCAGCCACTTTGGCATCACCGAGCATCACCGGGATAATAGCGTGGTCTTTACCAGCCAAGGTAAAACCAGCGGCACTCATGCGCGTACGGAAGTATTCGGCATTACGCCATAAGGTGGCCCGTAGCTCATCGCCTTGCGCCAACATATCCAATACTTTAATGGACGCTGTCACGATGGATGGCGCTAAGCTGTTGGAGAATAAATAGGGGCGTGACCGCTGCCGTAACCACTCGATGATTTCTTTTTTACCCGAAGTATAACCGCCAGAAGCGCCACCTAAGGCTTTGCCTAAGGTGCCGGTAATGATATCAACCCGATCCATCACACCACAGTACTCGTGCGTACCACGGCCATGCGCGCCGACAAAACCAACGGCATGACTATCATCAACCATCACTAACGCATTGTATTTGTCAGCTAAATCACAAATCGACTTCAGATCCGCAATTACGCCGTCCATCGAAAACACTCCGTCGGTGGCAATCAATTTAAAACGGGCGCCATCGGCATCGGCTTGCTGTAATTGCGCTTCTAAATCCGCCATATCATTGTTGGCATAGCGATACCGCTTGGCCTTACACAACCGCACACCGTCAATGATGGACGCATGGTTCAGCGCATCCGAAATGACCGCATCTTCAGCGCCTAAAATGGTTTCAAACAAACCACCATTGGCATCAAAACAGCTGGAATACAGTATGGTATCTTCAGTCCCCAAAAAATTACTAATGGCGGCTTCGAGCTGCTTGTGAATGTTTTGAGTCCCACAAATAAAGCGTACTGACGCCACCCCAAAACCGTGACTATCTAATCCTTGTTGTGCCGCCGCAATGAGTTCTTTATTGTTGGCCAAGCCTAAGTAGTTGTTCGCACAAAAGTTTAAGACTTGCTCACCGCCGACAGTAACATCCGCCGCTTGGGATGAGGTGATGATCCGCTCGCCTTTGTAGAGCCCTTCCGCTTTGACGTCGTCAATTTGTTGTTGTATGTGCGAAAGGAAAGAGGTTGCACGCATGGTAAGCCCTCCTGAGGGGGTTGGGTTCGATAAATAAGACGGCGCTATTGTACTGAACCCAATAACGCTTGGCAGTGTTTTTTTCGACAGACCTTGGCGCTTTTGAACTGCTTAGACCAGTGTCAGTCTGTCTCATTTACAGCGCATCAGGGCTGTGGTCACAATAGCGCTATGTGCGGCTGCTGTTGTTTGCCAGTTCAGTCTGCGTTGCACCTAAGCCCACACATCTAAGCCCATACACCTAATCCCACGTTGCTCATCAGCCCGCGCCGAACCTAAAACCGCATTTCTTCTCAGCCAAGATTATGCCTCAGCCATGCCCACAGGTCATAGCTACTAGGTCATAGCTCCTAGGTCATAACATCGTGGTCAATCGGACATTTTTCAGTCAAGTGTGGCGGCACTGACATTGGCAAGTTGCTGATAATGCGCTTGTAACTTCGCAATACGTGGCATGGCTTGCGCCGTCGCATAGGGCTTAAACAGCAACAAAATTTTCAACACGCCCTGGTAAGCCTGATTAATTTGCATCGGTTCATGCGGCCGCTGCGTTTTTAAATAGCTCACCCAGAAGGTCACCACCAACTTGATGGTATGGGCAAAGGTGGGAATGTCTTCATCGGCAATCGCAATGACATCAGCCGCTTTTAACGCCTGTAACACCGAAATAACTTTGTTTAACACGCCCTTTTGCACTTGCAAATAATCTTGTTGCAACGCTGCATCGCGCGCCAAAATATCGGGTAAATTGGCGTAAAAAAAGTGAAAGCGCCACATGAGTTCAAATACAGTGTCTAAGTACGACGCCAATACATCGAGGGCTTCTGAGGCTTGGCCTGGCGGCTGGATGCGCTGATCTAGCAGTTTGGCGTATTCTTTAAAAATATGCCGTACTATGTCTTCTTTATTGCGAAAGTGGTAATACAAATTACCAGGACTAATGCCCAAATGAGCCGCAATATGATTGGTCGTCACTTGACGCTCGCCCAGCTCGTTAAATAAAACAGTACTGGCTTGGATAATTTTATCTTTGGTGCGTAATTTTTTGTCCATCACGACGCAGACTTCTTGTTATTGTCATTTGTTTGATATAGTAACGCTAAACAGGCTCATAACTCTAGCGTTAGCACGCATTTGACCCCACGATAGCCTGATTTTGCTGGCATTTTACGCACGTTCGACGGACATTGAACTTTACAGCCGCTGCGCACTTTCACACCGTCGCTCACCTAGGCAAAGGATAAATCAATCGCATGAAAACTAAGGCAATCTATCCAGGAACATTTGACCCGCTGACCAATGGGCATAGTGACATCGTTCAGCGCGCCGCACGGCTTTTTGATCAGGTCGTGGTGGCCATCGCCGCCAATCCAAGCAAACAACCGATGTTTAGTTTGGCCGAACGGGTCGCGCTGGCCGAACAAGCCTTTGCACATTTACCGAATGTATCGGTGATTGGTTTTACTGGGCTATTGGCCGATTTTGCCAAACAGCAGCAGGCGCAAGTGCTATTGCGTGGCGTGCGCGCCGTCGCCGACTACGAGTATGAATACCAACTGGCCAGCATGAACCGCCAATTGAATCCGGATCTGGATAGTCTGTTAATGACGCCTACCGAGAAAAATAGTTTTATCTCCTCCACGTTGGTGAAAGAAGTGGCACGCCACGGCGGCAATATCAGTGCTTTTGTCAGCTCAGGGGTGGAATTGGCCCTACAGCAAAAGTTAAAGTTGCCGCGGTAAGATTTGCTTACATAAGCACGCTGGACGCGTTCGTTGAGCACATGTTACTTATGCCGTTAAGCAAAATACCAAACATGGTCGGAGTGGTATGGATTCGCTATCCCAAATAGCACTTGGCGCCGCCGTCAGTGTGGCTGTGTTTCGTCGTAAACAACCGCTGTGGCAATCCGCACTGCTTGGCGCTGTCGCAGGAACACTGCCCGATCTGGATGTGCTGATTTCGCATGGCGATCCCATCAGTGACATGACGTATCATCGCACCGAAAGTCATTCGCTGTTTTATCTCACCTTGTTCTCGCCACTTTTGGCCTGGTTATGGCTTCGAATACAGCGGCAGGCGGTCTCCTTTGGTCGTACCCTTGTCGCCATTTGGCTGGTGCTCATCACCCACCCTTTGCTGGACATGTTCACTATTTATGGCACGCAATTCGCCCTGCCATTTAGCAACTATCCGTTTGGCATCGGTAGCGTGTTTGTGATTGATCCGCTCTACACCCTGCCCTTGTTGATCGGCACTATCGTGACCCTCAAACGACAACGTTTGGGCTGGAATAACCTCGGTCTGGCCTTAAGTTGCGCTTATCTGGGGTTTGGACTCTGGGCGCAGCACAGTGTGAAAACCCTGGCGATGACGCAGTTACCAAGTCCACCAGCGTCTCGCACTGACGGTCAATTATTGGTCAGCGCCACGCCCTTTAATGGCGTGCTGTGGCGGTTATTGTGGGTGCAAAATGATGCCTACTATGAAGCGTATTATTCGCTGCTGGATAACTCCACGACATTGCGCTGGCAGGCCTATCCTCGGGATGCCGAACTGCTGTCACGCTATCAATCGCATGCTGCCGTCGCACGATTGCACTGGTTCAGCCATGGCTTTGTGGCATTGCGCACCGAGACTGATGCGAACACGCCTGATGCTAGCGTGGCCAGCCCACAGCTGCCTGCGCTGATCCTGACCGATCTGCGGATGGGCATGGAACCGGGGTACAGTTTTAGCTTCCGTTTGCCGCGCAATCCACAAGGCACAATTGCTGGCCTACCCGAGCAGCTTGACATGCCGCAAGATGCCCGCGCCTTTGACTGGTTGTATCAGCGTATGCTTGCCAAAACCGACCTGAGTTTGGCCGAGTTTTTACAGCTTAATGAAAATCTGCCGCTGGTACAGCCAACGCGATAACCACCAAAACAACACCACATGCACCACGGCATAACACAAGGACGCCAACTCTGCCGGCAGCACAGTGGCAAGATGCTCAAAGAGATAGCTCCCCAGACTCAAGGTACTGTCGCCATGACTCTGTGTGCTGTGGCTATGCAGCGCAGCGTCGGTCTGTCGCGATGGACTAAGATAAGACGGCAGCTGAATTAATCGTTCGATCAGCACCGTCCACATCCACGACAACATATAAATAAAAAGCGGATTGGTGCCATAAATGCGCAGCGGTTCAGTGAGGCGCGTGGCGTGTTTGATATCCACCAGCCACACCAAAGCCGCCAATAACCACAGCAATAAACCACTGCTGAGCAGCACATAACTGCCACTCCATAAGGCTTTATTCACCGGCCATATCGGTGCAAGCAGCAGCGCCAGGCCTATCATGGCCGCTCCGCGCCAGGCTAACCACGACAGCGCCGCACTGGGTTTGCGCTGAATCAGTTGCACGGCGACCCAGTAACCAATCAGCACATTAACCACCGCCGGCATGGTGCTCAGTAAACCTTCAGGTTCAAAAGGTACGCCAAAGCCTTGATACATATGCGCATCACCCAGTAGCCATAGATCGATCTGGCGCACAAGGTTGCCTTGCAAGCTATAAGGATCGGCCGCGAGTTGCAGTAAGGCAAAGTAGCTCAATAACACCACGCACATGGTCGGTAGTAACCAGCGACATGGTAAACCGACAATCAGCAAGGCGGCTATCGCATAGGCAATCGCTATCCGCTGCAACACACCCATGACACGCAGCGTTTCCAAGTCGTGCCACCAAAACCAATTTAAAAAGAGCCCACAGCCGAACATTAACGCGCTGCGTCGCAGAATTTTTTGCACTAAGGCGACGCTATAACCAGACGTTGTCAACGAAAACGCCATCGCAGCACCTACCACAAACAAAAATGCCGGAAATACGATATCGGCAAACGTAAAACCGTGCCATGCCGCGTGACGTAGTGGTGCATAAATATATTGCCAAGATCCTGGGGTATTAACCAAAATCATCAATGCGATAGCTAAACCGCGCATAACATCTAACGCATAAAAGCGCTGGCGCTGAGTCATCATAATGCTCTCAATAGACAAGGAAAATGCAGCTTGCATGGGCGATCATGCGGTGATGCTGCGATGATATTGCTCTGACATTGCGGCGGCGGTTTGGGCATCACGTTTGCCAATCCCATACCGCATGCACTACAGGACTACATGCACTTACGAACCGCATGCTCTATCGACACGCTCTCACAAACAACACCCAACCGAATAACATGCCACAGCGAACCATGCAGATGACATCGAGCCGCTGTAAACACGGACCGAAGCGCCCAGCCATTTGACATGGCTGCGACGCTCCAATCGGTGTGGCTGATGTACATCACACTGTTCAAATCACAGTTCAAATCACACGGTTCACATCACAGATGCATATCACCAGTGCCGTTTTTTATGGCCACGGAAGGCGTAATATAAAATGACGGCATAACACGGCAGCATGATCCAATACGCCAGCTGGCTATTGCCTGAATGCTCCGCAAAATAGCCATACACCAGCGGTAACAATGCACCGCCCGCAATCGCCATAATCAGCATGGCGGACGCCGTTGCGGTATGTTTACCTAACCCCTGCAGCGCCAGCGGCCAAATGGCGGGCCAGACTAAGGCGTTGGCAAACCCAAGTAGCGCCAAAAACAGTACGGTATCGGGTACCGTCGGCACCCCCATCCAGCCAAATAACCAACTGGATAACTGCTGACTGTCGGATGAACCAAACATAACGCCAAGCGTAAAACACAACCCAAACACCGCCGAACCTTGTAAGGCGCGCGCTTGGCTTAGATAACGTGGAATACACGTAACCCCAACGATATAACCCAGCACCATAAACATCATGGTATAGGAGGTTAAACTGCCAAAATTACTCACTCCAAGGTTTTGGCCGTAGAGTCCGATGGTATCACCAGCAATCACTTCAACACCGACATAGAAAAACAGCGCAATCACCCCTAGCACCAATTGCGGGTATTGCAATACAGATGGCCGAGCGGGCTCGGTGTGCTGCGGGTCTTGTGCATCGGTGTTATTTTGCAAGTCAGGCTCTGGTAGGGGCGAAAATTTAACAAACAGCAATAACGCCAGCAGTGCCAGTGTCATGTAGATGTAGGGCACCACTAAACGTGCTGACAGTTCGGCAATACGAGCCTCTTTGTCTTGTGCACTCAGCGCCGCTAGAGCCTCTGGGCTATATTGGTCCATCCCGGTTAAAATCCAGGCGGTAAACACCAGTGGCACTATGACACCCGCGCCTTTATTCACTAACCCCATGATACTAATGCGCATGGCCGCACTCTCACGCGGGCCAATGCAGACAATGTAGGGGTTGGATGCGGTTTGTAAGATGGTCAGGCCCGTGGCCAACACAAACAATGCGATGAGAAACATGCCATAGTAAGTGCTGAGCGCAGCAGGAATAAACAATGCAGACCCAAACGCCATAATGCCAAGCCCTGCCACCATGCCATTTTTATAACCAATCCGATCCAGCAAACGTGACATTGGCAGCGCCATCACAAAATAAGCAATGTAAAACGCAAAGGTCACCAGCATCGCTTGAAACTCGTTCAGATGGCACACAATACGTAAAAACGGAATTAAAGAACCATTTAGCCAAGTGACAAAGCCAAACACAAAAAACAGCGTGCCGATGATGATCATCGGTAAAAGTACACTGGGCCGCGCACTTTTGGTTAATGTCATTTCCATAGCCAACCTCGTTGATTTATTGTTGTGGTGAGCCTTCTGTTGAGGCTCTGTAGGTACTGCGTTACCAGCTAAGCCCCGCCGTGAGAACGGCATGACCTCGCCATAAACTACATTGTGACGGTGAGGCTATGCCTACCGCCCGATATACATCACTGATATGCATAACATCCATCATTACATCGCCTTGCACAGCGCGGTCTAAGGCGCCTTGGGCGCTGTTCATATGCGTGCTGTTCATGTGCGCGCTCTTCATGTGGGCGCTGTTCATGTCGATGCAGGCAACATGGCGCGCCCATTGATCCAGCACTGCAGCACATCGCCTTGATCACTCAGCCACACCATATCTGCGGCACAGCCACGCTGTAGCTGTCCTCGATGTGACGCACATTGTAAAAACTCCGCCGGATACAACGCCGCCATCCGTAACGCTTCTGATAGTGGCTGCGCCAAGGTGGACGCGGCGTAACGCACGGCTGCCGCCATATCAAGCACAGAGCCCGCTAAGGCACCCGAGGCGGCGGTTAATTTGTCGCCATCGCGGCGCACTACCCCGTCAAAAAAAGCAAATTCAGCTTGCGTGGTGCCAACCGGTGCCATCGCGTCGGTCACCAACATGATTTTACCGCGCGGCTTCGCATAGAGAGCCAGTTGTGCACTCAGCGGATGCACATGATGGCCATCCAAAATAATACCGCACCAACTGTTGCGATCGGCCAAGGCGACACCAACCATACCGGGCTCGCGCGAACCTAGGGCTGACATGGCATTAAAAAGATGGGTAAAACCGCGAGCGCCCGCCGCCAATGCGGCTTGCACCTGCGCTGCATCGGCATTGGAATGTCCTAAACATACCTGCACCCCAAGTTCAACCAGACGAGCAATATCATCGGTACTGACATGCTCAGGCGCCACGGTAATTACCTTAATGCCGAGATCTTGCCGCGCATAAATCTGCCATTCATCCGGCGTGATGGGCCGAATATGCGCCGCCGGATGCACACCTTTTTTTGGCAAGGATAAATGTGGACCTTCAAAATGAATGCCGATAATACCTGGCTCCTGCGCCGCAATCGCCGCCGCGATCGCATCGGCACACTGCTGCATTATCGCCACACTGTCGGTGATCACGGTCGGTAACATGGCGGTGGTGCCATAGGCGGCATGGGCATCACGCATTTGCCGTAAACTGGCCACATCTGGCGTGCTGTTAAACAAAACGCCACCTCCGCCGTTGACTTGCACATCGATAAAACCTGGCACCAACCGGCCATGAGGAAGCACCACATGCGGTGGCTCGGCATGACGTGGCGCCACATGACATAGCTCCGTATGACATAGATCGGTATCGTGAGATGCCAACGCGGCGGCCGGCACATCATCGGGCAAGGTTTCCAGCGCTGTGATGGCAACGATGCGGCCATCCTGCCAACTAACTTCGACATTCTGTTGCCAATCGTGACCATCAAAGAAAGCCGCCACACTGAGTTTTTGCACAGACGTATCCATCGGTGTTTGTATAGGTGTTTGCATACCATCTTCCCTTCATTCGTTTCACAAGGTGGCGCTCTTGCGCTACCTATTATGCGACTAGGTGCGCTACCTCTTGCGCTGCTACTTTGACGAGCGCAGCAGCGCCGCTGTGTTTTACAGGGTTTTCGTCACTTTATTCAGCCCCGGCGGCGCATCAGGGTCGACACCCCGAGCTCGTGCGACGGCTTCAACATCCAGATAAAAACGTTGCAATACCAAAAGTGGCAACACCCGCGGATGGCAACTTAGCGCGGCGTGATGCAGACCAATGACGCTTGCACCACGACGCGTCACTTCATCAATTTGCGCACGATGGGCACTATGCGCTTCATCGTGAATGGTGACATCAATAATGGCAAAATTGGTTTTGACCAAGGTCACAGGGCCATGTAAAAACTCGGCGCTGGAAAAGGCTTCGGCATGAATACCACAGACTTCTTTGAGTTTTAACGCAATTTCGCGTGCGATGGCATAGCCAGGCCCACGTCCCAACACAACCCCATGCGCCACTGCGGCAACCGCAGTCGCGGTTAACTGGGCTGGCAATTGCTGCGCTTGGCGCAGCAGTTGTGGCAGTTGATTTACCGCTTGCAACAGGGCGACATCGCCTGACCAGACCGATACCAGCTGCAATAATGCACTGAGCGTGGCGAGGAAACTTTTGGTGGCGGCCACGGCTTTTTCCGGCCCCACAAACAATGGCAACACATAATCCGCTTCTGCCGCCAATGGTGAACTGGTGTCATTCACCAGTGCCACCACCATGGCTCCGGAGGCTTTGGCCATCGCCAATTGCGCCAAAATATCGGGGCTACGGCCCGATTGCGAGATCACAATCACCAACGCATCCTGCAGCTGCAATTGTTTTTGGTACACACTGGCAATCGATGGCGCTGCGGCGACTACGGGTAAGCCCAACTCAGTTTCAATGAGATACTTGCCATAGACCCCGGCATGATCCGACGAGCCACGTCCTACCATATACACATAACGTGGCGCACGTTGCTTAATGGCCGCGACAACGGCTGCGACAGTCCCGGTATTGGCTTGCAATTGCTCCGCAATACGCTGCGGTGCTTCTGCGGCCTCACGCGCCATAATAGTGGCTGAGGATGTAGTGGCCGGATCTGCGTGTTCGGCACTTGGGGTAACTACGGCGGCATTAGACGATAAGGTGCTGCTCATACATGACTCTCTGCTTGCTGAATGGGCGAATGATTGCCGCTGGTGGCATGGTGCTGCGCTTTGGCAAAAAATACCGCGCCAAGCTCAGGTGTCGCCAAGGACGGTTGTAACCACTGCTGCATGGTAGTGGATAAATACGGATAAATACGCGGTGCTATGCCACCGATCATGGATAAACGCGGCGGTGATAACTGCATCAAACGCTGAGCGATGGCCATCAATTCTGCAGCCCCCGCATCGATGATCGTACGCGCGACGCTATCGCCTTGTTCCGCCGCGTCAAACACAATCGGGGCCAATCTAGCAAATTGTGTCGGCGTTGCATGCATATATATGGTCGCCAACTGAATCGCGGCTTCGGTGTTGGCACCAGCTTGCGGCTCGATTTGCTGCGCTATTGCGACGGCATTGGTGGAAATTTGGTGTTGCGCCAAACATGCTGAGGTCATTAAGGTTTCGGCCCCCATCCCATCGAGATCATGCAATACCGCCCGCAGCGCCTGCATGCCAAACCAGGCACCGCTGCCATTGTCACTGGCAGGAAAACCATAACCACCAATGCTCAAGCACTGACCCGCAACAGCGGCCAACCCACATGATCCCGTACCTGCAATCATGACTGCACCGTCAGCGCCTTGATGTGCACCTAAACACGCAACATGCAAATCCGTGGTCAAGTACAGCGCAGCATAAGGGTGTTGCCATTGCTGCATGGCGGTCAAATAATGCGGAATATTCACACCGGCTAACCCCGCCCCCACCACCAAACGAGCATGCAGCGCTGCCATAGTTCCCTGCACCTTATGCTGGCTCAAGGCCTGGTGTAACGCCGCATCGACTGCAGTAGTGATGGATGAAATCGCCACGTCCAAGCCACGCAGTGGATTGGCAGGGCCACCCATACCTTCGCCCAACACCGTACCTGCTGCATCGACCAGCACAACTTTGCATTTACTGCCACCGCCATCGATGCCGATATACAGCGGTTGCTGCTGCGTTGTTGCCATACTTTCTCATCCACCCTGCCGGTTACCGCGTCATCGTTGTCGATGCTATTGTCAGCCTTTACGGAATATGCTAACAATGCAGCACGCCAAATTGACAGCGTTGTCATTTTTGCAAATCAGCATATAATAATTTTGACAAATGGCAATACCTTTGTTTAAAAATCGAACCAGCCGCATGAAACAGGGTTTCGTTTCACGCCATGGCCTGCAAAAAACGTTGAGCTCTACAGCGCCATGCCAGGTCATGCCGTTGCGATGTCGGCATGCTATTTCAGCGAGGGAATACCGTGAATAAAACCAACCCACTTTGCAACCTTGGGAGCATGCAGCAGCTTAAAGCCCGCATGCATTTTGCTCTGCAAAACCTGCGGCAAGCACGCACGTCCCTCGCCATGCTGCCCTTTTGCTTACTGGCCCTATCGATAAGTCAACCCAGTACGGCGGCGGTGTTCAAACAACAGTCACAGCTCGACACCTTTGCCCGTCACACCCAACTGAATTTTGCAGTGGTGAGTAATTTTCAAGCCAAAGAAGGAGAATTTGTTGGTCAAATTTCACTGACGAATCATGGCGATATAGCGCTATCCCCCGGCAAAGGCAATTGGCAAATTTACTTTCACTCGATCCGTAAAGTCAGCGGGCATCAGGCAGGATTACGCATCGAACATGTGCAAGGCGATTTGCATCGTCTTCGGCCTGAACCAGAGTTTGCCGGCTTAAAACCCAAGCAACACTTAGCCGTGGAGTTTCACGGCGCGCCGTGGATGGTGAGTTACAGCGATTTTATGCCGCGAGCATTTATCACCGCCGGCAGCCTAACACCCGCGGTGTTTCGCAACACGGATACTGAAGATTTCAGTCAATTTGTCGAACCTATAATCACCGCCGCTCAGCAACAACGCTTTGATAAACCAGCGCCAGACTTATATCCCATCAGCACGTCAGAATTACGTTATCAGCACAATGCCAATGCATTTCCAGCACAAGCCGTGCGGCCAACACCACAGCAATCACAGGATCGAATTTTGCCTACACCGTTGCAGGTGCGTTATGGTGCTGAGCGCACCTTACTAAGCGCCCAATGGCAAATTCATTATCAGGGCGAATTCAAAAACGAAGCGATGTATTTGCAAAGAGAGCTAAAAGCGCAAGGGATCGCATTGGCAGTACATCTGTTACCCACACAGGCATTGCCGGCGGCCTCGACCCAGCAACGGATTTTACTGCAACGCCGCACGGATCCTGCAGAGAATGCGCACGCCGAATCTTATCAACTGTCCATCAACGCCGATCATATTGCCATTCACGCCGCAGAGAGCGCGGGGGTATTTTATGGTGTGCAATCGTTGCTAAGTGTCATTCCTGCAACAGCCTATCGCGGCAACCCAAGTTCGGACCAGAATCTAGACAAACCACTTAGCCTACCGCAACTTGAAGTACTAGATGCACCGCGTTATCACTGGCGTGGTATGCATTATGATATGAGCCGTAATTTTCATGGCGTTGAGGTCACTAAACGCCTGATTGATCAGATGGCGCGCATGAAAATGAATAAACTGCATCTGCACTTGACCGATGATGAAGGCTGGCGTGTCGAAATTGCCGATTTACCCGAATTGACCGAGCTTGGCGCACACCGCTGTTTTGATCTTAGCGAGCAACAATGCTTGTTAACACAACTCGGCACAGGCCCGCATAAATCCGGCTCTGGCAATGGGTTTTATCGTCGTGATGAGTTTATTGCGCTATTAAAGTATGCCGCCGAACGTCATATCGACGTCATCCCAGAAATCGACATGCCTGGCCATGCACGAGCGGCCATCAAAGCCATGCAGGCACGCTATCAGCGCTTAGCCAAAGCAGGCGATATGGCCGCAGCCGAGCGTTACCTGCTGAGTGATCCCAAGGATCAATCACAGTATTTAACGGTACAAAACTACACCGATAATTCGGTCAATGTCTGCTTAGATTCCAGCTATGCCTTCATCGATAAAGTCATGTATGAGCTGCAGCAAATGTATCGCAGCGCAGGTTTACCCCTAACCACCTATCACATGGGGGGCGATGAAGTCGCGGCAGGTTCGTGGCAACAATCACCGGCATGCCAACAATTGCTAGCCAAAGGTCTGCCAGGCGTGGCCGGTGTCGCCGATTTAAAACTGTATTTTGCCCGCCGCGTTGCCGATCTGGCGGCGAAACGCCAACTGCAATTGGGCGGCTGGGAAGATGGTTTAATGCAAGATGCCAGCACGCCATTGCCGCGCGAGCAATTGGCGGCGCCAGCGGTATACGCCAATGTCTGGGACAATATTTGGGAATGGGGGGTTGCCGACCGTGCCTATCGATTGGCCAATGCTGGGTATCAGGTGGTTTTGTCGCACGGGACGCATCTGTATCTCGACCACCCACATGAAGCGCATCCCGCTGAACGCGGTTACTATTGGGCGGCGCGTTTTATTGATGCACGGAAGATCTTTGGCTATATGCCTGACCATCTGTACGCCAATGCCGATAAAACGCGCCGTGGTGAAGTGATTGATGATTTAGCCGCCCTCCTTGGGCGCCCTTTGCCAGCATTAACGCGGCCTGAGTTGATTTTGGGGATGCAAGGGCAACTATGGTCAGAATCCATCCGCACAGCCACACAACTCGAGCAAATGCTGTATCCACGTCTATGGTTGATTGCTGAACGTGCGTGGCATAAAGCCGCATGGGAGCGCGAGCAACCGGATACACAAGCGCGTGATGCGCAGTGGTGGCAGGTGGCGCATACGCTGGGCCGCAAGGAACTGGCCAAATTCAGTGCGGCCGGTATCACCTACGATCTACCGCCCCCCGGCGCCATGCTTCGCCAAACGCCGCCTGCGACAACATCATCCACAGACACCATGACAAAAGGCGCGACAACAAAAGCAAGGACGTGGCAACTTTTAGCCAACCATGCCTATGGCGATATCGCCATCGAATATAGCATCGATGGTGGCCAAACCTGGCTGCTCTACCCGACCGATACGCCGGTTGATTTGCCTGCGCATGCATTTGGTTCCGCATCACCAGTGACGATGGCCGTAGATCCCAGTTCAGCTGCTCATGCCACGAATAACACCGCCCTCGCGTTGGCCGAACAGCGCCAGCAACAGTGGCAGATTTTACTGCGCGCCGTTGGCCCCATAACGTCAGGCCAACAACGCATATATAGCAGGGTCACGGGATTATCTGTTGCAGCAGCCGACTAGACCAAGGTCATGCCGGATGTGACTGCACTATCGCTGTGCTTGAGCTGCACTATCGCTGTGCTTGAGCTGCACTATCGCTGTGCTCGAGATGCACTAGAGCTACGCTTGCCATTTAGTGCGAAAACTGACAATGGCAGCGGCTGTAGCAGCCACTGCCGAGCTAGGGTCGTGACCGACTGAAATCCCCGGATATGTTTTCGGAAGCCTTGTAAAATAATCGAGGCAATTTGCCAAGACATCATCTGCTGACGATTGCTAACCATGTGACAAATTCCCTGGATTTATTCAAGCAGTAGCAACTAGTTGGACTCAACGCAGTCAACTTCGAGGCAGAGAACGGCAGGATCGTCCGGTCGCGCTTCGCGGGCAATATATACCACCCAATAATCTACATGAGGTGAGTGCCATTCATAATAATATCCCACACCAATATGATTTTGCTCTGCGTAAAATGGGATTTCACCGAGTAAATGTGCTCGGTGTGGTACTGAGTTTTTGAATTCGATCCAAGCCTGTTCGGGGGATCCTTGTCCGCCCGCGACGGCTTCCACATTGTTACCAGTTACCCTGCTATAAAAGGGCGGTAAGTTATAACCAAGATCTCGCAGTCGTTCGTTAGCACCCAAACCGCCAACAAAGTGATTAACCTTGCCACGTTTCGCCATTATTTTTGCTTTGTCTGCCGCGGCTTGAGCCAACAGCGGATGGCATTTGAGCTGTCGGCGTTGCTGTAGTGGATCTTCAATAATCAGTTTGGCGAGCTCTCGGCTTTTCGTCGTCAAGCCACACTGCTCTGAATAGCGCTTTTCAACTTGCTGGGTCTGTTGGCCGTTATAAGGAATATCTGTAGAAGGGGCCAGTAAAGAGAACATTATCCATAACATAAGTCGTCTAAGTCCTTAACTCGTTTTCTACATCATAACCAACTATGGTTACTATCGCTAGCGACACGCGGGTCATATGGCAGCATGTATACTGCATGAGCGCGATGTTGCCGCAGGAAAAGGACAAACCGTACCACACCGATACACCCGCATTGGCTGAAAAAGAGCAAAAAAAAGGATGCTGAACACAGCATCCTGAAAGACCCTTGGATAAGGATTGGCAAATAAAACACACAACGTCCATGTCACTGGATAGATAAAGGTGACTACCACACCTCTATCTCAGGGGAGAAATCTGACTCCAGTATTCAGACTCCATATTGCCCACAGCACCGCATCAGATGCAGTATTGCCGACATTCACCACGACAGTGCGAGCTGGGTATTGTACAAACGCCATCCAATTCGCAGTTATGTCATGATGATGCTCATTATACCGACAAATGACAACGCTGTCATTTATTTTCTACTCGGTTGTTATGCCACTGTCTGGCGACTGAAGTGCGTGATCAGGTCTCGATGAGAAGGCAGTTGAGTCAAAGCCAAATGCTGCGCCTGCTGCAACTGCTGTTGGCGCTGTAACAGCTGAGCCCATTGCGTAGGCGTATAATGCGCGCCCAACATGGGATCCGTGCTACGAAAGCCCATACCGTACAACACGTACAGATAATTATCCAGATTAAACACCTCAAAGCGGCTGGCAAAATCGAACGCATTAGGGCAGCGTTCTTGCCATAAGGTTAAACGCTGCATTAACGCATCGGGGACCGTCTCGTTCCGGCGAACATCGCGCCAAAAATCACTATCGTCACGATCAGACAACAGATAATGCAATTTGATAAATTCCAATACCCGTTGCCAACAATGCGTCATGGTGCGATTAAAATCATCCCGCACCAGCGCCATATGACCCATCTGCATGGGTAATCGCTCAGTAAACAGCAGCGCCGCTAAATCCGTCATTAATAAGGCCGTCGCTTCCAGCGGCTCAACAAACCCCTGCGCCAAACCAATAGCCACACAATTATGCTGCCAACTTAATTGCCGATACCCCACACGCATCGGGATCCGCCGGCATGTCAAGCCGTCGGCGGCGACACCGATATAGGTGCGCAAACGCTGCTCGGCATCATGGTGTGATTGATGCGCCGACGAATACACATACCCCACCCCACGCCGTTTGCTTAACGCGATATCCCAAATCCAACCGGCATCTTGCGCGGTGGCCAGCGTGCACGATGCCAAGGTTTCGCTCTGGTCAGGCACTTGCATGGCCAAGGCATGATCAACAGGTAAAATATGCGATTGATCGACAAAAGGGACTTCCAACTGCTGCCCAATCAGCAAGGCATGAAATCCGGTGCAATCAATAAACAAATCGCCACCTACAGCACCGGCCTGATCCGTCAACAGCTGGGCAATGTCACCCGATGGCTGTCGGATCACTTGCTGTACCGTTGCTGAGATACAATGTACGCCATATTTACGCAAGGCATTGTTTTTCAGGACATGACCAAATTTAGCCGCATCAAAATGATAGGCATAATCCACTACCCCATGATAATCCGGCTGAGTCGCCGTTTTAGGTGCGCGATAATGATCGCATATCATCCCTTGGATCGAGATGGCATCCAACACCGAGCTATCCGCCGCCGTCGCACTATGCAGATGTTGTCGCAATAACGCATGCTGCTCGGTACTGAGCACATCAAACGGATGATAATACTGATGAATACGGCTGCCTTGAGGCGACTTACGCCACTGCCGAAAGCAAATGCCTTGTTTAAAGGTGGCATCAGCCTGCTGAATTAATTCATGTTCAGCGATGCCAAAACGGCGCATCGCCTGCTTCAGCGCTGGCACAGTGCCCTCACCAACGCCAATGGTCGGTACGTCGGGCGACTCAATAATAGTGACCTTGACTGCACTACCGACAAAACGCTGCCCAAGATAATTGGCCATCAACCAGCCGGACGCTCCGCCTCCGACAATAACAATATGCTGTAATTGCATGCTGTTCTCCATCACTATGTTACCCACGCCAACGCCTACTCCGTAGGACACGGGTTCGCTTTATCGGCGTGGCTCACGCAAATAAAAAACCCCAGCGCGCTGGGGTTTCGTCAACAAGACCATGAAATACCCCGCAAATACAGGGTATTCACTGCGAGAATCAGCTTAGAAGCGAACGTCTACACCTGCGGCGTACCGTGTTTCACCTTCAAAGGTCCATGCCGGGAAACCGGCACGTAGATCTGGGCCAACACCTGCAACACCAACCGCGGCAGCCCCATATTGCACGCTGTCTGCAGCTAACAGGTTCACCACTTCAAATCGTACTGTCACATAGTCATTCACGGTGTAGCTTGAGGTCAGATCCAAGGTACCAAAATCATCATGGTAACGGTTACCATAGAAGCCAGTTTCCCGGATCATATACTCTGAACGCCAGTTATACGCCAAACGGCCCATAAAATCGCCGCGCTCGTAGAAGCCCACCAAGTTCACACTATGTTTTGAACTATCAGAGAAAATAGTTACACGATCAGCGAAGTTTTTCGCATCCACATAACTATCAGCAAAGGTGTAGTTTGCCTGCGCACCAAAACCGCTCTTTAAGGTATGTTGCCATTGCAACTCGAGGCCTTTGATATCGCCGCCATTACCGTTGATTTTACTGTTCACTGTCCAGTTATCACAGTTACAGCCATTATCAATCACGCCAATTTTTTGGTTACGCGCCGCGGTAAAGGTCGTGAAATCATTCACTTTCTTTACGAACAAGGTGGCAGCTAACATGTTGGAATTATCGTAATAATATTCCAGTGAAATATCAGACTGTGTTGCCTTGTATGGCTTCAGGCCGACGTTGCCTCTGGTGATGGACTGATTGGTTGGATCGTTATCGTTCAAACCAGCCACCGCGCTCTTCGAGAACATATCAACATAGTTCGGCCGCGCCATCACTTGTGCCAACGAGAAACGCACCACCACATTATCTTCAGCGTCATACGCTAAGTTAAAGCTTGGCAGAATGTCGTTATAGCTGGCGTTATCGGTGGTAATGGTATTGGATAAGTTATTGTTGACGGCGCTGACAGGATCAACAAAACCTGGGCGTGGTGCATAGTAATCGGAGGAGGCATCGGTGCTCACAAAGCGCACACCAAAATTACCACGGACATCTTCTGCTTGATAATCCGCCATCACATAAGCAGCAATATTATCTTCCGAGACAGTGCCATAGCCTGAACGATCTTCAAACCAGCCGGTGATATTCGCGCGAGCATCTGCATGCATCGCCTTCATATTTGGCCGTGGAACCTGTAAATGCTGCATACCTGCCAAGGTTGTACCTTGCCATAAGGTATTGGCATTGACGGCGGTAATGGTCGGTTTGTAAATCGCCCGGTTTTTGCGATCGGTGACATCATGCGATGTGGCGCGAACACCGGTTTTAATATGCGTGACGGCACCTAACTCAACCGGGAAACGTGCATCCAATTGGGCGTAGGTTTCTTCATCGGTATTGGGTTGTGACGCTTCTGCCCAGCCAGATAACGATACAGGACCATTCACATTCGCGGCAGTCCAGGCTGGGGTATTTTCAAAATCTATGACGAGTTGCTTGCCAGTTGCATCCCATACCCCAAAGGTATCAGATGGTTTACCAATAAAGTTGCCGTGGTTGGTGGTGAGATCGGTCCCCCCTTCCGCATCGGTTTTACCAACACGACCACTGAGTACCACTTGCTCTAAGGTATAAGTGAAATCAAGGTCAATGGTATTGGATGACATGGACGCCGCACGGCTGAAGGTTTGCAAATACGACGAACCCACAGTCGCTTTCTCAGCTACGTTTTTCGGATCGCTATTAAATGCCGCGGCCGACGCTGCGTTGTTATTGGCATACACACAAACACCATCCGGTCGTGTGACTTGGCAACCAAACTTACCGTGTTGGAACATAAATACGGAGGTGTTGGTGTTATCCGCGGTTAAATCTAGGCTTAATACGTGCACGCCCATGTCGAGTTTATCGTTTGGACGGAATTGTGCTGCAAAATCAATCGCTTTACGCTCACGCGCTTGCTCGAAATTATTGACGGAAAAACTACCGCCCCAACCATAAAGTGCTTCGGTTCCACGGCGCATATAGGCGGTGTCTTCAAAAGCACCGGCCACGATAAAACCGAAGGTTTCATCTTGATTTTTCCAGCTGGTTAAGGCCGAAAGCGCTGGATCCGTCTCTTCAGATACACTGCCGTAGTTGCCTTCGGCCGATAAAAATGTGGTACCAGACTCTAAATCTAGCGGTTTGCGCGTTTTGACATTCACAGTACCACCAACTCCGCCTTCGACTAAATCAGCTTGGGACGATTTGAATACTTCAATGCCAGAAATCATTTGTGGTGGCAACAAGCTGTAATTAAAACTACGGTCAATGGCTTGTTGATCATACCAACCGGTCGACGCCACGCTTTGGCCATTTAATGTCGTCAGCGTTAACTGATTCGACGCGCCACGAATGGAAACTTGCTGACCTTGACCAAACTGGCGACTCACGGTAACCCCTGGGATACGGCCTAAGGCTTCACCGATATCGGCATCAGGGAACTTACCGATATCCTCGGCACTCACGGCATCAACGACGGCATTGGAGAGGCGCTTGGTCGCCACCGATTCCGCCAGCGAGCGACGAATACCACGCACCTGGATCACTTCGACCGCTTCGGTGGTGGCTCCTGCAGGTGCTTTCGCCGGTTGCTGCGCCATCACTGGCATTGCCAAGGCAGTGGTCCCAACCACTAAGGCAATTTTTACGGCAATAGCACATTTGTTTAAATTGGTGTGCGACATAACCTCTCCCATTCCTGTTTTTGTTATCGTTTTCGATGTATTTTTTTCTGCGGCTTAATGACAGCGTTGTCATTGAAAATTAACATACACAAATTGAAATCGTTTTGCAAACATCTAACGCCGAAATTTTAAGCGCTTTTTTTTCAAAAAAAGTGCCTTGCCATGAATGATGTTTGGTAATGTTTTTTCCAACCGACAAAACACCAAAAACACAAGCAATAATAAGCGATTGATTTTTATATACTTTAATGAAAAACCAATTATACAGCTGCATATTTGTGCAATTTTTCTAAATTAAACAATTGCCGTTTGCTGTAAAAAGTTGTATCCAAGTAGATAAATTTTCTTACACAATGACAAGCGCTGTCATTTCGTGTGATGTTAATTCCATGGCATTGCACGCAAGAACAGGGTCCGTAAAACCACCTTGTGTCGACCGCCTTTTTAGGAAACTGCATGAAAGCGACCATTAATGATGTGGCGGAACTGGCTGGTGTCTCCATCAAGACAGTTTCGCGCGTGATGAATCATGAACCTTCGGTAAAAAAAACCACCATCGATAAAGTGATGGCTGCGGTGACACAGCTGCACTATCAGCCCAATACGGCGGCACGAAATCTCGCCAGCACGCGCTCCTTTAGCATCGGATATATCTATGATAACCCCAATGCATATTATGTGATTGATATGCAGCGCGGGTTGTTAGATGCCTGCCGTAAACATGGCTATGAATTGGTGATCCACCCCACACATGCGAAATCTGCCGGCATTGTGGAAGAAGTGATTGAGTTGGTGCAACGCGCACGGCTCGCGGGTCTGGTTTTAACGCCGCCATTTTCGGAAATGCCTGAAATCGCCGAGGCATTGGAGAACATCGGCGTTGATTTTGTGCGAATTATATCGGGCTCAACACCATCACCTAAGGTGACCAATTGTGTGTTAATTGATGACTTTACCGCCGCCTTTAAAATTACCAATCATTTGCTCGAACTTGGCCATCAGGCCATTGCTTTTTTATGTGGTGACGAAGAGCATAGTTCCAGTGGTGAACGTTTAGCTGGCTTTAAAGCTGCTTTAACAAAGCGTGGCATCCAGGTCGAACCGCAATTTGTGATCCCAGGGAGTTATTCGTTTGAGTCGGGTGTAAAGGGTGCGCAGCGCTTGCTGGCGCTGAGTCAGCGGCCAACGGCTATCTTTGCCTGTAACGATGAAATCGCCGCCGGCGCGTTATTCAGCGCTCGACTGGCGAATATTGAGATCCCGCAGCAGTTGTCTATTGTGGGTTTTGAAAACAGCCCCTTCTCACGCCAAACGTGGCCACCATTGACCACAGCGCACCAACCGAACAGCATCATTGCGGCGCAAGCGGCAGAACTCTTGTTTAAACATACAAGGCCAGGTTTAAAACCTCAATTGACCGAGCAACAACCGGTGTTTATTCCTGAACTCTTGGTACGAGAATCAACAGGTCCAAGTGCCTAAGCTGCAGCGCTTGCCGTGTAGTTTTCACATACGATTTAACATCATCGCATCACAAAGCAAATAGCAAAACCGCACTACATCATCAGCATACACCGCAAAAAAATAAAGCCTCGTATTAACGCGAGGCTTTATTAGCGATGCTGTGTTCGTCTTTAGAACATTAAGGCGACACCGCTTGCATCATCAATGCAGATAGATAACCACCATAAGTACCCAGCGCATACCCTAGTACCGCCAGTAATACACCAACTGGTGCTAACGCCGGATGAAATGCTGCCGCCACCACAGGCGCAGAGGCTGCACCGCCGATATTGGCTTGGCTACCAACCGCCATAAAGAAAACAGGTGCTTTCAGTAGTTTGGTCATACCAAGTAACAACAACGCATGTACCGTGATCCAGACCGCCCCAGCAAGGAACATCACTGGGTAATCAAAAATCGCTGTCACATCCATATGCATACCGATGGTAGCGACCAGGATATAGACCATCACAGAGCCCAGTTTGGAGGCACCAACGGCTTCTAAATTACGCGCCTTGGTGAATGACAATAACAAACCAAAGGTGGTGGCCAATACCACTAACCAGAAGAAATTGCTGGTTAAACTATACACTTCCAAGGATGGTGCATGGGTCTTGATCCACGGCGCTAAAAAGCCCGCTAACCAATGGGCTAACCCTGCCAAACCAAAACCAACCGCCAGCAAGCGCATTAAATCTGCGGTGGATGGGTTACGTGAATTTTCAGCCTGATAGCGTTCAATCTTGGTTTGCAGTGCGATCAAGGCTGTGGTGTCTGCGCCATTGGCGGCATCCAACCGTTTGGCGTTGGCTGCCATCCACAGTAAAATCGCAGTCCAAACGTTGGCCACCAGCACATCTACTGTAATCATGACGGAAAAAATCTCACCACTGGGCTGAAATACTTCTTTCATGGCTGCTTGGTTGGCACTTCCACCAATCCAACTACCTGCGACTGTTGCCATACCGCGCCATACCGCATCATCCCCAGTACCGCCAAGTTGCTCAGGGAAAAAGTAACCCACAGATGCAATCGCGATAGGGCCACCGATAATGATCCCGACGGTACCGGTTAAAAATAGAATTAAAGCTTTAGGCCCAAGCGACATAATGGCTTTAAAATCAATGCTTAACGTAAGCAAAATTAAACAGACGGGCAGCAAATAACGCGATGCCATTTGATAGAGCTGCGAATGTTCGCCATCAATAATGCCGGCGCTATTGAACAGCGATGGAATGAAATAGCACAGCAGTACCGATGGTACATAGGTATAAAATTTCTGCCAAAACGGATGCTGACTGTGACTGGTATGGAACACAAAGCCAAGGATCAAAGCAAGTAAGCCAAGAACCACTGCATCGTTGGTGATCAATGCCGTTGATGTGGACATGATAGATAAACCTCGGTCATGGCAAATTGATCGTAAAATGTTGTGAGAACAATTCAGCGATTAAAATCAAGCTTAGGCGAAGCCGTTAGCAGTTTTCTCGTGATTTTTACGACAAAATTTACCGGTTGTTATAGTTATGTCATTGCCGAATCTAGCACAGATCATGGGACTGGCAAAGCTATCTGAGAAAAACTCAGGATAGGATGCGATTTGTGTCTTAATCTTGAATTTGAGTGGGTTTAGCGAGGGAGAATCAGTGGGAATGTCGCAAGCAAATCTGAGCCATGGCGGAAATTTCATCACCTCAAAATAGCAATCCTCGTCCCTGACGCCCCTGATCAGCTAAGATGCATCGTCTTGGCGCTCTGCCACCCACTGCATTTGCCAAGTGACATCAAAATACACCTCTAACTCGCGCCCTGTTTCCATGGATTTGATACGTAAACGGTCATAAAATCGTTGATCTTGATGCAGTAAGGCTTGTTCTATCACATCAAAACCGTTGAGCTGCACGTAAGATCGCGCTTGCGCGGAACTGAGCACCAGATAGGCCGTGGCGGCACTTTTGCCATCACCACTTTGCGTGATTTGACTGAGCAATAAATTTAAGATTGAACGATGCTGAGCCGCTTTTCGCGCTTGGCCTAATTCATCCGCACAAACCGCAGCCGCAAAATGGGCCTCAAGCTCCAACCAATGCGAGCCAAGAACAATCTCTGCCAGACGTAGACATAATTCTGGCTGCTGTTTTACCATCGCCGTTTGCATCGCCTGAATATCCACATACAAACGCCCTGAATGTGGCTGATAAAAAGACGTTTTTGGATACAACTGCCATGCAGGTAATAAATCCGCGGCTGTCAGTACGGCGCCAACGCGCAAGGATCTTTGATACTGTGCCAGCAACGCTTGATATGGGGCATCTTGTGGACGGGAAACATGCAAGGTGGAGGTCTGTGCTGACGACGTCGGCACGGCAGTATTGGGGGTATGGTCGGTGCTGGTACACCCCACCAAGGTCCAGATCAACAGACATAAACCAACACTAAGTTTTCGTTTAGCCTGCGTCAACGCAACGTTAGTGCATGCTAACAACGCACAACGTGATGAATTAAAACGCTTATACAATAAATTCATAGCGTTGAGAAAGCCTGTTTTACCGGTTAACCTTGCGATTAACTCCAAAAAGATACAGTGCCAGAACGATGCCGTCATGCCAAATCCCAAAAACTGGCGAGCGATCGCCGCCCATAAAGCATTGCAAAATTAACGTCTTGGCCATAACAATTGACGCCACGCCCAACGAAGATAAGGTATCGTCAGCACAATACCCACCAGCAGCAGCTTATCGGAATCTGCCAAAAACTGCAAAGATGCGGGTAAAAAGTATCGCAGTTGCAAATAGCCAAACGACTGAGCCAAACCCAGCCCAATCAATAACATAGCGCATAAATCTGCAAGAAACACCCAGGTTGGCGGGGGCTGATACCGCGGTGAACTCGCGGCCGCTCGTGCAGCGGAACGCGGTAATAGCTGTGCTTGATAAGCCGATAGACGCCTTATTGACGACGGCCGCAGCACGACGACGTTTTGCCAATAGTGCGCAAGGTGAGCGAACGTCCGTCGCGTTGCTGGCTTAACGATACCGGCGATTCGGCCTGCCATACACCACACGGAAAGCAACCTAGGCCAATGCAGGGATAAAACATATGAACACAATGTTCGTCGAAAGCAACCAAATTGGGGCATACGCATCTTCCATGAGTAGTTCATCCATTGTTTACAGCGTTATCGGATCCCCCACACCACAGGGTGATCCATTTAAGCTTTATATTCCAATAGACATCACAAGATAGGTTTAGTCCTAAAACCTACCGACGAGCTTTAGCAGTGACAATACCGCAGCCAAACCATGATGACATCGCTTGCACAAAGGTATCGGCTAAAATGAATGCCATCACTGTCAGCTTACCTTGCTGCATAAAATTTAGCCAGCGCTAAATTATAAAGCGATCATCTCATGCCGTTATGCCTTTTCGGCATATGTTCGACACGTTTGGAAGATGGTATAACGATCGAATACAGCTGGCTTGCGGGCACATCTAGGCTCCCTTATGCTAGGCAATACCATTTTCGCCAGAGAAGTGACTTCGCATGCTTTGTTTTGTAAGACCCATTACGTCGTTTCACACAGCGCCATTGGCGGACAATCGCGATAGCGCCGCCGTCGCGCATGCCATGATGAAAGCTGCATCGATGCATATGCATTCCTCGAATCGTAAGACAATCTACCAAGCAGCGACGACTTTATTTTTACAAAGTTGGCTAGTGTTCGGTTCGATATCATGGCAAGCTCATGCAGAACGCCAAAACATGATGCCGCAGGCGGTACTTAATGTCACACAGGCTCAGCCGATGGCGGCTCAGATGCCTGTCTCGGCAGCACAGCCGAACACCGATGCCACGCCTGTAAACGTCAACACGGGCACTGCGACGACGCCCCCTCCTGCCGACACAACCACATTCAGCGCAGATAAATTGTTGCATGTACAGCGTATCAGTGGTCTCACCGCCTCGCCTGATGGCCTTCGCTTGGCATTTAGTCTCACGCGTTACGACACCTCGACAGAGAAAAACAACGCCGACATACAACTGCTGGATTTGCGCACCGGTCAAATATCCGCCTTAACGGTGCATCCTGATAACGATAGTCAACCCGCCTGGAGTCCAGACGGTCGACAATTAGTATTTGTGGCGAAACGTGGCCAAGCCAATGCGCAACTTTGGTTATTGCCCGTCACGGGGGGCGAAGCGCGTGCCCTAACGCAGCTTCCGGTAAATGTCAGTCAACCCACATGGTTTGCCGATGGTCAGCGCGTGTTGTTTGTGGCGGAAGTTCCAGCAAATTTCAGCGGTGATCTGACTGAGCTGGGCAAAACCGCAGATAAAACCACAGTGTACCGAACCGAACAGCACCTCTATCGGTTTTGGGATAAATGGCTGACATCGCAACATTACCCGCAACTGTTTAGCATTGAGGTGAACAGCGGTAAAATCACGCAGCTGACCAAAGGATGGCAACGTTGGTTTAATTTAGAAGGCAATCATCAATTTAGCATTTCACCTGATGGTCGTCGGATTGCGATCGCCGCCAACAGCACAGAGCCCCCCTATAGCCGTTTAAATTCAGATATTTATTTGTTAAACACTGATGGTAGTGGCGAAGCTATCAATATCACCGCGGAAAATCCCGCCGATGATGTGAACCCCGTATTTAGCCCAGATGGCCGCTTTTTGGTGTATGGTGCCCGCAAAAGTTTGACCTTTAGCAACGATAATATTCGCCTACAGCGCTACGATCTTGCCACAGGTAAACGCAGCGAATTAGCCAGTAATGTCGATTTGTCCGCATCGGATTGGCTCATATCCGACGACAGTCGCATGCTATATTTTACGGCGCCCGATCAAGCCCGCGATTCAGTGTTTTCGGTCCCCACGCAAGGTGGTAGCGTCAAACAAGTGCTACGCCAAGGTAGCAACGAACAACTGGTTGCTTTAGGCAATGATAGGTTTGCTTTGGTGCAACATGGCCTTAGTCAGCTACCGGAATTATTCTTACTGGATAATCGTAACCGGACCTTAAAGCAAATTTCTAAAGTTAATCAGCAATTACAACAAGAAAGCCGTTTTGGTCGCGTCGAAGAAGCCGCATTTGCCGGTGCGGATGGCAAAATGGTGCAAATGTTCATCGTCTACCCACCCGATTTTGCCACCGATAAACGTTGGCCATTGCTGAATGTGCTTCATGGCGGTCCACACAGCTTCTTTGGCGATCAATTTAATCTGCGCTGGAATGCGCAGGTATTTGCCAGCGCAGGTTATGTCACCATATTGCCCAACTTCCATGGTTCCACCAGTTTTGGTCAAGCATTTGCGGAATCTATTCATGGCGATCATGCCAGTAAACCGTTTTTCGACAGTGAAGCCGCCGTGGATTATATGGTGTCGCGTGGTTTTATCGATGAAAGTCGAGTTGCCGCCGCGGGTGCCAGTTATGGCGGCTATCTGGTGCATTGGATCGCAGGTCATAGCACAAAATACCGTGCATTGATTAATCATGCCGGCGTTTACAATTTGATGGCGCAATTTGCCTCCGATGTCACATCGCATCGGGTTTATGCCTATGGCGGCGCGCCCTGGGTAGCGTCAGGCAAAGCGCAAGGCATTGATCAAATTCAAAAAATAAACCCTGCCATGGCAGCATCGCAATTTAAAACGCCAACCTTAATCACTCATGGCGAACAAGATTTTCGCGTACCGCTGACCCAAGGTTTAGAAGCCTATGGCGTGCTGAAGGGCAAGGGGGTTGATGCGCGTCTGGTAGTTTTCCCACAGGAAAATCATTGGATTTTACAACCGAAAAATAGCCAAATTTGGTATCAAGAAACCTTGGCATGGCTGGAAAAATATATTGGTAAGGGACCCACAGCGCCCTGATGCAAGCACGTAGGCCATCACTATAAAACTGTGCAACGACGTCCGCGTTTTGTATAGGCATAGGCAAACATAAGCGAAAAAAAAGCCCGGCAATGCCGGGCAAACAACCAAGGTCCACGTAAAAAAATCGTTTATATCGCCGACGTTTATTCGGCTAAATGGCAAACATCTGCCATATCAGTAAGTTTTGCCACCCACACGGCGTCATCAGGCAATTTTTTTCATCGCCGTCATGTAACCACGTAGCGTTTTACCAATCACTTCAATCGGATGCTGACGAATTGCATCGTTCACCGCAATCAGCTGTTGATTATCAACCGCGGTATCGCTGCTGTTCATACCTTTACCCAGTAACTCCGCGGGTAGCTGATTCACCATCTCGCGTAGCAGTGGAATGGCTGCATTGGCAAACAGGTAATTGCCATATTCAGCAGTGTCACTAATCACCACATTCATTTCATATAGCCGCTTCCGTGCTATGGTGTTGGCAATCAGTGGTGTTTCATGGAGAGACTCATAATAAGCCGACTCCGGTAAAATGCCTGACGCCGTCATAGTCTCATACGCCAATTCAACACCGGCTTTCACCATGGCCACTAAAAACAATGCTTGATCAAAATACGCTTGCTCACTGATATGTTCACGGCAAATCGGTGCATTTTCAAAACCAGATTGCCGCGTTTCCTCACGCCAAGTGAGCAGCATGGCATCGTCGTTCGCCCAATCAGCCATCATGCCCCGAGAAAATTCACCGGATAAAATATCATCCATATGTTTGGTAAATAATGGCGCCAAACGCGCTTTCAGCTGCTCTGCTAACGCAAAGGTTTTTAACTTGGCCGGATTGGATAATCGGTCCATCATCGTGGTAATGCCACCGTGCTTTAAGGCTTCGGTAATGGTTTCGAAACCATATTGAATCAGCTTGGCGGCGTAGCCGGCATCATAGCCATCCGCCACCAGCTTATCGTAGGCCAAAATGGCGCCCGTCTGTAACATGCCGCACAGAATGGTTTGTTCACCCATCAGATCTGACTTTACTTCCGCCACAAAAGATGACTCCAACACACCCGCACGATGCCCGCCAGTGGCGGCGGCATAGGCTTTGGCAATCGCCAATCCTTGCCCATTTGGATCATTTTCCGGATGCACCGCGATCAGCGTCGGTACGCCAAAACCACGTTTGTATTCTTCCCGAACTTCGGTACCTGGGCACTTCGGCGCCACCATCACGACGGTCAAATCAGGACGGATTTGCATGCCTTCTTCGACGATATTAAAACCATGCGAGTAGGCCAACGTCGCCCCTTGTTTCATCAGCGGCATAATGGCGCTGACCACAGCCGTATGTTGTTTATCTGGCGTGAGGTTTAACACCAAATCTGCGGTTGGGATCAGCTCAGCGTAAGTCCCAACTTTAAAACCGTTTGTGGTCGCTTTTTGAAAAGACGCCCGCTGCTGCGCAATCGCATCTGCACGTAAGGCATATGAAATATCCAAGCCTGAATCGCGCATATTTAGCCCTTGATTCAGCCCTTGCGCACCACAACCAACGATCACAATTTTCCAACCCCGCAATAGATCACAGCCCTCCGCAAACTCCTGCGGCTGCATAAAACGGCATTTCGCCAGTTGTGCGATCTGTTGACGTAGATTGAGTGAATTAAAATAGTTGGCCATACGGCACCTCATAGTCGAAACAGCACTAGGCTGTGCGATTGTCATTGCGATATGGCTACCTTACGCTGGCAAAATAATTGCGTGAAGTGATATATTTTCAAAATGGCATTTCACTTTTTGCAATAAAGGAGTTAACGAGCGATGGAATTGCGTAGCGCCCAATTGTTCGCACACCTTGCCACCACCCTCAACTACAGCAAAACAGCCGAACAATTATTTGTCAGTCCGTCCACCTTAACGCGGGTGGTACAACGCTTAGAAGACGAACTCAAGGTGCAATTATTTAGCCGGGACAAACGCTCAGTTCGTTTAACACCGGCTGGTGAGCGATTTTTAGTATTTGTCCGCAATTACCTACACGATTGGCAACGATTGCAGCAAGATCTCTCGCAAAATGCACAAACGCTACAGGGAGAGCTTCGCCTGTTTTGTACCGTTACCGCCAGCTACAGTCACCTGCCCGCGATCTTGGATAAATTCCGCGTGCTTTGCCCTTTGGTGGAAATCAAACTGAGCACTGGCGATGCGGCACTGGCGCTTGATAAAGTAAAACAGGATGAATGTGACATCGCGCTTGCGGTATATCCGCCGCATCTACCGCTCAATATCGCATTTACCAGCATTGCTAGTTTGCCACTGTATCTTATTGCCCCCACGCATAGCACTACGCTACAGGGCTTGCTGCAACCGCCCATTGACTGGGATCAAGTCCCCTTTATCTTGCCAGAGCATGGGCCGGCCCGTAGCCGATTGGAACAATGGTTTAGTCACGCCGCGATCAGTCCAAACGTCGTCGCAAAAGTGGAAGGGCACGAAGCCATGGTGAGTATGGTGGCTTTAGGCACAGGTGTTGCCATTGCGGCAGAACCCGTGCTGCAGCACAGCCCTGTGCGCGATCGCGTGCGCATTTTAGATATTGGTTACACCTTTGAGCCGTTTGAATTGGGTCTTTGTGTACAATCCAAACGCTTACATGAACCTTTAATTCGAAGTTTTTGGCAATTAGCCGCCGAACGTGCGTTGCCATGAAAACAAGGCGCCAAGGCGCATTGAATAGCGGTGAAAAGGGTCGATTTAATAGCAAATGGCTGCGATAGCGCAGCCATTTAGCACAAAGATAAAACCAATGCTTACTGCCTGCCGCGTTATTTAATCACGGTTAAATGCGCAGCCCGCTTGGGTTTATTGCCATCGGGTTGCGAACTATCATCCACGGGGTTCACCGTTGTCGGCGTTGTCGTATCGCTAGATACCGTATCCACGTCGGTTGTCGATGTCGTTTCTATTAGGCTTGCTGGCGTACTTGCGCTGGTGCGGGCCGCGTTATTGTCGGATCCTTCGGCGGTAAGCACAGTCTCCGTGCTGGAGGGGACGGCGCTCAACGCCACTGGGCGCAGCGGGCTTGGGGCAGCATCCTGTTCATCCATCAAAGGCGCGACCGGCATATCTTGTTCAAACTCAATACCCGCAGCGGTTTCACGGGCAAAAATGGATAACACCGCATAGATTGGAATACGGATCGCATGTGGCGCACCGCCAAACCGCGCATTAAAACTAATCAGGTCATTACCCAGCTGCAAATTTCCAACGGCAGATGCGTTGATATTCAACACGATCTGGCCATCTTTCACATACTGCATCGGGACTTTCACCCCTGGCAAGGTTGCATCAACGGCTAAATGAGGTGTGCAATGATTATCGGCAATCCACTCGTAAAAAGCGCGGATCAAATAAGGCCGGTTCGGGGTCATACTTTGCATACGGATTCCTTTAAGCACTCTAATGCATAACAAGGCACATGATTAATCAAAACGGATGCGACGCTCGGCTTCGGTTAGGGATTGTAAAAAACCATCGCGCTCGAATAATCGCACCATATAACTGTGTAATTCTTTACTACCTGGGCCGGTCAATTCTATCGAAAGTCGCGGCAAACGCCATAATAATGCTGCCATCATCATATCGAGCAAGCCAAATTCCTGTGCCATAAAATAAGGCATTTCACGAAATAACGGCGCTATAGCCAGCAGCCCTTCGCGCAGATCATGCCGTGCCTCGTTTGCATCTGGGGCATGTTGCAGAATTTTATCCGCCAAGCTAAACCAGTCGCGACGGATCCGATACATCATCAGCCGAGTTTGGCTGCGCTCCATCGGAAATACCGGTAGCAAGGCCGGATGAGGAAAACGTTCATCTAAATAATTCAGTAAAATATCCGTTTGATAGAGCGAAAAATCACGATCGATCAAAGTGGGTAAGCTGCCATAAGGGTTCACTTCGTACACAGCTTCCGGTGTTTGTCCTGGAGGTACCACAATCCACTCTGCCGCCAGGCCTTTTTCTGCCAACGCCATGCGAACCAAATGGCAATCTATATCATTCGCGGCGGTATACAACACCATAGCACTACGACGCGATGCTTGATTTGACATAGCAGACAACTCCAATAACAAAATCCAAAACGACCAACAACCAAGGCCCAGCCGATATCAGTGACCGTCAGCTGACACTACAAAATATAAAGGGGCCCGAAGGCCCCTCTGCTGCCGAATGGGCAGTGATTAGTGTACGTCTTTCCAGTATTCTTTCTTCAGCAAGAATGCCAAGATAAAGAAAATGAATAAAAAGATCATAACCTTAATACCCAAGCTATGGGATTCTAGCTTGGATGGCTCACCAGTGTACTCCAAATAGTTCACCAGATCTGCGACCGCACGGTCATACTCTTCTTTGCTCAGCTCGCCAGTACCATCGGCTTCAATGATGGTGACTTCGTGCTCAACACCGTCAATCATCTGTTTTTCAACACGCTTGTATGGAATACCTTGCAGCTCTTGCAATACATGCGGCATACCCACCAACGGGAATACGGTGTTGTTCACACCAAATGGACGCGTTGGATCCACATAAAACGAACGTAAGTAGGTGTATAACCAATCTGGGCCACGTACCCGAGCAACGTTGGTTAAATCTGGAGGCGCAGCACCAAACCATTTGGCTAAGTCAGCTTTGGGCGCGGCGTTCTTGATATGATCGCCGACCTTTTTCGCGCCAAACGCCAAGGTTTCCATACCGACTTCATCAGGGATACCCAAATCACGGAAGGTGCGTGAATAACGCTGGTATTCCATCTGGTGACAACCCAAACAATAGTTTTGGAACAAACGAGCACCGTTTTGCAGTGACTCTTTATTGTACAAATCGATAGGTGCTTTATCCAGTTTTACTGCTGGTCCACCTGCGGCGAGAGCCGCAGATGACGCTACCAAAGCCAAGACTGAGAATAGCTGTTTCAACATTATGATAACCTCACAGGCAATGGTTTGGTTTTCTCGTTTTTACTGTACCACCACAGCAAACCAAAGAAGCCAAAATAAGCCACAGATGCAATCTGCGCAATCAAGGTATAGGTTGGTGTTGCTGGCAACACACCTAACACACCCAACACGATGAAGCTAATAACAAAGTTCACCAGGTTCAGTTTGTGTAACGTGCTGCGGTAACGCACTGAACGTACGTGGCAACGATCAATCCATGGTAATAATGCTAACAGGACAATCGCCGCGAACATGAAAATCGCACCGAACAACTGATCTGGAACTGCACGTAAAATCGCATAGAACGGCGTGAAGTACCACACTGGTGCAATGTGCTCAGGCGTTTTCATCGGGTTAGCCGGTTCAAAGTTTGGTGGCTCTAAGAAGAAACCACCGCCTTCTGGCACGAAGAAGATCACTGCACAGAATGCAATTAAGAAACCAACCACACCCACGATGTCTTTCACGGTGTAATACGGATGGAATGGGATCGCATCAACGATGATTTTCTTCCCACCTTTGGTGAAATACTCGTGGAATTTGAACTTATCAGAGACGTTGTTTTCGTAAGTTTGGCCGTCATTTGGCCGTTTTACATCGATACCGTCTGGGTTATTTGACCCTACCTCATGCAGCGCAATGATGTGTAAGAACACCAAAATAACCAATACTAATGGCAGTGCGATCACGTGTAGCGCGAAGAAACGGTTCAGAGTTGCACCAGAAATAACGTAATCACCACGGATCCACAGGGTTAAATCTTCACCGATGCCAGGAATAACACCGAAAATAGAAATGATAACCTGCGCACCCCAGAATGACATTTGGCCCCAAGGTAACAAGTAACCCATAAAGGCTTCAGCCATCAAGACTAAGAAGATTAACATACCAAAGATCCACAATAACTCGCGTGGTTTTTGGTAGGAGCCATACATCATACCGCGGAACATATGCAGATAAACCACGACAAAGAATGCCGAGGCACCGGTCGAGTGCATATAACGCAGCAACCAGCCGTATTCAACATCACGCATGATGTATTCAACCGAGGCAAATGCACCTTCGGCCGTTGGCACGAAGTTCATCGTTAACCAAATCCCAGTAACGATTTGGTTGACCAGTACGAGCATGGCTAACGAGCCAAAGAAGTACCAGAAGTTAAAGTTTTTGGGCGCTGGGTACTGCATGACGTGGAGATTCATTTTCTCCATAAATGGCATGCGATATTCAATCCAGCTCATCAGGTTTTTAAACATTAGGCAGTCCCCTCGTCAGCACCGATAAGCAGCGTGTTGTCATCAGTGAACATATATGGTGGGATCATTAAGTTTTTCGGTGCGGGTACACCGGAAAATACGCGGCCGGCCATATCGTAAGTTGAACCATGACATGGGCAGAAGAAGCCAGATGCAATACCTTCAACATGGGCGTCAAAGTCTGCAAGCTTGTACGTTGGCGAACAACCCAAGTGGGTACAAATACCAACCGCGACAAAAATTTCAGGTTTGATCGAACGATGTTGATTTTTGGCATAAGCAGGTTGCTGCTCTTCGTCAGAGCCTGGATCACGCAAGTTCGGCTCAACATCAGTCAGCTGCTTTAACATATCAGGGGTACGTTTCACCACCCACACCGGCTTTCCACGCCATTCGACCCGGATTAACATCCCGTCTTCGAGCTTACTGATATCCGCAGTCACAGCCGCACCGGCCTGCTTTGCTTTTTCGCTCGGATTCCAAGATGCAATAAAGGGAACAGCGGCTCCAACAGCACCAACACCACCTACCACTGAGGTTGCGATGGTTAGGAAGCGACGGCGACCATGATCTACAGGCGCATTGCTCATCCACTCATCTCCACGTTAACGCCTAAAACGATGAAATTTTAAGCGGCTGAATTACAGCAATTATTATATGTTGAAAATACCGCGGATCATAATGAAAAGCCCTGCCAGTTACAAGGATTTAGCCTTGTTCTGCGACGACTCTCCACGGTTTTTTTTTGCGTTTCGACTGACTTTGGCAATTCAGGCAGACACGACAGAGACGTCACGACGGACTTTTGTCATCCACGCCACACACCTCAAACAGCAAAACGCTCATTTTCACTAGTACGACAGCCATATTTGGCTGGTTTTTCACCACTCACCACACCAAGGTGCACTATGCATAGTTTTGTTTGCACATCCATGCGGTCTAGGTCATTCACGGCCATATTAGGGTGATGTTTGTATTCGACAGCAATAGCACGCGCCATAAGGGCAGATACATGACATTGCGTTGACTGCAATTCACTATAGCAGGCAAAATTCGAGCTATAAAAAAACCCAGCGAACGCTGGGTTTTTGCAACAGTAAACGAATTAACGTTTTGAGTACTGTGGACGTTTACGGGCTTTATGCAAGCCAACTTTCTTACGTTCCACTTGACGAGCGTCACGAGTCACGAAGCCTGCTTTACGCAGCGCTGGACGCAGAGACTCATCAAACTCCATCAGTGCACGTGTAATACCGTGACGGATTGCACCTGCTTGACCAGAGATACCACCACCTTTCACAGTGACGTACAGGTCAAACTTGCCAACCATTTCAACCAGCTCTAATGGTTGCATAACAACCATACGAGCAGTTTCACGACCGAAGTATTCAGTCAGTGAACGCTGGTTAACCACGATGTTACCAGAACCGGCTTTGATAAAAACCCGGGCTGTAGAGGTCTTACGACGACCAGTACCGTAATATTGTGTCTGTGCCATGATATGCTCCGATTAGATGTCTAAAACTTGTGGTTGCTGAGCGGCGTGCTGATGCTCGGCGCCTGCATACACTTTCAACTTACGGAACATAGCGCGACCCAGTGGACCTTTTGGCAACATGCCTTTGATCGCAGTTTCCAGTACCATTTCTGGTTTCTTGTCTAACAGCTTCTCGAAAGTGATTTCTTTGATGCCGCCAGGGAAACCTGAGTGAGAATAGTACTTTTTGTTTTGCGCTTTCTTGCCAGTTACAGCAACTTTGTCAGCATTGATAACGACGATGTAGTCACCAGTGTCAACGTGTGGCGTGTATTCAGGCTTGTGCTTGCCACGTAAACGTGAAGCGATTTCAGTTGCCAGACGACCCAGGGTTTTACCTGTTGCATCGACAACGAACCAGTCGCGTTGAACGCTTTCTGGTTTAGCAGTAAAAGTTTTCATCAGAAACTACCCAAAAAAATTATCAGTTACACCTTTAAATCCGGCTAAGGATTCAGTTTAGTCGTACCCCTTCGAGTACTTTGCTCTGCCAGGCTACGGCAGATCTAGGCTGTAACGTGGGCCGGTCGCGGATTATATATTAACCAACGGCAAAAACCAGTAGCTAACCCGAAAAAAACCGTCCCAAGTTGCCTTTTTTAACGCTAAGGCAGATGCGCTTGCGCTAAATAATCACGCGACTGCATTTCCTGCAGCCGACTTAAGCAGCGTTTGAATTCAAAGGTCAAGATACCGCCGCTGTATAACTGCTCTGCGGGCAGCTGTGCGGAGATGATCAGTTTGACTTTTCGTTCATAAAATTCATCGACCAAGGCAATAAACCGACGCGCGGCATCATCGTTGTTTTGACCCATGGCCTTAACCCCAGATAACAATACGGTATGGTAACAACGACTCAGTTCCATATAGTCATATTGGCTACGCGCTGATTCGCAAAGCTCACTGAAACTAAACCAAATCACACCTTCGGCCGCCCAGCGACTGCAAAGTTGACGGCCCGCAACATCAATAATGGCATCTGACTGGCGCGGTTCTGTCGATAACGCGACAAAGTACTGCTTGAGATTGGCCTCAGCCGCCTCATCCAAAGGCGCATGATAAATCTCTGCCCGCTCCAGCGTACGCAAACGATAGTCAATGCCACTATCCACATTTACCACCTCGGTAAACTGATTAATCAGTGCGATGGCCGGTAAAAAGCGAGCCCGTTGTAAGCCATTACGGTAGAGTCCATCCGGTTCAATGTTGGAGGTGGCCACCAAGGTAATTCCGCGGGCAAATAACGCTTGCATCAGCGTGCCAAGAATCATCGCATCGGTAATATCCGAGACAAAAAACTCGTCAAAACACAGAATGTCTGTTTGCGCTTTAAATCGATCCGCCACTCGCTCCAACGGATTCACTTCGCCCGCTAATAATTTCAGTTCTTCATGCACTTTGTGCATAAAACGGTGAAAATGGATCCGCATCTTGCGCTCGGTCGGCAAGCAATCGTAAAAGGTATCAACCAAATAGGTTTTACCCCGTCCTACTCCGCCCCAAAAATACAAACCTTTCAGTGGTGTAACCACAGGCTTTTTACCCAACAACCTTTGCCACCACGACACAGGCTTTGCGGCTGGCTGCTGCAGAAAATCATCATACAAACGTTGCAAATGCTGCACCGCCACTTGTTGTGCGGCATCAAACTGAAAATCATCTCGTTGCAGATCTTGCTGATATTTTTGCAGCGGCGTCATCATGAACGGCTATCTCTTGAAAAAAAAACCGGCGCCTATATTAACATGGCTTACCACTGCGGATAAGGACTTAGGTTACACTAGGGCAAATTGGTTGTTGAGTTGAGGAGTTTTACAATGATGGACATCACACTTGGATTTGCCGTAGGGATCATGATCGGAGCCGCACTAGGTTGGTTTATTAGTCAACGTCGTGTAAACGCGCACAAGTTACAACAAGAGCTAAATGCCAGTCGGCAGCAGTTGGAACAGTATCGACTTGATGTCTCAAGTCATCTTGATACCACCCATCAATTGATGAGCCAACTGCAAGAAAGTTATCAACAAATAGCCCAGCATGTGGCCAAAACCAAAATGCAACTCATTGAAAAGCCAAGCGTTACAGATAATGCTGATTTTTCATTCCTCGCCAGCGATACCAGCGCTCATTTGCGGCAATCGCATGGGCAACTGGATGAAAAACGCCGTAAAGATACCGCACCTATTGCGGAACAACCGCTGGATTATGCCGGCCAATCCAGTGGCATCATGAAAAACTTTGTTACAGAAAAGCAATAAGCCTGCGCGGAATCTTTTGTCGCCGGCTGCAGTCTTATTTGCAACTGACGGAACGAGAGGAAACCGGAATGAAATTAAAGTTAAGTGTTCTGACAAGCAGTGTATTGGCTGCTTGTTTACTGATGCAAACGCCAGTCATGGCTAAAGTGCCTTTTTTTGGCGCTGATGACAGCAACACCAGCAGCGCCATGCCAAGCTTGGCGCCCATGCTAGAGCAAGTCACCCCCGCGGTGGTCAATATCAATGTGGCCGGTAATCGAGAAGTACGGCAACGGGTGCAAGATCCGTTTGCACAGTTTTATGGCCAACGTGAGCTACGTCGTAACCAACCCTTTCAAGGGTTAGGTTCAGGCGTCATTATTGATGCCGACAAAGGCTATGTCGTCACCAACGCCCACGTCATCGCAGAAGCCTCCGAAATTCAAGTCACCCTCAAAGATGGTCGAACCTTTGAAGCGAAGAAAATTGGTGAAGATCCTGACAGCGACATTGCTTTATTGCAAATCAAAGCCACTGATTTAGTCGCCATTAAAATTGCCGATTCCGACGCATTGCGGGTGGGCGATTACACGGTTGCGATTGGTAACCCATTCGGCCTGGGTCAAACGGTCACCTCGGGGATTGTCAGCGCGCTAGGCCGTAGCGGTTTAGATATTGAAAAATACGAAGATTTTATTCAAACCGATGCCGCGATCAATAGTGGTAACTCTGGTGGCGCTTTGGTCAATTTACGTGGTGAGCTGATTGGGATCAACACGGCGATTTTAGGGCCCAATGGCGGCAATATTGGTATTGGTTTCGCAATCCCATCCAATATGATGAAAAATTTGGTCGAGCAATTGATCGAAACCGGGACGGTCAAACGCGGCTTAATAGGTGTGTCTGGCCGCGACGTCACGCCAGACTTGAAAAAAGCCATGAAACTGAGTGTGGCCCAAGGCGTGTTTATTGAAGAAGTCACCGAAAATTCCGCCGCCGCCAAAGCTGGCATTCAATCGGGTGATGTGATCACCGGCCTGAATGGCAAACCTATTAAGAGCATGTTTGAGCTGCGTGCACGTGTCGGCACCCTGGGGGTTGGTAAGAAAATCCGCCTCGATGTCATGCGTGACGATAAAACACGCAGCTTTGAGCTGACCATTGGGGACGCTAATGAGGGTACAGTAACCGCAGATAGCTTACATCCAATGTTGCAAGGGTTGGAGCTGAGTGTGGGTCAAACCATCGATGGCACCAAAGGGATTGTCATCAATGCCATTGCTGACAATGCGCCGGCGCAGCGTTTACGGCTGCGGAAAGGGGATGTCATCATTGGAGCGAACCGCGTTAAAACCGATAGCATCAAGCAGCTCAAAGAGGTGATTGAGCAATCGCAAGGTGTTATTGCACTGCAAATTCAGCGCGAAGATATTCTGTTCTACGTGATGATTCGCTAAAACCTGGCGCAAGCCATTTGCATGGCGTGGCTATTAACAGCGACGCCATGCTGTTTTTGGCTAGCTATTTGCGGCCATCGCATTGATGCCAATCATGGCAGATGGTGATGCGTCAACGTATGTGGCTTGGTGATGGTGATCTGTGTTCAACCACAGAATCACCATACAGAGTACCTACTATGCATGCTAGATCAATGATATGCTGTAACTATCCAACAACAACCGACGAAGCCAACAGTGACCAATCTATTTATATTTCTCGTCAAAAGTGTGGCCTATGGCCTTGCTGTTGCGCTGCTTTGGTTAGTATTGGTACAAAATTACAGCCTATCGAATCTAACGACCCTTTGGCGCTCTACCCCTGAACTGCCCGCGCCTATCAGTTATGCGCGTGCAGTGCGGGCCGCAGCACCGGCTGTCGTGAATGTTTATACCCGCAGCACTGTGCTGGATCCTCGCTCCTACCAACGCCGAATCATTGAAAGTGTGTCGCTAGGCTCGGGGGTAATTATGCGCGCTGACGGCTACATTTTAACCAATTACCATGTAGTCAATGGTGCAGACCATATTTTGGTCGCACTGCAAGATGGCCGTCAGCTGGAAGCGGTATTAATTGGGCAAGATCGCATGACCGATTTAGCCGTACTTTATGTGCAAGCCGATAATTTGCCAGTGATCCCACAGCAGTCTGATCTGGAAGCGCAAGTGGGCGATTTAGTCTTAGCCATTGGCAATCCATTGAATTTAGGCCAGTCCATCACGCAAGGTGTGATCAGCGCAACAGGTCGCGCCGGTTTGTCGACCGACAACTACACCGATTTTATGCAGATGGATGCCGCGATTAACCAAGGCAACTCGGGTGGCGCACTGGTCAATAGCAATGGCATTTTGGTCGGTATCAATACCGCATCGTTTCAGCAACACCAAAATACCCGTGAGGTACAAGGTATTTTCTTCGCTGTGCCCTATCGTTTGGCACATACCGTGATGGAAAAGCTCATTCAATCTGGCCGCGTGGTTCGCGGTTCAGTTGGGGTGAATGGCGAGCCGGTGATTAATGCCAATGGCGAACGGCAACTGTCAACAGGACAACAGTTTTATGGCATGCTCGTGACTGAGCTAACCCCCTTGGGACCTGCCGCCAATGCCGGCTTGCAGGTCAATGATATTATTTTATCGATCAATAACGTCCGTTTAACCAGTGTCACGCAAGCGATGGATTTAGTTGCGGAAATCCCACCGAACACTGTAGTAGCTATCGATATCGACCGGCATGGCCAGCGGCTGCAAATCGCCACCACCATTGGCGAGCATAGCCAAAACTAAGCGTGGTTTGCCCTGATTGTTCGCATTTTTTAAACAAAAAAGCATCACCACGGTGATGCTTTTCAACACAATTAGCGCCGGCTTGCACAATCGTCATTAAGACGCTGGTGCATCCACTCGCTGAATGTCTGCGCCTAATTGCCGTAATTTATGCTCGATTTGCTCATAGCCACGGTCAATATGATAGATACGATCCACTACCGTGGTTCCGCTAGCCACCAACCCAGCAATCACAAGGCTTGCCGACGCACGTAAATCCGTGGCCATCACTTGCGCTGCGGTTAACTGCTCGGTGTGCTGTACCAAGGCAGTATTGCCTTCAAGTTGAATACGGGCACCCATTCGTTGCAATTCAGGAACATGCATAAAGCGATTTTCGAAAATGGTCTCGGTGATCACGCCAACGCCTTCGCCCACCACATTCAATACGGTAAATTGGGCCTGCATATCTGTGGGGAACCCCGGATGCGGCACGGTTTTCACGTTGACCGACTTTAACGTACGCCCTGTCATGTTCAAACGGATCCAATCGGCCCCTGTAGTCACTTCGGCACCGGCTTCCCGTAGTTTTTCTAATACCACTTCTAATTCTGCTGGATCAGTGTCAAGACAGGTGACGTCACCGCCCGTCACCGCCGCCGCCACTAAGAATGTGCCAGTTTCGATCCGATCCGGTAATACTTTGTGCGCAGCGCCGGTTAAACGCTCGACACCTTCAATACGAATAGTCGCGCTACCCACACCGCTAATTTTGGCGCCCATGGAAGTTAAATAGGCAGCTAAGTCAACAACCTCTGGCTCGCGCGCAGCGTTTTCAATGATGGTAATACCGTCGGCTAAGGTTGCCGCCATCATCAAATTTTCCGTGCCAGTCACGCTGACCACATCCATCACGATATGCGCGCCTTTTAAACGTTCAGCGCGCGCTTTGATGTAACCATTTTCGACCACTATAGTCGCGCCCATTTTGCGAAGGCCATCAATATGCAGATTGACTGGGCGTGCGCCAATGGCACAACCGCCAGGCAACGATACTTCAGCATAACCAAATCGTGCTAACAAAGGCCCAAGCGCCACAATAGAAGCACGCATGGTACGAACCAACTCATAAGGCGCCACTTGGCTATGAATATGGCTGGCATCCACCGTCACCGTGTGACCTTCACGAACGACATCGCAACCAAAAGTCCGTAACAGTTTAAAGGTGGTATCAATATCCTTTAACACTGGCACGTTTTGAATGACCGACGGTTTTTCTGCCAATACTGTCGCAAACAAAATAGGTAATGCCGCATTTTTGGCACCCGAAATGGTCACTTGGCCGTTAAGGACGGCGCCGCCTTTGACAAGAAATTGTTGCATTCTGCATTACACCGGTGGGTTTAGTAACTTTTCCCGACGCCATTGCTCTGGCGTAAAGGCTTTAATTTGTAAGGCGTGAATCGTCCCTGCCGCGATCTCTTCCATTAATGGGGCATAAACTAATTGCTGTTGTTTCACGCGGCTTAACCCATCAAAACAGCTTCCAACAGCCGTCACGGTATAATGACTCCCATCCGTTTTGACATAGACTTCGGTTAATTGCAGCTGTTCGGTTAAACGTTGTTCTATGGCTTTACAGTCCATCAGTTGACCTTCCATCAATAAGTGCCGAGGCGACAACCGCGTCGGCAGGGATAACCAGTGATCGGCGCTACGGCAGATCAACGTCAAATAAAAAACCCGGCATAAAGCCGGGTTGAGATTATATCCTGCTATTACGCCGTTTGCAGCGCTTCTGCCGTTAAAAGTGTGGTCACACCGCTCACATTCGCCAACGAGACCAGTTGCGCCGGCCAATGCAGCAAGTGTAGCTGCCGCTGTTGCGCCTTGGCTTGTGCCATTTGCTCCAGCAACCAGGCAATTCCGGCCGTATCCACATGGGTCACGCCCGCGAGATTAAAACGAATATCGCCGCTTACTTGAGCAAAGCCTGTAAATGGCCACTGTGTGACTACGGTATCGCGATCAAGCGGGCCAGTCAGATTAAATTGCTGGCCGTCACGGCTGATATTAAGCATTTTTCTTCTTCTCAGGGGCTTGAATCGGTGCCTTGGCTTTCTCATCTAACCAAGAACTCACCGCCGGTAAGCCTTGCTGACGAATCATTGGGCCTAATTCAGAGCGCTTACTATCGAGCAGCGAAATACCTTCCGCCACCATGTCATACACCAACCAGTTATCATCCTTACCACGGCGCAGTTTAAATTCAATTTTGATATCCGGCTTACCTGGATCAATCACTCGGGTTTTGATGATAATGACTTTCTTTTTCGGATCGATTTTTTGTGCCGGTTCGATAATCACTTTTTGATCACGATACATGGTAAAGACACCTGCATAGGTGCCCACCATAAAACGCTCAAAGGCTCCGACAAAGTTGTTAAAATCCGTTTGCGAGATATCGCGAATTTTTAGTGACTGACCAATGACATACAGCGACGCATATCGGCTATCAATATATGGCACCAACTCTTCGTTCACGATAGTGCGCAAAATTTCCGGATCTTTGGCGATCGTTTTTTGCTCTGCCGCGATACGGCGGAAGGTTTTATCTGCCAGTATTTCCATCATTTTGTAAGGGTCGGCATAGGTCGGTGTTGCCGTCGCGGTCGCCGCTGCAGGCGTTGCTGCTGATTGGGCAAACACTGGGCTGAGTTGGAAAGCTGACACCAACGCCAGGGCAATACTTAAATGGGTGAACCGTGCTTTCATTGTTTAATTCCCACGATTAAATAAAAATTGACCGATTAACTCTTCCAATACGATGGCGGACTTGGTGTCCTCGACGTAGTCACCATCTTTTAAAATGGCCACACTCTCATCGACAAAGCCAGGCTGTAAGCCAATGTACTGCTCACCCAATAACCCAGAGGTTAAAATCGCTAGCGTGCTGGTTTCTGGGAAGTTGCTGTAACTGCTGTTAATTTCAAGCGTGACCACCGGTTGAAAATTTTCCGGATCCAACTGGATACTGGCCACGCGGCCAACCACCACACCGCCGACCTTGACCGGAGAGCGCGGTTTTAAACCGCCGATGTTATCGAACTTGGCTAACAACCGATAACTTTGATCAGAACCCGCCACACCGGTATTGGCGACTTTTAAGGCCAACAGCATTAAAGCAGCCACCGCCAGTGCGACAAAAAAACCAACCATTAATTCTAATTTCCGTGATGCCATTTTTATCCACCAAACATAACTGCAGTTAAAATAAAATCAAAACCCAACACCGCCAACGAGGCTGTCACAACGGTTTCTGTGGTTGCGCGGCTGATACCTTCCGAGGTTGGCACGGCATCGTAGCCTTTGTGCAATGCAATCCACGTCACTAAAATCGCGAATACCGCGCTCTTAATCACGCCATTTAGCACATCTTGTTGCAAATCCACATTCGCTTGCATAGCCGACCAATAACCACCCGCATCGACGCCAAGCCAATCAACCCCAACAAGATGACCACCTAAAATACCAACGGCGGTGAAAATAATGGCCAGCAATGGCATACAAATAAACCCCGCCCAAAAACGCGGCGCAACAATGCGGCGAAGTGGGTCAACCCCCATCATCTCCATGCCCGAGAGCTGTTCGGTGGCTTTCATCAAGCCGATTTCGGCCGTCAACGCACTGCCAGCTCGACCAGCAAATAACAGCGCAGTTACCACAGGCCCGAGTTCGCGCAATAGACTTAGCGCCACCAATGGGCCTAACATTTGTTCCGCACCAAACTTAGATAATACCGTGTAACCTTGCAGTGCCAGCACCATGCCGATAAATAAGCCTGAGACGACAATAATCAGCAACGACAGCACACCCACCACATAGAATTGGCGAATATATAAAGGCCACGCCTTCACCAAACGCGGGCGTCCCCACAAGGCACCTCCGAGCATAAGAGCGGCGCGCCCCAATCCACTCACAGTAGCCAATGTGGCGGCACCTAAACGTTGTATTGCATCCAACATCAGCGGTTTAACTCCATTAATTCATCAGCAAAGTTCGCCGCTTTAAAATGAAAAGGCACAGGCCCATCGGCCAAACCTTGCAGAAATTGCTGCACCAGTGGCGATGTATGCTGACGTAATTGCTCCGGCGTGCCATGACCAATCACACGCTTATCGGCAACGACATACACGTAATCAGCGATACTCATCACTTCACCTACATCATGCGATACCACAATCGATGTCAAACCAAGCGCATCATTTAATGAGCGGATTAATCGGACAATAACGCCCATTGAAATCGGATCTTGCCCGGCAAACGGCTCGTCATACATGATTAATTCAGGATCTAAAGCAATAGCGCGCGCCAAGGCTGCACGACGTGCCATCCCGCCAGATAACTCCGCCGGAAATAAATCACGTGCGCCACGTAAACCGACCGCTTCCAGTTTTAGCATCACCATCTTACGAATTAATGCTTCTGGCAATTTGGTGTGTTCACGGATAGGGAATGCGACGTTGTCATACACCGACATATCACTAAACAAGGCACCACTTTGGAACAACATGCCCATTTGCTGGCGAGCCTGATATAAATCATGCCGGTTCAGCGCTGGGATATTTTGCCCTTTAAATAGAATTTGGCCTGATTCAGGCTTGAGTTGGCCACCAATTAAACGCAACAAGGTTGTTTTGCCGATGCCACTTGGGCCCATGATGGCCGTCACTTTGCCGCGGGCAAATTGCATACTCATGTCATCATAGATCACCCGATCGCCGCGCAAAAAACGCAAATTGCGGATATCCACTAATGCTTCCGTCACCCTATCTATTCCTTCCACGCTAAGTGTTACGACAAATCGCCACTTTCACCCATCACATTGACGAGGAACCTCAATGCGAATTCAGCTGCCCGCCCCATTCACTGGGGCGCGCACTATAAATTTTGTTCACCACAGACACAAGATAAAACCGAACGGCACGCATTTTACCTCTAAAGCAGCAACGAATGGTTGCAAAAAAACGTAACAAAGCGTTGCTTTTTTCGATCGAAATGCTGAATCGAAGGTTTTTTTGCAATTCCATGGCAGACAAAGGAAAATATCTGCAAGTAAAACTCACCATGGCAATGTGTCAGCCTTGGTTTTGCTGCTGTCTTCCTTGCGAACACTTTGCGCGATATAACTCGAACAAAGCGACCAAACGCGAACGGGTCGCGTGAAAAAATCAAAGGCAAAACGCTGCAAAACACTGAGGCATTCAACCAAGCTAAGAAGTGTACCCAGGTGAAACTGAACCAAGGCTTAATTTCCAGAACGCGGCGACGATAGCTACAACTTCACCGACCATGCCATAATTACACTTGCCCGAGTACCGCTTGACGCATTGGGCTTCGCAACCATAGCATGCGTCCTTAGTTTGCGAAGATACGCTCAAATAAATGGATAGGATCGCATATGAATTTTGATTTTCAGGCCGCAGGTCGCCGAGTCTTACAAATTGAAGCTGCCGCTATCGCTGCGTTAGAACATAGTTTAGATGCGCACTTTGCCACCGCATGCCAGATGATCATGTCGACCCAAGGGCGAGTGGTTGTGATTGGCATGGGGAAGTCAGGCCACATCGGTAACAAAATAGCGGCCACCTTTGCCTCGACGGGTACACCTGCATTTTTTGTCCACCCAGGCGAAGCTAGCCATGGCGATCTTGGCATGATTACCGGTCATGATGTGGTATTGGCATTATCAAATTCCGGAGAAACGGCAGAGGTGTTGACCTTGGTCCCCGTGCTAAAGCGTCTTGGCACGGCTCTCATCGCGATCACAGGGAATGCCGAGTCAACACTCGCCCGTTTGGCCGATGTTCATTTGCAAGTCAAAGTCGCACAAGAGGCTTGCCCGCTTGGGTTGGCGCCCACAGCCTCTACCACGGCGGCATTGGCGATGGGCGATGCTATCGCGGTGGCATTGCTAGATGCCCGCGGGTTTTCTGCTGACGATTTTGCGTTATCACACCCTGGCGGCAGTTTGGGGAAAAAATTATTGCTGCGTTTGGCCGACATTATGCACAAGGACAGCGCGATTCCGATGGTGTCAGAGTCAGCGAGTGTTAAGGAAGCTTTGCTAGAAATATCACGCAAAGGGCTTGGTATGACAGCCATTATCGATAGCCGCGGTCAATTGTCAGGCATTTTTACCGATGGCGATTTACGTCGCGAGTTGGATAATTTATTGGATATCCACAACACGCCGATTAGCCGCGTGATGACGCGAGGCTGCATTACGGCAACGCCAGATATGCTCGCCGCCCAAGCCTTACAAATTATGGAGCAGCGTAAAATTAACGGTTTAATCGTGCTTGATGCACAGGGTTGCCCTGTCGGGGCCATGAATATGCACGACCTATTAAGAAGTGGTGTGATTTAATGCAAATACAGTTGTTTGAACGCATGTACCAGCCTTTGACACCTGCCCTTTGGCAACGTGCAGCCAACATCAAACTGCTCATTTGTGATGTTGATGGCGTATTTTCGGATGGTCGTATTTATTTAGGCAACCAACACGAGGAATTTAAGGCATTTCATACCCGTGATGGTTATGGAATCAAAGCGATACGACACGCCGGCATTGAAGTGGCGGTTATTACCGGTCGTCGATCTGCCATTGTCGAACAACGCATGCAGTCGCTGACAGTGCCCTATATTTTCCAAGGACAAGACCATAAAATCCCTGCGTTTGAGCAACTCTTACAACAATTGCACCTAACGCCAGAGCAAGTGGCTTACATTGGGGATGATTTATCCGATTGGAGTGTGATGCAGCATGTCGGTTTAGCCATTTCGGTGCATGATGCCCACCCCTATTTAGTGATGAATTCTCATTATCGAACGCTATTGTCCGGCGGCTACGGTGCGGTGCGCGAGGTGTGTGACTTGCTACTGTGCGCACAAGATGCGTTTGCGCTGTTTGATGGGAGCAGTACATGATCCGCCAATTGCTGTGGTTTTTGCTGATTATCCTCGCTTGTGCATGGTTATACAGTTTCTTATTGCCACAAGAGCAAAACAACGCCCCAAAAACCGAACAGCAATTGCAGCCTGATTTTGTTGCGTATGACTTAACCCGGACCAGCTTTGATGCACAAGGGTTACCGGCCGATCAAATCAAAGCCCAGCAAATGAGCCATTTTGAACAGTTGGGATTAACACAGTTTGAACAACCGGCATTTGTGTTGTTTGACCAGCAACAGGCGCGCTGGCGCATTCAAGCACAACAAGCCATCAACTACTCAGGCGATCGGCTGGTGCTGACCGATAGTGTGGTGGTGGATAACTTACTGCCAAATGAATTTTTCCAACAATTAACCACCAGTGAATTTGAACTGCTGTACGATAGCCAGTGGCTGCAAACCGACAAGCTCGTCCAAGTACAAGGCGACGGATTTACCATGAACGGTGAGGGCATGAAATTTCAATTGGCAACCCAGCAACTCCAGTTAAAAAAACATATTGGAACTACCTATCACCATGAAAAATAAAACATTATTCGGCCTTATCTTCTGCTTATTTAGCACTGTTGTTGCGGCGCAAAGTCGTCCTTCAGATGCGCCGTTACACATCCAATCCGAAAAATGGGATAGTGATTTAAAAGCACGTACCGTCACTTATCTGAACAATGTCAAAGTGACGCAAGGCACCATGTCGATCGAAGCTGACTCTTTATTTGCCAGCGCAGCGGATGGCAAAGGTAAAGAAATTTTAATCGCCAAAGGTAACCCTGCTCGTTTTAGCCATGTCCTTGATGACAACATCCCCATTAGTGCATCCGCTAACGAGATCCGTTATGACGTCGCAAAACGAATTTTAACGCTACAAGGAAACGCCGCCATAAATCAAGACGGCAGCGAAATGCGTGGTGAAACCATTCAATATGACTTAACAAAACAAACAATTTCAGCCAACAGCGGCAAACCGTCTGAGCAAGTACATACCATCTTTAGTCAGGAAACTAGCAAGTGAAGATCCTTAAAGCCAGTCACCTTGCCAAAAGCTACAAAGGCCGCCAAGTGGTGCGTGATGTCAGCTTAGAAGTCAAAGCTGGGCAAATTGTCGGCCTGCTCGGTCCTAATGGCGCAGGAAAAACCACCACCTTTTACATGATCGTTGGGCTAGTTCCTTCTGACAAAGGCCATATTTCACTGGGTGAGACCGATTTGACCTTCGCGCCTATGCATCAACGGGCGCGACTTGGGATTGGTTACCTGCCGCAGGAAAGCTCGATTTTCCGCAAGCTAACCGTGTATGACAACTTAATGGCCATTTTGGAGCAACGCTCGGATCTCAATCGCGAAGCGCAAGAAAAGGCCGCTGACGATTTATTGGATGAGTTTCATATTACTCACATTCGCAATAGTTTGGGCATGAGTTTATCCGGTGGTGAGCGGCGTCGCGTCGAAATTGCCCGAGCGTTGGCGGCAAACCCACAATTTATCTTGTTGGATGAACCTTTTGCTGGGGTAGATCCCATTTCTGTGCTTGATATCAAAAAAATCATTCAGCATTTGTGTCAACGTGGTATTGGCGTATTAATTACCGACCATAATGTGCGTGAAACCTTGGATGTCTGCGAAGTTGCCTATATTGTCAGTCATGGCGAGTTAATCGCTTATGGTTCGCCTGCCGATGTTTTGGCCAACCAGCAGGTTCGGGATGTGTACCTTGGAGAGCAATTCAGGCTATAGTATTTAAAAATGACGGTCCGGTGACAGTCAGGAGTGACAGGAAGTAGATGAAACCATCGTTACAACTTAGGTTAGGTCAACAACTTACGATGACACCACAGCTGCAACAAGCCATTAAGCTGTTGCAGCTGTCAACCATCGAATTACAGCAAGAAATTCAAGAAGCCTTGGATTCAAACCCTCTGCTGGAAGCCGAAGATGACTTTGCCCTACCCCAAGACAACAGCACGGATTTCAGCGAGCCTACACCGCCTTCCCATCAACAACAGGATGAGCATCACCACGATGCCCCTAGCCATGATGAACATGCCGAACCCGAAATTCGTGATACTAGCGATGCATTAGCGGAACAAACCATTCAAGATGAACTCCCGCTCGATAGTCACTGGGATGATTTAGTCAGTGCGGCGCCGGTTGGAAGCAACTCTGGTGCCGATGAAGATACCGTGTTCCAAGGCGAAACGACCGAGACACTGCGCGACTACTTACGTTGGCAAATGCAGCTCACACCGTTTTCTGAGACCGACCGCGCCATCGCCGAAATTATTATCGAGGCTATCGATGATAATGGTTTATTAACGATAAGCTGCGACGACATCCTAGAATCGCTTGGTATGCCAGATGTGGAAGCCGACGAAGTTGAAGCCGTGATAAAACGCATCCAACTGTTTGATCCTGTTGGTGTTGGCGCAAGAACCATCCAAGAATGCTTACTGGTTCAATTGCGGCAATACGCCCCTGACACGCCTTTTTTACAAGCCACCCAAGAAATTATTCGTGATCATACAGAATTTTTAGCTAATCGTGATTTCCGTTCTTTAATGCGAGTGACTAAACTCAAGGAAGACGATTTAAAGGAAGTGATGCGGTTGATCCATAGTCTCAATCCACGCCCCGGGGCAGATGTGATTCGGCAGGAGCAATCTTACGTTATTCCTGATGTATCAGTTCGTAAGGTAAAAGGGCGCTGGGTGGTTGATTTAAACCCCGATGCCTGCCCGAAAATTCGCATCAATGAGCAGTATGCCGCCATGTCACGCACCGTTAAAAACAGTGCTGATAGTCAGTTTATCCGCTCGCATTTACAGGAGGCAAAGTGGTTCCTGAAAAGTCTAGAGAGCCGAAATGAGACCTTATTAAAAGTTGCCAATTGTATTGTGCAACAGCAACAAGCGTTTTTTGAACATGGTGAAGAAGCCATGAAGCCCATGGTTCTTAATGACGTAGCGGAGATGGTCGGCATGCATGAATCAACAATCTCGCGTGTCACTACGCAAAAATTTATGCATACCCCGCGCGGAATTTTTGAACTAAAGTTCTTCTTTTCGAGTCATGTAAGTACTGAGAGTGGAGGTGAATGCTCATCCACCGCAATCAGAGCCTTTATTAAAAAATTGGTGGCAGCGGAAAATCCGGCCAAGCCGTTAAGCGATAGCCGGATGGCGGAGATCCTCTCCGAACAAGGAATCAATGTTGCGCGGCGTACCATCGCCAAGTACCGTGAATCTTTGTATATTCCGCCGTCAAATCAGCGCAAGAGCTTGCTTTAAGTGCTCACCTTAGAAGGAAAAGTCTATGCAAATCAATTTAACTGGTCGTCATGTAGAAATCACTGAGGCACTGAGAGATTATGTAGACAGCAAGTTTGCCAAACTTGAGCGGCATTTTGATCACATAAACAATGTACATGTAGTGTTAAATGTGGAAAAATTAAAACAGATCGCCGAGGCCAAGGTACATTTGAATGGCGGCGAGGTATTTGCGGTGTGTGAAGATGAAAACATGTATGCGGCTATCGATCTGTTAATTGATAAACTCGATCGACAAGTGATTAAACACAAAGAAAAAATCTCGAGACACTGAACCCAATTTTATGAATCTCACGGCATTGTTATCCAAGGACTGCACCAAGCGTGCGGTCCTTTTTAATAGTAAAAAACGCATACTTGAATACATCGCCGAGCTGGCGCATCACTCTGTGCCAAGTCTAGATGAATCCATTATTTTTGAAGCCCTGATGGCTCGGGAAAAGCTTGGAACCACCGGTATAGGTGCAGGCATCGCCATCCCCCATGGTAAAGTTGCAGGTATTAGTGAACCTGTCGTGATTTTTGTCGTCACAAAAGACGCGATCCAATTCAACGCTATCGATAATCAGGCGGTTGATATATTTTGTGCAACATTAATCCCTGAAAATCAGTGCCAAATGCATCTGAGCACCTTAGCGAGTATCGCTCGGTTACTTAGCCAAAAAGATTTGACCCGCAGCATACGACAGCTGGCGCGGGAAGATGAATCTGTCGCATCGGATGCGGACTTGTATAGTTTATTACTACGGTACAGTGAACAGGCAGGGATAAAATGAGATTATTAGTGGTGAGTGGTCGCTCTGGATCAGGTAAGTCTGTTGCGCTTAGGGTGATGGAAGACCTTGGTTATTACTGTGTAGATAATCTTCCGGTGAATTTGCTCCCCACGCTCGCCACCACCGTCATGGGGCAGTATGAGCGAGTTGCCGTGAGTATCGATGTACGGAATTTGCCCCAAGACCCTGATGAACTCACTGAAATATTATCCTACCTCCCCCGTAAAGTTGACCTCACTATTCTCTACCTTGACGCTGACCACACCAGCCTGATCAAACGTTTTAGCGAAACGCGGCGCTTACATCCACTCTCACACCAGGCCATGTCATTGGATGAAGCTATCCAACGCGAACAGCAATTGTTAGATCCTATTTCCAGCCGCGCCGATCTCTATATCGACACCACCGAACTCAATGTTCATCAACTGACCGAACAACTGCGTGAACGTATTCTAGGACAAAAAACCGGACGTCTCGTTATTTTATTTGAATCATTTGGTTTTAAATACGGCATCCCCAAAGACGCTGATTTTGTGTTTGATGCGCGCTTTTTACCAAATCCACATTGGGAACCGGATTTAAAAATCCTGACCGGATTGGATAAGCCAGTGCAGGATTATCTGAGCGCCAAACCTGTGGTGCTGGAATATACCCAGCAAATCCAGCAATTCGTGACCACGTGGCTGCCTCAGCTGGAACGAAATAACCGTAGTTATCTCACCATTGCCATCGGCTGTACCGGTGGTCAACATCGTTCTGTATTTATCGCAGGGATCTTAGCTGAACATTTCCGCAGCAGCCGAGATGATGTCCAGATCCGCCATCGGGAGCTTGTCCGCCACCATGCCAAATGATGTCATCGATACCTCAGCCACGCCACAGACCACGCCGCTACGCCAAACGGTCACTATCGTTAATCAGCTTGGCTTACATGCTCGTGCGGCCACCAAGCTAGTACAGTTATGCCAGACCTTCAAAGCTCGTATTGAGCTGCAACAGGATGGACGTTCCGCCGATGCCAGTAGCGTATTAGCGCTATTGATGCTGGCCAGTAGCAAAGGCAAAACCGTTGATGTGATATGCCAAGGTGAGGATGCTCAAGCGGCCCTAACTGCGGTTGTAACATTAATCAATGCAGGATTTGATGAGGAATAAGCGGATAGAAACGGTATTACAATGTACCTAGCTGCGACTTGTACAACGCGCTTTATCGTTATCTTCGCAGATCCCAACTCCACGCACAGCTATTTCGCGCCCTTTTGGGCAATTAATACATTAAAAATCATTAATAAACGCATCTAAGGTTAAACCGCTTGCTTAAACCGCTGGTGGTTTTCCGCTATTTGCCGTGACCTTCAGCTTTAAATGCATCCCCACTTTAATAAGCATATAGGCCGTCACAGGCGCGCTTAATACGATAAAAATACCGATCAGTAACGTTTGTAATTTCAGCGTCTGCGCTTGCCATGAAAAAAATACCACAGAGGCAATCACCAATGCACCCAAACCTAAGGTCGTTGCTTTGGTCGGCCCGTGTAATCGGGTGTAGAAATCAGGCAACCTTAATAGCGCGACTGATCCCAAAAGCACAAATATAGATCCAGCCAAAACGATAGCTGCTAGCACCCACTCCAAGACGCCCATGGCACATACTCCACACTTAGTCGTTGATTAGATTCATAGGATTCGTAGAAACGAAACCCCATTTACTAGGTCACATCCAAATTATTCGATAATATCGCCACGCAACATAAATTTGCAGATGGCTACCGTACTGACAAAACCCAGCATAGCAATCAATAATGCGACTTCGAAATACAGTGCGGTAGCCGAATAAATGCCATACAACAGCAATAACGCAATCGCATTGATATACATCGTATCAAGTACTAACAATCGATCAGGCGTATCGGGTCGCTGAATCAGCGCAATGACATTTAAACAGATCGCCACCACAATAAGCACCATCGCCATAAGCAAGGCATAAGTTAACATTGAAATGCCTCCTGTAATAAACGGACATAGCGTTGCTGCAATTGTTCGTTGAGGCTTGTTTCATCAGTTAAATGTAAAACATGCAACAAAAGCCATGCTTTTGCATCAGGGGACGAACCAAGCTCATCCGGTTTTTGAAATCGAATATCCGCACTCACAGTACCTGGCGTCAACGAAATGGCCGCAGCGAGCATCGTAATGACGACCGGATGGCTATAAGGGACTTCGACCCAAATAAACGCAGGTTTTAAACGCTCAGGTTTACCTAACACCTGAGGGACGACTTGCAGGTTTGCCACAATAATATCCTGTAGTAACCGCGCAAAAAACACGGGTACGAGCCGTAAACGTTTTATCCGAAGCTGATCCGGGCGAAAACTAGCAGTCAGTTTAGGGATAAAAATAGCCAGCAACAGTGCCACAATGAAGGTCGAGATACTCCAATCATCTTGCAGTAACAGCCAAAGCAGTGCGACCAAACTACTTGTCACTGGGCTAGGCAACCATGCATACAACAACTTCATGTTATGACTCCAAATAGTTGAGCAGCCGCGTTTGTACTCCAACGCATCAAAAACTCACCATATGCCGTGATCAGCAGACTTAACAGCACCACAAGCCCGACCGCAAGCCATTGTGCATTATGAACACTCACTGTTTCACCTGATGATGTTGAACCTATTTTTGCACGCCAGAAAATCGTACTGCCCGCCCGACTTAGCGCAATGAGCATTACGAGACTACTGGCAACCAATAAGCTCACGAATAACCATTGTTGCTGTTGTAATGCTTGCTGCGCCAACCAAATTTTACTGAGGGCACCTGACCAAGGAGGTAATCCAACTAACATCATGGCAAACATCATAAACATGAATGCCATCAGCGGCTGATGGGGCATTACCCGCGCGGGAACGATACGATCAGCCACTTTGCCTCGCAATTGCGAAATAACACCAACAAGCATAAAAAAGCCGGCACTGATCAAGGTCGAATGTAGGACATAGAGATAGGCAGCCGCTAATACCCCTTGATGCTGTAAACTCGTTGCAACCGCTAAAATAGACATCGATAATCCAATCGAATAACTATTCATCAATTGTAAGGAACGCGCGCCAAGGATGGCATTGCTCGCAAACAACATACCGATAATACCGCACCAAAATAAGCCAAATAATGCAATATCCGTAAACACATTACTGCTTGGATATAAACTAAATACCACTCGCCAGATACTGTAAATACCTACTTTAGTCATCAAGCAAAACAAGGCAACAATGGCAACGGGTGCCGCACTATAGGTATGACTTAACCACCAATGTAGTGGGAATATGGCTGCTTTCAGTGCGAACACGATCAACAAGAATCCAACTGCGACCCACATCAAATGCCGACCAGTTTGATCAAGATCGGAAATTTTGCTAACCATATCATTAAGCTGTAGTGTGCCTAACGCGGCATAACACAGCGCTAACGCGAAAAGAAAAATAGCTGAACCAATTAAATTCAAAACCACATAATGTAAGGCTGCTTTGGTTCGGGTTTTGCCGCCACCTTGCAACAACAACCCATAGGAGGCAATCAATAACACCTCAAAGAATACAAATAAATTAAACAAATCCCCGGTCAGAAATGCGCCTAAAATGCCAAATAATTGAAAGTGAAATAAAGCAAAATAATGACTGCCCAATTTGTACTCACCGGCAACACTGTAAATTCCCGCCAACAGTGCCACCACGGCGGTCAGCATGACAAAAAAGACACTCACACTATCGACATGCAGCACAATCCCAAAGGGTTCTGGCCAATCACCCAATAAATAACGAACATGGCCATAATCTGACTGCACATTAAATAAATGCAATGCAATCAGGCACAAGCCAACTAAGCCCATACCGTGCAGACTACGGGCAATCAGCGGCCTCGCTTTTATTGCGGGTAACATGAGGATGAGGGCAAACGAGAAGCACCATAACAGCGGAAGAATGGGCGCATGCATCAACGCAGACCTCCGTCACTAGAGTGACCATGTTGATGCTGGGATTGATCCATTTCATCATGCCCCAGCTCTGCCCTGGCGCGGATGGCTAAAATAGCGAGAAATGCAGTCATGGCAAAACCAATCACGATAGCCGTTAAGACCAATGCCTGTGGCAGTGGATCGGCCAATCCTTTACTTTGTGTCAATACGGCTGATTGACCTACCGTTAAACCACCACTCGCAAATAAGAACAAGTTAACTGCGTATGCCAACATGGATAAACCAAGCAAAACTGCAAATGTTCGTTTGCGGAGTATTAAAAAAATGCCACAACTGGTCAAAACCGCTATTGCTACAGCCATGATAAGCGCCATAATTATTCTCCTTGATGATAAGGGCGATGCTTGGTGGTGATTTTCCCCAAATTGGCAAGCATCATTAACGTGGCACCAACGACCGTCAGGTACACACCGAGATCAAACAGCATTGCAGTCGCAAACTCAAAATCCCCCCCCCATGGCATTGGAATAGGCCCTGTCCACGATGTCAAGAATGACGCATCAAACCACCAACTCCCCACCCCGGTTAGTAACGCAATCGCTAAACCGGAAAAAATGATATGACTATAATCGACGCTAAAACGCTGTTTTACCCAATCTACGCCATGAGCAACATACTGTAAAATAAGCGCTGTAGCGGTAACTAAACCCGCAATAAAACCGCCACCGGGAAGATGATGGCCACGCCAGAAAATATACAGCGTCACCACCAGAGCTAATGGCAGTAAAATTTGTGAAACCGTCGCCAACATCAAAGGGTGTGCTTCATGATGCCAACGTCGACCACGCTCATCTGCGCCTGTCATAAACCGGGGCAACCCCGTCAACACTGTCAAAATGGCTAAGGCTGCAATCGCAAGTACCGTAATTTCACCAAAGGTATCAAAACCACGGAAATCAACCAAAATCACGTTCACCACGTTGTTACCGCCTCCCAAACTACGGGCGTGCTCCAAATAATAGGACGCAACACTATCGGTTTGTCGAGTGAGCATGGCATAGGTCAAACAACCAACCGCAGCACCTATGGCCGCAGCAACAGTGGTATGACGCACTACTTGACCTGGTGACGATTGTTTCACACTGCGCTGCGGTAAAAAGTACAACGCCAGCATCATCAAGACCACAGTCACCACTTCAACCGATAGTTGTGTTAAGGCAAGATCGGGGGCAGAAAAACGGACAAAGGTCAAACATACCATTAAACCTACGACTGAAATTAACACCAACGCCAGAAGACGTCGACGCTGGAACAACACCGTCATAATGGCAAACAACACCATGACAACCACGATAAAGGCTTGCACAGGATCAAACGGCAAATCAGCTCGCTCTCCTTGTAACGAAGGTAAACTTTGCAAAGGTAGCAACACAACCAATAACACCATACTTAACAACCACATCGCCGCGACCTGGTATCGACGGACTTCAATGTGCTCTTGCCAAAGTTGTGCTCGCTGTTGTATACGCTTTAACATGCCGTCAAATTGGTACAACATTGACACTTGATTGAACCCAGCTTGAAATTGGAACAAGTGTTTACGATTCACGTACAGTAACAAGCCCGCCCCAAGTGCTAAAACGCTCATTAATAGCGGAATATTAAAACCATGCCATAGTGCCAAGCTGTAAAACGGGACTTGACCTTGCAATACAACCGCCGAGGCTGCGTGTAATAAATCGCCAATAACAAATGCAGGAAACAAGCCTATGGCCAAACATAATGCCACCAAAACCTCCATCGGAATTCGTAGCTCACGCGGAGGCTCATGGGGCACTTTTGCTAACCCCACAGGTTGTCCATTAAAAAATACGTCATGAATAAAACGTGCAGAGTAAGCCACCGAAAAGCACGCGGCTAACGTGGCTAACACGGGGATCACAAAGGATAGCGAGCCAAAGACTTCCTGATGCAGCGTTTCGGTAAAAAACATCTCTTTAGAGATAAATCCGTTCAGCAATGGCACGCCGGCCATGGCCGCAGACGCCACCATGGCTAATGTGGCCGTAATCGGCATAAATTGCCATAACCCATTAATTTTCCGCATATCACGACTATCCGTTTCGTGATCAATGATCCCCGCCGCCATAAACAACGAGGCTTTAAAAATCGCGTGGTTAATCAAATGAAATAAGGCAGCAACTGCAGCTAGCGGTGAATCTAATCCCAGTAACAGAACAATCAAACCTAAGTGCGATATGGTGGAATACGCCAACAAGCCTTTAATATCATGTTGAAACAAGGCGAAATAGGCGCCAGTCACCAAGGTAGCCAAGCCGGTCATGGTCACTAAAATAAACCATAAATCGGTGCCCGCTAACACTGGGTATAACAAGGCCAATAAAAAAATGCCTGCTTTTACCAAAGTTGCTGAATGCAATAACGCGCTGACCGGGGTTGGGGCCGCCATTGCATTTGGTAACCAAAAATGAAACGGAAATTGTGCAGATTTGGTGAAGGCACCTAACAGAACCAAACATAGCATCAACGGGTATAGCGATTGCTGCTGGATCTGACCTGCCTGCGACAGGATAGTGCTTAATTCATAGCTACCGGCCATATGACCTAACAACAGCAAGCCTGCCAACAAAGCTAAACCACCAGCACCCGTGATAGTTAACGCCAGTCGCGCGCCTTTTCGCGCATTCGGCTGCTCATACCAATGCCCCACCAATAAGAATGACATCACGCTGGTTAATTCCCAGCAGAACCACAGTAAAAGTACATTGGCAGAAAGTGCGATACCTAGCATGGCAGTGATAAAGCAAAGCATGACGGCATAGAACCGAACAATTCTTACCTCGCCTTCCAGATAGTAGCGGGCGTAATACAATACTAAGCTGCCAATCCCAAGCACCAGCAATGCCATTAACATCGCCAGCCCATCCAGTCGCAATGCAATATTAAGATCTAAACTGGGGATCCAATTGATATCCGTACGAATCACATGGCCTTGCAACACATCGCGAAAATGCAAACCTAGCAGAACCAATAGTGATACAGGCGCCCATAATACTTGCCATAGTAATCCACCAAGCCGGCCTTTATTCCAGCACAGCCAGATAACAGCGATCAGTGGTAGTAGAAAAAAACTTAGAAGTAACACAGGGTTAATACTCCATGATTAGGGCAAAAACCGAGGTATCGGCAGATTAGACAAATACCACATCGCAGTGGTATTTGTCTGACAACATGTGGTTCATTAATGTCCCGAAGGGCTCACAGCCGCGCCTGGAACATAATGGTGTATCAAACCTGAATCGTATAATAGATGCGTCGCCCATGGCAGTACTTCTACCGCACAAATCAGTGCAACAACCGTTAATACCACGGTATAGGGGATCGCCATGATGACCATTTTCGCATATGACAGCCGAATTAAGGGCGCCAAGGCACTCGTCAGTAAAAACAGGAACGCCGCTTGTCCATTGGGGGTCGCTACACTGGGTAAATTAGTCCCCGCATTAATCGCAATGGCTAAAATTTCAAATTGTTCGCGACTGATTTTTCCAGCTTCCCAAGCAGACTTAATTTCAGTGATGTAAACCGTTCCCACAAACACATTGTCACTCACCATCGATAACACGCCATTGGCTAAAAAGAGCACCATGGTTTGCTCATGTCCGTCAAAGGTAAGTACCCAATTAATCACTGGCGCAAACAGTCCTTGATCAATAATCACTGCGACGACCGCAAAAAACACCACTAGCAACGAGGTAAATGGCAAGGCTTCTTTAAATGCATGTCCAATCGCATGTTCGTCGGTAACACCACAGAAACTGGTGGCTAGAATAATAACCATCAGGCCAATTAAACCAACGGACGCTATATGTAAACTCAAACAAACAATAAGAAGTAAGGCAATAATAGCCTGTATCGCCATTTTAGTTTTATCAGAGACCGTCAATTGCGCGGTTTGGTGTTTATCGTATTCAACCAATACATTGCGCACATTTTCCGGCAACTCTGCGCCAAAGGTAAACCACTTCATTTTTTCTACTACCACCGTAGTGATCATGCCAGCAATTAACACAGGGATGCTGATGGCCGCCATGCGCAGTGCAAACTCGACAAAATCCCAACCGACCGCGGCTGCGATAATCAGGTTTTGTGGTTCGCCGACCATAGTCGACACACCACCTAACGCTGTTCCAACCCCAGCGTGCATCAATATATTGCGTAAAAAACTACGGAAGCTTTCTAAATCTTGTCGTGCTAACTCACGAATATCGGTGTCTTCGTTATGATTGTGCGCATCATGAAAACCTTTTCCTGACGAAATTTTATGGAAGATGGCATAAAAGCCAACGGCAACACTGATGATCACCGCCACCACCGTCAGTGCATCCAAAAATGCCGACAAAAATGCCGACATAAACACAAAGGCGAGCGAGATATGCACTTTCGAGCGGATCCGAATCAACATCTTGGTGAAGACAAACAGCAGAAGATCTTTTACAAAGTGGATCCCCGCGACCATAAACACCAAAAGCAAGATAACTTCGATATTAATAGCAACTTCATGCATGACTTTGTGGGTACTGGTCATTCCAATCGCGATTGCTTGCAACACCAACAAACCACCCGGCAATAGTGGATAGCATTTGAGCGCCATGGCCAAGGTAAAAATGAATTCAAGCACTAAGACCCAACCTGCCCAATATGGATTTTGGAAAAAAAGCATTGGATTTAGGAATAGAAAACCAATAATCGTTAATTTATACCAGTTCGGCGACTGACCGAGAAAGTTACTATATATCGCTAATGCTGTTCCCGATGCTTTCATAAGCGAACCTCTATGACCCAACGTTTCAACTATTACACCATAGCTTGTTTTTATGACTTCTTACTGTTTTACAACACAAAAGTTTTTCGCAAGGTGATATGTATCAATTTGTTATACAGAGAAGGGCAAATGCTGTCTAGCATCGATTACGCCAAAGCGTAATCTTCAAGCTCACTTGGCGCGAAATGATTAAATAACAATCACTTAGTCGTTACTGTTTAGTAAAAAATTTACTGAACGATACGGATGGAGGCCCTGCTGCATGTCGTATATGCGCGGCAACATCACGGATAGATCATGCGATGACTATCCGTGATGATGGGTTGGCGTGACGCGGTAAGCGTCTAGGACGTCACGGCATAGGTCTTCGCTTGATTTTGGCGCAATAACAAGACTCTGTATATTGGTACCCATTTGTCTAACAACTTTTGCTTGTAATCTCGCCAGACAGAAGAACCTCAATATCTCGTTTGCTCATTCATTACACCACCTCATCAGGGCTAAACAAAGCCAACAATTCTTGCGCCGATCCCTGCCAGGGTTGACCTTGACTACCGGCAAATAATTGATCTGCGAGGCCACGTTTAAACTGCTGTAATTGTTGTACTTTTTCTTCCACGGTTTGTCGTGCGATCAATTTATACACAAAAACCGCTTTATCTTGGCCAATTCGATGGGCGCGATCGGTGGCTTGTTGCTCAGCGGCGGGGTTCCACCATGGATCGTAATGGATCACCGTATCCGCCGCCGTCAGGTTGAGACCGGTACCACCGGCTTTTAAACTAATCAAAAACACTGGATGCAGCCCTTGCTGGAAGGCATCAATTTGCTGTTGTCGATGTTTGGTTTGCCCCGTGAGCTTGCTATAGGAGACGCCAAGCGCCACCAGTTCATGTTCAATCAGGCGTAACATACTGGCAAATTGACTAAAAATCAGAATGTTACGACCCTCTTCGACCATGGCGGGAATGTGATCACGTAGCCATGCCAATTTGGCGTTTTGCGTGACATGTTGCGCCTGCTCAATAGGCACTAAACGCGCATCACAGCAGGCTTGTCGCAATTTCAGCAATGCATCTAAAAACTCAATTTGGCTCGCGGCTACGCCCTTTTTCACAAACAGCTCGCGCACGCGCGTTTCCATCACCAAACGAATGCTTTCGTACAAATTGCGCTGTTCAGGCTCTAATTCTAAATACTGTAAGATTTCTGTTTTCGGTGGCAGCTCTGTGGCCACCGCATTTTTGGTGCGACGCAGCATAAATGGCGCCACACGACGACGTAAGGCGTGAGCACGCTCAGCATCACCTTGTTTTTCAATGGGCTTTCTAAATACTTGTTGAAAATATCGCTCAGTCCCTAACAATCCAGGCAGCACCACATCAAAAATCGATTTTAATTCGCCCAAATGATTTTCCAGCGGCGTACCGGATAAAGCGACTTTAAAACCGGCTTTAATTTGCCGCACCGCTTGTGCCGATTGGCTGCCTGCGTTTTTGATTTGTTGCGCTTCATCCAGCACCATCACCGCCAAAGGATGGCGCTGATACAACCCCTGATCTCTGACCAATAAGGGATAGCTGGTGACAATCACATCATAGTCCGATAACTGTTCAAACCATTGCTGGCGTTTTTGCCCATACAGCAGCAATACCCGCAGCGATGGTGCAAAGCGCGCCGCTTCATTCACCCAGTTGCCGAGCAAACTGGTAGGGCAAACCACCAAGGCCGGTTGCTGCAGCTGGCCATCTTGCTGCATTTTTAATAAAAAACTCAGGGTTTGTAGTGTCTTACCTAGCCCCATGTCGTCGGCCAAAATGCCGCCCAAGCCATATTGCTGCAGGAAACATAACCACTGATAGCCCTGTTGCTGGTATGGCCGCAGCTGTGCTTGCAATGCATTGGGCGCAGGGACTGCACTGATGCCGTCAAAGTCATTGAGCTGCTGTACTAAACGTTGTGCCCGCTGTCCATTCACAAACTTAAGCTGCGCGTCCCCCAACTGTGCTTGGTTCAGCAAGGCCGCTTTGTGATCTTCTAATTCTAAAACGACGGGCGGTTTACTGAGGTTTAGCAGCTCAACAATGGTATCGATAAAAGGCTGGATCAGACTGACCGGTAACGCCAAGCGGCCTTGCGGTAAACTCAGCCATAACTGATCCTGCTGCCCTGGCAGACCATAGTTGCGTAGCCACTGGCTGATCAGCGGTAATAATGGAATTTGTTGACCGTCGATATCGACGTGGATAGCCATCTGCAAGCCATGCCCTGCGCCATCGGATACTTGTAAATAAGGCGTGGCCTGTAACACATTCAGCTGAAAATCCGCCGCTTGCTCAATGCGCCAACCTTGCTGGCGCAAACGGGGTAACGCATCCAAAAATGGCTGCCATACGCGAGGATCATCAGGTCCAGCGCCAATGCTAAATAAGCTGGCGACATGCTCTGAAGGCGTATCGGTCAATAAGGTTAACCCCAGCGCCACCAGCTGTTCCACCGCAGCAGTCTCACGCGCACGCTGGCGTTTGACAAAGTGTTGACGGCCATCGATCATTAACTCGGTTTGCGAACGCTGTAAATCCAATGGCAATCGATGCCCCGCATAATCAAAAACGAGTTCCACCACCGGCTGCGGTGCCGCTTGCGGTGATAATGCTTGTAAGCGCAGCATCAGGACCACCATCGCATCCTGCTCAATGCGATCGACGGCGGCACCACGTGGCAATGGCATTAGCATTTTGGGGAAAAGTTGCTGTAACTTACTTAAGGTTTCACCCAGCGCCGTTTCGGGCACCACCGGCATTTTGCCAAGCAGCTTGAGTTGACGGCCATTGAGCTCGGTGTGCAGTGGGCCTATCCGATAATATTGCAAGTCGATGTAAAGCGGCGGATCGGTATAGATGATTTCAATCTCGCCCAGATCGTCGGTATGACTCGCCTCGACGCTATGCGCTTCGTTCTGTAGCCTTGCCGCGTCACGCTCCGCCAGCGCAGAATGATCCTGCGACTCGAACGTCGCGAGCGACGATGCCGGCAATGGCTTGAATTGCCAACTTAATTGATAACCAGGCGCAGCACTGTACCAATCCAGAACCAATTGCAATGGTTGACCTTCGGCGATAGGTTCACGGCTTTCGCCAAAAAAACAGCGCCCCGTCCGACGGACCTGCTGCAACAACGTGTAGCCCCAGTCATCCTGCAGCAGCGATTGCTCTTTTAAATTTTGTGCGCGAAATTGATTTAACAGCCGAAAATCGGCTTCATCGAGCCAAAACGGCATTAAATAACCCGAATGATCTTGTGCCGTAATAGGTTGACCCTTGGTGTACCCGCCGCGCTTGGCACTTTTCACCCGCCGTGGAAACATCTGTAAACCAGCTTGGCTATAACTCAGCAAGTAGAGCACCACATCTTTGCCATCGGTGTCTGGGCTTGGTTTTTTTTGTACGCGCTCGGCTTCGCCAAACCATTGGCTCAGCTGACGTAACGGCTGCTGCTGCCGATGCTGCGCCTGTTGCTCCCAGCTTTGTTTGAGTTTGAGTAATACCGCTAACACATGTTTACAGCGGCCGCCAAGCGGACAGTTGCATGAATCCGTCAACTGCCAATCCGGGCCAATCTTACGAATGCTTAAAAATTGCTGATAGGGGGTAAACGCTTCCCCCCACACTTGTGCCGAGATCTGTTGCAAATCATCACTAAACTCCAGCTTCACCACTTTACCCGCTTGCCAGTAGGCACGCGCACGCTGAAAAGTCGCGGGATCAAACCAATGCTGCAAGGTTGCAATACTTAACGGGAACTCGTGGTCTAGCATGATCAAACTCAATTGCTGCGGCAAAGGCGTTATGCTACCGCAAAAGCGAGTCTGGCCCAAGCAACAACACAGAATTCAATCGTTGAATCACGGCATAACTACCAGAAATTGGATGTAAGCAGCACTGCACATAGACACATCTAGATGGCTAAAACGTGATTGGTCGCAGCATGACGCAGCCTAGTCGAAAATACACCGACATGGCGCTATTTTTGGTATGCTCGAACGCTTAGGAATGATGATGACGCCAAAGTCCGTTGTTGTAGCCCACATTCCCACCAGCATTATATAACCACAAAAACCATCGAAGGGATCTCCCATGAAATATGCAATGAGTTTACTGGCTCTGGCGCTGATCACCGCCTGTAGCCCTGCCCCAGAGCAAAAAGCGACAGATGGTGCAGCAACGCCAGCACCGGCCACCGCAGCACCAGCCGCAACCACAACCGCAACCGCAAACATCAGCTACCCAGTGACGAAAAAAGGCGATGTCGTCGATACCTATTTCGGCACACAAGTGGCGGATCCTTATCGCTGGCTCGAAGATGATTTGAGTGCAGAAACCGGCGAGTGGGTCAAAGCGCAAAACAAAGTGACCTTTGATTATTTGGCTCAAATTACTTACCGCGATGCCATCAAGCAGCGCTTAACAGAGCTTTGGAACTACGAAAAAGTTAGTGCACCATTTGTTGAAGGTGATTACACCTACTTCTATAAAAACGATGGTTTACAAAATCAATCGGTATTGTACCGGCAAAAAGCGGGGGCAGAAGCCGAGGTATTCTTAGATCCAAATACCTTCAGCGCAGACGGCACCACCTCATTGGCGGGCGTGAATTTCTCTGAAGACGGCAAACTGGCAGCGTATGCCATTTCCGAAGGCGGTAGCGATTGGCGTAAAGTGATAGTGCTCGATGTTGAGAGCAAAAAGCAGCTGGAACCCACACTGATCGATATTAAATTCAGTGGTATTTCATGGTTAGGTAACGACGGTTTCTTCGGTAATCCTCCCATTTTTAACCGCAGTTAAAAATGGGAGGATTACCAATTTACGGGCGGATTACCGTTTAACTAACTGAGGAATGTGAGGTTCGTGTTACGCTCACAGCTTATCCGGTTGCTGGGCACATGCACGGCGCAAGTTTATCGAGGCACAGCAAGCGCAAGGGAAAGGCAAAACCGTCAAAGCCGACTGGGCCCTGAACCATATCCAGAAGTTATACGCACTGGAAAGCAAACTGAAAAATCAATCGTTCGAGGAGAAACAGCAACAACGTCAGCAAGTTGCAGCACCACTTCTGAAGCAGCTGTGGGACTGGTTGGAGAAATCCAAAGATACTGTGCCAAAAGAAAGGGCGGTCGGCAAAGCTATCTACTACAACCAAAACCAGTGGCCAAAGCTTATCCGTTACCTCGATGATGGCCGACTCAACATCGATAACAACCGCGCTGAGCGCGCGGTCAAACCATTCGTCATTGGCCGCAAAGCCTGGCTGTTTGCCAATACGAAAACCGGTGCTACTGCAAGCGCTACGCTATACAGCATGGTCGAAACCGCCAAAACAATGGCTTAGAGCCTTACAAATATCTCACCGAGTTGTTTGAAAAGCTGCCGACAGCTAACACACCAGAAGCGTTAGCTAAGCTGCTGCCGTATTGAGCAGGACGACAGCCATTCTGCAAGGTGTGGTTGTCGTTACGCTTACGCTCAATTGCTGTTTGGGTAAAATTTGTTCAAGTAAGATTTTGCCCTGTGGTGAGAATAATGATTATCCTTTTTCACCTATGACAATCCAGTACTCTCCCGTTAGTACGTTTTCCCCAAGTTGGTGTTGGATGTTTATAAAACCCGCTTTAGTAAGTAAATCTGTGACTTGGGTGAGTTCGTATAGCTTAAAACCATATTGATGCCCCTTCCATGCAGAAAGATTATCCTTGGTATCGAACGCCAATACTATTTTTCCAGATGCTTTCAATAGCTCGAAGCAGGCTTCGAGTGTTAGTTCAGGCTCTGGCCAAAAATACAGAGTATTGACACTGGCTATCTTATCTACCTGCCCATTTGCGGACTTAAGATAACTTTCAACGGTTTGTTCTATTATCGACAGCTTTTGTGTATCTATTTCGTTTTTAAATCGTTCTTTAGCTAGGTTGCACATGCATGATGAAATATCTAAACCTATTATTTTTTTAAAGGATTGATTCGATAAAACGTTATCAATTAACATGCCACTACCAAAGCCAATTTCTAGAAGAGTATCTTGATTAGCCAGACTTAGTGCATTTATAACATCCAAATTGATTTGTGTATTGTTTTTTTCTAACCAACGAAAAGTAAAATATCTGCCAAAAAGACCTGATGGTTTGGATAGTTGTTTTGCAATAAATTTTTCAAACATTAATGGTCCTTTTTCTATGTAGATAAAACTAGTTTAAGTTGTTTTCTCATAATAATAACAAGCAATAACGAGGCAAGAAGCAGCCCAACGGAAATGCCGATCCAATAGCCTATTGGACCTATAAAATATGCAACCTCATTGCTGAAGTGGTAGCCAGCGGTAAAGCCAATTAACCAATAGCAAATTAAAGATACGAAAAATAGTGAGCGTGTTTGATTTAATCCTCTTAGTACGCCTGTAGATATTGATTGTATCGCATCCAGAACATGGTAAAGGGAGAGTATCAATAAAAGATTTGAGGTATAAATGACAATACTTGAGTGAGTCGAGTAAAGCGATGCTATCTGTTCTCTCTCAAAAAATATAAATATACTGATCAAGATTGACAATGTAATCGAAGTAATAAAAATGATATTGATAAACTGAGTGAGTTGCTGAAAATCTTTTTCTCCTTGCAGTTTACCTACTCTAACCGTGGCTACGATAGATAAACTTAAGGGTAGTAGGTAGATAATCAACATTACATTCATGGCAATCTGATGAGAAGCAACTAAATCTACACCAGAATGCGCAGATAACATTGGGATGCAAGTGAATAAAGCAACTTCTAAAAATATCGCGGCTGCAATTGGTGCTCCTACTTTTAGGATGTCGTTTGTTCTGTGCCACGATAATTGATGGAAATATCGATAGAACTGATATTCGGATAATTCCTCTCCATATAAAACCAGGATAACTTGTAGAATAAACATTAACCAGAAAGAAATAGTTGTTGCTATAGCGCATCCAGCTACGCCTAGAGCTGGCAATCCAAATTGACCATGCATTAAAATGTAGTTCAATGGAATATTGATAAGTAAGCCAAATAGCGCGATATATATATTATACTTTGAGTTTGTAAGGCTTTCAGTGAAGATCCGTATCAACGAAAATAATAGAACAGCAGGCAATGAAAACAGAATATAAAACAAATACTCTGATGAATGTAGCTTGACTTGTACATCGACGTTCAGAGTAGAAAGTGCATGAGTTGAAATCATGTTCAGCCCTACACCTAATAAGATTAGACAAATAACTATGAAAATTGCACTAGAAAAATATTCTCCAATTGCTATTTTATTACTACGTCCTCTTTCATAAGAAACTAGCCCCAGCAATCCTAATAGCAACCCTTGAAACGTTATAAATATTGGATTCCAAAAGCTCGTAGCAAGTGATAATGATGCTAAAGATGATTCACCGAGTTGAGCCGCCATAATACTGTCGACAACCGGAAAAAGAATCATGACTACCTGTGCAAAAAAGACAGGAGATGCAATGGAGATAATATTTTTCAACTCTCTATTTAATACTCCTATTTGCATGAATTTAAAACATCCATAAAATTTCTTCAATAGCACGAAGAGATAAGTCGATATCCGCTCCTGTTGTGTAGATATAAGGAGAAATCCTCAAGCTCCCCGTTGACAATTCCAGAGCATTAAACATCGGGTGAGCACAATGTGTTCCTGAGCGTGTCATGATTTTATAATTGTCACTCAGCATTCTACAAAGTAAATCAGGGTTCATCATTTTGTTTCTCGCGCGAATCGAGATCAATGGATTCGTAATTTCTAATGGGTTAGTGTGCAGTATTTCAATACCTGTAATGGTACGCAATCCTGTAACTACCCTGTTAGCTAGAAAAGTATCGTGTTGATGAATTTTCTCATAACCAATATTGCTCAAATAGTCGATTGCGGCTGCCAGTCCTATAACTCCAGCTATATTAGGCGTCCCTGCTTCAAATCTATATGGAACTGCTTTCAATTCATAACCCATTAAGTCGACTGTGTTAATAGAACCTCCGCCTAACATTTTTGGCGTTAGTGCTTGCAGTCTATCTTCTCGACCCCATAGTACACCGGTCCCACTGGGCCCTAACATCTTGTGGCCGCTAAACGTTAAAAAATCGCATCCTAGTTGCTTTACGTTAATTGGTTTATGAGGAATGTATTGCGCTGCATCTATAACCGTAATAGTATTTTTGTCTCTTGCCAGTTGGCAGATATCCTCAACTGCCTGCTCGATACCATTAACATTAGAGACCCATGTAATCGCCAAAATCTTAGGCTTAATTTCTTCAATTACACGTGCTACATCATCTAGTTGCAAAGGTGAAAGTGGATCTTGGTCAATAAACTTAACATTTGCTCGCGACATCCAAGGCAAGATATTTGAATGGTGAGCATTAAGATGACAAGCTATGGTATCGTTGTCTGTTAGATTTAAACCATCGGCAATTAAGTTCAGCGCTGAAGTAGAGTTTAAAGTAAAAACAACCTCTTGATACTCGGCATTAATAAAGGCTGCAACCGTTCTTCTGGCCTGCTCATAGTGGAATGACGCTTCTTCACTCAATATGCTTTGACCACGATGAATATTTGCACAAAAATACTCGTTATATCTTTTCTCTGCTTCTAATACACTTCTTGGCTTAAGTGTCGTTGATGCGGAATCAAGATAACAAATAGATTTACCATCTATTTTTCTATCCAACTGTGGAAAATCATGTTTGCAATCAATCATCATAATAACTCTGGTGCTCCGCCTAACTCTGTGCGTGTAACACCTATCTTCATTGATTGTAACAAGCTAAATTGCGATGCCACTTTAATATCAATTAATGACTCTGGAATAATGGGAGAGAGCCTCTCGATTAAATCATTTCTATCAACTTGAAAACCTTGGCGCGGAATAACGGATACTTGATATCTGCCCGTCTTGGTTTCGAGAACTTGATAAAAATCAAGCCAATTGGGCTCTCCGATTAGGTCATCAATTTGTAGTGTAGATATCCATTTTGAGTCTATTTTAAACATATCTTTAGTGCGACCATGGACTCGAATCGTAGGCCATTTTGAATACTGACATTGACAGGTTTCACCCGTCCATTCAGCAATATCTCCGATCAAATATCGAATTAGTGGTGTGATGGAGTCAAAGGTAGTGATGGCCACAGCCCCTACTTCGCCGACTTTACATGGTCCAGATTGCTTGATAATCTCCATATGTAAAACGTCTGATCGCACGTGCAGCTTGCCGTGATGACATTGAATGGCGATACGGTTTTCTTCCGACGCACCGTAATCGTCTAAAACCGGTGTATTAAAGTGTTGAGAAATTCTTTTCGTTGCTATTGCATGTCCAAATTCGAATCCTTTTTGAATCAAATCGACTTTTGGCAACTGGATACCCAGTTCTTCAGCTTTTCTCACAACACACAATAGATACATTGGATCCGCAGCGAGTATTTTTGGCGAAAATCTGATTATATCGTCTACAAATCCTTTTATGAATTCAGCGCTTAAATCAAAAGGATTAAGTGGTGAGTTAAGGAAAATTTCTGGTACATTTTTACAAAGACGTTCTTCATACGAACTAATGCCAACTCTGCACTCAGTACCAGAACAGATCGGCGTCGTAAACAATGCCGTTTTAGGTTGTTCACCACCAATATTAATATTAAGGAGATCGTCACTTCCAAAGGGGAGTCGATCAATTTCTGTATTGACAACAATCTGTAATCTATCGGCAGTCGACCCGCTTGTTGACATGATGGTCAGTGAACCATCCTCGATACCTTTTTTAATATCTATATGCTCAGGAAGTAACCCTCGCGGAAAACTGTTTCGTATATCTTCTTTTCTCATGAACGGCAATTTTTGAAAGTCATCCATAGAGCCGTTAATGAATTTTTCATAGAGTGAAATACGTTGTTTGAAAAATGGAACTTCTTCACAAACCCGCGAAATTCTTTCTCGTAATCGTTCAACTATATCTGGATAGCTGAATAATAAAAATTCTCGCTGATTTTGACGATTTGATTTGGTGCAGTCGCTTCCTTGAGTAAATCCAAGACTCCTTAAAGTGTTCCAAAAATCCTTTTCTTTCTCTGGATTAGCATAGAATTTATTAAAGTAATCATCTTGTAATTCAACTGCAAATCCAGTCGCAGGGTCCTTTAGACATATCAATTCATTGTTCACTTGAACATCGATTTTTTCTCGTATTAACTGCAAGTTATCAGTTGTCATAAGATAAACCAGTGTAAATAGACTGCTTTTCATTGGTGTGTTGAATGCATCAAATCAATTAATGCATTTATGTGTTTTGGTGCTGAGGCAACTCTGAAGAGATTATCGAGGGATAACTACAGTTTTAACAGTATTTTTTGCTTTCATGATTAATTCCTTTAGAAAATAAGTTAATTAATATTTTTATTATTATCGAGGGATAACGACAGTTTTAACAGTGTTTTTTGCTTTCATTTGTTAGTCCTTAAATTGACATTATTAAAAATAAATGGTTGACAATATGTTCCATGTTATTTTATTGAATTATAATGCTATTAACTGCCTCAGCTGTTTCTAATGCTATCCAACTTAAATATCACTTGTCAACAAAATGAAAATTATTTTTCATTTTTCTTATAATTCGCTCAGGGTGGGATCATACCTTTTTAGGGTACTTTTGTAATATGGGATGATCAGATCACCACTTTCCCTTTTCTGACTATTTAACATGAGCTTTATCGACTACCTGGACCACATTGAAGATCACCGTAAAGACATTAACAAAGAGTATGACCTGGGCGACATTATCTTTTTAACCATGGCTGCTTTGTTAGCCGCGGCTGATGGCTGGAAAGCGATCAAAATTTTTGGTGACAGTAAGCTCGATTGGTTACGTAAGTACAGGGCGTTTAAAAATGGAATTCCGACTCGTCATTCCATTGGACGAATTATCAGGGGGTTAAGCAATGAAGCCTTGTTATCCAGTTTTGCACGATGGATTAACGAGCAGCGTGAGAATACTGGCAAACCCCATATCGCTTTTGATGGCAAAACCCTGCGTGGTAGAGGTAAACGTTCTGGCTCAGACGCACTGCATTTGATGAGTGCCATGGTAGTGGACAGTGGTTTGGTATTTACGCAGCAAGAGTCTTTGGGCAAGAAAAATGAAATCAAAACCATGCAGGCCATGTTGCAAAGCTTGGAGGTCAAAGGCACCTGAGGGATCCCCACAAACCACTTAAATATATCAATCACTTAACGCACTCACTGATTTCCAATCCCACAGCATGGCCCACGTTAGGATCTGTCGTATCGCGGCTAATATATGTTCACCTGTTATCGAGAAGCGTGCGAGTCGGCAAAGCCGCTGGCCGACATAATTAAACGATAGAACGCGTCGATGTGTGATGCTATTGGCTTGCAAGGTTCGGTGTTGGCCG
>Ga0209812_10000034_pt1 | contig 110957 bp, 87 predicted proteins | sample JI71714BDNA_FD_187502 | JGI IMG/M metagenome (GOLD analysis project Ga0209812, IMG submission 187502) | Wastewater effluent complex algal communities from Wisconsin, to seasonally profile nutrient transformation and Carbon sequestration -... | ecosystem: Engineered > WWTP > Effluent > Algae... | reverse complement strand
TTTTGCTCGCGGCGTGGGAGTGGGCGGCCTTTTGTGGTATGGATACAACGGCGGCACGCGCGAGTTTCACGTTCGGTTCCGCGCTCTGGTTTGGTCTCTGTTATCAAGCCCTTCCCGCCAATCTGCATTGGCCGGTGCAATCTAATGCATTTGCTGAGCATAGTTTATTGATCGGTGTTGCTTGGTGGTTGGTTGCGGTGCTGCTGGTACTGAGTTTTAGTCGGACACGGCAGTGGTGGCAAGACAACAAACTATTAAAAATCTTGATGGGATGGTGCACTTTAGTTCCTGCCTTTGCGGCTATTTTGCTGGTGCGAGCGGTCAATTATGAGCAGTCCACCTTTACGGGCGCATGGCTCATTTTTGCCTTGCTTGGCTTGGTGTGGGCGGCTGACATTGGCGGCTATGTGATTGGTAAGCCTTTTGGTAAGCGCAAATTACTGCCTGCGGTCAGCCCCGGCAAAACCTTAGAAGGCTTTGCCGGTGGCATGCTGTTTGTCATGCTATTAGTCACCGGGATCGCCGCTAGTTTGTCATGGCCGGACGGCTTTGCCTGGTGGTATCCCGCGGCAGTGATTTTGACCTTATTGGCGGTGTTTGGTGATTTATCCGAAAGTATGTTTAAGCGCGTGGCGGGTTTAAAAGATAGCGGCAGCGTATTTCCTGGCCATGGCGGTATTCTCGATCGGATTGATAGCCTCACGGCGACTGCGCCACTGTTTGCCATCTTTGTTGCTTTATTTGGTGGATTTTAATGCCGCGTCAAGTTGTTGTATTAGGGGCAACCGGCTCCATCGGCGTCAGTACCTTGGATGTGATTGCGCAGCATCCTGATCGTTTTCAGTTATTTGCCATGACGGCAGGGCGACAGGTGCAAAAAGCCCTGCAGCAGGTTTTACAGTTTCGCCCGCGTTATGTTGCGGTACTGACCGCGGACGATGCTGCTTGGTTAAGCGCGGCATTGCGCGATGCCAAATGTAGCACTGAGGTGTTATACGGTGCCTCGGCATTTGCAGAGCTTGCCAGCCATGTTAATGCTGATATCGTCATGGCGGCCATTGTCGGCGCCGCGGGTTTGTTACCGACCTTGGCTGCAGTGCGTGCCGGTAAAACGGTGTTGTTGGCCAACAAAGAAGCGCTGGTGATGAGCGGTGAGTTATTTATTCAAGCTGTGCAACAACATGGCGCCCGATTGCTGCCGATTGATAGCGAACACAATGCCATTTTCCAATGTTTACCCAGCCATGACCAAGTCCACAGCTACCAAACGCAGCTAAGCCGTTCTGGTATCGCCAAAATACTCCTGACCGGCAGTGGCGGCCCGTTTCGAACCCGTGCCTTGGATGATTTTGCTACCATTACACCAGCGCAGGCTGTGGCACATCCAAACTGGAGTATGGGGCAAAAAATATCGGTCGATAGCGCCACTATGATGAACAAAGGACTGGAGTTTATCGAAACCCGTTGGTTGTTTAATTGTCAGCCCGCAGACATCGACGTGGTGATCCATCCACAGAGCGTGATCCACTCAATGGTGCAATACACCGATGGGTCGGTGTTAGCGCAATTAGGCAACCCAGATATGCGCACCCCGATCGCGCATGCCATGGCGTTTCCAGAGCGTATCAGTAGCGGGGTAAAACCGCTGAATTTCTTTGAATTAGCCAATTTTACCTTTGAAGCGCCCTGTCCGCAGCGCTATCCCTGTCTGTTTTTAGCACAGCAAGCCTGTGCCGCCGGGCAAGGCGCAACCACAGCACTCAATGCGGGCAATGAAGTCGCCGTGAATTTGTTCTTACAAGCGAAGATAGGTTTTTCTGCCATTGCGGCGCTAAATCAAGACGTACTTGCGCGTTTTAGCCAACACCAAGCGAAAAGTTTGGATGATATTTTAGCGCTTGATAACGAAAGTCGAGCCTTTGCCACGGCACGCGCTGCTAAGTATTTATGTTAATCGTCGTGGTCGCCGCAGACGTCCGTTCAAAGTAGGGATTCAGACATGGTTATGGTCATCATCAGTATATTGGCATTTTTATTGGCCATTGGTTTGCTTGTCACTGTCCACGAGTTTGGGCATTATTGGGTGGCGCGAAAAAACGGCGTATTGGTGAAACGCTTTTCCATCGGTTTTGGCAAAGCGTTATGGCAATGGCGCGACCGGCATGGCACAGAGTTTGTCATTGCCGCCATTCCACTTGGCGGTTATGTCCGAATGCTGGATAGCCGAGTCGACCCTGTGCTGCCGGAATTTCGTGATTTAGCCTTGGATAGTAAATCGGTAAAGCAGCGCATGGCGATTGTCGCCGCAGGGCCGATTGCCAATTTTATCTTGGCATTTTTACTGTTGTGGGTCATGTACATTATCGGGATCCCGTCGTTAAAACCGGTGATCGATCATATTGAGCCAGGCAGTATTGCCGCCCAAGCGCAGCTGCAACCTCAGCAGCAGATTATCGCGGTCAATGATGAAGACGCTGACGACTGGCAGGCGATTCAGTTGCTCTTGTTGGAGCAAATTGGCCAACCGCAATTGCGTTTAACCACCCGAGATTTAACGACAGATTCGGTGCAACATGTTGAACTTAATTTAACCAACTGGCAGTTTAACCCTGAGCAGCACTCGGCGATGTCGAGCCTTGGCATTGTTGCCAAACAAGCCAGTGCCACCTTGCAATTGGCGAAGGTGGAAGCCAATTCGGCGGCGGCGCAGGCCGGCCTGCAAGTGGGCGATACCATAGTCGCGTTTGCGGGTGTGACGGTCACACGTTGGTCGGAGCTGGTGAATTTAGTCCAAAACCACGCCAACAAAACGGTAGAGATTGAATTTGACCGCCAAGGCCAGCGGCAGCGGTTGGCTATCACGCCTGCGAGCCGTCAGGATCAAAACGGCTTTAGCCAAGGCTTTTTAGGTGTGATGCCGGTGGTGGAACCGGTGCCAGAGGAACTGCTGTTTACCAAGCAATATAATCCGTTGGCTGCGATTATTCCTGCGGTAGAAAAGTGCTGGCAGCTGGTACGATTAACCTTTTCCATGCTAGGAAAATTGCTCGTTGGTGACGTTTCGGTGCAGCATCTCAGTGGACCAGTGACCATGGCGCAGAGTGCAGGTGTAAGCGTAGGGCTTGGTTTAATTGCATTTTTATCGTACCTTGCACTTATCAGTGTCAATCTTGGCGTGGTAAATTTACTGCCGCTGCCTATTTTGGATGGCGGCCATTTAATGTATCTTGTGGTGGAACTTATCCGCGGTAAACCGGTCTCTGAAAGAGCGCAAGAGCTTGGTTTTAAATTTGGAGCCCTGGTCTTGCTGACATTAATGGGAATTGCGCTGCTCAACGATATTTCTCGTTTGTAATAACTAATCAGAAGTAGTCCAAAACAATGACAATTAAACGATTAGTAGCTGCGATGTTACTGGCCCTAGGCAGTAACTCGGTGCTCGCTGAAGAATCATTCACAGTCAAGGATATTCAAGTCGAAGGGTTACAACGGGTTGCTCTTGGAGCGGCCTTGAATAATCTACCGTTTAGTATCGGTGATCGGGTCAGTGACTATACACTGGCCAAGAGTATCAAATCCTTGTATGCCGCTGGGCACTTTGAGGAAATTCATGTCTATCGCGATGGCGATAGTATTATCTTTCGCGTGAAAGAGCGTCCGACTATTGCCGCCATCGATTTTGATGGCAACAAGGACATCAAAAAAGAGCAGTTGGAAGAGAGTTTAACCAACCAAAAAATTGTGGTGGGTGAGCAGCTAGATCGAACTGTTATTCGTGAAATCGAAAATGGCTTGACCGAGTTTTATCATGGCGTTGGGAAGTACAATGCCAAGGTAAAGGTTAAACAAACGTTTTTGCCACGTAATAGAGTCAATTTAAAAGTTGAATTTGAAGAGGGCGATGCGGCATCCGTTCGTCAACTAAATATTGTGGGGAACACCCTGTTTAGTGACGAAGAAATTTTGCGAGATATCGAATCCTTGATTGATTTGCCGTGGTGGCGGTTTATGTCATCTGACCGGTATCAGCAAAAAACCTTGCAAGGCGACTTTGAAAAAATCCGTAGTTTTTATTTGGATCGTGGTTACCTGCGCTTCAACATTGAATCCAACACGGTTTCGGTTAGCCCTGACAAAGAATCTGTTTATGTCACTCTCACGGTGAAAGAAGGTGAACAATACACGATCACCGGCGTTGATTTCGTCGGTGATTTAGCTGGCCAGGATGAGATCATCAAAGCCATGCTGCCGCTGAAAAGTGGTCAGCTGTATAACGGTGCTTTAGTGACCTATACCGAAGAAAGTATCGCCAGATACTTAGCTACCTTTGGTTATGCCAATACGAAGGTTCGCACCAACACCACCATCAATGATGATAAAAAAGAGGTGGCGTTAACGCTTAGTGTCGATCCTGGTAAGCGGGTTTACGTCAATCGCATTAGCATGTCCGGTAACTCATCCACCAAAGATGAAGTGTTACGTCGAGAACTGCGACAAATGGAAGGTGCGTCGTTATCGAATGATGCGCTTGAGTTGTCGAAAGAACGGATCCAGCGCTTACCTTATATCGAAAAAGTAGAGTTTGAAACCAAAGATGTTGCTGGTGTTGATGATAAAGTCGATGTGGTGTTTAAAGTTAAAGAACGCCCATCGGGCCAATTTAATGCCGGTGTATCCTTTGGTAATGAGCAAGGTTTGTCATTCCAGTTTGGCGTAGAACAGCAGAACTTCTTTGGATCGGGTAATTCTGCCGGGATCAACCTCAATACCAATAGATATCAAAAATCGATTAATCTATCGGTGACTGATCCTTATTTCACCTTGGATGGTGTCAGTTTAGGCGGCAGTGTCTTTTATTCAGATTTTGATGGCTCGAAAGCAGGTATTGAACGTTACGACCAAAAAACCTACGGCACAGGCATTAATTTTGGTATTCCACTGAATGAATATAACCGGCTAAATTTTGGTTCTAGTGTGGTGGTCAGTGAAGTGAGCTCCCTGAATATTTGGGATCAGCTGCGGCATTTCCAAGGGGTCTTGCTGGAACAATCACGTCCCGATCAAGCCTTCAAATATACCAACTATGACGTGTCGGTGGGCTGGGTTCAAAGTACCTTGAACCGCGGTATGTTCCCAACCGATGGCCATTATTTTGGCTGGAATAATAAAATTACCACGCCAAATTCAGATATCACCTACTTCAAGTCGAGTTTTGAAGCGCGGAATTATATTCCGTTGAGTAATGATCATGCTTGGTCGTTCTTATCAAAGATCGAATTGGGTTATGGGAATGGTTATGGTGACAAAGACGGTTATGACCATACCTTGCCATTTAGTGATAACTTCTATGGCGGTGGTCAGAATTTACGTGGTTTTGAGACGCGTGCCATAGGGCCACGAGCCGTGTATACCTTTGCCGCTTCGGCACCTGGGATGCCGACAGGCGAAGGTGCATTGACTGGGCCAGGAACTCAACCGTTTTATAATGTATCGCGCCGTTCTTTTGGTGGTAATGCGAGTGCGATTGCAACCTTGGAACTTATTACACCCACACCGCTGGTGAAAGAAGAATATTCGAATTCGATCCGTACCAGTTTATTTATGGACGCCGGTAACGTCTGGGACACTGAATTTGATATCAACCGCTATGCCGGTATGGTGCAACAAATGCAGTACAACAACGATCCGCGTTTGATGGATTACTCGGATCCGAGTATGATTCGCGTCAGCGCTGGTGTTACCGTGCAATGGATTTCACCAATGGGCCCATTAACCTTCAGTTTGGCGAAGATTGTGCGCAAATATGAAGGCGATGAGCAAGAAAACTTTAGTTTCAATATTGGTACAACGTTCTAACGTTTTATTTGAGGTCAAAGGACAACATGTTTAAACCAGGTTTCACAAAAGCAGCTTTACTCGTGGCAAGCGTTTTAATGACAAGCGCAGCCGCCGCCAAAGAAATGAAAATTGGCTACGTTGATATTCAAGCTGTGGTACAGCAATTACCACAAACCGCCAAAATTCAAGAAGGTATCAAAGCTGACTTTGGTGCCAAAATCGAAGAAATCCAAAAATTAGAGAAAGATATCAGCTTCAATATTGAAAAAATGAAGCGTGATGGCGCGACCATGAATGATGCGCAGAAAAAGCAATTGCAAGCTGATATCACTAAGCAGCAACAGCAGTATGAACAGTTAGCTCGTCCATTGGATGAGCAAATGCGCACACGTCAACAAGAAGAGCGTAACAAGTTGATGGGCTTAATCAAAACAGCTATCGACCAAATTGCTGCCAAAGATCAATACGATATGATTTTAAACGCTGGCGCTGCTGTCTATGCAAAACCAGAGTATGATATTTCATCTGCTGTGGTTTCTCAGGTAAGTAAAGCGAAATAATGACCAGTTACACCTTAGCCCAGCTTGCGGAGCATCTGGGTGCGGAACTGCGAGGCAATGGCGCTGAAATAATCAGCGCCATTGCTACATTGGAAACGGCAACCGCAGGACAGCTGACGTTTCTTGCCAATCCCAAATACCGCAAATTTTTAGGCCACTGCCAGGCCACTGCGGTGCTGGTTAGTGCCGCTGATGCTGATTTGTGCCCAGGCGCTGCTCTGATTGTGCCTGATCCTTATGTGGCGTTTGCCAAGATTGCGCAGTTGCTCGATACGACGCCTGCGGCGGCGTATGGTCGCCATGCCACTGCGATCATTGCGTCTGATGCCATCGTTGCCGAAACCGCCAGTATAGGTCCTTTTGCCGTGATTGCCGCTGGTGCGGTGATCGGTGAGCATGCGCAAATTGGTGCCCACAGCTATGTGGGGGAAGGCGCAGTGATTGGTAGCCATACCAAATTGTGGTCACACGTCAATATTTACCATGCGGTGCGTATTGGTCAGCGCTGTATTATTCACAGCGGTGCTGTGATTGGTTCGGATGGCTTTGGCTTTGCCAATGAGCGTGGTCGGTGGGTAAAAATACCGCAAACGGGGACCGTCGTCATCGGCGATGACTGCGAAATCGGCGCCTCAACCAGTATTGACCGTGGTGCACTTGGTGATACCGTGATTGGCAACAATGTGATTTTGGATAACCAACTGCAGATTGCACATAATGTGCAGATCGGTGATCACACCGCGATGGCCGCCTGTTCTGTGGTGGCGGGCAGCACCAAAATCGGCCGCTATTGCGTCATTGCTGGTGGTGTTGGCATTAATGGCCATATCGAGATTTGTGATGGTGTGCAAATCACCGGCATGAGCATGATCACCAAATCTATTACCGAAAAAGGCGTCTATTCTTCTGGTATACCTGCCACTGAAAATATGGAATGGCGCAAAACCACCGCGCGGTATCGACATCTTGACGAGATGCATCAACGGATCCGCGAGTTAGAGCAACGTGTTGCCGCACTTGCATCGAATGCTGTTCAGACCGATCGCGATTAAGCGACGGTTTGTCAGCCAACCCTTTTGTCAGAGGTTCTATTTTGGCTAATACATTAACAACCCTTCAAGTTCAGGACATCATGGCATTATTGCCGCATCGTTATCCTTTTTTACTTATTGATCGGGTGCTCGATTACACGCCAGGTGAATCGCTGACGGCGATTAAAAATGTCACCATTAACGAACCGATCTTCACCGGTCACTTCCCGAATATGCCAATTTTTCCTGGCGTACTGATTTTGGAAGCCATGGCGCAGGCCACCGGTGTGCTTGGTTTTTTAACGGTGAGCGAGCGGACGGAAAATGAGCTATATCTGTTTGCCGGTATTGATGAAGCACGTTTTAAGAAGCCTGTCGTTCCCGGTGATACCTTAGTGATTGAGGTTAAGTTTTTAAAAGAGCGGCGGAATATGTGGAAGTTTTATGGCGAGGCCAAAGTTGATGGCCAGGTTGTATGTACCGCCGAACTGATGTGTGCAAGAAGAGAGCTTTAATATGATTCATCCAATGGCAGTGATAGAGCCAGGTGCCAAGCTTGGTAACAATGTCAAAGTAGGGCCTTTTAGTTACATTGGTAACGACGTGGTCATCGGTGATGATTGTATTATTGAATCCAATGTGGTGATTAAAGGTCCATCCATTATTGGTAAACGCAATCATTTTTACCAGTTTGCCAGTATCGGTGAGGCGTGTCAGGACAAAAAGTACAAAAACGAGCCAACCGAATTACATATTGGCGATGACAATATTTTCCGTGAGAACTGTACTGTGCATCGCGGTACGGTGCAGGACAAAGGCCTCACCAAAATTGGCAGTCATAACTTATTTATGAACTACACCCATATTGCGCATGACTGCGTGATTGGTGACCATATCATTTTTGCCAATAACGCCTCGGCAGCTGGCCATGTGCATGTACAAGATTGGGCTATCATCGGTGGCATGAGTGGAATTCACCAGTTCTGCCATATCGGCGCGCATTGCTTTATTGGTGGTGGTTCTATTGTGGTGAAAGATGTGCCGCCTTTTGTCATGGCGCACGGCTCACACGCAGTGCCTAATGGTTTAAATAGCGAAGGCTTAAAACGTCGTGGTTTTACCGCCGAACAGCTACTTGAAATTCGCCGCGCTTACAAAGTGGTGTATCGGCAAGGTCTCACTGTGCAAGAGGCGTTGGCTGAACTGGCACTCAAGGCTGAACAAGAACCTGCAATTAAGCAATTCGTTGATTTTATTGCCAACTCCTCGCGTGGCATTATCCGCTAATTTGCTTTTGTGTGTATAAAAACCGCGAACCTAGGTTCGCGGTTTTGTTTTGCCCGCGTACGTTCTATGCCCATCAGTAGTGCCAATAAGGAAAAATCGTGACTCATATAGCTATTATCGTCGGCGAGCATTCGGGCGATATTTTAGGTGCAGATTTGATCCAAGCCCTGCGCCAACAGTATCCAGACGCCACCTTTAGCGGTATTGGTGGCCCACGTATGAAGGCGCAGGGCTTCCATGCTTTATTCGATATGGAAGAATTGGCCGTGATGGGCATTGTCGAAGTACTGGGGCGTTTGCGCCGTTTATTGCAAGTGCGTCGTGAATTAGTCACGGCCTTGCTTGCGGCTAAACCGGATGTGGTGATTGGTATTGATGCGCCAGATTTTAACCTTCGGGTGGAAGCGGCGTTGAAACACGCCGGTATCAAAACTGTGCACTACGTTAGTCCATCGGTGTGGGCGTGGCGACCGAAGCGAATTTTTAAAATTGCCGCCGCGACCGATATGGTGTTGTCGTTATTACCCTTTGAAAAGGCATTTTATGATCGCTTTAACGTGCCTTGCACCTTTGTGGGCCACACGTTAGCGGATCAAATACCGTTAGAGGTCGATAAAGCTGCAGCCCGCGTTGCACTCGATCTAGATAGTCAAGCGCCGGTATTGGCGTTAATGCCGGGTAGTCGCAGTAACGAAATCAAAGGCTTGGCCGCCGATTTTTTACATGCGGCGCAGCAACTGCAGCAACAACAACCGAATTTACAACTAATTTGTAACATGGTAACGGCACAAAAAGCACAACTTTTTGAGCAGATCTGGCGTGAGGTTGCACCCGAACTTAGGATTCGGCTGTATATTGGTCGATCACGTGAAGTATTAACGGCGGCCGACAGCGTATTTATTGCATCCGGCACCGCCACCTTAGAAGCCATGCTATGTAAAACACCGATGGTGGTGGCTTATAAGATGAATTGGCTCACCTACCAATTGGTGATCCGGATGGTCAGTGTCAACTATTTTAGTTTGCCAAATTTATTGGCAGATCGGCCGTTGGTACCGGAGTTGCTGCAAGATGCGGTGACAGTGCCTGCGCTGGTAAGCGCTATGCAACCCTTGTTACAGGCCGAGCATCGCTCGCTCGATGCTGAGTTTTTACGGTTGCATCAGCAGCTGCGCTGTGATGCCTCGGCACAAGCGGCGCGTGCGATTTCGGAGCTCATCGATGGTAACTAGTTCACATATCCCATTTACCCGTCCGCAAGGCATCATTGCTGGGGTTGATGAAGTAGGGCGTGGCCCCTTAGTGGGAGCCGTGGTGACGGCTGCGGTCATTTTAGATCCCAACCAGCCCATTCTCGGTTTGACCGACTCGAAAAAACTCTCCGAGAAAAATCGGCAACAGCTGGCGGAGGAAATAAAGCAAAAAGCCCTAGCCTGGAACTTAGGGCGTGCAGAGGTTGCGGAAATCGATAGCCTCAATATTTTGCATGCCACTATGCTGGCGATGGAGCGTGCGGTGGCAGGATTGGCCGTCAAACCGGATCTGGTCTTGATTGATGGCAATCGCGTGCCCAATGGCCTCAAACACTTTGGGCAAGCCGTTGTGAAAGGTGATTGTTTAGTGGCGGAAATTTCTGCCGCGTCGATTTTGGCCAAAGTGGCGCGGGATGCTGAGATGGCGGCGCTGCACCAGCAGTATCCGCAGTATGGGTTTGATCAGCATAAAGGCTACCCAACCGCGGCGCACCTGGCCGTGATCAAGCAATATGGCGTGATTGCGCAGCATCGCACCAGCTTTAAGCCGGTGCAAATGGTGTTGGCGGCGCAAGAGCGCTAAACGGCAATACAGGCACTGTGTTGCAGTGCTTGGTTTGGTTTAATGTTTTGACGCATGGATTGTTATGGCTTCTCCTGCTTTTGTGCATTTACGGGTCCACAGTGATTTCTCGATGGTGGATGGGCTGAGTAAGATTAAGCCCATCGTTGGTGCCGCAAAAAAACAGCAAATGCCGGCGCTGGCATTGACCGATCAGATGAATATGTGCGGTCTCGTGCGTTTTTACAGTACCGCGCATGACGCGGGCATCAAGCCGATTGTCGGCGCGGATTTTTGGGTGCAACATCCATTATTTCCAGGCGAGCTGTGCCGCTTGTTATTACTGGCGGCCAATAATACCGGCCACCAAAACATTACCATGTTGCTCTCCAAAGCGTATTTGCGTGGTCATGTACAAAATAAACCGCAAATTGATCATGACTGGCTGGCCGAACATGCAGAAGGCGTCATGGTGTTGTCCGGTGGCAAAGAGGGCCCCTTAGGCCGCGCGTTACTTAAAGGCAATGCCGCCTCTACGGCGCAATTGGTCGAATTTTATCAACGCCATTTTCCCAATCGATTTTTTCTTGAGTTGATCCGGACCGGTCGTCCCGATGAAGAGCGCTATATCCAAGCGGCGGTGACCTTGGCGGAACAAACGGAACTCCCGGTGGTGGCCACCAACGAGGTGGTCTTTTTAACCGCGGACGACTTTTCAGCGCACGAAATTCGCGTGGCTATCCATGATGGTTACACCCTCGAAGATAAGCGTCGGCCGAAATTATATAGCGACCAGCAGTACCTCAAATCCGAAGCGCAGATGCAGCAATTGTTTGCAGATCTGCCGGAGGCACTGGCCAATTCGGTTGAAATCGCCAAGCGTTGTAACGTCACTATTCGCTTGGGTGAGTATTTTTTGCCTGCCTTTCCCACTGGCGGCATGACGGATGCCGACTTTTTGGTGATGAAATCCAAAGAGGGCCTCGAAGATCGCCTGATTGAGTTATTTCCAGATGACGCTGTACGGCAAGAACGGCGGCCAGAGTATGATGAACGTCTGCAGATTGAACTTGATGTGATCAACCAAATGGGCTTTCCAGGTTACTTCCTGGTGGTCATGGAGTTTATTCAATGGTCCAAGGATAACGACATTCCTGTCGGGCCTGGCCGGGGCTCGGGCGCGGGGTCGCTGGTAGCCTACGCATTAAAAATCACCGATCTGGATCCGTTAGAATTTGACCTGCTGTTTGAGCGTTTCTTAAACCCTGAGCGGGTCTCGATGCCTGACTTTGACGTCGATTTTTGCATGGATCGCCGCGATGAAGTGATCGAACACGTCTCCGACATGTACGGCCGCGAAGCGGTGTCACAGATTATTACTTTCGGAACCATGGCCGCCAAGGCGGTGATCCGTGATGTGGGCCGGGTGTTAGGTCATCCTTATGGTTTTGTCGACCGCATTTCAAAGCTGATCCCGCCGACGCCAGGCATGACGTTGGAGCAGGCGTTTATCGAGGAGCCGCGCCTCCCAGAGCTTTATGATGCCGATAGCGAGGTCAAAGATCTGATTGATATGGCGCGGCGCCTAGAAGGGGTGACGCGAAACGCCGGGAAACACGCCGGTGGTGTGGTGATAGCGCCGACTAAAATTACTGATTTTGCGCCGATTTACTGTGATGCCGAAGGCAAAAACCCGGTCACCCAGTATGATAAAAATGATGTCGAATATGCCGGCTTAGTCAAGTTTGACTTCTTGGGGCTACGTACCCTGACCATTTTGCAATGGGCGGTCAATATGGCCAATTCCCGCTTGCAACGTGAAGGTAAACCGCTGGTTGATATCACCAAAATCCCGTTGGATGATCGGCGCAGCTACGATGTGTTGATGAAGGCCGAAACCACGGCGGTGTTCCAGCTCGAATCTCGTGGTATGAAGGATCTGATCCGGCGTCTGCAACCTGACTGTTTTGAAGATATGATAGCGTTGGTGGCGCTGTTTCGACCAGGTCCATTACAGTCAGGCATGGTGGATAACTTTATTGACCGTAAACGCGGTCGCGAAGCGATTTCATACCCCGATGCGACATGGCAACATGAGTCACTTAAACCCATTCTAGAGCCCACCTACGGTATTATCTTGTACCAAGAGCAGGTCATGCAGATTGCGCAGGTGTTATCGGGCTATACCCTTGGTGGCGCCGATTTATTGCGTCGTGCGATGGGGAAGAAAAAGCCCGAAGAGATGGCCAAGCAGCGTGATACGTTCCAAAACGGTGCTGCCGCCAATGGTGTCGATCCAGAACTTGCGATGAAAATCTTCGATTTGGTGGAGAAGTTCGCCGGATATGGCTTTAATAAATCGCACTCTGCCGCCTATGCGTTGGTGTCTTACCAAACACTGTGGATGAAAACGCATTACCCAGCCGAATTTATGGCGGCGGTGATGTCGGCGGATATGGATAACACCGACAAAATCGTGACCTTGGTCGATGAATGTGAGCATATGAAGCTGACATTGATCCCGCCAGATGTGAATTCTGGCTTACATAAGTTCACGGTGAATAGCCAAGGCCATATCGTCTATGGTATTGGTGCCATCAAAGGTGTGGGTGAAGGGCCGATTGAAGCCATCATTGAAGCGCGCGAACAAAAAGGTGCCTTCATTGATTTATTTGATTTTTGTGCCAAAGTGGACCTGAAACGGTTAAATCGACGCGTGATTGAAAAACTGATTTTAGCCGGAGCCATGGATAAACTCGGGCCACATCGTGCTGCCATGATGGCGTCGCTGGAAGAGGCGATGAAAGCGGCCGAGCAACATGCTAAAGCGCAAGCGGTCGGCCAGGATGATTTGTTTGGGCTGCTTGAACCCGAACCCACACAAAATGCGCATAAATTTAAACAGGTGGCGCCATGGTCGGATGCGCAGTGGCTGGAAGGCGAGCGCGAAACCTTGGGGCTTTATTTAACCGGCCATCCGATCAATCGGTATTTGGCTGAAATTAAGCACTATGCCAGTTGCCGTTTGGTCGAAATGCAGCCTAGTCGTCGCGATCAAACCATTCATGCCTGTGGTTTGGTGGTGTCGGTGCGGGTCTTGGTGAATAAAAAAGGTCGTCGCTGGGCCTTGGTGCAATTGGACGATAAATCGGCGCGCTTGGATGTTCGACTTTTCCCCGAACAATTCGAGAACTTCGAACATCTGCTGCAAAAAGACAGTGTTTTGGTGATTTCTGGACAGGTCAGCTTTGATGATTTCAGTGGTGGCCTTACAATGACCGGCCGCGATGTGGTGGAGATCACGCAAGCGCGGGAAAAATGTTTACGGGCGCTTCATATTACCTTGGATGCCCGCACCGACGCCAAAGCACGTTTAGCGGATTTAACCGCGGCGCTTAGCCCAGTGCAAGCCGGCACTGTACCGGTACGAATAACTTATCAGCGCATGGAAGGGGCGGTCACGCTCGCGCTGGGAACACAGTGGTGGGTAACACCAACCGACGATTTGTTGCATCAATTAAAACAATTCGCAACAATAGAACTTGAATTTAATTAAGTAGGTAGTGACAGTCGATGATGCTGAATTATTTGGAGTTTGAGCAACCGATTGCGGAACTTGAAGCCAAAATAGAAGAACTGCGCAAAGTTAGCCGTAACGGTGAGTTTAATCTTGATCTCGAAGAAGAGGTCAACAAACTCAAAGAGAAAAGTCAGACCTTAACGCAAAAAATTTTTGCCGAGCTTGGGCCTTGGCAAGTGGCGCAGTTAGCGCGCCATCCACTGCGGCCTTACACCCAAGACTACATCAATTTGATGTTTACCGACTTTGATGAGTTTGCCGGTGATCGTACCTTTGCTAATGATCCGGCCATTATCTGTGGTACGGCTCGTTTGGGCGATAAAACGGTTATGGTGATAGGTCACCAAAAAGGCCGTAATACGGCGGAAAAAATCAAACGCAACTTTGGTATGCCACGGCCTGAAGGCTATCGCAAGGCCCTGCGCATGATGGAGATGGCCGAACGGTTTAAGCTGCCGATCGTTACCTTTATCGATACGCCAGGTGCCTATCCTGGGATCGGTGCTGAAGAGCGCGGGCAAAGCGAGGCCATTGCGCGCAATTTAAAAGTCATGGCGGGGCTTAAAGTACCGGTGATTTGTACCGTGATTGGTGAAGGTGGTTCTGGCGGAGCCTTGGCGATTGGGGTTGGCGATCAAGTGAATATGCTGCAATACAGCACCTATTCGGTGATTTCACCTGAAGGCTGTGCGTCCATTTTGTGGAAAAGCGCAGAAAAAGCGCCGTTAGCGGCCGAAGCGATGGGTATTACCGCAGGGCGCATTAAAGAGCTAGGGTTGATTGATGATGTGATTACCGAGCCGATGGGCGGTGCGCATCGTCAGCCGGAGCAAATGGCGGCGAGCTTAAAACAAGTGTTGTTACGTGAATTAAACCGCTTGGAAAAATTACCGGTTGCAGAGTTGTTGGACCGTCGTTACAAGCGTTTAATGAGTTACGGCTACTGTTAATCGCGAACGAAACTGCGCAATCACCCGAGCCTAGACTCGGGTTTGCGACAATCAACGATTCTGTGTTTCGTGTAAATTTTTCGACATCAAGGCTGCATCATGCAGCCTTTTGTTTTGACGCCGTATGACAACGAGGCTCAGGTGCGTTTCAGCGGGTAAGTGAAGCTTCGTATGGATGCGGTGTCGTGGATGAAAACCGTCAGAATTGCGCTGCTGCAGACCCGCGATGGTGGCAATCTATCCGCACCTACTGCTTTTAGGCTATGATGCGGCCATATTTTGCGATTGGTGATCTGTATGCCGGCACCTACATTCCCTTCTCAGGCCGCGATGGCGGCTGATGCATCGCCCGAGCTGATGGCAGCGCCACAGCCACCATCGGCGGCACCTATTGTCCGACAACTCCAACAACAGCTCAGCACGGTGCTAGCGCCTTTTGCACAGCAGCGCATCATTATCGCACTGAGTGGTGGCCTTGATTCGATGGTGTTGCTGGATGTGTTGGCACAGCTTCAGGCCAATGCTACTTGGTCATTGCACGCGGTGTATGTGCATCATGGCTTGCAAGCGGCGAATGATGATTGGCTATATTTTTGCCAACAGCAATGTGAGCTGCGGCAAATCCCATTCACGTGCCATCACTTGCAGTTGCAACTGAGTCAAAACATCGAGGCGCAGGCGCGAGAGGCGCGCTATGCGGTGCTTGAAACCTATACCATGCAGCAACCCAGTGTGGTACTGACCGCCCATCATGCCGACGATCAGCTCGAAACGTTATTGTTATCTCTTAAACGCGGTAGTGGCCTGACCGGGCTTTGTGGTATTGCGGCACAAAAAACCTTTGGTGCGGGCTATCTAGTGCGGCCACTGTTGCTGTTTAGTCGTGCCCAATTAGAAGCCTATGCCGCTCATGTGCAGCTGGCGTATGTGACAGATCCAAGCAACCTTGACCTGCATTTTGACCGAAATTTTATGCGCCATCAGGTGGTGGCGCCGCTCAAACAACGCTTCCCGGCCATTGCCCAAACGGCGGCGCGCTCGATGGCGCATCTGGCAGATATTGAACAGCAGCAACAGCGTCTGATTGCGGCGGTCGCCGCGCCTTGTCTCGTGACGGCAGCCCAAGGAGTGCGCCTGATCCTGAGTAAATTGTTGGCGCTGGATCCTCTCCTGCAGCCGTTGGTGCTGCGCTACTTTTTTGCCCAGCATCAACTTTCGCTGTCACAGCAACAATTGCAGCAATTGCAGCGCGATGTGCTGACGGCCGCACCTGATCGGCAACCGCAATTTCGGCTAGGCGATACCGAGATCCGCCGTTATGCCGACGCGCTCTACTGTTTATCTGGACCATCGTTGCGACTTTGGCAAGTGCAGCCCATCGCCGTAGATTTTTGGCTGGACCTTGGCGTTGCTGACCTAACCACCAGCAACCAAGCGGTGGTCAGCGGCGCCCATTCAGCAGATGTGACGCGCGCATTGGCGCACTTGGTGCTGACTCTAAATGGACAGGAACAACATATTCCGCTGCCACGGCGGCTGACAACAGCGTTCGCGGTGCCACTGGATTGTTATCAGCATCAGGATTGGCCGGCGTTTAAGCTGATGGTAGTGCCACTTGACGCAGCGCCTAACGAAGTAGCGCCTAACGATGCAGCGTCGCAGCTAGCTGCGAGCGAAACCACAGATGTGTGGTACTGGTTACCGTTGTCGTCACAGCATCGATATCGGCTAGGGCCTGTGGCAAGTCAAACGCCCTTCAAACCATCAAGAACGCCCGCAGGTGAGTGGCAAGGCAACGCCACCGCGCCTCATTCACATAAGCCGTTACAACAATGGTTTAAAAAGTGGCAAGTGCCGGTGTGGCAGCGTCCGGCGGTATTGGGGCTGTGGCAAGATGAACGGTTATGGCAATTGTGGCCACTCACAACGTCCGCTGCCGCCGCGGTGGACATGAATAGTACTGCGCCAGGTATGATACTGAGCATGCAAAGCGACATAGCAACACCTGAAGTTAACGACGCATCTATGGACACTCAGAACCAGCCCTACGAATTATGGCTGGGTTGGTCTGAACCTGTTGTGGCGCGCTTTGATATCGATCTGAGTGAAGGCAGCTGTCGCGCACTAGGCTAGGCTGCCTGTTCATACGTTGCGTGCTAGTTCATATTTGGCTAGATGATGGTTTGCGAACCCATTATGTCGCGCTCTCCGACGCCGCCCGCACTTGATTTTTACCGCCGTGTTTGGCGGCATAAAGCGCGACGTCAGCACGCTGGAATAAGCTATGCGTACTGTCGTTTTGCTGGCCGATGGCAAAGCCGGCGCTCGCAGAGATGCCAAATTGCTGGCAGATATGATGTGAGAAAATGCCCTTTACAATACGCTGCGCGACCGCATCCGTATTGGCACTGTCATCGGCGTTCAATAAAACGGCAAATTCATCACCGCCAAATCGAAATAAACTATCGCTGCTACGCAGTGTTTGGCGCATGGCATCAGCCACAGCCAACAAGACTTCATCACCAGCGTGATGACCGTAATGATCATTGGTGCGTTTAAAATTATCCAAATCCAACAATATCAAGGCACAAGGTTGTTGCTTGCGCGCGGAAAGTTGCAATAGTTTTTGCAAATTTTCGTCAAAATACCGACGGTTTCCCAGCCCTGTTAACGTATCGCGCAGGGCCAGTTGCTGTAGACGCGCCACCAACAACGCATTGCGCAGCGGGTATAGCCATTGTGTTTCCAAGTCCAGCAATTCGCGTTGCGGCAGAGGGCCAATCGGTGTCTCGGCGTGGTATATCAGTTCGGCCAAACATTGATCTTGCAGGATCAGCATACTGCGGTATTCGTATTGCCCTGTATAACTACCCGCGGCAGTAAAATCGCCCACGGCACTTTGCAAACAAAGACTGGTCAGCGGCAATATTTTGCCAGCGGCCATGGAAAACAATTGCAGTTGTTGTTTGAGATCCAACGTGGTTTGCAGCTGCTCTAATAAGCTTTGTTCTAGTCGTGGCTGGCGTGATGACCACGCGGCATCCCTTGTAATTCCGGCATAACTCGGTACATGGGTAAGTGACATTTCAGCAAAACTGACCATATCCATAACTGACTCCCGCAAAGACGATGCAGAACAAAAGGCAGGAACTGTGCCATTATTTTATCTTATTGAATTTTAATATGAAATTCAGATTAAATTCGAAGGGTGTGGCAAGCAATTTTGCATAGACAATTTTTTGACATGGCCAAATGCTGAGCGTAGCCCGCGGTCGTTGTATGAGATGATGACGCTCGTTGTGGCGCACGCCTTAGGGTTGGCTGAAGCACATAACGCTGTGCTTACCGATGCGGTGACTATTTTGTTTGGCATTCAAATGCGCTTAGCGAGCGATGGATGGCCGCAAAAAATGCATGATTTCATCCAGCCGTGCCATGCCATCGGCGTAGCCTAAATCGATCAAGCGTTTGGTAAAACTTTTTTCGAACAATAAATAACTGGCCAAGCTGGACTCCGAATGCTGGGTGATGCCGATGGTGCGCAGCAGGGTTCGGATCGCCATCGGTAAACTCAAGAAACATTCACTGGCCAGTTGATTGAAATTCACACTGGGGTTGATGAGTAAACTTTCGACTGGTTTAAGTTCGGTTTCGATTTGGTGTTCATACAGCGTCTTGATGGTTTTATTTACCCGCTGCATCCGTTCTAAATCGGCATTCAGGGTGTCAGAAAAGATACTATCGAGCAGATGACCTGCAATGGTCGACAAATCCGGATGATGCGGCATTTGCATCAGGTGGTCGCGTTTGCGCGGTTGCTCCAGACCAATAATCAAAATTTTGTCCGCCCCTAAATGAATAGGAGCGCTTAGCGGTGCCAATTGGTTGACGGAGCCATCGCCATAATACAATTGATTAATACGTACCGATGGCATGACCAATGGTATGGACGCGGATGCCAATAAATGTTGAATGCCCAATAACGTTTTTTCGCCACGGCGCCGGGCTCGAAACCATTCATCCGCATCTTTGGATTGGAAAAATGTAATGGATTCGCCGGTGTTATAACAGGATGCAGTGACCGATACACTGGATAAATAGCCGCCCATAATATTGCGATCGAGGCGCTGTAAGTCCAAAAAGTCGCTTAATAATCGCTTTAATGGCGTGTTATCCAGCAGCGATACTGGCCGTCGATTGGCATAATCAGCTTGAAAAGCCTGGAATACGCCGCGGATCAAATGAAAGGTGGCGCGGATATAGTCAGAATAATACACATGATGGGTATGGAAATTTTTCCACACCCACTCGAGTTTGCGTACGCCCAATTGAAAACAGCTGGCGTAACAGGCGATCGCGGTGCCATTGATCGCGCCGGCGGAGGTGCCGCAGACAATATCAAATGGGATTTTATGGCTACGTGGCAACTGTGTGGCGATAGCTTTCAGCACCCCCACTTGGTAAGCTGCACGGGCGCCACCACCAGTCAGTAAAACAGCAGTTTTTGGTTTGGTCAGTATAGTCATGGCTACAGCTCCGGCTGTCACGACGGTATGGCTTAACTATCGGTGAATTTGTTCACTATTGCAATGGTAAATCGTCTGTAACTGGGCGGATGAGCTCTGTATAACTGTATGAAATAATGAGGATTCTATGAGCCGATATCAGGGAAAATCACAACCTTTGCGCCAACGTTATCTCCCTTTAGCCTTGGTTGCGGTATTACTCGCGGTGGCCGTGTGGCAATTTTACCCACAGCCCGCGGCGGTTGTGCCAGCGCCAGTGCTCAGTGAAAAGCCGCTGGTTGTTGCCCCAGCCAGCCCTACCGTGAGTGAACCTGCAACACAGCTGGCCACCGCTGAACCGAGCACCGACAGTATTACCGAGGCAGCGGCTGATGCTGGCGTGGATGATTTGGGGGAGGCGAGTACGGTTGAGCCATTACCGGCCTTACCTAGCCTCGATGCGTCCGATACAGCCGTACAGCAAGCATTACAGCCATTGCCTTGGCCAGCCAAAGGGCTGGATCTGCTCGTTAGTGACGATATGATCCGTCGTTTTGTGGTGCAGGTCGATAATATTGCGCAGGGCGATTTGTTGGTTCAGCCCGCCATCTTTGTTGGCATGACGCAAGATTTTGCCGTGCAAAACCTCAAGCAAGGCGATAAAACCCAATTACGACTCGACCCGAAGAATTACCAACGTTATGAGCCTTATATCCGTTTGCTCGAAGCGGTTCCGGCGGAACAACTGGCGCCGTTGTATCGGACCTTTTATCCATTGTTACAAACTGCATGGCAGGAACTGGGTTATAACCAAGGGCAGTTTCATGATCGGCTAGTGCAAGCGATTGATGTTTTAGTCGCGAGCCCAGAAGTGGCGGATGGCCCGGCATTGGCATCTACGTCGGTGTATTACACCTTTGCCGACCCAGCGTTGGAATCTTTGCCAAAAGCGCAGCGTTTTATGGTGCGCCTTGGCAGTAAAAATCAGCATCGTGTCAAAGTGGTATTGGCCTCATATCGCAGCATATTAAAGCCACCCGCGCGCTAGGTCGTCTGTTTTTTGTGCAATCAATGGTTTATTGCCGCGCTTTTGCACAGGAAGTGGCATTAGCGGTTGCGCCATGCTGAATTTTTACGGATAATGCCGCCACTTGCGATGATGATGTCATCATCGCAAGTGGCCCACTATGGTGGCCTTATTGGTCCTCTCGCAATACTAGTTCGTGAACCCGGTCAGGTCCGGAAGGAAGCAGCCGCAGCGAATGACGTATGTGCCGGGATGTCGGCTGGTAAGGCTACCACCCAATCGCAAATCTTTCCTTATGTTATTTTCTTAGCTTTTAGCCATTGTAATCTCGGTCATCGCGGATGCTCGTTTTCTATTGCGGCTTATTTCTGCTTCGCGTTAACAACTTTTTGCTGATAATCGGCGGTGACAATCGCCAGCGCGTTGAGGACCAACTGCGGTGAAAGATCGTGTTGCTCAAGTAGCATGATCAGATCAACGGCGAGTTGTACGTGTGGTGGGGCTTGTTCAAGAGGGGGTGTCATCAATCTGTTTCATCTCAATGTGTGTGAAGGTTGTTTATGCGGCTACTATGGTTGTATGTATATGGGTGTATGTATATGGTGTATGTAGCGATAAGGGATACATTGTCTGCCATGCCAAAAGATCCCGTCAGTGCGGTCACTGCTGTCACGGATGGCTCACTAAAAATGAATACGTGACAGCAATTAGCTTAGATTTAACTTCGACTAGCTTAGATTTAACTTCGACGTAGCCAAGCCATCTAGATCGCAGTATTGCTGGGATGATTTCGGCTTTAATTTCGCTCTTGCTGCTGGCTATCTAAAAAGGCCCGCGCTTTGGCAACCGCATCTTTTACCCGTGTCACCATCTCAAACCGCTCGGTTTGCGGTAAATAAAACGCCATATCCACTTCATAACGAATATATTTACACGGCAATTGATTGAGGGTGATACAACATAAATCGGCCAAGTATTCGGCATCGTAAATTTCGGGCAAGCCAAGCTCGTGTATATGGTCAAGCATCAGTTTTTCATAATAGTTATGAATATCATCATGTAATTTCATGCAGGACTCCAGTCCATCCGCTGATTATGCTCCCTTAGCATAATCAGCCTTGGGCAAAATTGCTAGCCAGAATCACCGTCAATACGGGATGGGGCTCGCTGTCTGTGCGAAGATCACAACGATACGCATGCCTGTTGGCATGGCCGACGGTTGATGATGCTGAAACATGTGCCTGTTGGCTGAGGAAATGTCGCTTGCGTTCAATGCTCTCCGACCATTCTCTCCAACCATTCTCTCCAGCCATGTTGCTGGCCATGCTTTTAAAAGGCTCTTGAACACACTCTTGAACACGCTTTTGAGCAGTCCGCCACATAAGACGCGCTGACGATGCGTTTTCATCATGCGCGATGGGCGTTTTCCGGCTGGTCGCACCTGTAATTTTTAGTCTCGGCTGCTACAATCGGCCGCGTTTGCTGCAAGGGCGGCCAAGGAATCAATCATGCAAAAAAATACTGAACCGTGTTATTACGGCGATTATCTACAACTGGAAAAAATTATTGGGGCACAAGCACCTTGGAGTGCGCGTTATGGTACCGAAGCCCATGACGAGATGTTGTTTATTGTGGTACACCAAGTGTATGAGCTGTGGTTTAAACAAATCCTCCATGAACTATCCGCGGTATTGGCGGTGTTTAATAGCCCCCATGTCAAAGATGAGCAGCTCACCGGCGTGGTGCATAAATTAAAGCGGATCATCAGTATTCAACAGCTGTTAAATCAGCAAATTGGCGTACTCGAAACCATGACACCGCAGGACTTCATGTCATTTCGTGATTATTTGGTGCCGGCCTCGGGTTTTCAAAGTGTCCAGTTCAAAATGCTGGAAATTCTGTTGGGGTTAAAAAGCGAATATCGTATCGATTTTGACCAGCAGTCGTTTTATAACCGCCTCAATAGCCAGGATCAGCAATTTTTGCGTCAATTGGAGCAGCAAACCAGCTTGTTTGAATCGGTCGAGCAGTGGTTAGCACGCATGCCATTTTTGGAATTGGGCGATTTTAGTTTTTGGCAACTCTACGCTGCGACAACGGCCCAGATGATGGATGAGGATGAAAAAACCGTGCAGTCTTTGCCAGACTTACCGGCCGCCGAACGCGAGTTGCAACTGGCAGAAATAGAACGAACCCGCGCCAAATTTGCCGCGCTGCTGGATGCTGAGAATTATCAGCAACTGCAAGCGGCGGGGAGTTTTCGCTTAAGCCAACGCGCCATGCTGGCGGCATTATTTATTAGCTTGTATCAAGAAGAGCCGGTCTTTAATTTACCTTTCCAAGTGCTCACCTGCCTCACCGATATCGATGAGAATATGACCATTTGGCGCTACAAGCATGCCATGATGGTCCAGCGTATGTTGGGTACCAAAATTGGTACAGGCGGCTCGTCTGGGCATGATTATTTAAAACGTACCACGGAAAAAAATCGCATCTTCACCGATTTATTCCATATGGCGACTTTTTTAGTGCCTAAAGCCAGTTTGCCGGCGCTGCCTGCAGCGATAAAACGGCAACTTGGTTTTTATTTTGCCGGCTAGTAGGCGCGGTGTTTGTCTTGAATAACCGGTGCCCCTGCACGCAGGGGCATGTTTTTCAACGTGATTTTTTTGATTGTTGCTATATGGTGTTGATGTTGTTTCGAAACGTGAGCGTCACCTGTCCGCAGCATCTACCGTTGAGTATCATCCTTCGATGCTGTTTGGTGCCATACCGCCATGGCAGCGTGAAATAGCTGAGCGTGTATTTCACTCAGTGCGATGACATCGCGCTGATAACCGCCACCAATCACGGCGGCCACTGGAATGCCGGCGTCGCGACAGCTTTGCAACACATAGTGATCGCGCTGATAAATACCGGCGGTACTCACCGACAACAAGCCTAAATCGTCATTGATATGGATATCAACGCCGGCATCATAAATCACCAGCTCGGGCTGATGCAGTCGCAGTAATAATGACAAGCTTTGCTGCAGCGCCATCAGATAATCGTTATCCGCACAACCATGGGCTAAACCAATATCCCAATCCGATTGCTGCTTACGTGCGGGAAAGTTTTTCTCACCATGCAAAGACGCAGTGATGATCTGGTTATCATCTGTAAACAATAGTGCGGTGCCATCGCCTTGATGCACATCACAATCAAAAATTAAAATTTTACCCAGTTCCGGTCGTTGTTGTTTCACCATGGCGGCGGCGATGGCCAGATCGTTAAATAAACAAAAACCGGCCCCTTCGGCATAAAACGCATGGTGATAACCGCCACTTAAATGCAGCGCCATACCACATTCGAGCGCAGCAAAAGCCGTGGCAATGGTGCCTCCGATCGATTGCAGTGAGCGTTCATACAAGGCTTGCGACCAAGGAAATCCTATCCGTCGCATGGCTTTTGCATCAAGGGTGCCGCGTTTAAGCGCGTCGATATAGGTCGGGCAGTGGCACAGCGCCAGCATGGCCTCGGTGGCCGCGGGTGCAGCTAAAAAATGCTCGGAGGCAAAGCCATGGGTGAGCAAATGCTGATAAAGCGCACGATATTTGCCGATGGGATAACGATGATGCACCGGTAGTTCAAGCTGACTGTAACAAGGATGATAATACAGTGGTGGGCATTGTGGGGGCACACTGCGAAACGGGGCAAGTGTACTCTCCAGAGTGGTCATAAAAAGGTCGGTGTCGGCTTGCGTGTTATATATGGGAACCATGGTGGCTGATACCGGTTGCAGGGTGGTGGATTTCAGCGGTTCGTCCGTTGATGGCATCTTTTTCGATGCATTGATGTCGAACGTCCGCACTGTGGGCATTAGAACCGCTTGAGCATGCAGCGCATGTTGTTATTGCAACGGCCATCATGGTTGTCATTCCGTCACTTAGCGACGCTGCTCTAGCCACTGAATTTCGGCTTCGAGCTGGGAAATCGCTTTACGACAACGTCCCAAACGCGCATGCAGAGCCAGTTGATGATCGCTCGGTTTATTGTCTTGCTGCGCTTGTCGCACCATGTCTTGTAAACGGCGTTCAAACTGATGAAACTCACTCAATTTGCTGTACATGGCATGCACTGAACCACCGAGCTGTTGCAAAAAGCTGCTGGCCAGTTTTTTTTCAGCGCTGCTTTGGCTGGCCTGATAGCCGGCAGAGTTTGATTCACTTGTTGTTTTACGCCGCGCTTTGCGTTTGGGATCAGCATGTCGACGAACGTCTGCTATTTGAAATGCATGCGTTAAGGCACTGATTTGCGCAGCTAAATGCTCTAGGCGTTGCCGCCAGTAGTGTTCATCGCGCTGATTTTGTACTGCCGCAGTATCGTATTGATTGAGCAATTGTTGCCATTGTTGCAGTGTTTCACGCACATAATCTGCCAGCAAAGGTGAGTGTTGTCGAAACAGCGCACTGTCAAACCAATGCCGATGCTCCCATGCCGGTAGCTCTTTATCAAGCGCTTGCGCATCTTGCAATAAACGTTGTAAATGGTGCCCTAGTGCCTGCAGGCTTTGCCGGGTTTGTGCGTTTAACGATGTACTCATGACGTGAACGACCTCGTATGATAACCCTGATGCGAGGACATTAAGCACCACTCCATGTCTGCCATAGCAATCGACAGGCAATGCCGATGACCATCATGATAAAGAGCGGCTTAATCAGTTTGGAGCCAAACCGAATGGCGGTATGGGCGCCAAAATAGGCCCCTAACATCAGACACAATCCCATGGCGATACCCAAGCCATAATAAATATGGCCGAAATAGGCAAAGGTGATCAGAGCAAACCCATTACTGACAAAGTTCATGGTACGAGCTAAGCCACTAATAAGTAATAGATTTATTTTGTAGAGCATCATACTTGATACCATCCAGAAAGACCCTGTCCCTGGCCCGGCGATACCGTCATAAAATCCGAGGCTGAGACCTTGAAGACGTTGCCACATGCGATGACGCTGATCTTGCGCTGGCAGTTGAGCTTGATCATCGGGCTGCACCTTGGCAAATAGGCTATAAAGGGCCGCTATCAAAATTACCACCGGTAAAAAACGCTCCAGCCATAATTTATCGATAAAATCCACCACCCAAACGCCCAAACAGGCACCGATGGCGGTGGCAATGAGCGCGTGTCGCCAGTAATAAGGATTGAATAGTCCTTTGCGATAGTACGTGATGGAGGCGGTTAAGGAACCAAAGGTAGCCGCCAATTTATTGGTCCCTAACACCGAATGTGCAGGCAAGCCTGCCATTAACAGAGCTGGAACAGTCAATAAACCGCCACCGCCGGCGATGGCATCGATAAAACCAGCGATAAAGGCTACGGCACATAATGCCACTAAAATGGACGGATCTATGCTGGCAGGAAAAAGGCTGGCAGGAAAAAGGCTGGCGAAGTCCATGATTATCACGTCCATTTTATTAGGTTATTGCGGGTGTAAATATCTGTGTGGTGCCGGGATGGTTCGTGCTAGTCGATGTAGCCGCCGCTGCATCGTTCGTTTTAGCATCATGCATCTAGCTGATCACGCTATCAGGAATGGCCTCAGGTGTTTGCGACTCAATCTCTGCCTGTGTCACTCGCGCTTACGTCATTCCTGCGATCCTGGTTAAGGTTCGATCTGCCGTGTAAAGGGCGGCAATGCATTCAGCAGGGCGGTGCCATAGGCTTTGGTGATTAAACGACGATCTAACACCACAATACGACCCGAATCACTCTCGCTGCGCAGCAGTCTACCACAAGCCTGAATAAATTTGCGCGCCGCCTGCGGTACAGTCAGTTGTAAAAATGGGTTGCCACCGCGCGCTTTGATCGATTCAGCAAGCGCTTCCTCTAAAGGCGAGGTTGGTACCGCAAACGGCAACTTAGTGATGATCAGGTTGGTTAACAGCGGCCCCGGCAAGTCCAAACCTTCCGAAAAACTTTGTGTGCCGAATAAAATGCTGCCTTGTCCACCCTGAATTTTGCTGCTGTGGAGTTCTAATAGGCTTTGTCGGCTGGCTTCGCCTTGTACCAATAACGACAGACCTTGGTCTCGCAGTGCACTGGCGACTTCATTCATTTGCCAATAAGAGGCAAACAGCACCAAATTGCCAGTATGATCGGCTAAATAGCGCGGTATTTGTTTAATGAGGTCTGCGGTGAAGCTCTCGTCGCTAGGTTCGCTACTGATGTGTGGAATACAAAGAGTGCCATTTTTAGGGTAATCAAACGGCGATAACACTTTTAAAGTGCGAAGGCCTGGATGATCTTGAATACCCAAATCGCGCTTTACATCGTCAAAGCCATTGTTGGTGGTTAGGGTGGCCGACAGCAATAACACGGCATGGGCCTCGGCGAACAGCAGCTGCTCTAACTGGCTACTGACACTAAGTGGTGTGGCTTCGCCAAAAATATGTTCCTCTTGCATGCTCAGCCAGCGCGCTTGGGACGCCCGTTTTTGATTGGGCACAGACCAGAGCATCCATAGATCATTGAGTTGAGTAAATTTTTGCAAAATCAGCCCAAGCTCATGCTGCACTGTGACCGTGGCTGTCATGGATAACTGACCATCAGCATTGGCGTCGGTGCACGCTTGGAGTAATTTTTCACCGGCCTGTACCACTTTGCCGCATTCGGTGGCAATCGCATCGGCTTGCCGCTGCCAAAGCTCTGGTAATTCTGCATGACTAAAACGATGGTAGGGCGGTGGGGTAAACCAGCTGTTTTGTTGGCGGATCTGCTGCTGGATTGGCTTTAACAGCGTTAAACTCGCCTGCACGGCATCGAGCAGTTTAAGGGCATCTTTGATGGCGTTGTCGTTGGGCAGCTTTTGCAATTGTTTGTATATTTTCTCACCGCGCTCTTGCCAGACGTCGTTCGAAAACAACAATAATGCCCGCGCGCTTAATAAATCGCGACCGATATCAGCGAGATGATGCGCTTCGTCAATGACATAAATACAATCTTCAGGGGCTGGAAAAATACTATTGCCATTATGTAAATCCGCCAATAGCAAGGCATGATTGGTCACGATGACCTGAGCGTCTTCCAGCTCCGTTCTTGCTTTATGAAACGGACATTGCTGATGATGGCGATGTCCGCGCTGGCAATGCACCGCACTGGCTTCAATGCTGTGCCAATCGATGTCGCTAATAGGGTCGCTTAAACTATCACGTTCGCCATTCCACTGACCCGCTTGCCAGAGTTGCCACATCTGTTGCAGCTGCGCGGCGCTGGATGCGCTCGTGGCGGCAAAGCCTAGTTCGGGTTGTTGCACGAGCATGCGCAAGCGTGCGGCGCAGACATAACGCTGCCGACCTTTCGCCAGTACGCTATGGAATTTTAGTTCACTATGTTGATGAAAAAATGGCACATCTTTGTACATCAACTGCTCTTGCAATGCGACTGTGGCGGTACTGATGATCAATGTTTTTTTGCGAGCCAGCGCCATCGGGACCGCGGCCAATAAATAAGCCAATGATTTGCCTGTACCTGTCCCAGCCTCAATCAAACCGATACGATCATAACTGTGGTAACTCCCGGCAATAATCGATGCTATCTCAGCAACCAATTTGTTCTGGCTAGGCCGCGGTTGATACCCTGGCAGTGCAGATTTGATGCGCTGATGGATGTCCCGGATCTGCTGTTTTTCAGTGTCTGTGATCATAGAGATCTGTATATATGTACAGTTGTTGTTAGTCTAAACGTAAATGGCTGCTCTCGCAAGATTGAGTTGAGGCGATATTTGTCTGTTTAAAACGACAAGTTTAGTGCAGTAGCTCGTGCTAAACTTTACGAATGTTATTGTTTTTATTTGTTATTTTTGGAAGCTGCTGGGTGGGGTAACCCAGCTGTAGATGAAAAGGTTTGACGTATGCTGTTGTGCTGATAATAACGTAAATCGACACCAATATGAGTATGTGCGTTTTGCACAAACTTTGGTTTGTCTGGGCATAGCTTTAAAATGCCGAGTTTTTTGTGGGCAGTGTGTGCAGGCAGCGATGGCAACGTTGCCGTGCTGGATCTTGTATGAGATCTTCCTTACGAATACGTTGTTCACAATCACAGCAAAGCCCATACATTCCAAGATCCATTTGGCTGAGTGCCGCCTGAACAGCTTCCAAGCGCTGCGTGCGCTGTTCAATATGTGGGGTTTGCCAATGACTCAGCAGTTCAGGCCAATCACTTAGTGGTGTTTGTTCAAGACGCTGCAGCAAACCTTGGAAATGATGGTCCTGTGCCAGTTCAATGCGCAGTTGTTGTTCAAGTGCGATCAATTCTTGCTGCAACGCCTGGCGCAATTCAGGTGTATTGTGGGCAGTCATAACGCCTCCAGATGTTTTAGGTCTCCAAGTGTGTGCCACTTTTGCCCGCTAAACCGTGATGTAAATCAAAGAGCAGAGTTTTATCGCTAAAACTTTTGTTGGCCATGGTGGTAATGCACACGCTGACGGGCACTGGGTCTCAGGCTGGCACTAAAATGTGGCGTGGTTCAGCGGGAAAACGGCCTGTAAGGCTTGGCATTGACATAGGCGCTTGGGTTTCTTTGACCGCCGCTTTCTTTTTCGACCTGAGTTGATTAAAATGTTGATCTAGATCAAACCTGAGGCACGCAGCTATGGCCGACGAAAATTTCAAAGAATCGTTTAACGTTGTACAATTACTGGCATTCGTCGTGGTATTTGCGGCGTTGTTATGTTTAGCGCCAATTTTAACCTGGATAAAAATCCTCGGCTAAGCTAGACGCGATATTGGAGAAACCGCCGTCCAGGCGGTTTTTTTATCGACCCACTTTTTAAAATGAGAGCCTATGAACCGCAATTCTGAGTTATCCGCCCGTTTAGAGCAGGTGATTAAAGCCGTGCCTGACTATCCAAAGCCAGGTATTTTATTTCGTGATGTGACCAGCCTGATGCAAGATCCTGTGGCATTTAGTGCGGTGATTGATGAATTTAAAGCCGTGTTTGCGGACAAAGGCATCACGAAAATTGTTGGCACGGAATCGCGTGGATTTATTTTTGGTGCACCATTGGCCTATGCCATGGGCTTGCCCTTTGTACCAGTGCGTAAACCTGGCAAACTGCCGCGCGAGCGTATTGCGCAAAGTTATCAGCTGGAATATGGTCATGACACCTTAGAAATGCATATTGATGCCATTAGCCAAGGTGATAACGTGTTATTAGTCGATGATTTATTGGCAACTGGTGGTACTATTGATGCAACCACACAGTTGGTGCGCCGGTTAGGTGGCGATGTTAAATACACCGCATTTGTGGTCAACTTGCCCGATTTAGGCGGGGAAGCACGGCTGCAAGCCTTAGGGTTATCCGTATTTAGCTTGGTGCAGTACGCGGGCGATTAATCCAACGTTCTCATTATAAGGAGATGCATGAGTTATCAGGTTTTAGCGCGTAAATGGCGGCCACAGCAATTTGGTCAGTTGGTGGGGCAGGATCATGTTAAAGCAGCGCTGGGTAATGCGCTGACGCAAAATCGATTGCATCATGCTTATCTCTTTACCGGTACGCGCGGTGTGGGTAAAACCACGATCGCGCGTATTTTTGCCAAAAGTCTCAATTGTGAAACCGGTATTACCGCCACGCCGTGTGGCGTCTGTAGCACTTGTGTCGAAATTGAGAAAGGCTACTACGTTGATTTACTTGAAATTGACGCGGCATCACGCACTAAGGTCGAAGATACGCGCGATTTACTCGATAATGTGCAATATGCGCCTAGTCGGGGACGTTTTAAGGTCTATCTGATCGATGAAGTGCATATGTTGTCCAAGCATAGTTTTAATGCACTGCTTAAAACCCTCGAGGAACCACCTCCGCATGTGAAATTTTTGTTGGCAACCACAGATCCACAAAAACTTCCCATCACAGTCTTATCGCGCTGCTTGCAATTTAGTTTAAAAGCGCTCAGCCCGCTGCAGATCCAACAGCACTTACAAATGGTGTTGCAGCACGAGCAGATTGCCGCTGAGCCAGAAGCCTTGGCCATGTTGGCCCGAGCTGCACGGGGTAGTTTACGTGATTCGTTAAGTTTGACCGATCAAGCGATTGCGCAAACCAATGGCCATATCAGTCAAGCGGCCGTGCGAGAAATGCTTGGGTATTTAGAGCAAAGTTGGGCAGAGTTACTGCTTGAGGCCATGCTGGCACGTGACTTGGCGCGGATGCAGCAACATCTGCTTGACCTAATTCGCAGCCATAGCCAGTTCCAAACCATTTTAGATGACATGTTGTCGTTGCTGCATTTAGCGGCCCTGAGTCAATTTTCATTGTCAGCGTCAGAGCTGTCGCACCAGCATTCAACCTTTATTCGGCATCTGGCTAAGGCGCTGAGCCCTGAGCAGATCCAACTGTATTACCAGTTATTGTTGTCGGGCAAAAAAGAATTACCTTACGCGCCTGATTTACGTATTGGCGTGGAAATGGCCTTATTGCGTGCCGCCGCGTTTATGATGGCGCCGCAACCAAGCGTTGATGCAAAAACCGATGCCCGTTCAGCGGCATTGGCGGCGGTACGAGCACCAGTCCCGCAGGAGTCTCTCAGCGCTGAGGCGGTATCCTCTTCGGTTGTCGCCGCATCAACTGCATCGGCGGCATCAGCGCAGGCGGCATCCGCTGATGTGATTTCCGTGCAGGAAATTCACATGTCGGCGGCTGTACATGCCCCCGAAAGCGTGGGTATAACGCTTGTCGATGCGTCGACTCGTCCATCAGCGATGACTGAAGGGCGCGGTACTTCGGAAGCGGAATTACCGGCGCCAACCATCGCGACGCCCCAAGCGACTCAGGCCAACCCGATGGTGACAACGCACAATGTCGAAGATACAACTTCCCAGTCAGCGCCTCGTGTCGATCCTATTACGGCCAGTATTTTGGCTCGCCGTGGTATGGCGGCTGCCCCCGCATCTTCAGTGGCCCTAGATCAGAATCGGCAAGCTGCCAAGACGATGCCGCAGACTGCCGACGAGGACGATGTCGCAAAAAAGTCTGAGCCGAGTTTGTCGGCATCACCTAGCGCAGTAACAAGCGTTGCAACTAGCGGCGCAACTACCGCGATACGCACTCCTGTAACAGGCCATAGCGAGACTTCGAGTTCGGTGTCTGCTGTGTCAGCGGCTGCTAATTCACCAGCTTCCAGTGCCGCCACTTCGAGTACCGATAAGCGTGACGTGACGCCGGTTTCTGATGCGCCATCACGTCGTGCATCGTTAACCGAGGCAGATTTACCGCCATGGTTAACAGCACAAGAGCGTGGCGCGGCGCTGCAAACCGCCTCATACGAGGACGTGTCACAACAGCAAGCATCACAAGAGCAAGATTTGCAAGAAAATTTAGCCTCAAGTGTGCAGGCTTCAGCCGTCGATGCGGATGATAGGTTGGAGCGCGCTGCGGATCTCGACAACGACATTGACTATGACTACATCGCACCGGATATGGCCATGTTGCTGCATGCCGATGACCATGCCTTGGTTGCGCATCCTGAAGGTGCGGAGGCCGTTACTGCGCTGCAGCATGGCTCTGCCAGTATGGCTGCGCAGCCGATCCGTCATGCGTTGTTGGACAGTGTGCCTGCGCTACCACAAACGACTGATTTTGCCGAGGATATGGCCAATGGTGTAGGCGGCACCGCCATTTTGGCGCAGGGAGATACCACGGCAGCGCCACTTCGTTTTGATGGCGACATCAACGCCGACAATTTTGCGGTCCGTAGCAGCGGGCAAGTGGATGACTGGGCGCGGCAGATTGATGCCATGCCCATCGGCGGCTTAATGCGGATTTTTTTACGCCATTCGCGTTACAGCTGGCAGGGCGATGTATTGCAATTAACGGTAGCCAGTAGTCAGCGGCATTTGGATTCAGAGCGCAATCGACAGCAACTGCAACAGGCATTGGTTCAGTCGTTTGGCCGTGATTGTCAGCTGGAGGTGCAGTTTGTCGCCGAGGTGCCTGGCTGCCCGCAAGATATTCAACAACAGATTGAGCAAGCGCGCTATCGTTATGTCACACAGGTGCTATCGCACGATCCGACCCTGCAGGCACTTTGTCAACAGTTTGCGGCCGAGATCGATTGGAGCAGCATGCACGTACATTAACCTTGGCGTGGCGTGATAACTTGAGTTTTTCGGGCGATAACATTATCGTGTCGCCATTTATACAGCCTAACAAAGAGAGAGCAGAATATGTTTGGTAAAGGTGGTATGGGCAACCTGATGAAACAAGCGCAAATGATGCAGGATAAAATGCAAAAAGCGCAGGCGGAAATCGCCAGTTTGGAAGTTACCGGCGAATCAGGTGCAGGTTTAGTGAAAGTGACCATGGCAGGCAATCACAATGTTCGCCGTGTCAGCATCGATGATAGCTTGATGCAAGATGACAAAGAAATGTTGGAAGATTTGATCGCGGCGGCCATCAACGATGCCGTGCGTCGCGTAGAAGAAACCAGCAAAGAGAAAATGGCGGCGGTCACCGGTGGTATGGCATTACCACCTGGCTTTAAGATGCCATTCTAATTATTCATTTTTCCAAGCGAGTCGTTTATGGCCAAACATCCACCGCTCGTGCAACGTTTGATTGATGCACTGCGTATGCTGCCCTCCGTTGGGCCAAAATCTGCGCAGCGCATGGCCTATCAATTGTTAGAACGCCAGCGCGGTGGCGCACTTGAGTTGGCGGCTGCGCTGGAGAAAGCCATGCATGAGGTGGGGTATTGTCAGCAGTGCCGCGCCTTTAGTCAAACGCCTGTCTGTGCGCTTTGTCAGGATGACATGCGGCAAAGTGCGGGGCGTTTGTGTGTCGTGGCCAGTTCGGCGGATTTGTATGCCATTGAGCAGACCGGGCAATTTGATGGGCTTTATTATGTGCTGCGTGGCCAGCTGTCACCCCTCGATGGCATTGGTCCGCAGGAGCTTGGCCTTGATAGTTTGGAGCAACGCTTACGGCAAGGCCAGGTCAACGAAGTGATCCTGGCAACCAATCCCACTGTCGAAGGCGAAGCCACCGCATTTTATATCGCGGAACTGTGTCGTCGTTATCAGATCAGTGTCAGTCGATTGGCACAGGGGATGCCCGTGGGCGGCGAACTTGAGTATCTGGATGGCAATACCTTAGCCTTTGCCCTCAGTGGTCGTAAACCCATCTAACACCATGTTTTCTGTGCTTGTCGTCGATGGGCACAGCAAATTACCCCTTGAAAAAACATCAGCCAGCCCCATATCCACGTCAGAGCTGTGGTTTTACCTTCGGTAAAATCAACACAACATCAAACGTCGCATCAGCGAATCCACGATTAGTAATTAATTGGTGTAAAAAAGGAGCGGTCCCACGATGACGGAGACAGTGCAAAAACAAACGCATGGCTTTCAAGCTGAAGTAAAACAACTGTTGCAACTGATGATCCACTCGCTGTATTCCAATAAAGAAATTTTCTTGCGCGAGTTGGTTTCTAATGCCTCAGATGCCGCCGATAAGCTGCGTTTCTTAGCATTATCAGATAGCAATTTGTATGAAAACGATGGTGAGTTACGTGTACGCGTCAGCTTTGATGAAGCGGCTCGTACCATTACCATCAGTGACAACGGCGTGGGCATGACGGCCGAGGAAGTTCAAAGTCACTTGGGTACTATTGCAAAATCGGGTACTAAAGAGTTTTTCTCACAGTTGTCGGGCGAGGCCAGCAAGGATTCAAAACTGATAGGTCAGTTTGGCGTTGGTTTTTATTCGGCATTTATTGTGGCGGAAAAAGTGGTCGTTCGCACCCGTAAAGCTGGCATGCCAGCCGATGCAGCGGTCGAGTGGGAATCGGCGGGCGAGGGTGAATACAGCCTGGCCCCTATCGTAAAAGCGGAGCGCGGTACTGATATTGTCCTGCATTTACGCGCCGATGAAAGCGAGTTTTTAAGTCGCTGGAAACTCGAAAGCATCATCACTAAATATTCTGATCATATTTCTATCCCTGTTGAGCTGTGGCAAGAGGGCTCGCCGGAGCGGGAAGAAGACGGCGAAACCATCCCTGCTACGCCGGGTGAATGGAAAGCCGTGAACAAAGCCACTGCGCTTTGGATGCGTGATAAGTCGGATATTTCTGACGACGAATACAAAGAATTCTACAAGCACATCTCGCACGACTGGACTGAGCCAATGGAGTGGAGCCACAACAAAGTTGAAGGCAACACCAACTATACCAGTCTGTTATATGTACCGAAAAAAGCGCCATTTGACTTGTGGAACCGTGAAGCTCGTCATGGCTTAAAGCTTTATGTGCAGCGCGTCTTTATCATGGATGATGCTGAGCAGTTTATGCCAAGCTATTTGCGTTTTATCAAAGGTGTACTGGATTCATCCGACTTGCCGTTAAACGTATCGCGGGAAATTCTGCAAGACACGAAAGTCACGCAAACCCTGCGTAAAGGCTGTACCAGCCGCGTGCTGAAAATGCTGGAAAAAATGGCCAAAGCCGAAGATAGCACTCAGTACCAAACGTTCTGGGATGAATTTGGTCAAGTGTTAAAAGAAGGCCCAGCCGAAGATTACGCCAACAAAGAAGCCATTGCAAAACTGTTGCGATTTGCTTCAACCCATAACGACGATGCGACGCAGTCGGTAGGGGTTGAGGCGTATATAAGCCGCATGAAAGAAGGCCAAGACGAGATTTACTTCTTAGTGGCCGATAGCTACGAAGCTGCCAAACATAGCCCTCACTTGGAAGTGTTCCGCAAAAAAGGCATCGAAGTGCTGTTGTTATCTGATCGTATCGACGAGTGGTTGATGCAGCATGTCACAGAGTTTGATGGCAAAAAACTGCGCTCCATCGCCAAAGGCGGTTTGGATCTATCCAAGTTGGATGATGAAGACACCAAGAAAGCCCAAGCTGAGGCGGAAGCGCAATTTGCCAGTGTCGTCGAGCGCTTTAAGCAAGTGCTGGGTGAGCAAGTCAAAGACGTCAAAGTCAGCCATCGTTTAACCGACTCGCCAGCCTGTGTGGTGACGGATGAGTTCGATATGAGCACGCAGATGATGAAGTTGATGGAGTCGGTTGGTCAAAAAGTGCCTGAGGTTAAACCCATTTTTGAAATCAACCCTGAACACCATTTGGTAAAACACATTGCTGACGTGCAAGATGAAACCTTGTTTAAACAATGGGCGGACGTGTTGTTGGAGCAAGCCTTGTTATCGGAGCGTGGCAGCTTAAAAAACCCTGCCAGCTTTGTCACACGGCTCAATAGCTTGTTGTTACAGCTCACTCGATAAGCAGTGCCAGGCTGCTGCCGACCATGCGCAGCAGCTATCAATAGCATCAAATGCCAGCCAGTATTACTGTCTGGCATTTTTTTTTGACGAGGTTGCGGTGTCAGCGCAGTACCTCTGTGGCAGGATATTTTGGCTTGTACGCCAGCGAGTGGAAAGCATTGGGCATCGTATCCACTTGCTTCAGGTACAGCTTCAGCTTCTCGGAGCTGTTGGGGAAAGATGACAAATTTCTTGTCTGATTTCGTTGGTTGTGTAAAGATCCAAAACTTATAACAAATGGATACAATCCGATCGACGTGAGGTCTGTTATGCGAATTATATTGTTGGGTGCCCCTGGTGCAGGTAAAGGAACTCAAGCACAGTTTTTGATGAACCGTTATGGGATCCCACAAATTTCGACCGGCGATATGTTGCGCGCGGCGATCAAAGAGGGGACCGCACTGGGCTTGGCTGCGAAGCAGGTGATGGATGCCGGTCAACTGGTTTCCGACGATATTATCATTGGCTTGGTCAAAGAGCGTATTGCCAAAGAAGATTGTGCTCGTGGTTTTTTACTTGATGGTTTCCCCCGCACTATCCCACAAGCCGATGCGATGAAAGCCAATGGCGTGGTGGTTGATCATGTCATTGAATTTGACGTTCCGGATGATGTGATTGTTGAGCGCATGAGTGGGCGCCGTGTGCATCCTGCTTCAGGCCGCGTATATCACATTAGCTATAATCCGCCCAAAGTTGCCGGTAAAGACGATGTCACCGGTGATGACTTAGTGGTTCGTGATGATGATAAAGAAGCGACAGTGCGTAAGCGTTTGGCGATTTATCATGAGCAAACTGAACCATTGGTTGGTTACTACCGTAAAGAAGCAACGGAAGGCCGTACCGCTTATCACCATCTAGATGGTACTGTAGCCGTCGAGACCGTTAGCGCACAATTAGCTTCGCTACTTGGCTAATAAAATCGCTCATTCTTGGCTTCGCCTGCCGTACTGGTTTTCTTGATGCGCAGGCTGTCGGCGGCAAAAGCTCACGAGGTGAGCTTTTTTTATGGGCGAAAAACGGCAGCTATGTTGTGATGTGTGCGTCGCTATATGCCGTGTTTAGATGATGTCATTGATACACAACAATGAAAAACACCACTTATTCCATCATGAGCTTCATTTTCAAGGATTTTTATGCTGCTACCAACAGAACCATCTGCATCTAAAGCTCCGATTCCTGCCGATTTGGCCCGCTGTGCGGTTGTGTTGGTGAACCTTGGTACGCCCGATGAACCGACAGTGCCGGCGGTGCGGCGTTACTTAAAACAGTTTTTATCAGATAAACGGGTGGTCGATTATCCGGCATGGTTATGGCAATGTATTTTACGCGGTATTATTTTGCCGTTTCGTGGCCGCCGCGTTGCCAAGTTATATCAATCGATTTGGTGGCCTGAAGGGTCGCCGCTGCGCGTGATCACCGAACGGCAGACATTGGCATTATCCCAGCGGTTGTCACTCAGTGATACGCCCGTGCCTGTTGTTTATGCCATGACCTATGGCAATCCATCGATTGCATCGGTGCTGGATAAACTGCGTGCGCAAGGTCGTGATCGATGGGTGATTATTCCGCTCTATCCGCAGTACTCTGCCACCACCACGGCCGCTATTTCAGATCAAATCGGGGCTTATCTCGCCGCGTGTCGCGATATGCCCGAAATCCGCATGGTGAAGCATTACCACCACGAAGTGTTGTACCGTAAAGCCCTGGCTGGATCGGTACGGATGTATTGGCAGCAATATGGGCAAGCATCGCATCTGTTATTGTCATTTCATGGTATCCCGGAGCGTTTTGTTCGGCTTGGCGATCCTTACCAGCGTCACTGCCAAGAAACAGCGGCCAACTTGGCGGCGGATTTAGGCTTAGCCCCTGAGCAGGTATTGGTTAGTTTTCAATCGCGGGTCGGGAAAGAGAAATGGCTACAGCCCTACACTGATGAGCTACTCACACAGTTGCCAGCTCAGGGGATCAAGCACTTGCAGGTGTTGTGTCCTGCATTTTCGGCTGATTGTTTAGAGACCTTAGAAGAGATTGCAGAAGAAAATAAAGAAGTGTTTTTGCATGCTGGCGGTGAAAAATATGAATACATTCATGCACTCAATGCGGTACCCTGCCATATTCGCTTGTTTATGTATCTTGTTCAGCAACAATTAAAAGGATGGATTTGAACCCATGTTACAGCTTCCTATCACCGCCATGACCGCCGCGATCCTTGCCGTTGTCTACGTGGCACTTGCTGTGCTGATTATTCGGCTGCGGTTTCGTTTGCAAGTCGGTTTAGGTGATGGCGGTCAGCCCGTGTTGCAACGTGCGATACGAATGCACGGTAACTTTGCCGAATATGTGCCGTTTATGCTATTACTTTTACTGCTGTGTGAAGTGCAGCAGGTCGGCACAATGTGGCTTTATGTGCTGGCGGGCCTCACCGTTTTTGGTCGCGTATCCCATGCACTTGGATTGTGGCTGCGCAGTGGTACATCAGTACCGCGCTTTTTGGGCATGATCTCAACATTTGCGGTGTTATTGATGGCGGCAGGCTTGTTGTTCGTCGCGGTGTAAAGACTGACACTTAAAACTAGAGATGAGCGCTGGACTACGCCTTCAACAATACATAAATCACAATAAACTAGCAAAACCACGATGAATTGGCGCTCTTGCATCGTGGTTTTTTGCTTCATTCGGTGATGGAGCTTACGTGCATCGCCTGCTGCAGTGCCTGCAATACCGCATCATAATTCGGCTGCTCTGACAGTACCGGTACCAATTGCTGATATACCAAAATCCCCTTGGGGTTAATTAAGAACACTGAGCGTGTTAAAAGCCCCATATCTTTTATTCTCACCCCGTAACTACTGCCAAAATCGCCCCAAACCGCATCGGACAGCACCGGCATTTTGTCAATCTGGTGCTGCTGGCAAAACCGCTTTTGCGCAAAGGGCAGGTCAGTGGATATGGTTAATAGTACGACATTGGGCGGCAACGCTGTGACCCGATCATGAAACGCCTTGGTTTGCAGAGTACAGGTGCCTGTATCTAGGCTGGGGACTACGCTTAGGATGATATATTTACCGTGATAATCACTGAGTTTAACGGCTTTAAAATTCGCATCGGCCACTTTCGCATCGGGGGCAGGTTGCCCCACGATCGCGGGCGTACCTTGCAGTATCAGTGCGCGGCCTGCGGCTTTGACGCTACTTTGCCGCTCTGGCAGGTTAGCGGTTAAATCCTCAGCTGATAAATGCGGAGCTGTTACTAAACTGATACTTAACATGAGGGCTATAAACAACTGTGCGACTGACGCTCGATGGCTGTTTGGCACCTTGGGAATTTCACGCATAAAACCTCGAAGGATCATTTTTTTCAACGGTATTGTCGAAGTTGTTCATATTATCTAGTGTTTGGATAAGGGATAGCTCATTCCTGTATTTTATACAACGCATCTCCTTCGTCCATGTTTTCAAATCAACGATAAGATGGGTAAATTGCGTAGCGTTATGCATTAAATGCTTGTGTGAAGTCAGCAACTTGGCGTAAAAATAACAACAAGAGTTTTTACGAAAACTGCGCTTTAAGATTCGCCAAATAAAATGATCAACGCTACACTGGAACATAACATCAGGTCAGGTACTCGTACAATGGTTTCAGCCATATTGATATGTGACGACTCCAATTTAGCCCGAAAGCAGATGGCGCGTAGTCTGCCGGCGGAGTGGCAAGATAAAATTCTATTTGCAGGTCACGGCCAAGAAGCTTTAGAGGTTTTAAAGCGTCAGCCGATTGATTTGCTTTTTCTTGATCTCAATATGCCAATTTTGGATGGCTATGAAGTATTGCAAGCGATCCAAAGTCACAAGATCCCCGTCAAAGTGGTGGTGGTGTCGGGCGACGTTCAACCTGAGGCGCGTGAGCGAGTGCTCAGCTACGGCGCCATGGATTTTATTCGCAAACCCGTGGCCGCCGATAAACTCACAGAGGTGCTGGATCGATTTAACCGCGCCCATACCGAAGAGCACAGTAAAGCGGTGGTGGAGCGTGCGGAACAGGCGAATCAGCTCAGCAACAATTTTGTGTTAGATCCAATATTACGTGATGTATTCCAAGAGCTTACCAACGTTGCCATGGGGCAGGCGGGGGATTTGCTCGCGCGATTGTTGGATGTGTTTGTCAAATTGCCAATTCCCAACGTCAATGTGATTGAAGTCAGTGAATTACATATGGCGCTAGCGTCGGTCGAGCAAAAACAAACCACCTCTGCTGTGTGCCAAGGCTTTATAGGCGGTGGTGTTTCAGGCGAAGCGCTGTTAATTTTGAACGACTCCAGCTTTGCTGATATTGCAAAACTGATGAATTTTACCGGCAAATTGGATCGCAAGCTCGAACTTGAACTGCTTATGGATATTGCCAATATCCTCATTGGTGCCGTTCTCAAAGGGTTAGCGGAGCAGATCGATATGAACTTTAGTCAAGGTCACCCGGTGGTGCTTGGGCAGCATGCACCCGTCAGTGAATTGATTAAAGCCAATGCGCGACGTTGGAAGCGGACCTTGGCGATTGAAATCAGCTATGGTATTGAAAACCACAATATTCAATGTGATTTATTGTTACTGTTCACCGAAGACAGTATTAAAACATTAAATTACAAAGTTGAATTCTTGCTAGAAGATTAACTATGACAGAGATGCAAGGCGAAGTCGCCGACGTTCATTGGTTGATGGATATGTTCCAAACGGTTGATGTGGGCTTAGTGGTGCTGAGCACGGACTACCGCATTCAAGTTTGGAATGGTTTTATGGAAAACCATAGCGGTTTAACGCCGCGCCAAGTGCGTGACCGCGTCATTTTTGATATGTTTTCTGAAATTGACGAAGAGTGGTTACGGCGCAAATGTGACCCCGTTATTTTACTCAAGAATCGAGCCTTTACGATTTGGGAGCAAAAACCATATATTTTCCGCTTCCGTAACTATCGTCCTATTACCGGTGCTGCGGATTATATGTACCAAAACAGTACGATTTTCCCAATCACCAATACGCAAGGTATTGTCACCAACCTGTGTCTTATTATTTATGATGTCACGGATGTTGCAGTCAGCCGTATTGAACTTGAGTCGATGAATGGCCAACTGCGGCAGCTTTCTAAAACCGATTTTTTAACGCAGTTGAACAACCGCGGCAGCTGGGAAGAAGCGTTGTACCACGAATTTAAACGCTTGAAACGCAGTGGTCATCGCAGTAGTTTGTTGATGTGTGATATCGACCATTTTAAACGTGTAAATGACACTTATGGTCATGCCGCTGGCGATGCGGTGATCCAAGCGGTGGCCAGCGCTGTGAAGAAAAACCTGCGTGAAACCGATTTAGCCGGGCGGTACGGTGGTGAAGAATTTGCGGTATTACTGGTCGACACGACTGAAGATCAGGCCAATTATTTTGCCGAACGTTTACGCAAAACCGTAGAGAATCTTTCGATTGAATACAATCAGCAGATCCTAAATGCGACCGTCAGTATTGGTGTGGCGGAGTTTCATGATGATATGGAAGAGTATCGGCAGTGGCTCGAAGCCTCGGACAGTGCTCTCTATACCTCAAAGGCGAGTGGACGCAATCAAGTCACGTTAGCAAAGTTCCTGCCTAAAAGCTAAACCAGTGATAGACACAGTGTTTGCTTGATACACCAAAGGGCTTGTCGCAGAGATTGTGACAAGCCCTTTTTTATTGGGTGGACGTTATGGGTTGGATGTTATTGGGTGGACATCCTCGCTTTAGTGGACGAACGGGTATTGTGTTTTAGCTTTAATGTGCAAGAGATCAGGTTGGTGGTACTGGGTATGAACTTAGTGCCATCAGCGGTCTTTTGCCTTGCCGGCGGCTTGGTTAGCTTTAATATCATTATTTATCTTAGCGGCGAGCTCGCCTAGCAAAGCTTTCGCCCTTTGGGGCGAGATACTTTCTTTTGCTTCGCCAAAAGAAAGTATCCAAAGAAAAGGCGACCCCGGGATCGTTCGAAAGCCCGGCATTTTGGCCTATTTTGAGGCAAATGCGCGAACTCGCGGTTCGCTACCGTCGAACCGCTCAAACATGCGCATTTTTAAAACCTCAAAACAGGCCAAAACACCGGCTCACTTTAACGGGGGCCAAAAGCAAAAGCGAATAACAGCACACTCACCATCGCATTGAAAATATAAATTTTTCTAAAACATTGCTTCTTGCTTTTAAACTCCCCGTTGGCGCGAGCCGTTGAAAAATGTTGATTTGAGGTTTTAAGACGGCGAGTGTTTGAGCGGGCTGACGGTAGCAGCCCGCGAGTTTCGCCGGCGCCTCAAATCAGCATTTTTCAGCGGGCTTTCGAGCGACATGGGGTCGCCTTTTGTTGGTTACTTATTTTGGCGAAGCAAAATAAGTAACTCGCCCAAGGGGCGAAACGCTTTTAAAAAAAGCTCGTCGCTAAGGCAAAAATACAAAAAAAGCTCGCCGCGAAAGCAAAAAGGAATATTAAAAACCAAGCCTCCAGCAAGGCAAAAGACCGCTTATGGCACAAAACTGATATCTAGACCTCTAGCGCCAACGCCGTGCGGTACAGCGGAAGCTATACCTCACAGCGTGCTCATGAGCCTGATTTTAAGGTACAAGTGATAGTTCTTTCACACTGCCATCGGCCTGTAATTCTTCCAACCGCACGGTAAACCCCCATAAACGGTGCAAATGTTTCATCACTTCTTGATAGGGGCCGCCCAATGGCACGCGTTGATTAGGGATAAAACGTAGTGTCAGCGAACGATCGCCGGTGATATCGACATTATAAACTTGAATATTGGGTTCAATATTACTGAGGTTGTATTGTGCCGATAACATCTGCCGCACCTTGCGATAGCCTTCTTGGTTGTGAATTGCGGCCACCTCCAATGTTTGTTCTCGGTCATCATCGACAATGCCAAACAAATGAAAATCACGGATGACTTTAGGCGAGAGGTACTGGCTTATAAAACTTTCATCTTTAAAGTTTTGCATCGCAAAGTGCAAGGTTTCAACCCAAGGTGTACCGGCAATATCAGGAAACCATTCGCGATCTTCTGCGGTGGGTTGTTCACAAATACGACGCAAATCGGTAAACATGGCAAAACCAAGTGCGTAAGGATTGATCCCTGAATAATATTTAGAGTTATACGGCGGCTGGAACACCACATTGGTATGACTATGCAGAACTTCCAACATGAATTTATCGGTCACTAAACCTTCGCTGTATAAGTGCTGCAATATGGTGTAATGCCAAAACGTTGCCCAGCCTTCATTCATCACTTGCGTTTGTTTTTGCGGGTAAAAATATTGCGATATTTTACGTACAATCCGCACCACTTCGCGCTGCCAAGGTTTGAGTAATGGTGCGTGTTTTTCTATAAAATATAAAATATTCTCTTGAGGCTCGGCTGGGAAGCGGTGTTGTTTCGATTCAGCCGACGGTTCTTTATTGGGAATGGTACGCCACAGTTGGTTAACTTGTGATTGCAAATAGTTTTCTCGGTCTTGCTGGCGTCGCTGCTCTTCGTCCATGGAGATTTTCTGCGGCCGTTTGTAGCGATCTACCCCATAGTTCATCAAGGCATGGCAGGAATCTAAAATATCTTCTACCTCGCTAATGCCGTATTTTTCCTCACAGTGACTGATGTAGTTTTTTGCAAACATGAGGTAATCAATAATGGATGATGCGTCGGTCCAAGTTTTGAACAAATAGTTGTTTTTAAAGAATGAATTGTGCCCAAAGCAGGCATGCGCCATGACCAATGCTTGCATTGTCATGGTGTTTTCTTCCATTAAATAGGCGATACAAGGGTTGGAGTTAATGACGATTTCGTATGCCAACCCCATTTGACCACGCTTATAGTTTTGTTCGGTCTGGATAAATTTTTTGCCATAGGTCCAGTGGTGGTAACCAATCGGCATACCGATGCTGGAGTAGGCATCCATCATTTGTTCGCCGGTAATGATTTCAATTTGGTTCGGGTAATAGTCCAATTGATAAAGTTTTGCTACCCGTTCAATTTCGTTCAGATAGGCCTGTAGTAACTCAAAATTCCAATCAGGACCATCACTTAACGGTTGCCGGAAGGTGTGGGTCATAGGTTCCTCCTTGGGGCAGTCGGTGCTTGCAACGCGGCATGCTAAGACGGCTGCGCACGATAGTGGCGTACCTTGCTGCAACATTACGCCGCTTGCTTTTTAAATAGAGTCCGGAATACAGGATAAATATCACTGACTTGGCGAATCGGCTGAATGGCAAAATTATCAAATTGCGCCATCAACTTCTCATATTCCACCCACAAGCTTTGATGGGGGCGCTGGGTGATTTCGATGTATGCGTAATAACGCACCCAAGGCAGTAGTTGTTGTGCCAAAAGTTGCCGACATTGTGGGCTATCATCCGCCCAGTTATCCCCATCGGATGCTTGTGCGGCGTAGATATTCCATTCGTGTGGATCGTACCGCTCACGAATAATCTCATCCATCAATTTCAAGGCGCTGGACACTATGGTACCGCCAGTTTCTTGGGAATAAAAAAACTCTTGTTCATCCACTTCTTTGGCTTGGGTGTGGTGTCGAATGTAGACCACGTCCACATTTTTATAGCTGCGCGTTAAAAACATATACAGCAAGATATAAAAACGTTTGGCCATCTCTTTGGTGGCTTGGTCCATCGAGCCGGACACATCCATCAGGCAAAACATCACGGCTTTGCTGGTCGGTTCCGGCCGTTTGGCATAATTGCGAAAACGCAGGTCAAAGCTATCGATAAAAGGCACGGCGGCAATACGTTTTTTCAGCTCTGCAATCTCCGTGCGCAGCTGATTCAACGCTTGCGGATCCGCATCAACATTAGCGTCAAGCGCGGCTAGCTCCATTTCATGTTGTTGCAACAAGCGTTTTTTGCCTGCCGTCATGGCAACGCGACGTGCCAATGAACCTTGCAAGGAGCGGACAATATCGATGTTCGTCGGAACACCTTCCGAGCGATAACCCGCACGTACATTTTTATACTGCACTAACTTATCGAGCTGATTTTTACGAAGATTGGGCAGCTCTAAATCTTCGAACAACAAATCGAGATATTCATCTTTGGAGATGGAAAACACAAAGTCATCTTCACCCTCGCCATCTGCACTGGCATCACCTTGACCACTGCCTTGACCTTGGCCACCCAGTGGCCGTTTGATACGGTCACCGGTGCTGAATTGGTCATTGCCAGGGTGGATCATCTCGCGATGCCCCCCTTTACCTTGGTGGAAAAATGGCTCCGTAATGTCTCGACTTGGAATAGTGACACTTTCGCCATGATCAATATCGGTGACACTGCGTTTACTGATGGCGTCGGATACGGCTTGTTTAATCTGCTGTTTATAGCGACGGATGAACCGTTGCCGGTTCACCGCGCTTTTGTTTTTGCCATTTAGGCGTCGATCAATAAAATGGGCCATAACACCTCCAGCAGTTAAGGGTTACTGGGACTTCCGCACACGCAGATACCATTCCGATAACAGCCGAACTTGCTTGCGGGTATAGCCTTTTTCCATCATCCGATCGACAAAATCATCGTGTTTTTTCTGATCGTCGGTGGATGTTTTGGCATTAAAGGAAATGACCGGTAACAATTCTTCGGTGCTGGAGAACATCTTTTTCTCAATCACGGTGCGAAGTTTCTCGTAGCTGGTCCAGCTTGGATTTTTGCCATTGTTTTTGGCTTTGGCGCGCAGCACAAAGTTGACGATTTCATTGCGGAAATCTTTTGGATTGCTAATGCCGGCTGGTTTTTCAATTTTTTCCAGTTCAGCATTTAGCGCCGCCCTATCAAATAATTGGCCTGTTTCCGGATCGCGATACTCCTGATCTTGGATCCAAAAATCGGCATAAATGACATAACGATCAAAGATGTTCTGTCCGTATTCCGAATAGGATTCCAAATACGCGGTTTGGATTTCTTTGCCGATAAACTCAATGTATTTGGGGATCAAATATCCTTTTAGATGTTCCAAATAACGCTCTGCGACATCACTAGGGAATTGCTCTCGCTCGATTTGTTGCTCCAGCACATAGAACAAATGCACAGGATTGGCGGCTACTTCGGTGCTATCAAAGTTAAATACCCGCGACAAAATCTTAAAGGCAAACCGTGTCGATAAGCCCGTCATACCTTCATCGACGCCCGCATAGTCGCGATATTCTTGATATGATTTCGCCTTGGGATCGGTATCTTTCAGGCTTTCACCATCATAAACGCGCATTTTGGAGTAGACGCTAGAATTCTCCGGCGCTTTAAGGCGTGATAATACGGCAAATTGCGCCAAGCTCGTCAGCGTGCCAGGCGCACAAGGTGCAACCTTTAACTCACTGTTTTCCAGTAGTTTTTCATAGATGTGAACTTCTTCTGATACCCGTAAGCAATAGGGCACTTTAACGATATAAACCCGATCTAAAAACGCTTCGTTGTTTTTGTTATTTCGGAACGTCTGCCATTCCGATTCGTTACTGTGCGCCAAAATTAAGCCTTCAAATGGCAAGGCGGCCAAGCCTTCGGTGCCATTGTAGTTGCCTTCTTGCGTGGCGGTTAAGAGGGGATGCAGCACTTTAATGGGGGCTTTGAACATTTCGACAAATTCCATCACCCCTTGGTTGGCGCGGCACAAGGCGCCAGAATAGCTGTAGGCGTCAGGATCGTTTTGCGCAAAATGCTCCAATTGCCGGATATCGACTTTACCCACCAAAGATGCAATATCTTGGTTGTTTTCATCGCCCGGTTCAGTTTTGGCGATGGCGATTTGATCCAAAATGGATGGGTATTTTTTTACCACGCGAAATTGCGTGATATCACCATTGAATTCATGCAAGCGTTTACTGGCCCAAGGCGACATAATAGTTTTCAGATAACGCGCCGGAATACCATATTCTTGCTGCAAAATACCCGCATCTTCTTGCGGATTAAACAAGCACAGCGGGCTATCGAACACGGGAGAGCCTTTGAGATAGTAGATCGGCATTTTTTGCATTAACGCTTTTAGTTTTTCCGCTAAAGATGACTTACCACCACCCACGGGACCCAACAAATACAGGATTTGTTTGCGCTCTTCCAATCCTTGTGCCGAATGTTTTAGATAAGAGACAATTTGCTCGATAGCATCTTCCATGCCATAAAATTCGGCAAAGGCTGGGTAGCGGGCGATGACTCGATTGGAAAACAAGCGGCTTAGTTTTGGATCTTGTGCCGTATCGATGAACTCGGGTTGACCAATGGCCATTAGTAACCGTTCAGCCGCGCTGGCATAACAACCCTTGTCGTTTTTACACAGGTCTAGATATTCCTGAATGCTGTATTCTTCTTCGCGGGCTGCTTCGTATCTGGATTTAAAGTGCTCGAAAATACCCATGTGGACCTCCGCAACGTGGTGGGAATTTGTGAACTTCCTCACCCTAAGCCTAGACAGTAAAACGCAGGGCTGCCTCGCAAAGTGACAGAAAAATTTGATTTTATTCAGGTATTCGTCGCAAAGGCTTAATATTCAACAGGCGTCATTGGCTGGAACCTGTGCTAGCGTTCGGCGAAAAAGCCATAGGTTCGTCGAATGGGGCGCCAACATGGGGTGGCAACATGTGGCGGCAACATTGGTCAAGCGCCGAGCTGTGGTATGATCTTATGCGGTGATTCCATCTCGACCATAAACAGCAAGAGGACGGTTATGCAATTTACGGGAACTGCACAGTATGTTGTCCCTCAGGATTTAGCGTTGGCGGTGAATGCCGCAGTGACATTACAAAAACCATTACTGTTAAAAGGCGAGCCTGGGACGGGCAAAACGCGCTTAGCGCAGGAGTTGGCCGCATTTTTACAAACCGATCTTATTCAGTGGCATGTCAAATCGACCACCAAAGCGCAGCATGGGTTGTATGAATATGATGCGGTATCGCGGTTACGCGATGGGCAGCTCGGTAGTGAAAAAGTTCATGATATTGCCAACTATATCCGTCCTGGGAAGTTGTGGCAGGCCTTTACAGCCAGCCGACGACCCGTATTGCTTATTGATGAAATCGACAAAGCAGATATTGAATTTCCCAATGATTTATTACATGAACTCGACCAAATGAGTTTTTATGTGCATGAAACGGGCGAGCAGGTCAAAGCCGCGCAGCGGCCGATCGTGATCATTACATCCAATAATGAAAAAGAGTTGCCAGATGCCTTTTTACGGCGCTGTTTCTTCCATTTTATTCGTTTCCCAGATGCCGACACCTTGCAGCAGATTATCCATGCCCATTTTCCAGATGTCGCCGCCGAGCTGGTAGGGACGGCGCTGCAGGCGTTTTTCCAATTGCGTGATATGCCGGGAGTAAAGAAAAAACCATCCACCTCGGAATTATTGGATTGGCTGCAATTATTGTTACTGGAGCCTGCGGCCGCGGCGGCGCTACACGCACAAGTTGCAGCGTCAGTGTCATCAGCCGTTACCGCCTCGACCAGTACGACAACCTTACCGCTATGGCAGCTGCCATGGTTGGGGGCGCTGCTCAAAAATGAACAAGATGTGGCGCTGCTGGATCTCCTGCGGCAACGGCAGCGCCGCTGATGTTTATCGTTTTTTTTCTGAAGTTACGCCAATACGGCGTTCCTGTGTCCATCAGTGAACTGTTCGATTTACTCACGGCGTTATCGCAGCAGCTGGTTTTTGCCGATCTCGATGGTTTTTATCAGTTGGCGCGGCTTTGTTTGGTAAAAGATGAAGCCTTGTATGACAAATTCGATCGTGCCTTTGCCGATTATGTCCAGCAGCTGGAGCACCTCGATGTGGCCAGCCAGATCCCGCCAGAATGGCTATTGGCCGATTATATTCGGCAATTAACGCCCGAACAAAAGGCGCAATTACAAGCGCTGGGTGATTTACAGACCTTGCTTGATACATTGCAGCAGCGCTTGCGGGAACAGCAGGGGCGGCATCAAGGTGGCAACAAATGGATTGGCACCGGTGGTACGTCGCCATTTGGGGCTTATGGCTTCAATCCGGCAGGGATCCGGATTGGTCAACCAAGCTCTGGCGCGCGCCGTGCTGTGAAAGTGTGGGATCAGCGCGAATTTAAGGCCTTGGATGCGCAGCACATCATGACCGAGCGCAGTATGCAAGCCGCACTCAAACCTTTGCGCCGTTTTGCCCGCACCGGTGCCGCCACCGAGCTCGACGTGGCGCTAACCATTGAGGCGACGAGTAAGCAAGCCGGATGGCTGGATTTGCGTTTTGTGCCAGAGCGGCGCAATGCCATCAAATTACTGTTGTTGTTTGATGTTGGCGGCTCGATGGACGATCACATTTTTTTATCACAGCAACTGTTTTATGCGCTGCGGTATGAGTTTAAACAGCTGCAATGTTTTTATTTTCATAATTGCCCGTATGAAACACTGTGGCGTGATCCTGCTAGGCGCGCGCAGGGTACATCGCTGATGGATGTGATCCACACCTATGGCGCTGATTACAAACTGATTATGGTGGGAGATGCCACTATGGGGCCTTATGAAATCACCCAGTCTGGCGGCAGTGTGGAGCATTGGAACGAACGACCAGGTCAATATTACCTAAAGGCGTTATTAGACCACTATCCCAAAGCGGTGTGGCTAAATCCGCAGTCGCCATCCTGGTGGCCACAATACCATTCGATTCACATCATTCAGCAGTTGATGGATGGCCGCATGTACAGCTTAAGTGTGGCGGGGATCCAACAGGCGATTAAGACATTACTTTAATGATGTTGGACTTGCGCATAAAAAAAGCCCCATCGGGGCTTTTTATGCGTTATGCATCGACGGATGCGAGTGTGCCGGTTATTAGGCAAAGTTTGCTGATGCAAATTCCCAGTTGACCAGTGCCCAGAAGGCGTTCAGGTACGTTGGGCGCGCGTTACGGAAGTCGATGTAGTAGGCGTGTTCCCACAGATCCACAGTTAACAGCGCTTTGATACTGCTGTCGGTCAGTGGCGTGCCAGCATTGCTGGTGTTTACGATGTCTAAGCTACCGTCAGCTTTTTTCACCAACCAGGTCCAGCTTGAACCGAAGTTGTTGACGGCTTTGTCATTGAATGCGGCTTGGAAAGCGGCGAATGAACCCCACTTAGCATTGATAGCGTCAGCCAAAGCACCTGTTGGCTCGCCGCCACCGTTTGGTGATAAGCAGTGCCAGTAGAAGGTGTGGTTCCAAATTTGTGCCGCGTTGTTAAACACTGGACCTTCAGATGATTTGATGATGTCCTCTAAAGATTTACCAGCAAAATCAGTGCCTTCAATTAAAGAGTTTAACTTCACGACATAAGCGTTGTGGTGTTTACCGTGGTGGAATTCTAAAGTTTCTGCGGAAATGTGCGGAACTAATGCATCTTTTGCATAAGGTAAAGCTGGTAATTCGAACGCCATTTTCATTCTCCGTTGCCGTTGTTTATGTATTCTGCATCGCGTAGACTACAAAACCTGACTAAAATACTCAAGTTTTTAGCGCACGCTTGTCGTAATTTTGCTCGTCGTTTATCTGTGTGCATCGCAGGCGAGGTTGCCCTTGGCAATGCCACGCCAGCAAGCGTTCAGCTTCGCGGCTCGCTGTGGTTCCAGCATTGTTGGGCTGAATTATGAAAACTCAAGTGTTTTGGCAAAAGCTTTGTTAAAATTGCTCAAATTCGTGTTGAACGTAGAGGCTGTAATGGAAACTATCGACAAAATCAAACAACAATTAGCAGACAATCCTATCATCATTTATATGAAAGGCTCACCAAAGCTGCCAAGCTGTGGCTTCTCAGCGCAAGCGTCGCAAGCTTTAATTGCCTGTGGTGAACAGTTTGCCTTCGTGGATATTCTGCAAAATCCAGATATCCGTGCTGAATTACCAAAATTTGCCAATTGGCCAACCTTCCCACAATTATGGGTGGAAGGTGAGTTGATTGGGGGTTGTGACATCATGCTGGAAATGTTCCAACGTGGCGAGCTGCAGCCGCTGATCAAAGCCACCGCAGCCAAGTACAAAACATCTGACGCGCAAGCACCAGCCGCTGAGTAAGCGCGAGGGATCTGGGTTTGCCCTAGTGGTAAATCATGCGTGCGTAATAAAAAAAGCCAATTCCGCGGAATTGGCTTTTTTGTGGCTGGCGATCACCGATTGACCCGTCAAAGCATCTATGTTTAGCCAATCAAGGTTGCAGCTAACCATGCCAGTACATAGGCAAGCACGCCATAACCTGCCACTAAGCCCATGGTGAGTTTGGTGCTACCGGTTTCGGCTTTTAACGTGGCCACCGTTGCCACACATTGCAAGGCAACCACGTAAAATAGCAGTAAGCCAATGCCGGCTCCTAAGGTCAGGCCGTCCGCTTGGATATTGGCGGCCAGCCCAGCGATATTTTCATCGGCGCCTTCCATGCCAAATAACGTGCCTAATGCACCCACAAATACTTCACGGGCGAGAAACGACATGACGATCGCGACGCCGTAGCGCCAATCCAGCCCCAGTGGGCTGAAAATAGGTTCTAACACATGGCCAATTTGCCCTAAATACGAATGAGCTAAACCGCCGGCATCGCTTGGGAAATAGCCCAAAATCCAAATCAGTACGGTGACGGCAAAAATCACCGGACCTGAGCGGTAGATAAAACTTTTGGCACTGCCCAACACACGCACCAGCAATGGTTTCCAGTGTGGCAAGCGGTAACTGGGGAGTTCCAAAATAAATGGCATGTCGGATTGGTTTTGTTCGGTGATGACAAAACGTGACAGCAAGGTGCTGATCAGCAGCGCGAACAAAATGCCAAGTAGATACAGGCTAAAAAAAGCAATACCTTGCAGATTGACCAAGCCACCCAAATAGCTGGTGGATGGGATCAATACTGAAATCAATAACGCATACACCGGTAAACGGGCTGAACATGCCATCAGTGGAATGGTCGCCATGGTTAACAATCGCTTGCGTGGTGACTCAATCGTGCGGGCTGCCATAATGGCGGGTATGGCACAGGCGTGGCCGGATAAATAGGGAATAAAACTACGGCCAGATAAACCAAAATAGCTCAGCGGGCGGTGGCAAATCAATGCCGCGCGTGCAAGGTATCCGCTGTCCTCGAGCAAACCAATAATCAGCGTGAGTACCATAATTTGTGGCACAAACACCAAAAATGAGCCTAAACCACCAAAAATGGCATCGTTTAAAAAATCTTGCGTGGCGCCAGGGCCTATGGCAGCGGTGACCCAGCTGGCTAATGCGCCAATACCGCTTTCCACCGCATCCATCAGCGGGGCAGCAAAGGTAAAAATACTTTGAAATAAGAAAAACATTACCAGTAAAAATGCCAAGCCGCCGGTGATGTTATTCAGCATAAAAGCATCTATACGATTTTGATTTTTTAGCACTATGTCAGATTGAATACCATAGTCGCGCGCCAGTTGCCGACATAGCTGACGCTGGGCTCGGGCATCACCGTGATCATGCGAGGGGATCGCCAGCTCCGGAGCTTTGGCGATGTCGGTCAGGGCCAGTTGAAATTCACTCAGGCCAAGCAAGGTCTTGGCCGAAATAGCAAACACAGGACTTCCGAGCTGACGACTGAGGGCATCAGTGTCTAAGCGGTGGCCAAACCGTTGTAATTGATCTGCCATATTTAGGGCAAACACCACGGCTTTTTGTTTGGCGCGGGCCAAGGCTTGTACTTGCACGGCAAATTGCAGGCTACTCTCAAGGCGTGTCGCATCGAGGTTACAAATCACCAGCTGAGTATCGGCATGATCAAGCGCGCTATGCAGTTTTTGCACGGCGATATCTTCGTCCTGCGACAGACTGCTTAGTGAGTAGGCACCCGGGTAGTCCACCAGTTCAAATTCACCAAAACGACCGCTTTTAAGTTCAACGGTAACGCCGGGATAGTTGGCAACTTTTTGCCGTAGCCCAGTCAACTGGTTGAATAATAAGCTTTTGCCGGAGTTGGGTTTTCCTACGAGAATTATTTTTTTCATCAATGGCCTTAGCGATGTGTCGACACGAAGATATGCTGCGCGACTTGCTGCTCGATGCTAAACACGCAATCATTGATCTGTACCACCAAAGGCCCATTAAATGGACCTCGCCCCAGGCTAAGTACCGTTTGGCCGGGTTCGAGCCCCATATCGAACAAACGCTGTAGCACCATAGGGGTGACGCTGTCGGCAATCGTATCGATGGCCACAGCGGCATGTTTTGGTGCATGCCACAAGGTAGAGATTTGCATGGTGTTCCCCAGTCTGAGTGCGTTAATGCAAATAATTGTCATTGTCGCTAAAACCATGGGTGAATTCAAACCTTTTATGCGGTGCTTGTGGCTGTGGTCGGTATTGCGCTGTGCAGGTCATGCCATGAACCACGCTCGATAACGCTGTTTGCGCTGGCAAAGTAGCTATCGTGAAAGTAGCTATCGTGTGGGGTTATGGCATAAGACTATCTTGATAGATCAAACGCTAGCTAAACCGTGACACCCCCGTGTGGTGTCACGGTTTGCCAAAGGCTGCAGGAAAACGCCGTGAGTGACACATCCTGGGTTTAGGTGGTTATCGCACCGGCATCTAAGGCGTCTGCATCGTTTTCGGCTGCATCTGCACCATCATTTGCACCATCATATTCGCCTGCATCTTCGGCAGGTGGCCAGCCACCAAGCTGTTGGAAGCGATTGACGATGTGGCAAAAGAGCTCTGCGGTGCGTTCGGTATCGTACAAGGCACTGTGCGCTTCTTTGTTGTCAAACGGGATCCCTGCCGCAACACATGCTTTGGCCAGCACGGTTTGCCCCAGCGCCAGTGCGGCGAGTGTGGTGGTGTCAAACGAGACAAAGGCATGAAATGGCGAGCGTTTTATTTTGCAGCGATCAATAGCTGCATTTAAAAAACCTTGATCAAAAGCGGCATTGTGTGCAACGACAACGGCGCGTTGGCAATCATGATCTTTTTGGGCTTTGCGCACCGCTTTACAAATCTCATTTAATGCATCGCGTTCTGCCACGGCTCCCCGTAACGGGTTAAAAGGATCTATGCCGTTAAAAGCCAACGAGCTGGGATTAAGCAAGGCACCTTCAAAAGGTTCAACATGAAAATGCAGCGTTTCCAGTGGCTTTAGCACGCCGTCATCATCCATAGTCAACAACGTGGCTGCGATTTCTAGCAGCGCATCGGTTTTTGCATTAAAGCCTGCGGTTTCAACGTCGATAACAACGGGGTAGTAACCGCGAAAACGGTTGGCTAAACTGGACATAGGGACTCTCGTTGAGTAAACAGGCGATACAAGTCGCACTAGTATGCCAAATTTTTGCCACGCCGTCTGCTAGCGTCCACAGTCATTGTTGTTCGATCAGCATAATCGGCACAGCTATTGCTTGTAGTTGCAGATAATTGCAAAAAGTTGCAGAGAATTTCTAAGAGCTGCGTGTAATTACAGGTATATCTGTAGCTCAATGGACCTTGCAAGTGATCTTAAGGGGGGCATGGGCATTTTGCCGCGTACGCACAACGTCGAAATGCCCGATGGTCGTGACTGAAGACAGGCTCTGGTTCGTGCCACGGCAGGCGGTTCTACACAAGACCAAGCAACAACACATGTCAGTCAACTAGGCAAGCTCGAATTACCTTAGGTGTGAATAGGTATGAACAATCCAACTCCATTCGCGTTATTAGCCACCTTGGCTGCTCGTTTCGATAGCTCAGCCCATCAGGTGCTATCGCCAGCCGTGCATGGCGATGATGGCGTTGCATCTCGCGCTGATGCTTTTATCAAACCTCGACAGCTATGGTCGAAACAGCGTGCCGGCCATCGTTGTATGATGGCGACCATACATATCGTTTGTGTGCTGTTGTTGACAAGCTTTGTCAGCCATGCGCATGCCTCGATCCGGCACTATAGCGCCACCTTAGATACCTCCAGTTGGCAATTGAGTAAAGCAACTGTATTACAGTGTGAGCTGCGCCACCCGATCCCGCGGTTTGGTACGGCCATCTGGCGAGCGGTCGCGCACAAAGATGCTAATTTGCAGTTTGAATTGGACATGACCCGATTGCCCGATGCCTATGATTTAGCGCAAGTCATGTCGGTTCCGCCACAATGGCGGGCGGGGGAGTCGGCCAAAGCGATCGCTGACATGGCACTGCTGCGGCAATTTAATGGCGATTTACCCAAAAAGACCGCGTGGACGTTATTAACCGAACTTGAACTGGGCAATAGCCCTACGTTTTATTTTAATGATTGGCACAGTCCCTTTGATCAAATTGCCGCCTCGATCAATCCAGTGCACTTTAATGAAACATACAACAAATTTAATCAGTGTATCGCGGCGTTATTACCCTTTAGTTTTACTGATATCGCGCTGACGGTGCTGAACTATGAATCCAACAGTGATGAATTAAGTCGTGAGTCAGCCCAGCGTTTGCAGCAAATTGCACTGTATTTAAAACACGATAAACAGCTGGCGCGCGTCGAGATAGATACCTACACCGATAGTTACGGTGGCCGCTGGGTCAACGATGAATTGTCGCGCAAGCGTGCGCAAACCTTAAAGCAATTTTTTATTGACCAAGGCATAGATGCGGCCTTGATTGATACCGAGGGCTTTGGTGAAAAACGCCATGTTGCTCCCAATGAAACACCGCGCGGCCGGGCGGTGAACCGGCGGGCGGTGATCCAATTAACGAAGCCTTAATGGCGTTGTTTGCTGTTTACACACGTTTGGGCTGAATAAGTTGCTGTAATGCATAGCTCAGGGGCGATGGCTGTTGCGTAAGTTCAGCCGCTAAGTGCTGTGACAGTAAAGGTGCAAATAATAAGCCGCGCGCGCCTAAACCGCCAAATACATATAAATCAGGCTGTATAGCACCGACTTTGGGAATATGGCCTGGGACTGTGCAGCGCAGTCCTGCTTTTCGACCCACCACCGCCGCCCCTTGAAACCAATCAGGCTCGGCAAACACCTGATTGACCAGCGCGAGGTTGTCCGTGTCGTCGCTATCTTTGAGCGTAGCCACCGGCGTGTCGCGATCAAAACTGGCGCCGACACAATGTTGCTGCTGCCACTGCGGCGTAATGTAGCCTTGATGGCAAATCACGGTTTTCAGTGCGGCAAGTGCGGGCGCATCGACATGACTGACTTGACCGCGAACTCGATTAAATCCTTGCGTGGCTGTCATCGGAAGCGACACCAGCCCCGCGCCGGCCGCTAACAGGACCTTATCCGCACATGGCGGCAAGCCTGGCGGTGGTGGCAAGTCAGGCGGTGGTAGCAGGGTGAGCGCGCTATCTTGCGCCGCAACCTTGTCAAACGCCGAGGTGCGCCATTGCAGCTGCCAGTGCGGCGGCGACTCAACTGAGGCGTGCGTCCGTGTTACATCGACCAGCTCAGCCTGGGATAGGCAATGTACCCGCGGTTGTCGCTGCAGATATTGCCAGGCCGCGTGGCAAAATTGTTTTGGTGCCACCCAGCCGCCATCGGCAAAATATAAGCCCGAAAAAGGCACAGTGATGCCCGCAATTGAACTGGCGGTCTTGGCATCCACCGCCTGAAACACCTGCTCCGGCCAGGCGCTATGCTGACATATTTTTTGTTGGCGCAGCGCCAGTTTGTCATTGCATGCCAATTGCAATACACCGCAAGCTTGCATGGCGAAGTCAATGTTATGTTCAGCAAAGCGTTGGTGCCAGCGTTGGTAAAAACGATTGGCCGCGGCAAAACAATGCAGATGAAGCTGGCTATCCGCGTCCAGCTGACTGTGCAGTTGTGGATACAGCGCCCCTTGCCGATTGTGCGAGGCGCCCATGCCGGGCTCGGCGTCGGCGGTGACAATATAGAGCTCAACCTGCGGTGGTAAGCCACATTCCACCAGGTGGAGCGCGGTGGTCAATCCGGCGAGACCTGCACCGACAATCAGCCACGTCTTTTGAGTGTCGCTGGAGAGGGGCGTGGTGGTGCTCTCGTCCGCGGCGGGCATCATACCCATCGCCATTTCGCGTTTACGGCCAAAGCCTTTGGTTTTTTGCACCACAAACCCCGCTTGCTGCAGACCGCGTCGCACCAGGCCTGCACTGGTAAAGGTGGCCACTGTGGTTCCTGCACGGCTTAACGCCGCCATGCTTTGAAACAGTTCATCTTGCCACATTTGTGGGTTTTTGCTTGGCGCAAACCCATCCAAATACCACGCATCGGCGCTATAGGGCGAAACGCCTTGTGCTGAATAATGCGCAGACACTACGTTAGGTGGATTGGGATTTGTTCGGTCCTGTTCGGCAGCGACGCGCAGTTTAGCCAGCGCGGGTAAGGTGTCAAGAATATCGCCCAGCCATAAATCCAGCACCACGGCACCATCGGCAAAGTACAAACGGTGACAACCCGCTAAGGTATTGGGGTATTGTGCCAGCAACGCGTGGCTTTCAGCCGCCAGTTGTGGCCAACTGGCGAGGGCATTGGCTAAGTCAGCATGGCGCAGTGGGAATTTTTCGGTGCTGGTGAAATAGAGTCGCTGCAATATGCGTTCATGTGTCGGGATTTGTGCCAAAAAGCGGACAAAATGCTGTAATGTCACTAAAAAATTAAGGCCAGTACCAAATCCAGTCTCAATGATATGAAAATGACGGCGATCATGACTCGACCAACGCTGGGGTAAGCCGTTATGCTGCAGAAACACATACTCGGTTTCGAGTAAGCCGCTGTCATTGGAAAAATAGACATCGCCAAAATGATCAGACACCGGGGTGCCTTGTTCGTTGTAATGTATCGCGGCAGGCGTAATAGACGACATAATCTGTGTTCGGTGGCCAAAAATGGCCATTATTTTAACCTGATCGTCATCAAAATAGATAATAGTGCACAACTGTGCGCTGAAATTAGACCAGTTTTCGGCAGAAAGTCTTTACAATGCCGAGCTAATGCAACAATCAAAATCGAATGACACTTCAAAAAGCTGTCCAGATGTGGGAGAAAACATGAAAAGAGCAGTCATCACCGGCTTGGGCATTGTGTCCAGTATTGGTAACAATCAACAGGAAGTTCTGGCAGCGTTAAAAGCCGGTCAATCTGGTATTAGCTTTTCACAAGAATTTGCCGACTTGGGCCTACGTTCACAAGTCTGGGGGAACATCAAACTCGATGCGGCTAGCCTTATTGATCGCAAAGCCTACCGCTTTATGGCAGATGCCGCTGCGTTTGCTTATGTGGCGATGGATCAAGCCATTGCCGATGCGGGCTTAACGCCAGAGCAGGTTTCTCATCCTCGTACCGGTTTGGTCGTGGGCTCCGGTGGTGCATCGTCGAAGACGCAGGTGGAAGCGGCGGATATCTTGCGCGAAAAAGGCGTGAAACGCGTTGGCCCTTATGCCGTGCCTAAAACGATGTCTAGTACCACCTCGGCATGCTTGGCAACACCTTTCCAAATCAAAGGGGTGAACTATTCCATTAGTTCGGCCTGTGCCACCAGTGCCCATTGTATTGGCCATGCGGTAGAACTGATTCAGCTTGGTAAACAAGATATTATTTTTGCCGGCGGCGGTGAAGAAGTGCACTGGACCTTAGCCATGGAATTTGATGCCATGGGCGCCTTGTCCAGTAAATATAACGATCAGCCGACGCAAGCCTCTCGAACCTATGATGCCGACCGCGATGGTTTTGTCATCAGTGGCGGTGGCGGTATTTTAGTGATTGAAGAGCTAGAGCATGCGCTAGCTCGCGGCGCGAAGATTTATGCCGAAGTCGTGGGCTACGGTGCGACCTCCGATGGTTATGACATGGTGGCGCCTAGTGGTGAAGGCGCTATTCGTTGCATGCAGATGGCGATGGCCAATGTAACGGCGCCGATTGATTATTTAAATACGCACGGCACCAGTACGCCGGTGGGGGATGTCAAAGAATTGGGCGCGATTCAAGCTTTATTTGGCAGCAACAGTCCAGCCATTAGCTCCACCAAAGCCATGACCGGTCATGCGCTGGGGGCTGCCGGTGTGCACGAGGCGATTTATTCACTCCTGATGTTGGAACATGGCTTTATTGCGCCATCGATCAACATTCAGAATTTGGATGAAGCGGCGGCTGGATTAAATATTGTCACCACACCAACGGCAGCCAATTTAACCACAGTGATGTCGAATAGCTTTGGCTTTGGTGGCACCAATGCCACCTTAGTGATGCAAAAATATCAAGGTTAATACACCGTTCTTGGGTTACCGCATCTGCGGTAACCCAATGTCTTGAGCTATTGCTTGGCGTATAAGCGTGATCTGGTGTAAAAGCTTGAATGCTTGAAAGCTTGAATGGTGGAAAGCTCAGCCAACCCCTGTCACCCCCGCCATCCTGCCTAAACAGCCATCTGTTACAGCGCGCACATGTCAGTTCGCTCACAGACATTGGCAACAATCTATAACTCCCTGTCATTGCGCTTGTTCTGGTAGACTGGTGCCACTTACGCCTATGTCTTTAGCCATGAGTAAGCCATCGATGCAAACAACGAGGATATGATGCGAATTATTGCCGATGAAAATATGCCATTGGTGCACGCTTTTTTTGCACCGCATGCCGACATTGAACTGGTGGCGGGACGACAACTGATGGCCGCGCAGCTGCAAGGCGCTCACGCATTGTTAGTGCGCTCGGTGACGCCGGTCACTGCTGAGTTACTTCAGCAAGCGGATGCGCTGCAATTTGTCGGAACAGCCACTATTGGTACTGATCATGTCGATAAAGGTTTTTTAGCTAGGCAAGGTATTGAGTTTCACAGTGCGCCTGGTTGCAATGCGCAGTCGGTGATGGAATATGTGCTGAGTTGTCTTTGGGTATTGGCAGAGCAGCAGCAGCGCGTATTGCAAGATTTAACCATAGGTGTGGTTGGCGTTGGCAATATCGGGCAGCGGCTGGTCCATGCATTGCGGGCACTTGGGGCTGAGGTGTTGTGTTGTGATCCATGGCGGGCACATGAGCCTGGGTTTTCGCATATTGAATTTAGCCAGTTATGCCAACAGGTCGACGTGCTGAGTTTTCATGTGCCTAAAGTGGTCGACGGACAACATCCCACCTTGCATTTGCTGGGCGCCGCGCAGTTAGCGGCGTTGCCACCGCAGGTCGCTATTATTAATGCATCTCGTGGTGATGTGATTGATAATCAGGCGTTACTTGCTGAGCAGCAGTCTGGCGTGGCACGGGCCTTGTTTTTGGACGTATGGGAACACGAGCCTGATATTTTAACAGCGTTAGTTCCTTATTGCCGGATCGCCACTGCGCATATTGCCGGACATTCGGTCGAAGGCAAAGCGCGCGGCACCGAGATGCTGTATCACGCCTGGTGCCGTCAACAAGGGCTGCAACCGCAGCGCCAGCTGAATGATTTACTGCCGGCACCCTTGTGGCAGCGGCTACAAATTTCTCCAAATTTCGGCCTTTTAGATGTCCAAAATTTGTGCCGCTTGTTATATGATGTGCGCCGCGATGATGCGATGTTTCGTTATCATCTGGCCGGACATGGGTTTGATTGGCTGCGAAAAAATTATCCAGCGCGGCGTGAATTTGGCGCATTAACCCTGGTTGGGGCGCAGATCCCAACATATTTAGCACAGTTAGGTTTTAGTCAGAGTACATTTTAGGGGATAAACCACATGGCTCAGCAGTTTAATGTTGCAGTGTTAGGCGCAACCGGTTTGGTTGGTCAGCACTTGATCGAGATTTTGGAACAGCGTGATTTTCCAGTCGCGCAGTTATTTCCGTTGGCCAGTAGCCGCTCTGCCGGTGGTTTTGTCACCTTTAAGGGTAAACAAATTGAAGTGTTAGATGCCGATACCTTCGATTGGTCAGAGGCGCAAATCGGTCTGTTTTCAGCCGGTGGCAGTGTCTCCGCGCAGTATGCACCCAAAGCGGCGGATGCCGGTTGTATCGTGATCGACAATACCTCGCATTTCCGCTATGAGGATGATATTCCGCTGGTTGTGCCTGAAGTTAATGCGCACGCAATTGCCGACTATCGAAATCGCAATATTATTGCCAATCCAAACTGCTCAACCATTCAAATGCTGGTGGCGTTAAAGCCTATTCATGATGCCGTAGGGATCAGCCGTATTAACGTTGCGACCTATCAGTCGGTGAGTGGCGCCGGCCAAAAAGGTGTTGAAGTCTTAGCACATGAAACAGCGCAGCTGTTAAATGGTCGTCCCGTTGAAGATAGCGGCAAATTTGCGCGGCAAATTGCCTTTAACGTGATCCCGCAAATCGATGTATTTTTAGATAATGGGTACACCAAAGAAGAAATGAAAATGCATTGGGAAACGCAAAAAATCATGGGTGACAGCAGCATATCGGTGAATGCTACTGCCGTGCGCGTTCCGGTATTTTATGGCCACGCCGAAGCCGTTCACATCGAAACTCGCCATCCTATTTCGGTGGAGCAGGTCAAGGCCTTGCTGCGCGATGCGCCCGGCGTTGTGCTGTGTGACGACCATGCTGATTTCCCAACACAAATCAGCAATGCACAAGGGCAAGACGATGTATTTGTTGGCCGGATCCGGCAGGATATTTCGTATGAAAATGGCATTAATCTGTGGGTGGTCGCGGATAACATCCGTAAAGGTGCGGCGACCAACAGCATTCAAATTGCGGAGCATTTGATCCGCGATTATCTGTAATTAAGCCCAAGCCTCGTTGCTTTAAACTCAATCAAGCAACGTCAGGTAGAGCGCGAGCCACGTCTAATTTCATTTAGGTGTAGGCTTCATCCAAGCCAGAGCACATTCACGCGGCCAGTCGATCTGACGCGTGAATGTTTAACTCATCTTTTATCTCGTTCTGCTGTGACAACCCATGCCGTTACGCGGCAACTGGCAAGCGGTATCTCGAAGGATTTAGCTGGTTTCATATTGAGCGACAAGCATTTTTTCCGACTTTTTTTCCTCCCACTTTGGCATAATTCGTTGCAATCAGCGTCGCGAAAGCTGACACTCTAGTTTAAAATTTACCAAGCTTTGCAACATGGAACATTGTTTGCAGCATTTTGTCATTCTTGGCGCAGATCGCGCTGTTCTGCGTTTACTTGAGGCTGTAGGGATTTATGAATGCGTAACTTGCGATGGTTATTGCTGCTACTCACTGTCAATTTTTCGGCGGTTAGTCTAGCTCAGGGCACAACGGCCACTCTGCGCGGGCCTAAGGCGTTTGACAATCCGGTACAAACGCGGCTTGGTCCATTGTCGGCAACCGATACCTTATGGCGTTTAGCCGAGCAAGTGCGTCCAGATCCTCGTTTAAGCGTGTATCAGGTGATGTTTGCGTTGTATGAAAAAAATCCTGACGCCTTTTTGGATGACAATTTTAACCACCTAAAACCGGGTGCTTACCTAGACGTTCCAACCATCAGCGAAATCCGCGCGGTGGATCCTATAGCCGCGCAGCGTAAATCAGAAAATGACGACCGCTTATGGGCGGAAAAAATTCGACTTGCATCGTTGCAACCTAAAGCATCAAATGAACAATCGGCGCAGCGGGAAGATCTGAAAAACCTACAAAAAGAGTTAACCGAAGAGTTTGGTCGGGTTGAAGCCGAGCAAGATGAGGCGCTGCGTGATATTCGTGAGCGCATGACGGCCTCGATGAGTAATGTCGAAACCATCGTACAGGAAAACACCCAGCTGAAAAAACAGCTTAATACCGTGGTAGATGAGTTGGCGGCGGTGCAAACGCAGCTGGGTAAAGACAGTGAAATTCAGCTGCAACTGCAGCAACTTTTGGCGCAACAAGCGGAAATTTTAGCCAAACAACAAGAACAGATTAGAAAACAAGAAGAGGGGTTTAATTTTGCCCAAGCATGGCAAAATCTTGCCTCAAGCCCTGCCGGTTGGTTGATTGCAGGCACACTGCCTGCACTGGTATTGCTGTATTTTATTGTAATGGCGATCCGCCGGCGCGGACAAAAAACCGAAGAAATGGTGGCGGCTGCAACTGCAGCGCCGTTAGCGGATCCGAACTATAAATCGCCGTTGCCACCGATGGATGACAGTTTAGATTTTGATGAAAGTAGCCTTATCAATTTAGATGATTCGCTGCTACAAGCCGGCGCTATTACCGCAAGCCCACTCGATGGCGCCCCAGCAAAAGCCAAACCCGCCGCCACTATCAACCTTGATGATGATTTATTGGATGATCATTTTGATCTCGGCTCGGATTTAAAGCTGGATCATGATCTGTTAGACGACGCGCTGTTAGATGATAGTTCGCAGCCTAAAGCTACGGCCGCGCCAGTGGAATTTGATGCCAATAACATTTTATCGGGTGATGATCTGTCGTCATTGCTGGCCAGTGTGGAAGCTGAAGCGCCCGCGTTTGAAGCCAAAACCGATTTTGATCCCAATAACATCCTTTCTGGTGATGATTTGTCGTCCTTGTTTGCCAATCTTGAGGATGACGATGATCTAACAGCACCGCCACCGGCGACAGCCAGCAATGAACATCTGGTCCCAGAACAAGGCCCTGCATCCTCTGATACACCGGAGGATATTGAAATTGATTTACCCGATGACTTGCAACAAATGGTGGATGACGCTGATATCGATGCGCTGCTCAACACGCACCAAACCAGCAACGCGACAGCAAGTAAAACGGACGATGCCAGCACAGGTAACAACAGCGCCAGTGATGACGATTTTGATATAGATAGCTTACTCGACTCAGTACAGGCGCCAGCACCGAATAACGCCCCAGTTGACGTTACGTCGGCGGCACAAGCCGCTGATGACGACTTTGATATTGATGCCCTGCTATCAGCGAATAGCGCAGAACAAGGGGCTGCAACTTCAGCAGATATCACCACTGATACGCCAAACTCGGAGCCGATGTCTTCTGAGGATAATATCGATGCATGGCTGGAGAGTGCGCAGGTTACACCAAGCAGTCCTGCCGAATCGATTCTTGAACAGAGTGTCGAGGGCGTTATTGATAGCTCGGAATTGGATGCCTTTGCCGAATCGCTCGCTGATGATGTATTGGTTCCGGCCGATTTACTGGTGGATGAGCATAGTCCGGAACCGGCGGAGATGGATGTCGAGGCGTTATTAGCAGCGGTTGATCAACAACAATTTGGTCAGACGCTGGCAACCTCAAGCGATACTGAGGTGCCTGCAGTGCTTAGCAATGATACCAAGCCCGCAGACAGCGATGCTTTGGACATGGATATAAGCAGCATGGATAACCGCAATAGCGCGATGTCGATGGCTGATTCAGAGGAACTTGCCACGTTAGATCTGATGTCATCGCCAACCATGGCCGCCGAGATGTCTGACGAGGAAAATGCTGTTACGGAGAGCACTGAAACGGAAACTACTGTTACGGCGTTGAATGATGCAGACATCGACGTTCCACAGATTGCACAGCCAGACATGGTACTGCCAGAGTTTGAAGCCGCAGACATTCATGTGTCCGATATGGATGTATCAGATCTCGAAGTGATAGATGACGAGGCGCAAGATGCGCACCTATCTTCCTCGGCAGAGCTGACATTACCTATCGATGATGGTGCTGAACCATCTGCAATGCTTGACCTCGATATCACCGACCCGCGCGCTGACATGCAGCACAGCACGCCAGCGTTGTCAGATGACTCTGCAAGTGCAGCGCAGGATAAGAATGCAGATACGCAATTTGCATCGATGTTTGAACTCGATGTCTTGGATGATGCGCCACTTGAACCTGATATGCCCTCCGAGATGCCGGCGCTGGCGGACATTCCGGTCTCCGCCGAGGCGAAGCAAGCGGCTATGGCAGATTTACAAGCCGCGGAGTTTGCGCTGGATGATATCCAGCAGATGCTCCAAGGTGTGGACAACTCGGCTGAGCTGACCATAGATCCTCCATCAGCTGAGATGCATAACGCGGCGCCTGGGACCTCAGGGGTGGCGACCTTGCATGCAGATCATCCTGAGTTTGCTGAGTTTGACAGCGATTTTGCGTTAGATGCTACCACCGAACCACTGAATAACAGGTCAGTGGCGAACACGACGGACGATACTGCGCTTGCGCAATGGGTAGATACACAAACTGATGAGCATGCGTTTGATACCGAACAGGCGTTGCAGTCACCGCCTGAATCAGATTTTTTGACGGAGCTCGATGCTGGTTTGGATGCAAGTCTTACCCTAGATTCACCGACCGATTTGAGTTTAAGTGCCAGCAAAGCACCAGATTTACAGCAAGGCGACGATGCGTCCGTACCTGTATTAACCGAAAGTCAGCGTTCGGTGGAGCAGCCCAGCTTGATGTTGGATGAATATCCAGAACTGGAGATTGCCGATGACTGGTTAACCGATGAGGGTGCCTTGGCGGCATTATTGGATGCGGAAGATAGCGCAGCTCAGGAAGATAGCGTAGCCGATGACTCACAAGTCGCGCCGTTAGTCGCTGAATTGGCTGCGGAATCAGCCACATCCAAGGCGACATCATTGCCAGAATTCAGCGCGGATGATGTTTCTGAACCAGCTCTCCATGCGAGTGGAACTGATCTCCCGGAGACTCCTGTTATAGATGAAACATCAGCGCAAGATAGTCGTGCATCCTTGGTGGCAGAACCATTTCGTGCCAGCAAAGCACCCATCACAGTGTCGGATGCGTTGGCCGCGCTGGACGCAGATAACGAAACCGCTGCTGAACTTGCGGCCATTGATGCGTTAAATTTTGATGCGTTATTGGCGGAGTTAGACGATGACTTTGATCCGACGGCAGCAGCGAAACCTTTGTTATTGGACGATGATGCATTCGATAACATAGCAACGTCAGCCACCGATGGTATAGATTCCGTGAGCGACCAGCTACGTGCTGAGGTAACGGATGAAACGGTTGGCACCTCGACGGCCGCAGAACTCGATGCGAAGTCAGAAATTCCTGATTATGTGCATATTGATAAACTGCTCGCAGCAACCGACGATGTGCAGCAAGCCGATACGACACCAGAGCTTGATGTGGATGTCGGTTTTGCCGATTTTGATCAACTGATTGAACCGCATGAAGTGGGGGATGTGGATGCGGCAGATGCGGGGTTTGCCAGCAAGCTCGATTTAGTCCGTGCTTATATCGAAATTGGTGATCAGGACAATGCGGCAGCGCTGGTGCGTGAAATTAGCCAATCTGACGCCCCTGCGAGTGTCAAAGCTGATGCGAAAAAACTGCTCAGTGAATCCTAGCGTCAACGTCCTGTATGCGCGCGGCTGATTGCTATGTCTGTGAGGTGTGCATTGATATGGCAATCGATGTCAGCTGGCGGGACTGTTTGCTCAGCGATGTGTGAACATGAAGGAAGATGAGCAAGGTACAGGATGATGCCTGGGGTTATGTCATGCCGATGCTTTTGCTATACTCGCCGCCCTGATAGAGGAGGAGCGGCATGCGCATCGCATTAGGTATCGAATACGAGGGTACGGGATTTTTTGGCTGGCAGCGTCAGCGCGAAGTGAACAGCATTCAAGGTGAACTTGAGCGTGCCTTAAGCCAGGTGGCCAATGCCCCGATTGAAACCTTCTGTGCCGGCCGAACTGATGCAGGGGTGAATGCCACGGGGCAAGTGGTGCACTTTGATACCGACGCTCAGCGCGATATGCGGGCGTGGATCATGGGTGTGAATTCTAATTTACCACCTCAAATCGCCGTGCGCTGGGCGCAGCAGGTGTCTGATGATTTTCACGCTCGGTTTTCGGCCACCGCCAGACGCTATCGTTACATTATTTATAACCGCAAATTTCGTCCTGGCATTTTGGCCAGTGGCGTGAGTCATTATCATCAAGATTTGGATGTGAGCTTGATGCAGCAAGCCGCGCCGGCGTTATTGGGCGAGCATGATTTTAGCGCCTTTCGGGCCATCCAATGTCAGTCACATTCACCTTTTCGTCATGTCAGCCACCTGCGCATTGAACGCTATCAGGACTACATTGTGATTGACATTAAAGCCAATGCTTTTTTACATCACATGGTACGTAACATTACCGGTAGTTTGCTTGAGATTGGCATGGGGAAGCAGCCGCCGAGTTGGCTGGCAGAGTTATTGGCGGGCAAAGATCGCACCAAAGCGGCAGCAACCGCCAAAGCGGAAGGTCTGTATTTAGTGGAAGTGGATTATCCTGATCATTTTTCGATTCCTAAACTGGCGGCAGGACCGCTGTTTTTACCGGACTTTTAGCGGGATTTTTTAGCTGGACTTTCTCAGGGCGGCATTGCCGTTTTCCAGGTTATCGCGCATGCGGATGTCTCGGTGTATCAGCGCCTGATGCGAATAGTTGTGGTTGAAAAAACACCGAACGATCACGAAATAGCTGCCATATCGCTGCGTCAGGTCGTGGCTTGCGCTCGACAAACCCGACCAGTTTTCTATATTCTGCTGCGATGCTTTGTGTTTTAATACCGGCCGTTTGCATAAATTTCGCAGCTATTTGCGACTATTCATCACAAAACCGCAGCTGTATGCGGTGATGACAAAGGAATTCTTATGAGTTGGTTAGAAAAAATCCTGCCTCGCACAGTATCGTCTGCACGCCGTAACATTCCCGAGGGCGTCTGGACCAAGTGCACCTCGTGTGATGCGGTGTTATATAAAGCCGATTTGGATCGTCAGTTGGGGGTATGCCCTAAGTGTGATCACCATATGCGTATTAATGCTCGCACTCGATTAACCACCTTTTTAGACACCAACACTGCGGTGGAGTTGGCGGCGGATCTCGAGCCACAAGACGTGCTGAAATTTAAAGACAGTAAAAAATATAAAGACCGTTTAACCGCCGCGCAAAAAGATACCAATGAAAAAGATGCCATGGTGGTAATGCGGGGCTCGCTCAAAGGGATGCCGGTGGTGGCGGCCAGTTTTGAGTTTGAATTTATGGGCGGTTCCATGGCGTCGGTGGTGGGGGCGAAATTCGTTAAAGGTGTTGAATTTGCCCTAGAACACAAAGTGCCATTTGTATGTTTCTCTGCCAGTGGTGGCGCACGGATGCAAGAAGCCTTGTTTTCACTGATGCAAATGGCGAAAACCAGTGCGGCCCTAGCGAAGCTCAGTGAAGCCGGCTTGCCCTATATTTCGGTATTAACCGATCCCACCATGGGCGGTGTATCGGCCAGCTTGGCGATGCTGGGCGACATCAATATCGGTGAGCCTAAAGCGTTGATTGGTTTTGCCGGTCCGCGCGTCATTGAACAGACGGTTCGCGAAAAATTACCAGAGGGTTTCCAGCGCAGTGAATTTTTGTTGGAACACGGTGCCATTGATATGATTGTTGACCGCCGCCAAATGCGCGATACAATTGCCCGCATTGTTGCAAAATTCATGCGATTGCCCGCTCCTGATACGGAGCATCGCGTCGCTTAAGGCGTTATGACTACATTATCTCGTCAACATTCCGTGTTGTCACCCACCGCAGATGTGTCACAGACGGTGCCATCTGCGGCATCCGATTTAACCACCTTGCCCCAGTGGTTAGCCTTTATAGAGCAGTCGCATCCGATTGATAAAATTGAGCTTGGTCTTGCGCGCGTCCAGCGTGTGGCTGAGCGAGCGGCGTTACACCAGTTACCTGGCAAGGTGATTTTAGTCGCTGGGACCAATGGGAAAGGCACGACGATCCGCAGCATCGAACAGATGTTATTGGCGCAAGGCTATTCGGTGGGGGTGTATAGCTCGCCACATTTATTGCATTTTAATGAGCGTCTACGGATCAACAATGTGGATGTGGCTGACGCTTTGTGGTGTGAGGCATTTGCTGCCATTGAACAGCTGCGGGCCGATGTTGCACTGACGTATTTTGAGTTCACGACCTTAGCGGCGTTTTACATTCTGCGACACCAGCAACCGGATGTGTGTCTTATCGAAGTCGGCTTAGGTGGCCGCTTGGATGCGACCAATATTATCACGCCACATGTCACTGTATTAACCACTATCGATTTAGACCATCAAGCGTTTTTGGGGCCAGATCGTGCGGCGATTGGGCGCGAGAAAGCTGGCATTTTTCGACCGCAGGTGCCGGCCGTTATCACCGAAACCGATATTCCAGAGACGGTCTGGGCGGTGTTAGCGCAATCAGGTTCGCCGTATTACCGCTTAAACCATGATTACCATCACGGTATCGACCCCACCACCGGTCGTTGGTATTGGTCGAATGCATCTGCGCGTTTCAACGATTTACCGGTGGCGGGTTTGCCACTGATGAACGTCGCCTCGGCCTTGCAGGTCTTGTCACTATTGGATTGCTTGCCGCCTGCGGCGACTATTGCTAAAGTGCTGTCTGGTCTGACCTTGCCAGGAAGGATGCAGTGGTTATCCACGGCGCCGGCCGTGCTGTTGGATGTGGCGCACAATCCGCAATCTGCCGCCTATTTAGCACAAGCTTTGGCTGCGATAAAACCACGTTATCAACGAATTTTTGCCATCGTCGGTATGCTCGCGGATAAAGATATCAGTGCTAGCTTAGCCCCGTTTGCTGACGTGTTGACGGATCGGTACGCCGTGACGCTTCCCGGTCCGCGCGGCGCGGCAGCGTCACAAGTGGTCGCGGCGTTTGGCGCACAAGCGTGTCGAATTGCCGATGGTGGGGCGGATTTAAATCAGACCTGGCGCGAGGTGAAAGCACAGCTTACGGCACAAGATTTGTGTGTCGTGTTTGGATCCTTTGTTACCGTTTCTCAGTTTTTGGCCCAATGGTCTTTGGAATAGTAGATGTCAAGCATGTTAAAAAACCGCGTCATCGGCAGTGCCATTTTAGTGGTGGTTGCGGTGGTCTTTTTACCTGATGTCTTGGATGGACAGAAAGCCGCCACCAAGGAACAGTTTCAAGCGGTACCGACCCGGCCGGAGTTTGCCAGTGTGACGGAGCAAGCGCCGCTTAATCCTGCCGCGCATGAAGCTGCGAAGGCGCAAGCACAAGCGTTGCCAGTAGATACGGATCCGTTGCCTGATTTAACCATGGCCAGTACCACCACGGATGCTAGCGCGGCAAATACATCCACCGTGCAGGATGTGATGGCTGATAGCGCTTTACCAAATAGCGCTGTAGCAAGTAGCGCTGCAACAGGGAGCGCTGTGACAGCTACAGCCCCCTCTGATGCAGTGAAAACTAATAAGAAAGGCCAACCCAGCCAAGACGATGCCGTGGCCATCGCGGCCCAACAAGAAGCCGATAAAATTGCCAAAGAGCAAGAATTAGCACGGCGCTTAGCCGAACAAGCCCAGCAGAAACTGGCCAAGCAGCAAGCGGCCAAGCAGGCACAACAAACCGCGAAAACCACCAGCAACCAGGCTGAAAACACCGCATCGGCAAAAGTCGCACCGAAAACGCCGGAGGAGATTCGCCAGGCCGCCAACGAGAGTACGGCGGCGCTGGCGCGTGCAGTGACGCAAAGAACACCGCAACCGGTATCCAGCCAAAGCGGAGGTAATGCCTGGGTGGTCAAAGCGGGCGCATTTAGCAATGAAACCAATGCCATGGCGCTAGCGGCAAAATTGCGGCAAGCTGGGTTTATCGTCTCCACCCGCAAAGTGGTGAATCCGCAAGGGCAGGTGATGGTATCGGTGTTGGTGGGGCCGGAACTGAAAAAAGAGCGGCTACAACAGCGGCTGCCTCAATTACAGCAACTGGCGAATAATCCAGCGCTACGCATTAGCACCTATCAGCTGGGTGAAAATAATTAAGCAGCAATGCGCGTGTTTTGATAGAATGCGCGCCGTTATCAGGCATCCGTTGGAAACAAATGGTCTGGGTTGATTACGCCATCTTGGCAATAATCGGATTATCGACAGTGATCAGTCTAATCCGAGGCTTCGTGAAAGAAGCTATTTCATTGATCATCTGGATAGCCGCGTTTTTTGTGGCTTCGCACTACTATCTCCATCTCGCTCCCTTCTTTACCAACATCGACAACGCTCTAATTCGTAACGCCGTTGCTATCGCGATCTTATTTGTCGCCTGTTTATTACTCGGCGGGCTTTGCAATTATGTGATTGGCAAATTAGTCGAATCGACGGGGCTAAGTGGCACCGATCGTGTATTGGGATTGTTGTTTGGCGCGCTGCGCGGCGTGTTGGTGGTGAGCGCTTTATTATTTTTCTTAGATGCCTTCACGCCATCATCAAAGGCGTTGTGGTGGAAATCATCTGTGTTAATTCCCGAATTCGATTTTATCATTCAATGGTTTTTCGAATACCTGAAAGATAACTCTAGTTTTATGCAACAGACATCAGCTCTGACGAGGTAATTTCCATGTGTGGTATTGTTGGTATCGTAGGTAAATATCCGGTAAATCAGGCGCTGTATGATGGCCTGACTGTGCTGCAGCACAGGGGGCAGGATGCAGCCGGAATTGTCACTATCGATCAGCAGCGGCTGCGTCTTCGCAAGGCGAACGGTCTGGTGAAGGATGTGTTTGAAGCGCGGCATATGCAGCGATTAGCCGGCAATATTGGTATTGGCCATGTTCGCTATCCGACCGCAGGCTCGTCCAGCACGGCCGAAGCTCAGCCGTTTTATGTAAACAGCCCATTTGGTATTGCCCTTGCGCACAATGGTAATTTAACCAACGCCGATGATGTGAAACAGGCGCTGTTTGATATTGCACGCCGTCATGTCAATACCACCTCAGATTCAGAAGTGTTGCTGAACGCTTTCGCGCATGAATTACAGCAAGAGACCGCGCTGCCCTTAAGTGCGGATGCTATTTTCCGCGCCGTCGCTAATGTGCATCGCCGTGTGCGTGGCGGTTACGCTGTAGTGGCACTCATTATCGGTCATGGCTTGGTCGCGTTTCGCGATCCAAATGGGATTCGGCCATTGGTGATGGGCAAACGTGAAACCGAGCTTGGCACCGAATACATGGTGGCCTCGGAGAGTGTGGCACTGGATGCAGATGGCTTTAGCGTCCTGCGCGATGTGATGCCAGGTGAAGCTGTATATATTACTGAGGATGGTGTGCTGCATACCCAGCAATGTGCCGAAAACCCAACCTATTCACCTTGTATCTTCGAATATGTCTATTTTGCGCGGCCAGATTCCACCATTGATAACGTATCTGTGTACCAATCACGGGTTGAAATGGGCAAGCGATTAGGGGCAAAGATCAAAAAAGAATGGGCGCATTTAGATATTGATGTGGTCATTCCCATCCCAGAAACCAGTAACGATGCCGCCCTGCAAATCGCCACCGAACTTGGGTTGCCGTACCGTCAAGGTTATGTCAAAAACCGCTATATTGGTCGAACGTTTATTATGCCCGGCCAAGGCGAGCGGAAAAAATCGGTTAAACGCAAACTGAACGCCATTTGGCAAGAATTTAAAGGCAAAAATGTGCTGTTGGTGGATGATTCGATTGTACGTGGCACCACCTCAAAACAAATCATTGATATGGCACGTGAAGCCGGTGCGAATAAAGTTTATTTTGCCTCTGCCGCGCCTGAAATTCGCTTCCCGAATGTGTATGGGATTGATATGCCATCGGCCAATGAGCTGATTGCACATGGTCATGATGTGGATAGTATTTGCCAGATCATCGGCGCCGACGGTTTGATTTTCCAGTCGTTGAACGATTTAGTGGATGCTGTGCGTAGCGCCAACCCCGCGATCAAGCGTTTTGAAACCTCGGTCTTTGATGGTGTGTATGTCACCAACGATATCACGCAAGAGTATTTAAATCGCTTGGATGCCTCACGCAGTGACAATGCCAAGGCGGCCAAAATTGCCTCGATGGCGGCCAACCTTGAGTTATACAACGAAGGCAGCTAGCCGGACTGCGGCTGCGACACGCCCCTAAAACCAAAACACTTATCAAAAGACGCTTCGGCGTCTTTTTTCATGGCTTGCTCCCGTTAGCCAATTGCCCTGCAATGGTGTATGTGAGTGGATAGGCTGCGACGTAGCATGTGGCAACAGTGCGTGCTGAGTTTGCAATGCCAAGGCGGCGCTGGTCGAACGCTATGTTGGCACCGTATAATAGTCAGCTTTGACGATTGGCTTTGAAGATAGAGGGCAGGTCAGTCATGTTCTGCCTCCAAGCTCACCCGTTTTCGGGCAATATTTAGGATGTGCGGCGATGCCGATGGATGAATTATTACAACCATTATTACAACCGGTACGACAATTTTTGCACTGTGCGACGCCTACCGCGTGGCTAGAGGAAGCCGTCAAGCCGGAACGTTTGGCGGTGATTCTACAAGACCACCTGGTATGCGAGCTCAAGGCTGCGCAAACAGCCATGTATTTATTACGACGCTACGCTTGTGATAAAAGCAGTGCGCAGACCTTGCTGCATTGGTTGCAACCCTTTGAAGCCTTTGCCTATCGTTTTAACGGGGATCTGGATAGCCTCAAGCAGGCCGAAAAACTGCAGAAAAAAATCATCGGTCGATCTGATTTTGCCCACTCGGATATCATCATCGACAAAATGGTATTGTTGATCCGCGAAGAATTGCATCACTTTTGCCAGGTGCTAGAGATCATGCACGCGCGCGATATTCCCTATGAAAATATCACGGCCAGCCGTTATGCCAAAGGCTTGATCAGCCAATGTAAAACCCATGAGCCACAGCTTTTGATTGATAAACTCATTTGTGGTGCTTATATCGAGGCGCGCTCGTGCGAGCGATTTGCCATGCTGGCGCCGCATGTGGATGACACCCTTGGGCAGTTTTACGTATCACTGCTGCGCTCCGAAGCACGGCATTTTAGCGACTATTTGGAATTGGCTCAGGTCATCGCAGGCAAAGATATCAGCGCTCGGGTGCAGTTTTTTGGTGCCTTGGAAGCAAGCTTAATTACAGATCCAGATAACGATTTTAAATTTCATAGCGGCAGCCCGGTGTAGCGCGCAGCCACTTCCACACGCCCGCATCAGCACTAAGTTCTGATGCGGGCGATGGCTTCATACAATGTAGTGCTTAGTTCGCCCCCAGTAACCGAACCACGGCCTTAAGTTCGGCTTCGCCGAGCAGCGCCAGCCAAAGTGCCGGTTCAGTGCTGATGCCTGTCCACTGCTGGTTGCTACCGCCATGACAGCCATAGGGAATAAGCTTGACGTTGCTGCGATCAAAATCTAAGCATTGGCCGGTGGCGGTATTTTTAAACACTAAACGATTGCCATTGTGGCTTTGCCAATACTGTGTGGCTTTCCCTATAACACAAGATTGCAATAGGATATTGTTTCCCACTTGACTCAGGCAAAGCTCTGGCGCTGCTACCGGATGAATACGCCCAGCTGCATCTTGTAGCCATTGGCTACGAGATGCACTCGGCACGCTACTAGGTGCCGCGAGTTGAACTGTTGAGCCATCGATGGGGGCGTCGCTTGCTTGCCAAAACACGCTATGACCAGTCACTTCCGTACCTTTAAGCGCAATACTGGTGCTGTTATGCAAACCTGTATCTTGTAAATGCCGCACTAAACGTAGGCGGCTATCCACATCCGGCAATTGCTCGGCACGAGCATGATTGAGCAAGACCTTGGTCGATTCTGCCGCGGCTTGGTAGCCTTGGATCTTGCTCAGTTTGGCCATAGCTGATTCCGATAGGGCGGTACTGAGCTCGTTTGGCGTGTAACTGTCAATTTTAGCGGCGAGCTCATTGCTAAGCAGTACTGTACTCGGTGCTAATGTCAGCAATGCTTGCTCAATTTGGGCTAACTCACGCTGTTTAAATTGCGAAAATCCGTGTTCTTGTCCCACGATGGCAACCTCGGGCAAGGACGGGATCTCGCCATTAAAGCGTTGTCGTGTCAGCTCGGTTTGGATGCCCTTATGTCGGCAATACAAGACTGCTTCGGTGGGCTTAAATTGTGCGTCAATATTAAAATGCAGTTGATTGATCGAGGCCGTATGATGCCGAGTGGCAGCAAGTTTTACCTGGATCAGCGCTTGTTCAGCATTGCGAACATCGACCCAGCACTGATCCGCGGCACTGGTCAGGTCGGGCACCTCATGGGAGAAAGTATTACCGTAATTGCCGTGAAATACTGGATAGATCAGCGCTTTGTAACTTACGGGATCGTAACCACCCAAGATGGTCGCCACCGCAGTACCTACCTTCTGCGGCAAAGGGCGTTGATTCGAATCGCGAAAGGCTTCGTAGCGTCCGGTTTGGCTATTCCACATTTTATAACCGGTGGGAAAGGCGGTATCGGCAATCGGAAAACTGGCAATGTTGTCTTGAATAATACGCGCCGAGTAACCCGTGTGATGAGTATATTTGGAAAATGCACTATTACTCGCACCGCCAGACATTGCATCTTTATGAAAGCTAAACTGCGCGGGTGGCGTGATATTGGCAATATTACTGCGCAGCCGCTGCCGATGGGCAATATAACCCCAGCCACTGTCGGCATGATGCACCGCCCAGCGTCCATCGGCGGTTAACTCTTGGCCAGGATAGTGCCCTAGGCCATACGCATGACCCCATTCATGGCTAGCTTCATTACCGGAGGAGCTGATTAAGGTGCCGATACCATTACCGCCACTTAAGCCATGCGCGATCCGCCCATTGATATATTGGCCCCACGCATGGTGGTTGGTGATTTGCTTAATCACATGTGGGTAAGACTGCCGCATATTGTTGCTGCTATAACCCACATCGGCCAAGTTGATACCGGTGCTCACTTGCGCTTTGGCAACAGCTTCGCGCATATCGCCACTATAAACCCCACCTTCGACCTGACTCGAGCTGTCCTTGGCTTTATCGTAAATGGTGCCATCGCTAAGAATCACTTTATCTAACGTCATATCGGCATAACTGGCCACCACCAAGCGCGATGTGGGTATGGTTTGGAAGTAGTCCGTCGCGGCGCTTATCGGATCGCGCAACGTGTAGTGACCATCATTTTGATCGGGCGTGGTTAACATGCCCAGACGAAGACTTTTCAACACCAGTTGTGACGCTGGTTTGATATCAATGGCACTCGCGGCCAATGTACTTTTTTGCTCGCCGTCATCATGTGTTGTTACAAACTGCAAGCTCAACCCATTTTTGACCTGCTGCCACGGCAGAACCGTAGACCATGCCTTGCTGGAGTAGGTGATACTGGTGCCGTTGTCGAGATCTGCAGCGGGTAATAGGTTGGGGTGTTGTAGTGTAAGGGTTTCGACCAGCACATCCTGCTGATATAGCTCGACGCGCACGGACCGAATACCATCAGTTTCATGCGGCATAAACAGCAGCAGAGCCTCTCGCTGTGCCACCAAAGATGGCATGTAGCGAGATTTGGTTTCGTCGGCGGTGTTGCGTTCAAAATTATTATTGGGCGCGACTGAATGTGATTGTACAAATTGCACTTCGGCAGCAATTCCACCACTGACGTCATGACGCAGCTGACGTGGCGCGCCATCCATGTCTTTACTGTAAAAATCCAATAATGATGGAGTTAAGTACGCTTGTTTATCTTTGCTTTCCAGCTGGCCGCTGATAACCCACGTTTGCTGGTTGTTTTTGGCCATCAACGTCATGGTGTCACGCCCCACTTGCTGCGGCACCCCTGTTAAAGTGAAATCATTGGCTTTAAAGCTGAGCCATGCCGGCAGTTTGATGACATCAATCTCGACATTGCCTTGCTGCATGATCGCTGTCATTTGGTCGGCAAATGAATGCACGTAGCTGGCCGATGTGACCGCGGATGGTAGATTCAGCGCGATGCGTTGTGCCGCATCAACGCGGATATTGACACTGAGTTGGCTACTCAAGCTACCATCGGATACGCGGATCACAATACCGGAATATTCGCCAGCATCACCAAGGGCTGGGGTACCACGTAGGGTGCCGTTGTTGCTATCAAACTGCAGCCACGACGGTTTGTTTTCGATACTAAATTGCAGCGCATCTTGCTCTGCATCACGTGTCACGGGCGTAAAACTGAAAGGTTGCGCTTCGATCACCACCTTGGCGGTGCCGGAAATCTCAGGCGCGGTGTTTAATGGCGGCGCGGCATCAACTTCAACCGCGAAGCGCATGCTTGTCGAATTCGCGCCATCATGGACGGTGAGTTCAATATTGTCATAGCGGCCCGCTTCGCCACGCGCAGGTGTGCCGCTGATACTACCGCTGCTGGCATCGATCGTTAACCAGCTTGGGTGATTATTCAGACTAAACTGCAATGTATCACCTTCGGGGTCGTTAGCATTTATGTTGATAGACAGTGGCTGTGTTTCGATGGTACGAAAAAGATTGCTGGCGGAACTTAGTTCTGGCGCACGGTTTGGCGCCGGAGCGGCATTAACGAGGATACGTACTGGCAAGCTGGCTGTGGCGCGACCATCACTGACGGTCAGTAGTATAGTGTCATAAAGGCCAGCATCACCACGCTTTGGGGTTCCGGATAGGGTGCCGGTTTTGCTGTCAAAATCAAGCCATGTCGGTTTATTTTCGATGCTATATAGTAGGGGATCGCCATCAGCATCAAGGGCGATTGGGATAAACACAAAGGCTTGCAGTTCGGTAGCCGATGAGGCTGAACCACTAAGTTCTGGTGCCGTATTTTGCTTGGGAGCGGCCGTCACCTGAATGCTAAAGATGTGAGTTGCCGTTAGTTTGCCATCGGATACCGTAATTTGAATATCATGGTAGGTGCCAGCATAGCCACGCTCCGCTGTGCCAGTTAAGGTGCCGGTGGTGGTATCAAAGTTTAACCAACTGGGTTTGTTGCGAATGCTAAATTGCAGCACGTCGCCATCAGCATCTATTGCGGTTGGTGTAAACCGTAGCGATTGCGTTTCCATCAACGCGTTGGGGGTACCGCTAATCATGGGAGCGCTATTACGTTGTGTTGGCGTCCCGACCGCATCTTCGGCACCTCCACCGCCACATCCGCTGAGCAGGCTCAGCCCAGCAAAGACCAGGATTGGCTTAAATTTCATCAACATCAATACAACCTATTTTGTGTTTATTATTCATTCGCCATGCGTCATACCTGGCCTTGTGTGCGCCATTGGCGGTGAGCGCCCCTAGAGCATGTTATAGTGCAATCTGTCCTTAAACGTGTTAGGTACTCCAGCGGAGAAATTAATATTATTAAAAACAGTAACATACCATAAACAGGGTGTTTTATTATATTTTTATTCATTAATTTTGCATAATTAACCTTTCTTTACCCCGGGTTATACGCATTCACACTCTCGTTCGAATAGTTTCGTTTCGCTATGCTTGCGCTATCAATGCAGAGCGAGAATGCACACTAACCAATGAAGGAAAAGACAAGGAATGAAAGAACAATGAAGCAGTGCACCCTAAGCCATTGTGGTGTGAAAGAATGCTGTTGTTTGTATAGGAACAATGGCGGTAAAGGCAGTACCACAGGTGGATGAACCTACAGACTGCCTTCACCTAATTAGCTAGCAAGCACAAAAGACAAGTCAAGCTGTTGCTGCTGTCCAAGAGCAAATAGCGTGATCTGTTGATCACATAGCTCGATATATGACGCTTGTTGATACCAATCACCCACCACAGCTCGGATCGCAGGACGACCATCTGCCAACTGGATTTGATGCAGGGCAGGCCGGTGGGTATGACCATGGATCATCAGCTGTACGTTATGCTGAGCCATGATACGCGGCACTTCATCGGGGGTGACATCCATAATCATGGCGGTTTTTTGCGCTTTGTCTTGCTTACTGACGCGGCGTGCTTTACGCCCAAGGTGGCGGCGATACCACAGCGGCATCGATAAAATTAGCCATTGCCACCAAGGTTGATCCCACCATTGCCGAAATTTGATGTATTGCGCATCCAAGGTGCAAAGGCTATCGCCATGCATAAACAGCACGTCAATCCCCTCGCATGGATGCACAGTAGCAGGCGACAGTAGCTGCATGCCTGCACGCTTGGCAAAGCGTTTACCGAGCAGAAAATCACGGTTGCCATGACAAAAATACAGTGCTAAACCCTGAGCATGCAGCTGTTGTAATGCAGTGGCAACCTCGTCCAGCAGCGGATCTGGGTTATCGTCGCCAATCCAAACTTCAAATAAATCACCCAAGATATACAGCGCTTGTGCCTTGGGAGCCGTATTTGCCAGAAAATGTAAAAACGCCGTGGTAATATCACGGCGTTCTTGACTCAAATGCAAATCGGCAATAATAAGCCGAGGTTTAGCCATGGAATTCCGCTTTTTCGATGATCACCGCATCCACTGGAACATCACCGTGACCAAATTTGTTGGTGGTCTTTACTGCTTTGATTTTATTAACCACATCCATGCCTTCAACCACTTCGCCAAATACACAGTAACCCCAACCTTGACCTGCAGGGCTGGTGTGGTTTAAGAAGCTGTTGTCAGCGACGTTAATAAAAAATTGGCAAGTCGCTGAATGCGGATCGTTGGTACGCGCCATGGCAATTGTGCCAACGCTATTGGACACTTTATTGGTGGCTTCGTTTTTGATCGGTGCTTTAGTGTCTTTTTGTTCCATATCGACCGTAAAACCACCGCCTTGGATCATAAAACCGTTGATCACACGGTGGAAAATGGTGCCATCAAAATGACCATCTTTGACGTATGACAGGAAGTTTTCCACGGTCACCGGGGCTTTATCGGCAAACAACGCCAGTTTAATAACACCAAAGTTGGTATGTAAGCTAACCATAACGATTCCTTATTTGAAAAATGCATGCCACGGCCCATCCGTATACGCGGCTAACGCAAGGCTAGCGCCGTCATCGTAAAGACCGTATGCTGTGGGTTGTTCAACAAAACCTTGCTAGTTTACCTTGTGCCACGCGAGAACACAAAAGCCAAGGATAGCCGCCTGCAAGGCAGAATGTTACACTATTGCAAAATTTACCGTTAAGGCTGTATAGAGGACTCCATGCTGCAGATTTTTAATACCCTAAGCCGTCAAAAAGAGACGTTTCAACCCCTAGTGCCTGGCAAGGTCAGCATGTATGTCTGCGGTATTACAATTTATGACCACTGTCACGTTGGCCATGCGCGCACCTATGTTGCGTTTGATGTGATTAACCGCTATCTGCGTTTTAGTGGTTACGATGTGACTTACGTGCGAAACATTACCGATGTCGATGACAAAATTATTCGTCGAGCCAACGAAAATAACGAAAGTTGCGATGCATTAACCGCCCGTTACACCGAAGCCATGCATGCCGATTTTGCCGCGTTAAACTTATTGCCGGCCGATATTGAACCACGGGTCACCACGCACATGGCGGAAATCATCGCCTTAATCGAAACCTTAGTAGCGAAAAAACACGCCTATGTTGCGACCGATGGTGATGTGTTGTTTGATGTCAGTACTTATGACCAGTACGGCAAACTAAGTCAGCAAAATTTAGACATGCTGCAAGCAGGCGCACGGGTTGACGTGGTGGAAACCAAAGACGATCCACTGGACTTTGTGCTGTGGAAGATGGCGAAGCCGGGTGAGCCAAGCTGGCCGTCACCCTGGGGCGACGGACGTCCTGGTTGGCATATTGAGTGTTCTGCGATGAGTGCCAAACATTTAGGTGCCCATTTTGATATTCATGGCGGTGGTTCTGATCTGCAGTTCCCGCATCATGAAAACGAAATCGCCCAGTCTTGCTGCGCCCATGATACCCCATATGTGAATACCTGGATCCACACCGGTATGGTGCAAGTCGATAAGGAAAAGATGTCCAAGTCGCTGGGTAACTTTTTCACCGTGAAAGATGTATTGGCGCAGTATAACCGCGAAACCGTACGTTACTTCTTGATCTCTAGCCATTATCGCAGCCAGCTGAATTATTCAGCAGAGAATTTGCAGCAAGCGCATGCTGCCTTAGGGCGCTTATATACCGCCTTGCGGGGCGTGCATGCTACTGCGGAACCTAACCTAGACAACAGCTATGTGGCGCAGTTTAAAGCGGCCATGGACGATGATTTTAATACTGCGCTCGCGTTGCCGGTCTTGTTTGAATTGGCACGCGATCTGAACAAGTTAAAAGCCGATGCGCAGGCCGATGCTGCCGACATCAGTCAGCTGGCGGGGTTATTGGTTAAATTAGGCGCTGTGCTTGGGATTTTACAAGGCGATGCCGAGCAGTTTTTACAAGCGGGTAGCGAAGATGACGTGGCTGAGATTGAAGCACTCATTGCCGCACGTAATGCCGCGCGTGCAGCCAAAGATTGGCCAGCAGCGGATGCAGCCCGCGCCGCGTTAACGGCAAAAGGCATCATCGTTGAAGATAAAAACGGTGTCACTAGCTGGCGCCGTGGTTAAGATCGGCCGGTGTGAATGCTGGCGCTATGATGCCGTAAACCGCAGTGAAGGTTGCGGCATAATTAAGTCGCGTCAGGCATCGCGCTAAATCGCCATGATTTCACTATCTGTAATGAAAAAGGCTTCCATCGGAAGCCTTTTTTGCCAGTTACATATTCACCAGGTACATATTCAACAGTGCCGTGAGCATTTAAGGATCAACAGCGCTTTATTTTTAGTGCAAGCGTTTAACGCTTATTGGTCGTGATACTGCTCACAAGCTTCGAGGGTATTTTCAATTAAACAGGCCACCGTCATGGGACCGACACCACCTGGTACCGGTGTGATAAAACGGGCATGCTCGACGGCGCCATTAAAATCAACATCGCCCACCAGTTTGCCGGAATCCAAGCGGTTAATGCCAACATCCACCACCATGGCGCCTAGTTTTATCCAATCACCTGGAATAAATTCAGGTTTACCGACGGCGACTACCAACAAGTCGGCGCGACGAACTTGTTGCTCCAGATTCTTGGTAAATTTATGGCATACCGTGGTGGTGCAGCCGGCCAGTAATAATTCCAGTGCCATGGGACGCCCAACAATATTGGATGCGCCGACAATCACTGCATCCATACCGCGAATTTGCACGCCGGTGCTTTGTAATAGTTTGATGATGCCTTTCGGTGTGCAAGGGCGCAGTGCCGGCATGCGCTGGGCCAAACGGCCGATATTGAATGGGTGGAAACCATCAACGTCTTTGCGTGGGTCGATACGCTCAAGGATAGTGGAGGCGTCAAGGCCGGCAGGGAGGGGGAGTTGAACAAGAATGCCATCGACGGCGGGGTCGGCGTTGAGTTGGTCTATGAGGTCGAACAGTTGTTGCTGAGTGGTTTGGGCGGGGAGATCATGCGAGAAGGATACGAATCCTACTTCTTCACAGGCTTTTCGCTTACTCCCGACGTAAACCTGTGAAGCAGGGTCGGCGCCGACCAGTACAACCGCGAGCCCTGGTGCTCGTTTGCCCGCCGCTAATCGTTGCTGGACGCGAAGTGCGACTTGGGCGCGGGTTGCTTGAGCAATTGCTTTGCCATCGATAAGTTGTGCAGCCATGAGAGCTCTCTTTTGGTGGATGAAAAGACGTTATAAGTATTTAGTGGTTTAAAACCTGTTCCACTTCCCGAAATCGTCACTGTGCATCCAGCAACTGCGTTCCAAACAACCGCGGCACCATCGTTTATGCCATCGATGAGTGACATTGCAACTGGGGCAGCCTCGACGCGGGGAGTGCTTTGTTATGCAGTGCGCTATTTTCGCACAGCTGGTGGGCCATCGCCAACTAGAAAGCAATGACATTCAACCAGATTGCGAAGGTCGGCAGGGCGCGGTAACTCGATGATGATGCAATTAAATGGGCATCATGTTTGGCGTAAAAACAAAATAAACTCATGGTATTGTACATACGGCAAGTGTAAGTATATCTCTGTCTAGGATATGATTTTTGTCGAAATTGCTGCTTTTTTCGCTGTTAGGTTCAAAATATAAGCAAACGAATCGAACTGGCAAAAAAACGTTTGACGACGTTGGCTCGCAGTTGTAATATTCGCCCCGTTGCAGCGATGTAGCGAAGTCGGTGATTAGCGCAGCTTGGTAGCGCACTTGGTTTGGGTCCAAGGGGTCGCAAGTTCGAATCTTGCATCACCGACCATCTTCAAGTAGATGAGCATGTGACCTGAGTTGCGTCCGTAGCTCAGTTGGATAGAGCAACGGCCTTCTAAGCCGTGGGTCATAGGTTCGAATCCTATCGGACGCGCCATTCGCTTGTAGATGTGTTAGTTTGTAGAACAATTTTGTAGAATTATGGTGGCTATAGCTCAGTTGGTAGAGCCCCGGATTGTGATTCCGGTTGTCGTGGGTTCGAGTCCCATTAGCCACCCCACTACAATGCCTCTATTATTTCCCTGATGTCGGTGATTAGCGCAGCTTGGTAGCGCACTTGGTTTGGGTCCAAGGGGTCGCAAGTTCGAATCTTGCATCACCGACCATTCTTGCTTCCTTCGATTTTTTAATCTGAAGTTTTATTTTTCAAATAAAACACTTCCTCCTGATTTGTAATCTTGTTGTGATTGAATGATCAACGACAGCAGCCGCTTTCTTAGATATGCAATCATGCAAATTGCGGTCACGGCTATCGTCAATATCTCCATGAATGCCAGCTAGGCGGCTGAATCCTTTACACCGCTTATGTAACATCGCTGATTAATCCTGCACGGTGCCATAGCGGCTTTGCCCGATACCAGCTTGTTGCCACAAATTTTATCCCACTAAGCACTGGCGTACTTCGATGCAGTGACGCACTGTTTGGCTTGCCATCAGCAGTTACATTCGCAAAAGAAATCATCATCCCTTGCTTTGGTGTGATCTGCTGTTCCCAATGCTTAAACTCGGTAATGCCGCCGGTAAAATCGTCATTAAGATAACTAATTGTGGTATGACATCGCTGGCCAAACATCATCATTTCGTCCTGTGCTTGAGCATGTGTTGAGGAAATAAAATCACAGTGCCATTTAAATTGTTCACCTGGCAAATAGCGCAAAATTACTAAAGGTTCCGCATAAAGTAAGGATTGTGCAGACGCGAAGGCGACCATTCGTTCCAAAGACGCCATTACGATATTATTTTGCGGCAACGCATTAATATATTGACCACAATCACGAATGTCTAAGTGACGATCTGCCGATGATTCAAGACCGTAAACGCCTGCTTTTTCAAAGCAGTTTTGTAAAACATCGGGGATAGTTTTTAACCAACACGCATCGATTGGCAATGGTTTAGCCACCAGTTCAAGGTTGTTCGTCGATGATATGTGTCGCTGTTGACACAATTGCTGCCACAAATGCGCGAGCGTTTGAAGATTGAGGGCCGATTGCCCAGTATTTGCCACTATGCCTGACATTAACGTTGGTGCAATGGAGCTAAGTTGCTGTAAGAAATCGGTCTGTGTCTGTTCTGAGGCCATAGGAGATATGCGCCATATCTGCAGTAGGGTGGTGAGTTCTGGCTGCTGTTGATGCGCTGCTATGGCTAATACGGTGGCAAGTTCGGCTTTTTCTGCATCAGAAGCTATGGCATGACATAACCAGTAGCGAGTAAATGCAGGGTTAGCCAGTGCATGTTGAATAATGTGTGCCGTCGGTACCGGCTGTTGGAAATAACGCCGTTCAAGTACTTCAATAATGTGTTGGTAAAATTCGTCCATTCCAATTCCAGGTGTTTCACGGAAGGCCATTATTTTAATTGAGCGCAATTTTCTAAACCATGATGTTCGATTCGCATTTGCAGTTGAATTTTTGCATCGAAATGATGCTGAGCACTGTCCGAGATTGTTGCTTATTCGGCAAGTGATTCAAAAGCGCCGTCGACATCCATAAAAAAACCGACCAGATGGATCTGGTCGGTTTTTGTCGTTCATCTAACCTAAGTGTTGTTTAATAAACAACAGGTTATCAGAATTTTTGCGTGTACTGAACAAACCACTGACCACCAGGGATATCATACGCTTGGATAAACGAGTTCGCGAAAGCGTTTAATGATCTTGGTGGCTCTTTCTTGAACAGGTTACGAACACCTACACGAACTGTGGCATCCCATGGGGTGCTGTAAGAGCCTGACAGATCATGATAGAACGTTGAACCAATGAAGTTTGATGGCTCAACTTCGCCAGCTTTGTTAACCCACTCTGGTGCGTTACAGATTTGCTCAGTCGCTAAGCCATCGCCGAAGTAGTTTTCATAACCACCACAAGTCTCACGCAGACGGCTAGTATGACGAACAGCCCACGTTACTGAGTAGTCTTCATAAGTCCATGTGGTTGATAAGTTAGAACGCAGACGATAAATCTCAGAATCTGGTTGGCCAACTTGGTTAATCGCTTGCGACAGTTCACCAGTGGTAGACTTGTACTCGGTGGTATAGGTTGTGTTTAAACGAGTCGCTAAACGTCCTAGTTCACCTAAGTCCAGTGAGTAGTTGAAGCTTGCATCCACACCACTTACAGTTAACTTGTTAAGGTTAAACTGAGAAGTACGAACTGACTGAATAGTACCTGCAGCGTCACGGCTGATGAACAAACAGTCAGCAGGATCACCATTACGGATACAGCCGTTCATGATAGCTTGAGCACCACGAGAGGCAAGTGCATCTTCCAGGTTGATTTCCCAAACGTCAGCAGTCATGTCAAAGCCATCTAACCACTCTGGGTTATAAACAACACCAAATGTTTTGGTATCGCCTTGTTCTGGCTTCAGGAATGGGTTACCACCACCGAGAGTACGTGTTTGTGAAGTTGCCTGCAGTGAACCTGTGGCTGGAACACCAGCAGCAGCACAACGTGCTTTTTGTTCAGCAGTTAAGTTCTTAAATGGGTTAGATAAAGACGATGTACATGGGTCTGTTGCAGCTGGGAAGCCCTCAGTACCGCCTGAGTACAAGTCACCAACTGACGGTGCACGGAAAGTATCAGAGAAGTTACCACGTAACATTAACTCGTCGTTAACACGCCATGTTAAACCCAGTTTGAAGCTTTCATTATCTAATTCAGTCGCAGAGAACTGTGTACCAACGGTACCAGAGTTGGTGAAGTCAGAGAAACGACCCGCCAAGCTTAACTCTAACGCTTGTACCAGTGGTAAATCACGGACTACAGGTACTGCAAATTCGAAGTAAGACTCTTCCGCTTTTTGTGCGCCATTGGTTGGCTCACGGAAGTTTGATGAACTTAAACCCGCTGCAATTGTTGAGTCAGGGGTATCAGAGAAGGTGTTGTTACGAACTTGAACACCAAGCGCTAAGGCTAAAGGACCTGCTGGTAATTCAACTAAATCGCCACTGATGTTGGCTGTAAAGTCTTGGTTGCCGATTTTGGTCGTTTCAACCAGGGTGTACTTGATATAATCTTGCATTGGCTTGGTGAAACCAGTCACACCGTTGAACAAGTTTAACGGTACGCAGCCAGCGATAACGTTTGTAGAAGTACCACAGCGAGCAATACCTGATGAATCAACAAATGATGCACCTAATGCATTGGTTAGGTTTTGCAGGTTGATAAAGTTAGTACCCACAACGTTACGAGATGCTTCACCACGCGATACAGCCACATCCCATGAGAATGCGCGATCGGCAAGTTCAAAATCACCCTCTAAACCACCGGTCATGAAGTACACATCGTAGTCTTGCGTATAAGTACGTGGACCAACTGGTGACGTACGGAAACCAGCACCACGGATCTCAACACCAAATGGGTTGTAGATGTTTTGAGCGCTGATAGGAATGTTCCACTGTGGACCAGAAGCGAACATTGTCAAAGGAACTGATGCAATTTGCGTTGCAGACTTACGTTGGTTGAAGGTAACTTGCGCAAAACCACGTACGTTTTCAGTGAATTCATGGTCCATCTTACCGAAGATAGACAAACGCTTTGACGGCGTTAACAGGTAGTTTTGTGGAGCAAAGTTAAAACGGTGCTTATTGGCAAAAGGTTCAAAGTCTGAAACTGTACGAGTACCAGCGCCTTCTTTGGTTGGATCCAATGCAACGAATGTGTTGCCTGTACCAGCTAAACCTAATACTGAGTTTGGTACAGAGAAACGACCATATTCACCAAAGGCACTACCTGCTGCTAATGGCACACCAAATACTGGCAGACGAGAAATCTCACGATCACCAGCCATAATTGGCTTTTGTTCGGTTGCGCTGACGTTTAAGAAAGAAGAGGTCTTCGCATTCTTTGAACCAACAGTTAAACCTGTGGTCGTGAATTGACCGTCACCTTCAAAGTTAGCACCTTTGGTTACATCAACTTCTACGCCTTCATAGTCGCGACGAGTGATGATGTTTACAACGCCTGCGATCGCGTCAGAACCGTAAACAGCGGAAGCGCCGTCGGCCAATACTTCGATACGGTCAATTGTGGCTAAAGGGATTTGGCTAAGGTCAGTTTGACCGCCGCCCAATGATAACCAACGGCGACCATCAACCAATACTAAGCTACGCTCTGCACCCAGGTTACGTAATGACAGTGTCTGAGAACCGTCGTTGCCGTTGGTGCTGTTGGTTAATTGAGTTAAACCACCAACGTCGGCTTGGTTAATGTTACGCAGTAAATCACCGATGTTCTGGAAACCAGAAGAATCAATATCTACACGACCTAATGTGGTCACCGGAGATGCAGTTTCAACATCAGTACGTTTCAGACGTGAGCCTGTAACTTCGATACGTTCAACTTTCTTGGCACTATCTTCTTCATCTGCAGCAGCGGCAGTCATTGAAAACGAAGATGCGGCAACCACTGAACCAAAAACCATCGCTAAGCGCACAGCATTCGAGACTTTTGTATTTTTAAACATTAGTTATTCTCCCTGGACCACTCGAAAGTGACTCTATTTTCTTATTAAGCATGAGGTGATGCCTATAAAGTTATAAGGATGTGTCTTATAACCACTCCCCGATAATAAACGTATTTTTTTTGATTGGTCAACAAGAACAATGGAACAAATTACAAATTTCCTTGTCGCTGCTGCTTAATGGGTGGCTACATTAGAAATTGCGACATTGCATGAGGTTTTTTGTATATCAATATTTTGTTTAATTAATTCAATTAAAATCATTGGTTTGGAGTGTTTTTGCGATGTAAGATTCAGTGCTGTCGTTATCAAAATCTTTATATATTCACTATTTTTTTTGATTTATTTTTCGCTTTTTAATGAAAAATATTAATCTTTAATTCGTCGCAAGTTGCGGGTTGAATGCAAAAATTTACGGTGCTGATACATAAAATGTACAGGCTTTAACTCACATTTATGTCACATTCGTAAGCAAGGACGCTAGTCACTTAGCTATCTTGACGCATTCAACAGGGCTAAGGCCATGAAATAGATGTTGCAGAAGGGGACTTGATGGTGGGTAATGCTGGCAGATGGTATTAGCGTACGTTGGCTTACCCTGCTACTTAAGTATTTTTGTGTATAAAAAAATAAAACGCCACTCCAAAATGAGTGGCGTTTTTGTCATCAACCATCTGGCGCCCGCGATATACGAGCTTTTTTGATCTTTATGCCGCAGCAGAGTTTTCCGTGCTGTGGGCATCTAATAAACGTTTGTCAGCGGGTAAATCAATCGGATCAAAATCATCCACGTTGATGGTCCGTAACCGGCCTTGTTCTGCCACTCGTAGTTTTTCTGCTTCGGCTTGGCTTAATACACCCAAGGACAAGCCCAATTCAGCCACTTCGTTCAAGCGATAGAATGGTAAGCGTTTATTTGCGGCGTGTGCAACCTTATCAAACAGTGGCTCAGCAATCAGCATATCTTGCAATGCTTTCTCCAACGCACCCAACAGATTGTTGTTATCTTGTTGGTTCAGATACAAAAATTGACCTAAACGCTGACGTGTTTCGCTCGGTGTTTGCATAATGCGGGCAACTTGATGCTCCACTTTATCGGAAGGACGTGTCAAACGACGACCGATAGGGAAGATCACGGCGCGCATGGCAATCGCAACTGCACGATTTGGGAAGTTTTGTAACAGTTCGTCAAGCGCCACTTGCGCACGGTACAAGTTGTCTTCACAGCCCCATTGCACCAGTGGCAAATCATTGATTTGACGGCCTTCGTCGTTGTAACGTTTTAAGATGGCTGAGGTGACATACAGCATACTTAAAATATCACCAAGGCGCGCCGAGATCCGCTCGCGACGTTTTAAATCACCGCCTAAGGTGGCCATGGCGATATCCGACATTAATGCCAGTGCAGCACTAAAACGATTCATCTGCTTGTAGTATGGCGCTGTTGCATCCGCATATGGTGCATGCGAGAAGGCACTGTTGCTCACCGACAACCAGAAGGTACGGAAGAAGTTACTGATACTAAAGCCAATATGGCCAAACAGTGCGCGGTCAAATGCAGTCACTGCGGCACGCTCGTCGGTTAACTGGGCGGCTTGCAGTTCGGCCAAGACATAAGGATGGCAACGAATGGCACCTTGGCCGTAGATGATCATATTACGCGTCAGAATGTTTGCACCTTCCACCGTGATGGCGACGGGCGCACCTTGGTAACCCCGCGCCAAGTAGTTTTCAGGACCCATACAGATCCCTTTACCTCCGTGCACATCCATAGCATCAATGATGGCCTGACGCATACGCTCGGTCATGTGATACTTGGTGATCGCCGAAATTACAGATGGTTTTTCACCCAAGTCGATGGCACCAACCGACATAATCGTAGATGCATCGGCCATATAGGCATAACCACCGATCCGTGCCATGGCTTCTTCCACGCCTTCCATTTTACCAATAGGCAACTTGAACTGACGACGGATCCGGGCATAAGCGCCGGTGGCCAAGGCCGCGGCTTTGATGCCGCCGGTACTGTTTGATGGCAGTGTGATGGCACGACCGACTGACAAACACTCAACCAGCATACGCCAGCCTTGGCCTGCCATGCTTGGCCCACCGATGATGTAATCCAACGGCACAAACACAGATTCACCCTGCGTTGGTCCATTTTGGAACGGGACGTTTAATGGGAAGTGACGACGACCAATTTTTACACCAGGCGTGGTGACAGGGATCAATGCACAAGTGATACCCAAGTCTTCTTTGTCACCCAGCAGCTTTTCTGGATCTTGCAGTTTAAAGGCTAAACCCAGTACCGTCGCAATCGGCGCTAAGGTGATATACCGCTTGTTCCACGTGAGGCGCATACCCACAATTTCTTTACCTTCCCACTCGCCTTTGCACACGATACCAAAGTCAGGGATGGCACCGGCGTCAGAACCGGCCTCAGGGCTGGTTAGGGCAAAACATGGCACTTCTAAACCTTTGGCCAAGCGCGGTAAGTAATAATCTTGTTGCGCTTTAGTGCCATAGTGCTGTAGCAGCTCACCGGGGCCTAACGAGTTTGGCACACCGACCACGCTGGATAACACCATGCTCTTACTGGTTAATTTCTGTAAGACACAGGATTGCGCATATGCTGAGAATTCTAAACCACCATATTCTTTTTTGATAATCATGGCAAAGAAGCCATTATCTTTTAAGAATTGATACACCTCGGGTGATAAATCAGCACGTTCATGGGTGACATGCCAGTCATCGACCATCGCAAGTAAGGTTTCGACAGGTCCATCAAGGAACGCCTGTTCTTCAGCACTTAACCGTGGTTTGGGGAAATTATGTAGCTTGTGCCAATCCGGATTGCCGCGGAATAAATCACCTTCCCACCAGGTCGTGCCCGCATCGATCGCTTCTTTTTCCGTAACCGACATTTCAGGCATGATCTTGCGATACAACTTCAGCAATGGTTTAGTGATGTGCTGCTGACGAATAGATGCGACGTTTAATGGCACGGCAATGGCTAAAAATACCAGCCAGCCGACCAAACCAACGGCATCAAACAGACTGCCGACAACAAATAACGCCGCGAGTGCGGCGGTGAATAAGGTTAAACTTGCACGGTGATAAGCTAAGACGCCAATCGCCGCGATGAGTGCAATTAAGAAAAACACGACTTCCATTTGTGACTCCTATTAAGAGGTCTGACCACTAACTGCTAAAGAGTAATGGCAGCCGCCGCAAGTTGCAAGAGCTTCCTGATGCAGTCTAGTGCTTGAATGGCAACTTTTCTTGCAATCAGCATAAAATTGCCAAACATACCAGCATCAAGTACCGGTTACAGGTTCGAAAATACAACAAAGCACAGGTTCTGATGTCAGCTGCCAACGGCAGTGAAAAAGCCTTTTGCGATGTGTGACCCATACTTGAGTCTAGCTTCTACGCCTGTTAGGCTGCGGTAGTTTTGTTTTGGGTGATGCTATGTGTGAATTACTGGGCATGTCGGCCAATGTACCGACAGATATTTGTTTTAGTTTTAAAGGCTTAAAAGAGCGTGGTGGCAATACAGGGCCACATCGTGATGGCTGGGGCATTGCATTTTATCAAGGTAAAGGGGTCACAACCTTTAAAGATGCTGCCGCCAGTGTGCATTCTGAGATCGCCGCCTTAGTCAGCCGATATCCCATCAAAAGTACGGCCGTAGTGGCGCATGTTCGACAGGCAAATCGCGGTAAAGTGGCGCTAGAAAACACTCATCCCTTTACTCGCGAGTTGTGGGGACGATATTGGACCTATGCCCACAATGGTCAACTCAGTGATTATGCGCATCTACCGTATGACAGGTTTGTGCCCGTTGGCGGCACCGATAGCGAACATGCCTTTTGTTATTTACTGTCGGCGTTGGCTGCGGCGTTTCCGGCCGGACCACCACCGGCGCGCACGCTATTTCGTTTTATTCGCGCCCACTGCCATAAGCTTCGAAAACTTGGGGTGTTTAACTTATTATTTACCGATGGCGATTATTTGTTTGGTTACTGCAGTACCAAACTGCATTATATTACCCGGCGAGCGCCTTTTGGCATTGCACGTTTATCCGATGTTGATGTGGACATCGATTTTCAGCAAGAAACCACGCCAAAGGATGTGGTCACTATCATTGCAACCTTGCCACTGACCTGTAATGAACAGTGGCAGGCGCTGGCTGTAGGCGAGGCGGCGTTATTTCGCCGCGGAGAACGTCTTACTTTGTAGTTATGGTAGATAGGCTGTGCTGTTTTAATTGCACGTCAAACTGCTCGACATTTTCTTCACTTTGCCAAAGCCGAACTAAGCTGTATTGCAACGTCGGGGCTACCCATGCAATCACTTGTTTATCAGGGCTTTGGCCGTATCGTTCGATACGGATAGCTTTAATTTGGCCATATGGCAGCGAGAGAAGTTCTTCACCGGTGACCTTATAGCGATATTCGCGGACTTCCCCATGGCGATTGAGCACATGATAGTGAAAATCGGTTTGTCCGCGCTGCAGATCGAGCGTGAGCTGTAGCATAAAACTAAGCATATCTTGGTAATCATCACGCCATGGCGTGGCAATCACCTTATTTTTATCTTGGAGTATGCGCTGATTTGCGCGGTCCAATTGCACGACATAACGGCGATCTGGTCCAGATCCCTCGCGCTGCATTTGATAGCGATAGGGGCGAACTTGGCCTTGCTCCAGTTGCAGCAAGGATTGTTCTTGACGATCGTCATCGAACACTAACCAGCTGATTTTACTGCGATAACCAATTTCATAACCGTGCTCGGTCGCGCGAAGAAAACGCTGCGCCGTGCCATGTGCTTTACCTTCTCTCAATACCACATAGTCGGCTGTAAAGGGCGCTATGGCGACATCTAATACGGCTAATTGACCACCGTTCGGTTCTGTCGTTAGCGCTTTGCTTGGTGTTCCTGCAGGGAGCGGCTGTGCCGTTGCCACGCCTAGCAGCAGACCTAAACTTGTGCCTATCGTGATAAATGCGGTACTGAGCGTTTTTAAAACGCTCGTTCGAGTGTATTGAGGATGACGCCATCCTTTCGGCGCAAAGCGTGTGCATGTATTAGATGATGGCATAATCGTTGGTGTCTTGGTGGTGGTACGCATACTAACAATAGCTCGTCATGGTTGATTGGCACAGTTCAGGAAAAAAACAGTACAGGAAAAAAACAACACAGGAAAAAACAGTAAAGAAAAAAAGTACAGGAAAAAAATGACGCCCATAGGCGCCATTTTGTCGTGACAAATCAAAATATCAGGGGGAGCTGTGACGCTTAGGCAACATCCTGATCAGCATTGTCTTCAGCATCAATCCCAGATCCATCGTCATCGGCATACCCGTACACGGATAATAAATTACCATCTAACAATGCCTTATCTTGTTGCTGTTGTAAACGGCCTTGGCAAAACCAACGCACGACCAACGGGTAAATACGGTGTTCTTGTTCATGCACGCGGGCGGCCACGTCCTCTACGGCGTCATCCGTAAATATGGGGACTTTGGCTTGTAAAATCACCGGGCCACCATCGAGTTCTGCGGTCACAAAATGTACCGAACAGCCATGCTCGGTGTCTTTGGCGTCGATAGCGCGCTGGTGTGTATGCAAACCTTGGTATTTGGGCAGGAGGGACGGGTGAATATTGAGCAATCGACCTTGATAATGCTCGACCAACGCCGGTGTTAAAATCCGCATAAAACCCGCTAACACCACCAGATCGGCACCACAATCGTCGATCAGGGCCATGAGTGCGTTGTCATACGCCTGGCGGGAGGAGAATGCCTGATGTGACAACACATGGGTTTTCACGCCGGCCTGTTGTGCGCGCACTAAACCATAGGCATCGGCCTTGTTGCTTATCACCGCACTGATGCGGCCGGGAATAAACCCTGCCGCACAGGCATCGAGCAGCGCTTGCAAATTTGAACCGCTGCCGGAGATAAGCACGACAATACGAGTATTGTTGTGCATATGTGCATCACTACCTTATTGAATGACAACCTGAGCTTCGTCTGCGGTCGCCGCTTGGATCTCACCCAAATGCCACGCGATTTCACCGGCGGCTTGAAGTGCATTCAAGGTTTCAGCTAAAGCGGCGGCAGGTACCACCACAATCATGCCGACACCACAGTTAAAGGTGCGATACATTTCGTAGCGAGTCACATTGCCTTGTTGTTGTAACCAATTGAAAATCGCAGGCCACTGCCAACTTTGCTCGTTAATTACGGCTTTGGTATGGGCTGGCAGTACCCGTGGGATGTTTTCCCAGAAACCACCACCTGTAATATGGCAAAGTGCATGTACGGGTTTAGATTTGATCAGCGTTAACAGATTTTTGACGTAAATACGTGTTGGCGCCAACAAGTGATCGGCCAATGATTTGCCATCTAGCAAGCTATCAGGTGATTGACCTGATACTTCTAAAATTTTACGGATCAGCGAAAAACCATTCGAGTGAGGGCCTGATGAAGCTAACGCAATCAGCTGGTCACCGGCGGCAACCTTGCTACCATCGATAATATCGGCTTTTTCGACCACGCCTACGGAGAAACCTGCAATATCATAGTCATCACCATGGTACATGCCCGGCATTTCGGCGGTTTCGCCACCGACCAAGGAACATCCGGCTTGCAAGCAGCCTTCCGCAATGCCTTCAACCACCGTAGCGGCCGTATTGACATCCAGTTTGCCTGTTGCATAGTAGTCTAAGAAAAACAGTGGTTCAGCACCTTGCACCACAATGTCATTCACACACATGGCGACCAAATCGATACCCACGGTATCGTGCCGTTTTAAATCCATGGCTAAGCGCAGTTTGGTGCCAACACCGTCGGTGCCTGACACTAACACAGGTTCTTTATAGCCGGCAGGGATTTGGCACATAGCGCCAAAACCACCCAAACCACCCATGACCTCTTTACGGGTGGTGCGTTTAACGGCCCCTTTGATCCGATCGACCAGGGCTTCGCCCGCATCAATATCCACACCTGCGTCTTTGTAACTTAAAGAAGTTTTTTGCTCGCTCACGGTCATCCCCGATGGTTTGATGTTAACAGGATAAAATGTCGGCACCTATTTTACCTTGTTTCGCCAGCAAGACAAAAGGTTTATGGCCAGACGTCTAGTAAACTTCTGGCATTGGCCGCGGTGTACCCGTTATTGCATGGCGTTGGACATGGCTTTCGCCAGATAATCGCGCACATTGATACTGCGATCCTTGGCAAGTTTGTGGTAACAAAGACTGGCAAGTGGAAAATCTTTACCGTTATAGCTTAGCGTGACATAGGGTGAATCATCGTCGGTCTGCTGTTGTTGCCATTTGCCACCGACCACCCCGACAAACACTTGGCCTAAGTAAGCGCCAAAAATATTAGCCAACGTAAACAAAACGGCATCACTAAAACGACGTTCTTGATGTTGCAATGCCAATTTGGTCAGCAGCTGTTCAACACTATCTAAACTTTGCGCGGTCAGATCAAGCAACACGTGATGTTCTTCGGCGGCATACGTAATGGCGTCGTTGGCGCTATCCGCCATCAGAACGGCTAATTCAGCCTGAGGGATCGATGTCATTGTGGGCTCCTGCGTGCGTTCATGTCGCCAATAACAGCTGGCGTAGTTGTCGGCCTCCAGGGCCAAGTTTGTCTTCTTTCGGCGCGAGTAATCCGATTTGAATAATTCGCGCTGAACTTTGCTGAAGTGGGATCTGGATCAGTTGTTGTTGGGCGATATAATTTTGGACTAAATGCTCAGGTAACCAACAAAAACCAATACCAGACAACAAGATATCTATAGCATCATGGAACTGACTTAATGTCCAGCGCTGTTCGGCTTTGAGCCAGCCAAGGTTTTCTTGCGGTTTGCTGCCGGTATCACGGATCACCAGTTGTAAATGCTGACTCAGTTCTTGTGCGCTCACCGTGCTGACGTGTGCTAATGGATGATTGATATGGCACACCGGGAGCATGGTAACTTGCCCGAATGGCTCGCTGAGAAAGCCGCGGGGGATCGAATTGGTGGCGGCGATCACCAAATCGGCTTTATGTTCATGAATCGCTTCGCTGGTTCCAGTGATCACCGTATCGAGGATTTGAATACGGCTGCCACGGCTTTGTGGCAAAAACGTCGATAGGGCCTGGTATAAACGCTGTTTTGGGTAAATCATCTCGACGGCGATCCGAATTTCTGGCTCCCAACCCATATCAATGTTGGCAGCTAGCAACTCTAAATCTTCGATTTCTTGCGTCAGCAAGCGCGAGCGACGCAGCATGACTTCACCTGCAGGGGTTAAAAATGCTTTTCGACCTATAACCTGCAGCAATTCAATCCCAAGCTGGCTTTGCAGTTTAGCGACCGCATGATTCAGCGATGATTGACTTTTATTGAGCCGTTCCGCGGCTTGCGCATAGCCGCCGGCGTCGACCACGGCTTGTAGAATTCGCCATTGTTCCAAGGTTGATTTGGGGCGGTAAGGCATATCTCTCCTGGCGTTGCGCTTGAACCATGCAGCGCAGTTTATGAAGCATTGGCAATAAACACCGCCCGCAATGGAGCAGGGTAGCCCTCGATGGTTTTACTATGATCAGTCGGATGCAAAAAATCAATCAGACTTTCATTTTCCATCCAACTGGTTTTTCGTTGTTCTTCCAATGAGGTAGCGCATAAATCAACCAAGCGAACATTGGTAAAGCCGGTACGTTCTAGCCAAAGTTGCATGGCATCTGGGCTTGGAATAAACCAAACGTTGCGCATTTTGGCGTAGCGATCTTTCGGCACAAGAACTGTATGTTCGTCACCCGGCACCACTAAGGTTTCGAGCACCAGTTCACCGCCGGGGCGTAATTGATTTTTAAGTTGTTGTAAAAATTCAAACGGCGAGCGGCGATGATACAGTACGCCCATCGAGAACACGGTATCAAACTGCTTCAGCGCTGGCATGTCATCAATCCCGATCGGCAGTAAGTGCACCGCAGGGTCGGGGTGATAGTGCTTGAATACTTCAAATTGACTGTAAAATAACTGGCTGGGGTCAATTCCCACCACAAAGCTGGCATCAGCGCCCCGCATCCGCCACAGATGATAGCCACTGCCACAACCCACATCGAGCACATACCGATGTTGCAGCGGTGCAATATGCGGCAATACTCGCTGCCATTTCCAGTCCGATCGCCATTCGGTGTCGATGTCGATGCCAAACAGCGAAAAGGGGCCTTTGCGCCACGGCATCAATTGCTTTAATAACGCATGTAAGCGTTGCTGTGCACCTGGCGTTAGATCGCTGTCGTGACCAATACGGACGGCATCGGTGAGATCGACCACGCTGGGATGGGCGTCAGGTAAGTGTTTGAGCACACTTTGCCATTGTTTAAAATCACCATGCAACGCATCTTTTGACCATGTCGCCAATTGCGCGGGTAGGGTTTCGAGCCAGGGCGCTAAGCGATTTGCGGCGATGATCTGATAAAAGGCATTAAAATTTGGCATTAGTTACTCGCTGTTGGGCTTTTAAACGCGACCATCGAACAGAAATTAAAACACTGAAACCACAGACTGCTGTGACTAAATCCGGCCGCTTGGAAGCGTTGCTGATGTTCGGCCACAGTATCTGGGCGCATGACATTTTCAAGCGCGGTGCGTTTTTGGCTGATTTCCAGTTCACTGTAGCCATTGGCACGTTTGAAGTCATGGTGAAGGTCGATCAGCAGGTCGTTACTTAATGGATCTTCAGCCAGAATTTTTTCCGACAAAATAAAAATACCACCCGGTTTTAAGCCCTGATAGATGCGCTCCACCAGTGCTGTTCGATCGGCTTTGGGCAAAAATTGCAGGGTAAAATTACTCACCACCACCGCCGCATTTTCGATCGGCACGTCGCGAATATCGGCCAATACCACTTGGAGTGGGATATCCGAACGGAAGGCTTGTAAATGCAAGGTACAGCGTTCGACCATCGCGGCGCTGTTATCGATGGCGATGACGTTGCTGCTTGGATCCTGCAGCGCGCGACGCATGGCTAGGCTGGCGGCACCTAGTGAGCTGCCCAAATCATAGTAATTGCTTTGGGGCTGTTGATAACGCGCCGTCAGTTTGCCAATGGTTTGAATAATCGTCTGATAGCCAGGCACTGAGCGCTGGATCATATCTGGAAATACTTCGGCGACAGTGGCATCAAAGCGAAAATCGGCGATCTGGCCCAGTGGCTCGGCGTATATGTGATCTTTTTGCATAACTCGGTTTCGTCGTAGGTTGGTTTTAACCAAAGATACTAAGTGTATCTCAAAGCAGGCTCAGCTGGCTATTTGCGCTGTCATCTGTGCTCTCATCTGCACTGTCATCTGCGCCGTTCACAACAGCAGATTGCGGTGAGTTTATGCTGCTATGCAGCGATGGCGCTTGGTACTGGCGTTGATGTTGATGGTTAAACGCTGGGTTTGTATCGCGTCGATCTGTTCCACTCACAGCCATCGGTGGGTGGGGTGCTGCAAACTCAACCAGTGGCCAACGTTCTAAAATCGGATGTGTCGGGCCACCAAGCGCGGCGAGATCTTTGGCAAAATGCCATGCCAGTTGCGGTGAGGTATGGTTATCTGGTGTGTGCATATAAAACGCCACGCTGCGGCCTTGGTTAAACCACTGCAGACATTTATGCAGCCACGGCTGATAAAACTGTCGGTTGATGTCCATCTCGAGTTGGCCAATAAAACGGACGATCGCCAAGTCTTGCAAAAGAACGGCATGTACCGGTAAGCGCGGTTTTTTTTGCTGCGCGGTGGCGATCACGGTGTTATACGGCTGCAGAGCGTCGTAGGCAAACAGCGCTCGACTATCAAAACAAACGCGCTCGGCCTGATAAAAGCGCAGGCATTGATGCAGCGCTTGCTCATGTGGGCCTTTATCAAAAAACGCCAAATGCCGAACTTCAACCGCGCAGCGAAAATGCGGCACTATAGTCGCCACCAATTCAGCGATCTGGGCTAACGATTCTGGGCCTGTTTGCGCGCTTAATTGAAGCTGGATAAATAAAATTTTTTCAGCCAAAGGCGCGAGAGATTGTAACCAAACGGACAAACGATGTGCGCTATCGTGCTGTAGAGGATGGGTCACATAACGTGGCACTTTTAGATAAAAGCGAAAATCAGCCGCACTTTGCGTTGCCCAGCGCGATAAGGTGGTGGCATTTTGGTCAGCGTAAAAGGTGGTGTTGCCCTCGACACTATTAAACAGCTGGCTGTAATAGTGCAGGGCTTGATTCTTTTTGCTGTGTAGCGGTAACAGGGTTCCCCGCCACGGGTCATGGCTCCACATGGGGCAGCCGAGGTAAAACGCCATTTTTATCGACCGTTGCTGATGATGGCCTAGCATATCACAACGCGGGTCGCAGATGAGATGGCGTGATGAACCTATAGCTTGGGTGCAGTTTGACGCGTGACTTTGGCCTTTGTTGCGCTATAATTGCCGCCTATTTTCTGCCAGCTGCGCGGTATTTCACGGTAATTGAGCGACATTATGACGGGCGCCGTTATGCGCTCATTCAGTACCTTCGCTTGATTTTGCCGCGAGAAGCCACAAAAATGCAGCAACGACGCAGTACAACAACAAAAGGATCAGCGCATGCGTAGCCATTATTGCGGTCAGTTAACCGCACAACATGTTGGGCAACAAGTTTCTCTTTGTGGGTGGATCAACCGTCGGCGTGATCTGGGCGGTTTAATTTTTGTTGATTTGCGCGACCGTGAAGGTTTAGTGCAAGTGTTTTTTGACCCTGATTTAACCGAACTGTTTGAACAAGCATCCAACTTACGACACGAGTATTGTGTGGCCATAGAAGGTGCGGTGCGGGCGCGGCCTGATTCACAAGTAAATGCCGACATGGCCACGGGCGCGGTTGAGGTGTATGCCAGCAAACTGACTATTTTGAATAAATCACCGGCATTACCGCTGGATTTTAACCAAAACAACAGTGAAGAACAGCGTTTAAAATATCGCTATTTAGACCTGCGTCGTCCACTGATGAGTGATCGGTTAAAATTCCGCGCCAAGGTCACCAGCTTTGTGCGTAACTTCATGGATAGCCATGGGTTTATGGATATCGAAACACCAATTTTAACCAAGGCTACCCCTGAAGGTGCGCGTGACTATTTGGTGCCAAGCCGGACGCATAAAGGCCAGTTTTTCGCGCTACCACAATCGCCGCAGCTGTTCAAACAGCTGTTGATGATGGCCGGCATGGATCGGTACTATCAAATCGTGAAGTGCTTCCGCGATGAAGATTTACGTGCTGATCGTCAACCTGAATTTACCCAAATCGATATTGAAACCAGCTTTATGACGGCACCAGAAGTCCGTGCAGTCACTGAAAAAATGGTGCGCGAGCTCTTTTTGCAAATGTTGCAGGTTGATTTAGGCGAATTCCCGCAAATGACCTACAACGAAGCAATGCGTTTGTATGGCTCCGACAAGCCTGATTTACGTAACCCAATGCAGTTTGTTGATATTGCCGACTTGGTCAAAGACGTTGATTTTAAAGTATTCTCTGCACCAGCCAATGATGCGAAAGGGCGCGTTGTTGCCTTAAAAGTACCAGGTGCGGCAGAAAAAGTATCGCGTAAAGATATCGATGGCTACACCGCATTTGTCGGTATTTATGGTGCCAAAGGTCTGGCATGGTTAAAAGTTAACGATGTTGCCGCCGGTATCGATGGCGTGCAATCGCCCGTGGCGAAGTTCCTCAATGCCGAAATTATTGCTGAGATTTTAGCGCGTACGGCGGCTCAAAACGGCGACCTTATTTTCTTCGGTGCTGACCGCGCGAAAGTGGTATGTGAAGCAATGGGCGCACTGCGGTTAAAACTGGGTGAGGAGCTGGGTATTACGGTATCCGGTTGGCGGCCACTGTGGGTGGTTGATTTCCCAATGTTTGAAGAAAACGATGATGGCAGCTACTCTGCCGTGCATCATCCATTCACATCGCCATTAGATCCTCAGGCATTTTTAGATACCGCTACCGCTGATTTGGTGCTGGGTGACTTGTTATCCAATGCCTATGACATGGTGCTGAATGGCACTGAGTTAGGCGGTGGATCGGTACGGATCCATACCGCGGATGTACAAGCTAAGGTATTCCAACTGCTTGGGATCAGTGATGAAGAAGCGGCAGAAAAATTTGGCTTCTTACTCGAAGCACTGCGTTATGGCGCACCACCACATGCGGGCTTAGCCTTTGGTCTGGACCGTCTGATTATGTTGATGACGGGCGCCAGTTCTATTCGTGATGTGATGGCATTCCCGAAAACAGCAACTGCCGCTTGTCCATTAACGGATGCGCCAGGTTTTGCCAATCCGCAGCAGTTGGCTGAATTGGGCGTGCAGGTGGTGGCTAAACCACAACAATAACATCGCGTGTGTGAATAACATTGTGTATGTGAATCACATTGTATACGTGCAGACCTGCGGTCACAGTGGCAATGCTGCCACTGTGACTATGTAAGGTTGCCAATAATCTGTGGCGTATAGACTGATGCTGCAGTTTAGGTTCCTCTTGATACATGCAGTTCAGGCTGTTTTGTAGTGATTTTGTAACTGCGTAAGCTGCTAGGATGCGAATATCACTAGATATATAGTGGCATTTGACACTGTCCTTCACGTCGGCTCGACCCACGTTGAGTCCGCTATACGGGGTCACAGTGACAGCATCTATGCCAGCGTATCCATGGTTTGTATCTTCATGATATTCACGTATCAGGTTCGATGTGACTGCCGCTCAACAATTGCAGCTAGGTGTGTGACCCACGTGATGAAACGGGGTCAACGCTCTCGCGCATCCAACGCGATGGCGTTATTCTTCGTTCGATGTATTGCTAGTTTTCAAGGAGACTTCCATGGCAGGGCACAGTAAATGGGCCAACATGAAACATCGCAAGGCACGGCAAGATGCCAAGCGTGTGAAAATTTTTACCAAGTTAATCCGTGAATTGACTGTTGCCGCAAAATTAAGTGCCGATCCAGACGCCAATCCGCGGCTTCGAACCGCCATTGCCAAAGCTCTGCTCAATAACATGACACGTGATGTCATCGACCGAGCCATTAAGCGCGGAGCCGGCGACACGGACGGTGCCAACTATGAAGAGCTGGTGTATGAAGGTTATGGCCCCAATGGTGTGGCGATTATTGTAGAAACGCTCACCGATAACCACAAACGCACCGTGCAAGACGTGCGTAGCGCCTTTACCAAATATGCCGGTAATTTAGGCACGTCAGGTTCTGTCAGTTATCTGTTTAAAAAGCAAGGTGTGTTTAACTTTGGTGCTGATGTGAGTGAAGATCAGCTGATGGATATTGCGATCAGTGCCGGCGCCGAAGATATCCAAACGGATGATGACGGTGCGGTGACCGTCACCTGCAGTCCGGAAGCCTTTGTCGATGTCAAAGAAGCCTTGGAAGCCGCATCATTGCAACCTGAACATGCCGAGGTGAGTTTAATGCCTTCTACACGCGCTGTCATTGATGCCGAACATGTAGTTAAGTTTTTTAAACTTATTGATATGCTTGAAGATTTCGATGACGTGCAAAACGTTTATCACAATGCTGATATCGCTGACGATGTGTTAGCGTTGGTTGATGCCTAGTGAATATTATTCTAGGCATCGATCCGGGCAGCCGTTTAACCGGATATGGCGTGGTCCGGCAACAAGGCAGTAAGTTTGACTATATTGCCAGCGGTTGTATCCGTATGACCTTGGATGATATGCCGCTGCGACTGGAGCAAATTTTTAATGGCGTGCGCGAGATCATCTCGCAAACCCAACCCACAGTGTTTGCCATCGAACAGGTCTTTATGGCGCGCAATCCAGATTCTGCGCTAAAACTGGGGCAGGCAAGGGGCGCCGCCATCGTTGCCGCGCGCTTTGCTGGGCTTGAGGTATTTGAGTATTCAGCTCGGCAGGTCAAACAATCGGTGGTTGGTACCGGTGCGGCAGACAAAACCCAAGTGCAGCATATGGTGAAAACCTTATTAAAGTTACCTGCGAGTCCGCAGGCGGATGCAGCAGATGCGTTAGCGGTGGCGCTTTGTCACGGTCATACCCAGCAAAGCTTGTTAAGTATGGCGGGCCAGGCGCGTAAAACGGTGCGAGGGCGGCTACGCTCCTAGGTTGTGTTATGCCCACGTAAAGCATGTTGTCATGCGGTACATCAACCTGAGTAAACAACACTTTATTCAAAGGAATTCGTAACATGATAGGCCGTCTTCGGGGTGTGATTATCGAAAAACAAGCCCCAGATTTATTACTTGAAGTTAGTGGTGTTGGCTATGAAGTGCAGATGCCGTTAACCAGCTTTTATGGTTTACCAGCGGTCGGGCAAGAAGCTATTGTATATACCCATTTTGTCGTTCGTGAAGATGCGCAGCTGTTGTATGGTTTTGCCTCAACCGCGGAACGCAGTTTATTCCGGCAATTGATAAAGGCCAATGGAATTGGCCCTAAAATGGCCTTGACTATTCTATCGGGCTTATCGGCCAGCCAATTTGTGCGTGCTGTGCAGCACAACGATATTTCCACCTTAGTTAAACTTCCAGGCGTCGGTAAGAAAACGGCCGAGCGGTTGTTGGTGGAAATGCGAGACAAGTTAAAAGACTGGGGCTTAACAGTGTCGACACCTTTGACCGATTTGGTCGTGCTGCAGGATGATGAAGTCGCCAATTTTGCCCTCGTCGATAACCCCGAGCAAGATGCCATCAGTGCACTAATGAGCTTGGGATACAGTCAATCACAAGCGGCGACGGCTGTGAAAAAATGCAATAAATCGGGTATGAGCAGTGAGGATTTAATTAAAGCGTCGCTCAAATCGATGATTTAGCACCCGAAAAGGTAGGTATAAACCCAATTTTAGCGCGCGCCATACGTCGATTATCTGTATAAAACGACATGGCTCACCGCCAGAAAATAAAGCTACGAGGTAGGCATGATTGAAGCGGATCGTTTAATAGAACCTAAAGCCAGCAAAGAGGATGAGGTGCTGGATCGGGCGATCCGTCCCAAACGCTTGGCTGATTACACCGGTCAGTCGCACGTTCGTGAACAACTGGGTATTTTTATTGAAGCGGCGCGTGGGCGGGGAGAGCCGCTTGATCACCTGCTGATATTTGGACCACCAGGCCTTGGCAAAACCACGCTCGCCATGATTGTTGCCAACGAAATGGGCGTGAATATCAAGCAAACATCAGGGCCTATTTTGGAAAAAGCCGGTGATTTAGCCGCTCTTCTCACCAATTTAGAACCGAATGATGTGCTGTTTATCGATGAAATTCACCGGTTAAGCCCGGTGGTGGAAGAAATTTTATATCCCGCCATGGAAGACTATCAGCTCGATATTATGATTGGCGAAGGACCAGCTGCGCGGTCGATTAAATTAGATTTGCCGCCATTTACCTTGATTGGTGCCACCACGCGCGCCGGATCATTGACCTCACCGCTGCGCGATCGTTTTGGCATAGTGCAACGCTTAGAATTCTACAAAGTGGATGAATTAGCCCAAATTATTTTGCGCTCTGCTCATTTTCTAAACTTGGAACTGTCACTAGAATCCGCCACCGAAATCGCCAAACGTAGCCGCGGAACCCCTCGAATAGCCAACCGGTTACTGCGCCGTGTTCGTGATTATGCACAGGTAAAATCGGCCGGTCAGGTGCCGGTCGAGATTGCTGCTGCTGCCCTGCAAATGGTGGATGTGGATGCCGAAGGTTTTGATTACATGGATCGTAAGTTGTTATTGGCGATCATTGAAAAATTTATGGGTGGCCCGGTTGGGCTTGATAACTTGGCTGCGGCTATTGGTGAAGAAAAAGAAACGATTGAAGATGTCATCGAACCTTTTTTAATACAGCAAGGTTTTATCCAACGTACGCCAAGGGGCCGCGTGGCATCCGCCAATGCCTACCGCCATTTTGGTTTTGATTATAAACCTGCAGAGTAATGCTGCCTCCAAAGTGCCAACATCCGGCAAAATAAACCTAGCCAATTGTTAAGTTTAGGAATTTTAGATAAAAAAAAGCCCGCAGAAATCTGCGGGCAATGCAACAAGTTGAAGGAAGTACTTCAAAAAATCCAGGGAACATGTTGGATTGCTCATCATATGAAACCACATAACAAACAAACCTGTGATCTTTACTAAAGTAAGCCAGCGGGCTTACCCTTTGCGCTAGTTCAGAACACAGGAGCTATTCTAGGGATTTAGAATAATTACTTCAAACTAGAAAAATTAGATTTTCAGATAAGAAAAACTAATTAGCATAAAAATGCAGGAAAGATGAATTAAACGCGTTAATCCTGTGGATGCACTGTTCTGACTGAGGTTTCCGTCGTTCCTATAAACAGCTCCATGATTAAATCTATTACTTTTTGTTAGTCTATTCTGCGGATTGTCGACAAAACAGACCGTTTTCAAAGTAAAAGCACATTTCAGCGTAAAAAGCATGCTTTTTACCGTGTGCGCTATCGACAATTGTCAGATCCGCTTGTTCAGCGCTTGTTAAGCGGTAAATCGCTACTTTTTTTTGTTGATTGCCATGAGTGGCTGTTGAGTTAGCGCAGGGGCTCACCTATCATAGCGCCAATTTTTTGATGGATCTGAATTCAGCAGAGGTACTTCAGGTGGCAGGTCAACTTTCGGTTGTTCATCTTATTTTAGATGCAAGTTTTGTGGTGCAGTTGGTAATGCTGATTTTGGTGTCGGCATCCATCACCTCATGGGCCATGATCATTCAGCGCAATAAAGCGTTAAACGAAGCCTTAGAAGAAAGCCGTAAATTTGAAGACCGCTTTTGGTCAGGAATTGATTTATCTAAGCTGTACAACGAAGTCAGCGCCCGTGCCAATGTGAGTGGCATGGAGTCACTGTTTAAAGCCGGTTTTAAAGAGTTTGCCCGGTTGCACAAAACGTCGGCACGCAGCCCAGCGGCGGTGATGGAAGGTACGCAGCGTGCTATGCGCGTTGGTTTGTCGCGCGAAGTTGAGCGCCTTGAAACGCACTTAGCGTTCCTTGCCACTGTGGGTTCTATTACGCCATATATCGGTTTGTTCGGTACTGTCTGGGGTATCATGAACTCGTTTATCGCGTTAGGTGCGGTGCAGCAAGCAACGTTAGCCATGGTGGCGCCTGGTATTGCAGAAGCTTTGATTGCGACCGCCATCGGTTTATTTGCCGCGATCCCAGCGGTCATTGCCTTTAACCGTTTCTCACATCGGGTTGAGCTGCTGGAGAATGCTTACGCCAATTTCGTCGAAGAATTTGCCAATATTTTGCATCGCCAAGCGGTATCGAGTGGAGATCTGAACTAATGGTAGCTCGCAAAAAACGTCGAATGGTCGCCGAGATAAACGTCGTCCCTTATATCGACGTTATGCTGGTATTGCTGATTATTTTCATGGTGACGACGCCGATCATTACGCAAGGCGTCAAAGTGGAGCTACCTAAATCCAAGGCAGAGCCCATCGAACAAATGAAAGATGGTAAAACGCCGATTGTTGCTACGGTTGATGAAGCTGGTCTGTATTATTTTGAAAAAGATGGCAATAACAAAGGGCCATTTAATGCAGATCAATTGCAAGCCGAAGTTGCCAGTACATTACAAATTGAACCCGGCACCCAAGTTATTATCAAAGGTGATGCCCGTGTGAGTTATGATGCGGTGATCCGTCTCCTTAATCTGATGAAAGATGCAGGCGCGCCAGCGGTGGGTTTAATGACGGACGACGTGGAGTCGAAATAACATGGAACCAGGGTTAAAAAAGGCGCTCTGGATTTCGGCGGCTTTGCACCTGCTTATTGTCGTATTGTTTGTTGTTAAAATGGATTGGTTTAACAAAAACGAGGTGATTGTTGTGCCGTTGTATTCGGCGAGCAATGCACCTTTGACGGCCAGTTTGGTTGAGGATCCAGATATGAAAGTATCTGAGAAGCCAACCAAGAAAAAACCAGAGCCTAAACCTGAGCCCAAGAAGCCAGAACCAAAGCCTGAACCCAAAGAAGAGCCGAAAAAAGAAGAACCTAAACCGGAACCAAAACCAGATCCGGCGGTCTTGAAGAAGCAAGAACAAGAAAAACAGGCGCAGCTGAAAAAACAACAGGCGGAAAAAGAAGCTAAAATTGCGGCGAAAAAAGCAGCTGACGATAAGAAAAAGAAAGATGAAGAATTAGCGCAGAAGAAGAAAAAAGAAAAAGAACAACAGGACAAACTAAAGAAAGAACAAGAAAAGAAAAAGCAGGCCGAAAAAGCCAAGGCTGAACAGAAGAAAAAAGACGAGCTTGCAAAGAAAAAAGCGGAAGAGTTGAAAAAGAAAAAAGCCGAAGATAAGAAGCGTCAACAGCAAATGGAGCGTGAGCTGGAAGAGCAGTTGATGCAAGATGAATTGGCGGAAGAAGCTGACGAAGCCACTCGGGCTGAACAACAAGGTCAATTATTGACTGAAAAGCAGCGTTACGTGGCGATGATCGTAGAGCGGGTGCGACAGAGTTGGTTTACCGATGATACTATGCGCGGTAAGGAATGTCGGATCCGATTAAAGTTGGCATCCAACGGATTTGTGACCTCCGCAGAGATCATTGAGGGTAACGAACAAGTCTGTGATGCCGCTTTAAAAGCGATAAATCGTGTAGGACGTTTTCCAATGCCGGATGATCCGTCATTAAATGCAGAGTTCCGTGATTTAACTTTACCGTTTATCAAAAACTAACTGAGACCAAAGACCATTATGCTGAAGTATTTTGGAAAGACCTTACTAATGAGCCTTGCGTTGTTTGCTAGCCAAGCTCGCGCATCATTAGAAATCGTCATCACTGATGGCGTTGATTCGGCTCGGCCTATCGCCATAGTCCCATTTACCTTTACCGGGGCAGCCAAACCTAGCCAAGATATAAGCCAAATTGTTGCGGCAGATTTAATGCGCAGTGGTAAGTTTAATCCGGTGAATGTCAGCCGGATGCCACAACAACCGCAAAATAGCGCGCAATTCAATGCGGCTGCCTGGCAAAAAACTGGTATTGAAGCGGTCGTAATGGGCACGGTAAAAGAGGTTGGTATTGACCGATATAGCGTAAGTTACGAGCTGGTGGATGTTGTTAAAGCCAACGGTGGTGTCGGACAGCCTATGATGAATGCATCTGGTCGACTGGTTGCTGGCCAGCAACATATCCTGCATGCCAGCGAGCTAACTATTTCTGGTAAACAAATGCGGCAATATGCGCATCGCGTGAGTGATGTCATCTATGAAAAACTCACTGGAGAACGCGGTGCATTTTCGACTAAAATCGCTTATGTTTTAGTGCGTGATCGGCAAGAATATCGTTATCAATTGGTTGTTGCCGATTATGATGGTGAAAACGAGCAAGTATTATTACGTTCGAAAGAGCCTTTAATGTCACCGACCTGGTCGCCAGATGGTACAAAACTGGCTTATGTAAGTTATGAACGTAAACAACAACAAATTTATATTCAAGATGTATACACGGCGCGTCGTAGTATTTTGACATCATTTAAAGGTATAAATAGTGCGCCAGTATGGTCGCCAGATGGTCGTCGTATGGCAATGACATTGTCAAAAGATGGCAATACTGAAATTTATGTGATGGATATTGCCACCAAGGCGATGCGTAAATTAACCAGTCATCGTGCGATTGATACTGAACCAAACTGGGCACCAGATGGTAACAGCATTATTTTCACCTCTGAGCGTGGTGGAAATCCTCAATTGTATAGCGTAGATGTTAATTCTTTAGCAACAACTCGCGTAACATTTGAAGGTGAAATGAATTTAGCGGGGAAACATACTCCAAATGGTGAGTCGATAGTTATGGTAAACCGTACTGACGGTCAGTATAATATCGCGCGTATGGATAAGACTACCCGTTATATGCAAGTGCTGACTCGCACTTATTTGGACGAGTCACCCAGCATTGCGCCGAATGGCTCAATGATTATCTATAGTACTTTGCACGGTAGTACACAAGTGCTGGCACTGGTTTCCATGGATGGGCGCTTTAAAGCAAGGTTACCGGCGGCTAACGGTCGAGTGAAATCTCCAGCATGGTCGCCGTTTATATAAAATACAAAAAGTGTGTTAATTGATATTACTAAGGACAAAAACATGAACTTAAATAAAGTTTTAAAAGGTTTGGTCGTTGCATTGCCAGTGCTGACTTTAGCTGCATGTAGCTCAAGCAACGAAGAAGCTGCTGGTGATACTACTGCAACTACTAACACTCCAGTTCAAGCTGTTGAGACTCAAAGCGATGCAGACCGTCTGCGCGCTGAGTTAGAAGCTCTGCGTCAGCAAAACACCATTTACTTCGACTTCGACAAAGACACTATCCGTTCTGAATTCGCTTCAGTTCTGGACGCTCACGCTGCTTTCCTGCGTGCTCGTACAACTGTGTCTGTAACTGTTGAAGGTCACACTGACGCTCGTGGTACTCCAGAGTACAACATCGCGTTAGGTGAGCGTCGTGGTCAGTCAGTTGTTAAGTACCTGCAAAACTTAGGTGTTGCTGCTGGTCAAATGTCAGTAGTTAGCTACGGCGAAGAGAAGCCAGTTGATGCTGGTAACACTGAAGAAGCCTTCAGCAAAAACCGTCGCGCTGTTTTAGTTTACTAATTTGTTTGTGAGATAGCATGGAAGTCGTAAAGTCGCTAATTGCTGTAGCTGTTTTAGCTAGTTCAAGTGTTGTTGCATCTCCGGCCCCGGTCGCAGATCTCAGCCGAACCAGTGACCAAGGTTTCAATACTCAACCAGCTCGCCCTGCGTCCGTCAACGAACGCTTGGCTGCGCTTGAACGAGTTGTTGAAGCACGAGCAGCTGCTCAACTTAGTATGCAACAGCAACTGGAGTCCTTATTGGATGAAGTGAGCGAGTTGCGTGGTTCGACCGAATTGCACTCACATAAATTAGAAGAGATATTGCAACAACAACGCGATATCTACCAGGAGATTGACCGTCGCTTAGGTGGTCAATCTGCCGGTAGCGCAGGTCAAGCTTCTAACGGAGCCATGGCCGCGCAGGATGCAGCCTCAGCTGCGGTTCCAGCCGGTAATCCTGCAGCAGTTGTTGCCGCCGATCAGGTGGCAGCAACGCCTGCTGCAACCGTAGATGCAGCACCTAAAAATGATGCGGAAGCCTATAAACAAGCCATTGCTTTTGTTACCAAAGAGCGTAATTACGAAGCGGCTATTGTTGCGTTTGAAAATTTCATTAAAAATCATCCCAAGTCTGAACGTCGGGCCAATGCACATTATTGGCTGGGGCAGCTGTATTTCCAAAAGGATGATATCAATAAATCCAAAGTTCACTATGAGCGCATGGTGAAACAATATCCAAATTCTGAGCGGGTGCCGGATAGTTTGTTTCGGTTAGGTACTATTGCCGAACAACAAAATGATGCGGCGGCCGCTAAGCGTTACTACAACCAGCTGATCAAATCATTCCCGAAAAATGATAAATCCGCCAAAGCCAAACAACGGCTTGAGATGTTGTAAAACGATGGCTTGCTAAATCTGTGATTTTACGGTTTTAGAAAAATATATACGTAGCGGCTTGGCCGCTACTTGTGTTTTTGTAGCCTGCGTTTTGCTGCTATCTAGTTCCACCCATGCAAATTTCTTTCCGCAGGTTTATAGCAAGCAGAGTGTTATGGCTAACCCGTGTTAGCGTGCTGCTGTTTAGCGCTTGCCCTTTTGCTTAGGAAGCTGTTGTATTATCCAGTCCTTGCATCCAGTCGCCTTGGCTCGAAAAGCCTTGTCATAGATATTATGCGGCAGTCACGAGTGGTAACCGCAGCGAGATCTGTCATGGCATGATGAGTGAGGTCAATGATCGTGGATTGAGCAATGCGCCTGATTGGTGTGATGCATAAGCTGTTAGATAGTTTCTATGTGATTGACATATGTGTGAATGACCTCACTCGCGGCATTTTATAATCGCCATGCATGCTGTGAAATGGGGCCTTAATTTTCCACGTCGCTGAGTATCAAGGTACCATGGGGCCCGCGGGCATATATTTAGCAGTTGCTGCAATCATTCAGTGGCTTCATTGTCAGTAATGTGCCAGTTTCGGTCTTTTGCCTTGCAGGCGGCTTGGTTTAAATTTTTATTCTTGCCTTAGCGGCGAGCTTTTTTTTGCATTTTTGCATTTTTGCTTTCGCGGCGAACTTACTTTAAAAGCGTTTCGCCCCTTGGGCGAGATACTTTCTTTTGCGTTGCCAAAAGAAAGTATCCAAAGAAAAGGCAACCCGATTCCGCTCGAAAGCCCGTTGAAAATCAATAGTTTGAGGCGCTGGGGCAACTCGCGCGGCGCTAGCGTCGCCGCACTCAAACACTCCCCAGCTTAAAACCTCAAACCATTGATTTTCAACGGCTCGCTCCACACGGGTATTGAAAAGCAAGACGTAA
>Ga0209812_10000032_pt1 | contig 114137 bp, 89 predicted proteins | sample JI71714BDNA_FD_187502 | JGI IMG/M metagenome (GOLD analysis project Ga0209812, IMG submission 187502) | Wastewater effluent complex algal communities from Wisconsin, to seasonally profile nutrient transformation and Carbon sequestration -... | ecosystem: Engineered > WWTP > Effluent > Algae... | reverse complement strand
AGCCGTGATCGTCATGGTCACTGCCATCATGGGCATGCACGGCCAGTTCCGGTAACAAGACCTCATTCGCTTTTAACGTCACACGTTCCAGCCGAGCACCAGTTTGCAGCAACAGCGAACCAAAATGGCGTTCCTCCATCCAGCCGATCGCCAGCATTTCCTGCGTCGACGGCGGGGTGAAAGCTTCGGCACCAACCGCAGCAAAATCAGTATGTTTGTAGTGCAGGCTCAGACCACCGCGCCAGTCAAACCATTCGCGGTGCAACAGCTCCAGCCGGGCTTCGTCGCTGCGGTTTTTAAAGGTGGTTCCGATCTCGCCATTTTCAATTTCAGCGTGCTGATAATCGGTAAAACCCGCTTTGACATTCAGCTGCGCCAAAGGCCCGCCACTGAAATTCAGCTGACTGTGCAGCTGGATGCGGTCTTGCACCAAATCAGCAAAGACGCGCTCTTCGGCATGCTCAGCTTCATCCTCTGCCTCATGTGTTTCATGACCACCGTGCGAATGGCCCGGAATACCATATTGCCGTTCCAGCCGACCTGCTGACACCCCGACAAAACCATTCGGCAGCAGATAACTGGCACCGACAGTGCCTCCCGTTGCCTCGGCATCCGTGTTGGCAACGCGCCCACCGGCAGGCTCATCACTGCCCAATTCAGCCACGCCCGGGATTTTGTAGTTCCCCTGCTCCCGCCAGAACGCGTCGGCATAGACCGCAACATCCCCAAAGCTGGTCTGGCCGGCTCCCGCCGCCAGTTTTTCATTGTTGACGCTCTGACGCTCCAGCTGCCAGTTCGCGCGGGTATCACGCCGTGTCGGGACGCGTTCGTCGACGACATTGACGACGCCGCCAATAGCGCCACTGCCATAAAACAAGGTGGCAGGGCCGCGTAAGACTTCAATTTGTTCTGCAGTTCCCGCTTCGCTGGCGACACTGTGGTCAGGGCCCACCCGCGACGCATCACCGGCATCCAAACCATTTTGCGTGATCATGACCCGCGGACCATCTAAGCCGCGAATAATTGGGCTACTGGCTACGGAACCATGAAAGTTACTGTGGACACCAACCTGATTCTTCAGCGTATCGCCTAAGGTTGACGCCTGCTGCATTTTGAGCTGCTCGCCGGACAATACACTGACCGGTAAAGCCGATTCAGTGGCAGATGCGTGCAACGGACTGGCTTTAATATCAATTACTTCCAGCAAGGTCGGCACCAACCGCAGTTCGACATTGGTTAAACCAGCCGCCGGGACATTCAGATGCAGATTGCGGTGGGCAAACTGTGGAGCTTCGACATGCAATTCAGCCAGTTGCCCGGCAGGCGCTGGCAACAGGAAAGTGCCGGCGGCATCGGTTTGCACTTTGTTCTGGCTACCAATCAGTGATACTTCCGCGCCAGCCAGCGGCTGGCCTTTGTCGTCAAGAACCACACCTGACACGCTTTGTGCCCAGACTTGCTGGCTTAATGTTGCTGCGACCAGCATGGCTATTTTGTTACGGTAATGCATACATCTCCCTGCTATATCCCCAAATCAGAAAACTTTGCGCTTCATATTGTGATAATATAACATTTCAATACAGCATAAAAACCAGTGATTTCCGTTCAGGTGCAGCAGAGGTGAGACCAATGAAAGATTTAGTTGCGGCATATTTATCAGGGCTTTGTATTTTACATTGCCTGCTCACGCCGATACTGCTGGCGTTGGGAGGCGCAGGTTTACTGGGGCATTGGCTGGAAGCAGAATGGGTGCACTATGTGCTGATAGCGCCGGTGTTATTGCTGGTGGGCTGGAGTTTACCGGCGGCCAGGCACCGGCATCAGCAGCCGGCGCCATTGTGGCTCGGGGTGACAGGCGCCGGGCTGATGCTGCTGTCGCTGCTGGTTCCGGCCGCACTGGAACCCTGGCTCGCGATAGGTGCAGGGACGCTGCTGATCGCGGCGCACCTGTTTAACCGGCATTTACTGAAACTGCTGCCCGGCGCACCGCTGGCAGGCTCAGCTCAGAAATAACGGACCCAGCGCCAGTGGCTGCGTTGTTTAAAACCGGCAAACCAGCGGGTCGGCCGGTACAACGCAACCGCCAGCAGCACGGCCAGCAACCAGACCCAGCCAATATGACTGACGCCGAGCATCATGCCGTAGGCGGTCATCTGATTGGGTTCAAACAGCAGCAATGCCAAGTTGTAAAGCAACAGTAATGCGTACAAATGCAGGATATAAAAGAACATCGGCGCGGCGCCAAAGTCAGTCAAGATCTGCTGCCAGCGCTGGTGTGGTCTGCTGGCTGCGGCACGCTCAAAGCCCAGCAGCGCCAGACACATCAGACCCAGCGTCAGCAGTAAAAAGTCGAGCGATGGTGGATATTTAGTGAAATTCAGCAGGTCCATCACCGTGCTCAGTAACGTGGGCTGCCACTGCCAATCCTGCGTTTCGCCGTACAGGTTAAAACCTCTTAACAGCAGCAAGACCGCCAGCGCCAGCCAGCCGCTGCGCCACAAGATCCGCTGGCGCTGTCCGGCCGGCAGCTGATACCAGCTCCCTGCCAGATACCCCAGCACAATCACCCCGACCCAGGGCAATAACGGATAACTGATTTTCACCGCAATGGCCGCTTCGCCAGGCGCTAACAGAAAACCCCGATCATGCAGGATGGTCCACAGCCAATATCCCGCTTCGCCCGGCGCAAAGTGTACCGGCGTTAACAGGTTATGACCTGCAACCAACAGGCAGCCAAGCACCAGCAACAGCGGACGTGGCAAATGATGCAGCAACGCCAGCAACACCATACACAGGCCAATCACCCAAATGACCTGCAGATACAGCGTGTGGTAAGTGCCAAGCCAGGCGACATTCACCAGCGTCATTTCCAGTAAAATCAGCACCAAGCCGCGTTTTAACAAAAAAGGCGTCAGCGCACGACCTTTTTGCTGATACAGATAGGCCGACACACCGGTCAGAAACACAAACACCGGCGCACACCAGTGCGCCAGCAAGCGGCTGAAAAACAGCCCCGGTTCGGTCGTGCTGATGTCCATCGGATCGCTGACCTGCAAATGCAGCAGCACGCGCTCGCGCACGTGGTCGAGCAGCATAATCAGCATCACCAGACCGCGCAGCATATCAATACTGTTGATCCGGCCAGGCGCCAGGGCTCCTGCGGTTGCGCTCAGCGTCTGCATCATCAGAACTCGTAACGCAGGCTCAGGCGCACTGCGCGCGGCTCACCCGGATAGGTCCAAATGGCTGAATACGAACTCTGGATCCATTGTTTATCCAGCAGATTCTCGACCACTGCTTCGGCTTGTAATTGCGGAGTCAGCCGGGTCGTGGCAAACAGGCTCCACAGCGTATGAGACGGCAGGATATAAGACGGTGCTACCGCATCGCCCAGCCGCTTACTCTGATAACGGACCCGCACACCGATGTCGCTGTCATAACCCGCCAGCTGCAGATTGTGGCGCAGCTGTGCACTGAGCGTATGGCGCGGCACGTTCACCAGCGCACTGCCTTTGGGGATCAGCACGCCCCAGTCGATATTAATACTGTCTTTGAGGGTTTCGCTGTCCAGCCAGGTATAAGACAGCGAAACATCGGTATTAGCCGCCAGCGGGCCAGCCAGTTCCAGCTCAGCGCCGCGGCTTTGGGCGGCGCCCAGCGTAGCAGAGAAACCGACGTTGACCGGATCTGAGACCAGAATGTTAGATTTTTCCGCATCAAATAACGACACGGTCGCCTGCCAGGACTGCAGCGCCAGTTTCACCCCCAGTTCCACCGATTCACTCAATTCCGGCTCAAACGCCTTGCCGGCATAATCAGTCCCCGACAGCGGCAGGAAGCCTTCGGCATAATTGGCGTAGAAGGTCACCTGGTCGTTCAGCAAATAATTCAGCCCCAACCGCGGGCTGACCTGCTGATCATCAGTACGGGCGACGGTTTTCTTCACCAGCTCTTCAATTCGCTGCTGATAGCTGTCGTAACGCACCCCCAGCAATAGCTGCCACTGCGGGTTGAGCTGGATCAGGTCCTGCAGGTAGACACCCACCGCCTGCTGCGATTCGACGTTTTCATAGAGGGTCGCAATATTGCCGGCTTTAGCGACACCATACTGCGGCGCCTGGATATTGATGGCATAGCTGCCTTTCGGACCACGGAACCGGCCTAACAAGGTATAAAGTTCATAGTCATACGCGTCGGTGCCGAGCAATAACTGATGGGTCATGCCAAGGATTTGCGGGCTACCGCTCAGTTCAAACCGCGCCGTGGTGTCTTCGGAATGATAATCGCGGTAACGGCGTTGCCGGGTCAGGGTCTTGCCATCTTCCGTCACGCCCTGGCGCGCCCGTGCCAGCTCGGCATCCGAGGAAAAACCCTGCAAGCTGGAATCGCGGTAACCGGCGCCGAGGTTCAGGTGCCAGCTATTGCCTAAATCGCGCTCATAACTGAGCTGATGCCCGGTAGCTTCAATTTCCGTCGGTTTGTCGCCGGGTTCGCCTAAATAGCGGCTGTGCGGCACCGTATTGAAGTTGTTATTCAACACGACAATACCGCGGTCAAACAGCTGATCCTGGCGCAGGACTTCAACTTCGTACAGCACGGAACTTTCGGCATCGACCTGCCACAACACAGAAGGCGTCAGCACCTGCTTTTCGCTGGTGACTTCATCGCGGAAACTGCCGTAATCCTGCAGCGCACCGTTGACACGCAGCATCAAGCTGTCGCTGTATGCGTAGTTGTAATCGCCTTCCAGCCGGTATTGCTGCTCGGTCGCGGCGCTGGCTTTGAGGTAGCCGCCATTGGTCTGGTTGGGTTTACGCGTGATGATATTGATAGTGCCGCCAGGTTCTGAACGGCCATACAAAGCCGAACCCGGACCTTTTAAAATTTCGACCATCTCGATATTGGATACGTCGCGGTGACCGCTGAAACCGCGCCCACCATTAAACCCATTAATCAGATAGCCCGATGGCATGTTTTCGTTGCCGGGAAAACCGCGCAGCGAGAAGCTATCCCACAGACCGCCGCCATTGTTCTGCCGCGCGATGCCACTGGATAAATCCAAAACGTCCTGAAACCGGCTCATCGACCAGTCAGTAAAATCGTCTTGCCCGAGCACCGACACCGCTTGTGGCAGTTTCTCCACCGGCACCTGACCGCGATAACTCTGGTGATGGCGCACTTCGATGTGTTCGAGGCTTTGCTGCTCTGCCGCCACTACAGGCGCAGCGCAGAGCAAAGCCAGTACAGACAATGGAAACAGACGGTGGGGAATGGCGTGAATCGCAGAACGGCGTGCAGAAAATGACATAACAGCCTCAATATTTGTGATGTTATCACATAATAACTTAAAGCCTTCAGTCACTGGAAGCCCTGTACAGGCAATTTGGCAGCACCGGCGCTGACCAGGCCACCGGGCCTGACAGGGAGCCATGCACCGCTTGCAACATTTTCGGCAGCGCCAGCCGTTGCGAACGCTCAAAACTTCACCAAGCGTTCAGCTGGAGTTAAAAATTCCAATGTTTAACTGGGTTCAATCTGTTACCATTTTGCAACTTTTACCTAAAAAGGAAATTTACATGAAAAGTACATACCGTTCATTTGCGCTGGCCCTGCCACTGGTTGTTTTAGCTGGCTGTTCAGCGACTGAATCCTCCCGCAGTATCGAAGCGCCTAAAGTCAACGCCGCTTACCAGTCTCATCAGGGACAAAAAAGCAAACTGGTGGTTGGCAAATTCCAAAACCGTTCTAACTTCCAAAATGGCATTTTTAATGCCGAAACTGATCAGCTGGGCTCACAAGCCAAAACCATTCTGCTGACGCATTTGCAACAAACCAATCGTTTTATCGTGATGGACCGCGCCAATATGGCCGAGCTGTCGCAGGAAGCCCAATTTGCCGGCGCTCAACAAAAGGTGATCGGCGCGAAATATGTCGTGACCGGCGATGTCACTGAATTTGGCCGCAAACAAACCGGTGACAAACAACTGTTTGGTCTGCTTGGTAAAGGCAAAGAACAAATTGCTTACGCCAAAGTCGCGTTAAACATTGTCGATGTAGAAACCTCTGCCGTGGTGTTCTCGGCCATGGGCGCCGGTGAATACAGCCTGTCGAATCGTGAAGTCGTTGGTTTTGGCGGTACTGCCAGCTATGACGCCACGTTAAACGGCAAAGTACTGGATCTCGCCATGCGTGAAGCAGTGAATAACCTCGTGAACGGCATTAACAATAATCAATGGCAACCGCAGTGAGACGAAACGACATGGATGTAACAAAACTGACGATGCTCGCCGCGCTATCTGTCGCGGCGTTAACCGGCTGTCAGGCAACGAAGCCGCTTTATCATTACGGTTCTTATCAAAGTAATGTTTATGAGCACTTTAAAAACGAAGATTCGGCAGTCACCGAGGAAATCGAAGCGCTGGAACAAACCATCAGCGAAAGCAGCCGCAACAAGTTACAGGTTGGACCCGGAATTTACGCCCATCTGGGTTTCCTCTATCTGCAAAGCGGTCAGCGCGATACCGGTCTTGGCTATCTGCAAAAAGAAAAACAGCTTTACCCGGAGTCAGCCACATTCATCGACTTTCTGCTGAAAAATGCCAAGGCAGGCCAATCATGAGCAATATCAAAGCATTCTCAAGCTTAGCCATGGTTTTGGCCATGTTATCGACATTGGCTGGCTGTGCCAGCTCTCAGGCCCCCATGGATTACAGCGCGTTTAAACAGAGTAATCCAAAGTCGATTTTGGTATTGCCACCAACCAACCAAACGACCGAAGTGATAGCACCGTACGGGGTGTTAGCCAATGTTACTGTCCCGCTCGCGGAAGCTGGTTATTACGTATTTCCGGTTGCGCTGGTCAATGAAACCTTTAAAAACAATGGGTTGACCGTCGCTGAAGATATTCATGCGGTCGCACCGAAAAAGCTCGATGACATCTTTGGTGCCGACGCAGTGCTGTATATCGACATCGAGGAATACGGCACCTCTTACGCAGTGCTTTCCAGCGATACCGTGGTGGTGGTCAAAGCCCGGCTCACCGACATCAAAACCAACGCCATCCTGTGGGAAGGTAAAGCCAGTGCCGCCAGCAGCGAACAAAGCGGCGGGAATGGTGGCGGCATCGTCGGCATGTTAGTAGAAGCGGCGGTCAAACAAATTATGGAAACAGCAATGGATACCGGCTTCCAAATCGCCGCGATAGCATCCAACCGGTTGTTATCACCGGAAGCCCATAATGGCCTGTTGTATGGCCCACGCTCGCCAAAACATGGTAAAGAAAAGCCAGCGAAATAAATATCAGCCGCCGTCTGTCATCACAGACGGCGGCTCCATGCGCAGTGGTTTGCAGCTCGTTGCGGCCACTCTTTAGCCCGAACTCTGCTTGTAAAACTCCTTGTCGAGATTGTACTTTTTCAACTTGTCATACAAGGTTTTCCGTGGCAAACACAAAGCAGCCTGCACTTCAGATAAACAGCCGCCGTACCTGATCAAGCTCGCTTCCAGTAATTGACGCTCATATGCATTGACCGCATCGGCCAGACTCATGACCGAATCTGCAGCCGTCATGCCCGGCTTTTCAAGCAGCAACTCTCCACTCATCAGGACAAATCTTTCGGCCACATTTCTTAATTCACGCACATTGCCGGGCCACTCATAGTGCATTAACTGTTGTAACTGACTCAAAGACAACTTGGGTGAATCCAGCGCAAACCGAATACTGGCAAGCGTACTAAAATGCTGAAAAAGCTCTGGAATATCGGTCTTTCTCTCCCGAAGCGCAGGAATACCGAGCTGTAAAACATTCAACCGGTAAAACAGGTCTTCCCGAAATCCGCCTTGCATCACCAAATCACGCAGATCGACCTTTGTCGCCGCGATCACACGAATATCTAAGATGACCTGCTTATTACTGCCCAATGGTTCGAGCTTACGATCTTCCAACACCCGCAATAATTTGATTTGCAGAGCCATTGGCATACTTTCAATCTCATCGAGAAACAAAGTCCCACCATTGGCATATTCAATTTTGCCGATCCGACGCTTTTGCGCGCTGGTAAATGCGCCGGCTTCAAAACCAAACAATTCACTCTCAATCATGGTCTCGGGGATAGCACCGCAGTTGATAGCAACGAAGTTTTCATTTCGTCTGTTACTATGGTGGTGCAGATAATGCGCTACCAAATCTTTGCCAGTGCCGGTCTCTCCGAGTAACAGCACATCAGCGCTGACGTTCCTGATCGTGGCCAACAGCCGTTTTAACTGCTGTATTTTTTCCGAGTTCCCCAAAATCCGTGGGCCCGACTCAGACGGCGACATTAATCTGGCCCTGAGCTCCCGGTTCTCCAGCACCAGCCGGCGCTTGTCCGCGGCTCTTTTCAGAACTTCGGTTAAATGCTCGTTGGAGAAAGGTTTTTCAATAAAGTCATAAGCGCCGGCTCTCATCGCTTCGACAGCGACAGAGACATCACCATGGCCGGTCAGGAGTATCACCGGAATATCCACATCAAGCGCCACCAGCTTGCCGAGTACATCCATGCCCGAAATGACAGGCATCGTGATATCCGTTAACACCACACCAGGCCAGTCTGCAGTGATCAGCGGTAAGGCTTCAGAGGCTTTGCTGAAACTCTTCACCGCCAGGCCTTCCAACTGCAACAGTTGCTTGATGGCCGTCAAGACAGACAAATCATCGTCAATGACAAAAAATTCGATTTCCACAACTCACACTCCGTCAAATCGTTCGAGCACCAGCTTAAACGCAGCGCCATCAGCGCTGCTGCTCACTGAAATCTGACCATCAAAGGAATCGATGATCCGCTTTGAGATCACCAGCCCCAGGCCCAGTCCGTTCTCTTTGGTGGTAAAAAATGGTTCGAACAGATGCTCGATCTGCTCCGTGCTCAGGCCCGGACCGTTGTCCTTCACTTCCAGTGTCACGTGCTCGTGATCGGCAGAGACTTCCAGCCAGACTTTCGGGTTTGCACTGTGTAATGCGGCATAACAGGCATTATCCAGTAAGTTTAACAGCACTTGTTCCAACGGGATGGCGTCCGCCATCACCAGCAATGGCTCCGGCGTGCTGGCGCATGATAAAACGAACTCAACCTGATCTAGTTTATTCGCCAGTATAGACGTCGAAGTTTGGATCACTTCAGAGAGGGCGACCGGACCGATTTTCCCTGTAGACTTTCTGGCAAACAGTTTGTATTGACCAATGATTTTTGACATGCGGTCAATCAGTTTCACCACCTCTTCTAAGTTATCAGCCGCTTGCGCATAAGCTTGTTTACGATGCAATAAACGCAGGTTTTCCACATAAATCCGCATCGCGGTCAGCGGTTGATTCAACTCGTGGTTCACCGAAGCAGCCATTTCACCCAACATTGCCAATTTTGCGGCCTGGATTAACTCATTCTGAGTTTGCTGCAGCGACTGCTCCGTTTGTTGGTATTTCACCAACATATCCTGCAATTGTAAGTTAGAGCTCGTCAGCTCCGTGGTACGGCCCTGCACCAGTAATTCCAGATTTTCATTGACGGTCGCCAGCTGGCGTTGTGCCTTTTTGGTTTTGTACCAAGAGAACAACATGGCGCCGGTTAACCCGATAAGTAGCAATGCCGCCAACATCACCCATGCCAGCGAAAAATACACGTTATTGACCGGCGTCAGAATAAACAGCAACCAACCCGCCTTCGGCATCGGCATATTCAGTTGATAGTAGGCGTCAACCCCATCGCCGTTGGGCAGATAAATGGTACTCCCTTCCATCAAATCCGACATTTTTTCCAATGCAGATAACGCTGTTAACGGACTGGTACCATATTGCCGGCTGAGCTGCAGTTCAGACTGCAATTCAGGGCTCAGCGTGGTGAGACTATGATAGTTCCAGCGGGATGAGGAACTAAAAAATACGACGCTGTGACGGTCTGTCACCACAAAATGCGGTAGTTGCTCACTGATACTTTGCTCAAACCGGAACAGGTCAACTTTCACCACCAGAACGGCGACCACCCTGCCTTCACTGAGCACTGCATGAGAGAAGAAATAGCCGCGTTTGCCGGACTTAGTCCCGAGCGCAAAGAAGTTGAAAGACTCTCCGCCGAGCGCTCTGCTGAAGTAAGGCCGGAATGAATAGTTCTCGCCGATAAAACTATCTTCTTCGCCCCAGTTGGAAGACCCTATCGTGTCGCCCTGTGGATTGATCAGAAAAATGACATCGCTGCCTGCTTCGGCATTCAGCTGCTCCAGCAATAAGTTGAGCGAAGCCCCCGGAGTTTCCCGCTGCAGCTCGGTATAAATCCCCGGATGCACCGCCAGATGCCGGGTCAAGAATTTGTATTTATCCATTTCAACTTCAAACTGCGCTGCGACATTGATCAATCTTTGCTGCGCATCCACCAGCACCGATTGCCGCAACAGCTGATGCGCGATGACACCAGTTAAAGCAAGCAATAACAGCAAGGCTATTGCCGTTGAGACTTTTAACCACTGCATCGCAATTTTTTCCCTGAATAACATCCAATCCACTGGTCCTACCCTCGCTTTTGGGTCAATTTCCGCCAAACTCAATTCATATTTGGGTGGATAACCGCCATTGTCGCGCAACAGCCAAAAAAACTTTTTTATTTATTACAACAACTTATTTGTTTTTCCTTTCTGGCCTAAATCTTGATTACACCTTACACAGCAGATCCTGCGAAAACTGTGCCCAACTGCAGTTGAACCATTGAGAATAAAAAAATGCAAATGATCAGTGCCTTGAAAACCATCAATAGCAAAATCGGTGCAGGTTTCCTGCTGGCGTTCAGCATCCTGTTTAGTGATGCTGCTGGCGCTGACACCGTGAAAGTCACGCAAGAACTCATCGAACTGAAGAGTTGGCCAGGTGGTACTTTGCGTCTGCATGTCAACCGACCTGAAGCCCTGACTGCAAACCTGCCCATAGTCCTGGTGATCCCCGGTGCAAAACGAAATGCCAGAGAATATAGCCAGTATTGGTTGCCATTAGTGCGCCGCATGCCGCTCGTCACAGTCACCATTGAATGCGACCTCAAACAATGCCCGTCGGAATATCACTACAATCTGGGGGGATACAAACTGGAGGATGGCTCAACGCCAGCGGCCAGCCAACAGTTTTTCAGCGTGCCGGAATTAACCTTCGCGGCAATCAAACAACATTACCAGCTCAATGCCAGCGGGTTTTACTTGTTTGGTCATTCAGCCGGCGGCACTTTTGCTCACTTATACAAGCTGGTGCGGCCACATGCACCCGTTATTGATGTAGTCGCGGCAAACCCGGCGTTCTTCATGTTGCCGGATCCCACCATAGCCTATCCGTTTGGATTAAAAAATTCCGGTTTTACCGAAACACAGATTGCCGGTTGGTTAGCTCAACCAACGATAGTAATGCTTGGCGATCTCGATTTAGCGCCACGCACCAAAGCATTGAGTAATAGCCCATTTGCCCAGCAACAGGGCCTTGCGGTGTACAGCCGGGGCTTACAGTTTTTTGCCCGTGCTACGGACTGGAATCTCGCGAAAAAACAACAACCTGGCTGGAAATTGGTGATCGCACACGGTGTTGGACATGATGCCGAAGCCATGGCGCCTTATGCCTTTGCACGTTGGTTCACTGCGCCTCAGAGCAAAAAATAACAGCACTAAAAAGAGGGATGCCATACAAAGATGATGACTTTCAATGCAAAGAATATAGGCCTATTCTCCGGTCCAGTTGTTGCCCTGCTGATGATGCAATTTCTGCACGTAGAGGGACTGCCGGCGGCAGGCGTTTTCACGGCAGCCATTGCCACCTGGATGGCGATTTGGTGGGCGACCGAAGCGGTGCCTGTGGCAGCGACTGCATTGCTGCCGCTGGTGATGTTTCCGTTACTGCAGGTCAGTTCGCTGGACAAGGCCAGTGCGGCATACGGCAACCCCACGATTTTTTTGTTTCTCGGTGGCTTCATCCTGGCGGCGGCCATTCAAAAATGTGGTTTGCACCTGCGGATCGCGTTTTTTATTCTGACCAATGTTAATCGTAGTAGCGGCGCCATCATCCTTGGCTTTGCGGTCTCCAGTGCCTTTCTCAGTATGTGGATCTCAAACACCTCCACCACTTTGATGCTGTTACCGGTCGCATTGTCGGTTATCGCCGGTTTATCTGAACTTGGCAGTAAGTTATCCCACACCGAGTTTCGCCATTTCAAACTGAACCTGATGCTGGCGATTGCCTACGGCGCTACTTTTGGCGGTATGTCGACCATTGTCGGTACCCCGCCCAATGCGTTTTTAGTGGCTTACCTCAAGACTGAACATCAAATCACCATAGGTTTTATGCAATGGATGCTGGCCACCATGCCATTAACCATTGCATTTATCGCCGCATTTTATTGGTTGTCGACCAAAGTGCTGTTCCCGGTGAACTTTTCGACACCGGCTGCAGTGTTAGCTCAAATCAAGCAGCAATGCAGCGATCTCGGCAAGATGAGTACCGCTGAAATGCGGGTTGCCACAGTGTTCCTGTTGGTAGTGTTCGCCTGGATCAGTCAGGGCTTTATCCAGAAATATGTGCCGGGTATTGCCTTATCCGACACTTTCGTCGCTTTAGTCGGCGCTTTATCGCTGTTTATTCTCGGTAACGGCAACAAAGAAAGCTCTGAACGTCTGTTGGTTTGGGATGACTTACGCGACGTGCCATGGGACGTGCTGATTTTGTTCGGCGGCGGCCTTGCTTTGGCCGCAGCATTTTCCAGTAGTGGACTCGCCAAATGGCTGGGTAGCAACCTCGTACTATTAAACGCCATGGGGCCGCTGCTATTGGTTCTCGGCGCCACCACGCTGATTATTTTCCTGACGGAAATGACCAGTAACTTAGCCACTACCGCCACCTTTTTACCGGTCGGTTCCGCCATCGCACTGCAAGCAGGGATTGATCCACTGCTGTTACTGGTACCCATTGCACTAGCTGCGAGCTGTGCTTTTATGCTGCCGGTGGCAACCCCACCGAATGCGATCATCTTCGCATCAGGCCATATCAGCATTCCACAAATGATGAAAGCGGGCATCGTACTCAATCTACTTGGCATCGTTTTGGTCACTGCAGTGGGCTATTACTGGGTCCCGCTGATGCTCAACCTCTGACAACTCAGATCAACATAAACGAACGCACATACCTATAACACAATAAAACCTTCGTAAAGACGGGAGAAACGAAATGAAACCTCAAATCAATCAGAGCAGCCTGGCTCAGCCTGCGTTTAAACTGTCGGTCCTTTGTAGTTGTCTGCTATTTGCACTCAATACTCAGGCCCAAACCGTTGAATCAACTCCCGCAGCGGCGGCAAATGATGCGGACGCCGAAAAAGAAGTGGAAGTTATTTCAGTAGTAGGCAGCCGGATCAACAACGCCAGACTCGCTGAAGCGCTGCCGGTCAACGTCATTGACGAAAGGCGGCTCGATGCCATTGGCGCTGTCACCGGTGATGATTTAATGCGGTCTATCCCACAGATGGGCGACGTATTATTTGAAGAAACCAGTGGTCCGCAAACCAGTAATACCGCGCGTGGTGACACGAACTCAGTCAATCTGCGCTCACTGGGTTTAGGCAACACACTTGTCCTGCTGAACGGCCGTCGGATGGTTCAGCACCCAACCAGCCAGGCCACTTCCAACTCCGGTACAGTGCCGGTGCAAAGCGTCAACTCGAATGCCCTGCCCGTTTCTGGGATTCAACAAGTTGAAATCCTGCTTGATGGCGCAGCCGCTATTTACGGCTCTGATGCGGTAGCCGGCGTCGTCAACACCGTATTGAAAAGCGATATCAACGGCGCCACGCTGAGCGCTCAATATGGCAGCGCTGAAGGGACCTCGATGAATGATGTTGAGCTCACCCTGACCGCCGGTCGGGATTTTGAGCGCGGCAATGTGTCCGTGTTTGTGAATACCTTTAACCGCGATATGTTGATGGCTTCGGAACTCCCTATCACTGCAGCAGACGATTTAAGAAGTTTTTTTGCCAATGAAGCCGGTTGGGCCAGTTCAACCCAGCCAGATAATCGTTCATCTAATTCGCCATGGGCCAACCTCGCCGTGCCTGCAACAACTACCGCCAGAAGACCAAGTATCGCTGGTGTCGCCCTGACAACCACTGCGGGCGCATTTCATATCCAGCCCAAGGGCATGGGATGTGTTGGTGCCGACCTGAGGAACGGCTTATGTCTGGTCAGTGGCACAGTCGCCTACAGCGGTGTCAACCGAGATTTGCGCTACGATACGCGCGTAGACACATCGTTATTGCCAGATACAGCGAGAACCAATGTGTATCTGACCGGGCGCTATGACTTGTCTGACAACCTGACTGCCTTCACTGAAATGGGCTACTACGGTGCAGATACCAAGTCGCTACAGCCGCCTGTCGTTAATCTGGCCGCCAATGTCACGACGATCCCGGCCAGCAATTACTGGAACCCCTTTGGTCCGGTTCGGTTCAGTAACGGCGAGATCAATCCAAATCGTTTACCCGGACTGGTCAATGTGCCCAATGAAGGGCTGCCAGTTCGCCTGACCGCCTATCGCTTTGTCGATGCAGGGATGCAAGAAGTGGACGTCGACAATGAGCAAACCCGCTTTGTCGCCGGATTGCGCGGCCAGCTGTCTAGTTACGAATGGGAATCCGCGCTAGTGTATTCCGAAGCCACTGCCAGTGATATTTCAAACAACATCAACCGAACGAAGTTGCAGCAGCAGTTAGCCTTGTCTACGCCGGATGCATACAATCCTTTTTCCGGTGGTTGCGCTGATACAACCAGCTTTGGCGACTGCAGTCCAAGTTCAGCAGCTGCCATTGAATCCATTAGCATGGAACTGCAACGGCATACCAAAACGACCTTAGCCATGGCTGATTTCAAAATGACGACTCAGGAGCTGTGGCAGCTGCCGGCTGGTGATGTTGGCATGGCGTTCGGTGCTGAAGTCCGGCGCGAAACCCAGCAAGATGACCGCGACGAAAACGTCGACGGCACTTATATCTTTACCGATATGGTCAGTGGTGCTGTCAGTCCGACCAATGTCGGAGCCGTCAGTGCGAACCCCGATACCGAAGGCAGCCGCAATGTTTCTGCTGCGTTTATTGAGTTCGCATTGCCTCTGGTATCCCCGGACTTTAACATCCCGCTGATGCGCAGCCTGGATATGCAAGTGGCGGGACGCTACGAACACTATTCAGATTTCGGTTCAGTCGCCAAACCTAAATTTGCCTTAGCCTGGGACGTGATTGATGGTGTCCGATTCAGAACCTCGTACTCGGAGGGTTTCCGGGCACCGAACCTCGAGCAAACCAACGCTCTGGAATATACCAGGTCAAATACCATACCTGATTACTACCGCTGTGAAGCTGATTTAAGGGCAAAACGCATCACCAGTATTGACCAATGCGCCAGCCTCAATATCGCGTACAGAATCGCCGGAAACCCAGAACTTGAGCCGGAAGAAAGCAAAAATCAGTCGGCCGGTATCGTATTTCAACCATCATTTTTACCCAAGTCATGGGGCGACTTAACCCTCACCTTTGATCGCTGGCAAATTGAGCAGGAAAAAATTGTCGGTTTACTGACATCACGCACAGCGGCCATTTTTGATTACGCCAGCCGGATGCAGGGTGGAGAAAACCCCAATATTGATCGGGCGGCCATCACCGCCGATGATATTGCCCGTTTTGCCGGAACCGGATTGGCACCGGCCGGGATCATGCTTGGCGTCAAAGATAACTTCGCGAATCTTCTGCCACAAAATGTACAGGGATATGATATTGGACTCGATTGGTCGAAAAGAACCAAAGAATGGGGCCGGTTCAATTTCTCTGTGAACCTGAGTACGTTGACAGAGTTCAGCCGTGCGCCGGGGCAGATTGTGGAAGACCTTTACCGGGCCCGCGAGCAAGGGGTGATCAACGCCCTGACGCCTCTGCCAGATCCAACAGATTTGATTGAACAAAATGGTAACCCGGAAACCCGGGCCAATAGTTCATTGAGCTGGAGTTTTGAAGACTGGCGTATTGGTGTGTCAGCGCAATACATCGGCTCGGTCAAAGAAACCGGATTCTTAAGTACTGAAGGTATTCCATGGACTGTAGCAGCACGAACCACCTACAACCTTTACGGTCAGTACGAGTTCAACTCGCAGTCTGATTATGCGACCAAGTTAAGAGTTGGGGTCCGTGATCTAACCGATGAAGGCCCATCACTGGCCTCCAGTGGCTACTTTGGTAGCTTGCACCGTCCATATGGCCGCTACTTTTACGTCAAACTGGAACAGCGCTTTTAACTAAAACGCGGAGTATCAACATCAAAGGCGGTCGGCAGTGACCGCCTTTTTGTTTTCAGAGCGAAGGCTTTGTTGACGTAACGTGTTGTAAAGGGCCTTGTGCCCCTCGCCTAACCCCGTCTGATCCACCTGTTGCAGGTATTGATGTGCTTGCTCAGGTAACTGCAGCGTCAGATAAAGCTCTGCCAAACGTAAGCGATGGATGGCAAGCTGCACGTCATCAATGCCGGTGCGCATATAAGGTAACGATTTTTCATAGTAGTCGACCGCCAGGCCAAATTTGCCCAGCAGCTGGTAAGTTCGGGCCAGATTGCCGTGTGCCACAATAATGTCGTGAGGTCTGCCACTGGGTAACGCCGCATCCAATGCCAGCTTACGGTAATAGGCTGCATCATCCAGCGCGTTGAGTGCATGCCGGACCAACGCTTTGTTACTGTTCAGTTCAAACAAAAAAATGGCGTCACGGCTGTTGTGAAAACGATGTTCGGCATGCAGCAATAACTGCCAGGCCTCTGCATACTGGCCCGACACTGCCTGCAAATTGGCTAATTCGAGCAGCCGCATCGGATCGGAAAATGCCTGGTAAATCGCTTCCAGATTGCGGCTCGCCAATTCGGTGTAGTAATCAGCCACGGCCATCTCACCGCGCGCCCGTGAAGTCTTCACTTTAAAGAAATACAGTTGCGTGCGGAACGCCTGCGGTGCATCGGTGATTTTCAGTAACTGGTTCGCTTCGGTGTGCAGCTTGTGGTACTGCAACTTATCGTACAAATAATCGAGCCGGTACGACTGCAGCCTAAACCATTGCAAAGTCTGAGGTTCGGTCTGGCCAAGCGCTTGTTCGAGCAAGGCCAGACAAGGGGTTTCTGCGGATTGCTGACAATATTCTTCGTGGTTACTGAGATGTTCACCTGCCGAGGCTCCATCTGCCCGCAACCAGAGCGCGGCCAACAACAATGCAGGAAATATTTTGTTCATCCGGCAGTTTTACCGCAGCTGGCTCCGGGCGTCAATCCGGGTGCCTGCGCTGCGGCTGGCCGGCGCCATCACTGCGCCATGCTTAGCGCACAGCGATCAGCCCAATCAAGCGCGGCCGCAGCCGGCGCAAACACCAGCTCACCCTGCGGTTTTAGCAGTTGCAGGAACTGGCTGGCTTTTTCCGCAGGCGAATGCTGCGCACTGACGATCTGACTGAACTGCCGCTGCTGCTCTAGCAAGCGCTGTAATTCAGCGGATCTGCCGGCAATGTCAGACAACTGTTGCTGCTGCAAAAACGCCTGCTGCCACAACGGCCAGTCGGTTGGCAGCTGGCAGGCCGGCGCGGTCGCAAACCCCTGTTGCAGCGCCAGCAAGGCCGGCGGTTCCAGCAGTAATGCATCGGCGAGCTGGGTCAGTGGTTCGTCGAGGTGATAACGACCTGCGGCAGTTTTCAGGTGATGGCGACCGTAATAATGCAGCGGCTGCAGATATTGGCTGAAGTCTTGTAGCGCCTGACGCTGTACCGGTGTCAGCGCCCCCAATTCCCGCGTGGCCCATTGCTGCAAACTGGCGCTAGCCTGCGCCCGGTGCAGTAAACCGATCTGCGTGGCATAGTGGTCCAGCACCGTTAACCGGCTGGATAAACTGCCCGCTGCATCAGCAGCCGTCGCGGCAGGCGACCAGAACCGCTCGGCCACCACAAACAACCGGGGCCATAATTTGGTATCCAGCAATTCAGCTGACGCCAACTCGGTCCAGAGCGCGGCTTCGCCGCCCCACAGCAGCTGTTGCTGCGCATGGGTCAGCGCGGGTGTGGCCGCCATAGGCTGATAAGACTCAGCACTGAGTGTCAGCGCATAACTGTGATTGCCAATCAGCGCCAGCGGCTGTTCCGGCTTTCCTGCCTGCAAGGTGAACCTGAATTGCACCGGCCCGAGATAATTATCTGCATCGACCCGCACCTGCAGCGCAGGATCAGCCTGGCGTTGCCGCCAGACGCGCACTTGTGCCGGCACCACCCCACGGCCTGTCGCCGCTAAACTGCCCTGCCACTGGCCGTTTGTGGCTTGATACAGCCGGACGATGCCACTGACCGGCTTGCCATTTAAACGCTGCAAGCTATACGCAAACTGCAGCTGTTGCTGCATCTGCTGCGGTTGCGGCAACGGCGCAGTCACCAACAGCGGATCATTTTGCCAGTGATACACCGCCGGCTGCGGCATATCGAGGTAAAAACCGGCCGACAATAACGCCGGATGCCCGGCGCGTACGGCATCGCCCAGTGCATCCTGGCCTTGCCAACTTTGTACCAAAGTGGTCTTCGGTAATTGCGGATGCAGGATCTCATCCCAGCCAATCATCCGACGTTGTTGTTTTTGCAAGATCAGCGCGAGGCGTTGATTAAAATATGCCTGCAGTGCAGGCCCGTCCGCCAGCTGTTGTGCTTGCATCAACTGGCGGATCTTGCTGTTGGCCAGCCAATAATCGGCTTTGACCTCATCGCCACCAATATGCAGATAGGGATCGGGAAATAACGGGCGCCACTCGGCGACCAGCGCCTGAATAAACTGCCAACTGGCAGGATTGCTGATATCCATGACCGGCGGGAACACGCCAAAACGCCGCTCAACCGGCAGCGGTTGCATACCTTGCTTGGCAACGAGTGCGTCAGGCCAGGCTAACAACTCCGGATAAGCCACGCCAATAGCAGAGGCATGCCCCGGCAAGTCCAGCTCAGGGACCACCCGAATGCCACGCGCCGCAGCATACGCGACCAGTTCCTGTACTTCAGTGTGGGTATAGAACTGGCCCTGACTGGCCAATTGGTGCAGTTTTGGATAGGCCTTTGATTCAATCCGCCAGCCCTGATCATCGGTTAAATGCCAGTGCAGCACATTAAGTTTGGCCGCGGCCATGCCATCGAGCGTCCGGCGGATATCCGCCAGCGGAATAAAACGCCGCGCGCTGTCGAGCAACAAGCCGCGCCAGCGAAACCGCGGTTGGTCAGTGATGCGCAGCGTCGCGACCTGACAGCCAGTGCCATCACAGCGAATCAACTGACTGAGCGTCATCAGGCCATACAGCACCCCGGTGCTGCTTTGTGCATCCAGGCGGATCACATCAGGTTCAATCTGTAACTGATAACTTTCATCATCGGCAGGGCCCGGGATCTCAATCGACTGGCGGTAGCGGATCTGCAGCTGTGCATGCGCTGCCGGTGCGGCTTTGACCGCCAGCTGTGGCTGAAACTGGGTCAGCAGCTGCAGCGCCTGATTGACTGCAACACCGGCCGGACCTTCCACCGCCACGCCAATCGCCGGCGGTAATGTGCGCCAGGCAGCGTCGCCGCGTACCTGCGCAGGCTGTGGCATCATCACCACAGGCTGCGCCAGAGCAATGGGACTTAAACATAAGCACAGCAGTAACACAGACTTAATCAGCATGATTTGATCTTGCCTCAGAGGTTGATAGCAGCGGGGAGTCAGACGCTGGCTGCATCAGCACGACCGGCATCCGCGCAAATGGAATAACAGCGCCGTGGTGTTGCACCACAGTCGCGGCCAACTGATGCCCGGCTTGTGCCGCGGACATCAGATCTGTCGGGTTCATGCAAAAGCGCGCGAGGAAACCCGCAGCAAAAGCATCACCGGCACCGCTGCTGTCGACAACCTGCGCCACCTGCAGCGCCGGCACTTGCCAGCAGCCGTCTTGTTCGGCAAGCCAGCAAGGTGCAGCGCCACATTTCAGCACCACAGTGGCGGCGCCAGCCTGCAGCGCAGCCTTGACCAAATCGGCAGCCCCCGCTGTGGCCCGTTGCCAAATCAGCCGCTCGTCGCTGTCGGTTAACAACACCAGGCGGCTGAGTGGCAACAATGTTTGCTGCCAGCGCGCGGCACTGGGCGCGTTCCACAGCTGCGGCCGGAAATTATTGTCGTATATCAACCAGCCACCGCGGCGGACAAAACCGGCAATGGCGTGATAGAGCCGCAGCCGGTCGGTCTCAGCCAGAATGGCGAGACTAATGCCACTGAGATAGAGCGCATCCAGGCTGCCAGCCGCGAGTGCATCTTCCAGCGCGCTACCGGCATGGCAAAAATATTGTTTCGCCGCACTGTCGTCGCGCTGATAACGAAAACTACGCTCGCCCATCGCGTCGATATCAATCCAGTACTGACCCAAGCTTTTGTCCGGATGCTGCGTCGCACAAAGCGCAAAGTCTTCGGCCTGCAGAGTGTCGAGCAGCTGCTCACTCGCGCGGTCGTGCCCCAGCATGGTGAAATACTGCACGCTGATGTTGCTGCCTGCCGCACGGCTCAGGCGGTGTAAATACAATGCAGTATTCAGCGTGTCACCGCCAAAACCGAAGCCGCAGCCATCGGCGCGATGTTCCTGCATCACTTCGCCAAAAAAGCCGATCCGCATCAGCGCGCCTCCGCCTGCCAGCTGGCCGGCTGATCGGTCACCCGTCCGGCCGCTAACAGCGCCAGCGCCTCAGTCCGGTTGATCGCCACAGGTCGACTGAGCAGACTGACCACAACCGCCGCAACCAGACTCAGCACAGTAGCCGGGATCACCGGATTGCCCCAGAATGCCTGCGCGCCCGGCCACCACAAGACGGTCAGTGAGACCAGCGGTGCCGTCAGCAAAGCCGCCAGCGCACCGGTTTTATTCAGCCGGGTCCAGCGCAATCCGAGCACAGCCACCGCAAATAAGCCGGACAACACCATGCCCACCATGGTTGTGATATAGCCGATGATGTTGTCCGCCAACAGCGCAAAACCCAGCGCCATGGCGACGACTGCCACCAAACCCATCCGGGATAGCAGCACCACCTGTTCAGGGGCGGGCAAGCGGCCAAACACCACTTTATACAAGTCGCCGACCAGCACCGAGACGCCGGCAATGGCATCTGAACTGGCGCTCGATAACGTGGCTGAAATACCGGCAAGCAGCACTAACACGCCAAGCGCGAGCGGCAAGGTATTCAGTGCCAGAAACGGGAAGGCGTATGACGGGTTGTCCAGTGCCGGCGCCAGCTGCAGGGCAGCCAGGCCCAACAAGGCCGGGATCAGCGAGAAAAACAGATACAACACACCGGACCAGACAAAAGAGGTTCGGATCGCGCGGACATCTTTGCCGGAATAAATCCGCTGGCGAAAACTCGGGGTCGCCAGCACGCCCACGGCGACGGCGACCGCCAGCGACAGGCCGGGCAACCAGGCCGCCGCCCGATCTGCGGCTTGCTGAGCCGTGACCTGTGCCGCCTGCGTTTGAATCGCATCAAACCCACCCACGGCGGCCAGGGCAAACCCGGCCATCAAGACAAAGCCGGTAAACAGGATGAGCGCCTGAATCGCATCAGTCCAGACCACCGCGGTATAACCACCAATGACGACATATATCGCAAAACCGATGGCTATCAATAACTTACTTTCGGTTAAACTGAGGCCGGTCAGCCAGGCCAAATACATACTGCCACCGAGAATATGCGCACCCAGCCAGCCAATACAGGCGATAAAAATCAGCACGCCAACCACATGACGCACCTGCTTATCCGCGCCGGTGTAATAACTCAGCTCTTCGGCCATGGTCAGAAAGTTCAGGCGCCGCAGCGGCGCAAACCACCAGGCCAGCAGCAAAATGCCGATGCCACCACCCAGGCCATACAACACCCCGCCCCAGCCGTGCTGATAAGCGTAGCCGACCGCACCCATCGACGAACCAGTGCCGACCATAGTCGCCACTGTGGTACCCAGCATCAGCCAGAACGGCAAGGCGCGGCCACCGAGTAAAAAGTCTTCGCCGCTTTGCGCTGCAGCGCCCTGCTGCCGGCGGGTCACCCACCAGCCCAGCGCAATCATCGCCAGTAAGTACAGCGCAAAACCTGCCAGAAACAGCCATTGTTGTTCTGATTGTTGCATCGTTTGTTGCATAAAATTTTAGTCCCTGTCTAACGCTGTCTAGCGGCTATCCCGCTGACGGCTCTGTGGCCGTCTTGTTTCAAGCGGTCGCCGGGTTTCATGCGGCATCAGCTGCCTTTGAAACAGGTGACATCCACTTCTACTTTGCAATCCACCACCAAGTCGGCGACCGCGCAAATACGGGCCGGTGGGTGAGCGCCAAAGACTTCACGGAACACTTTATTGAAGGAGCCAAAATAACGCGGGTCGGTCAATACCACGGTGACATGCACCACATGCTCGAGGCCGTAACCGGCTTCCTGCATGATGTCGAGGCAGTTCTGAATGGCCAGCCGCGACTGCTCAACGATGCCGCCTTCCACCACTTCGCCATCTTTCATCGGCGTCTGCCCGGATACATACAACCAGCCACCGGCTTCTACCGCGCGGGAAAAAGGTAAAAACTGACCACCGGTACCAGTGCCGCCTTCGGCGCCAAATCTGCGGATCATCACTCACACTCCTCGTCATTGTTGGAAGATAAACGCGACAGGAACAGGCCAGCCCGTTCACCGGTCGCCGCTCCCTGTTGATAACTAAGCACTCCATTCACCCAAACCGCGTGGATCCCGGCGGCACAGGCGACCGGATTGGTAAAAGTCGCGGTATCCCGGACCCGTGCCGGATCAAACAGCACCAGATCGGCCTGATAGCCTTCCCGCAGCAGACCGCGGCCGGCCAGATTAAAATTCTCAGCTGACAGCGCTGTCATTTTATGGATAGCTTCAGAGAGGCCAAATAGTTTTAAATCCCGGCAATAATGGCCGAGCACGCGTGGGAATGCGCCCCATAGTCGCGGATGCGGCAGCGGGTCACACGGCAAACCATCCGAACCGATCATGCTGTAAGGCGCCTGCAAAAACTGTTGTACATCCGCTTCATGCATGCCGTGATACACAGCACCTGCCGGCATCAACCGGCTGGCCGCTTCGTGCAGGCTACACTGCCAGTCGCTGGCGATATCCGCCAGCAAACGCCCGGCCATCAAGGGTTCGGCTGCTGACCAGGTGATAAAAATGTCAAAATCAGCAGTGACCTGCGCCAGATCGAGGGTGCTGGAACTGGCGGAATAGGGATAACAGTCACAGCTGATCGCCTGCTGACGCCGCCTGGTAGCAAAAAAGTCGAGGATCTCGGCAGATCGGCCCCAGTTTGCCACCCCGGCGCATTTTAAATGCGATACCACCACCGGGACTTGCAGTGCCTGGCCTAACTCAGCCGCTTCAGTCAGCGCTGCCAGAATGCCGTCAAACTCGGTCCGCAAATGCGTGGTGTAAATCGCGCCGGCTGCAGAGAGCGGAGCCGCCAGTGCGAGCAATTCCTCCGCAGGTGCCGCCGCCGCATTGTGATAAGCGAGGCCCGAACTTAAACCCAGCGCCCCTTGCGACAACGCCGCTTCCAGCAACTGCCGCATCTGTTCAATCTCGGCCGCGCTGGCCGGTCGGTCCAGCGCCGGCATCACCGTAGCCCGCAAGGCGGTATGCCCGACCAACGCGGCGACATTGACGGCCGGCCGGCATTGCGCGACCGCAGCGGCATAATCCGCAAAAGCCGGGTAACAAAAATCTGCACTTTGACCCAGCAAATTCATCGGATCCGGCACCTCAGCCGCCAGGCGCACCGGCGCTGCACTGATGCCACAATTGCCGGTGATCACCGTCGTCACGCCCTGACTCAGTTTCGCCAGCATCTGCGGATTGCGCAGCACTTCCAGATCGTCATGGGTATGCACGTCAATAAAACCCGGCGCCAACACCAGACCCTGCGCATCCACGACGGTCGCAGCCTGAACCTCTGCAGCGGTCAAATCTCCGATGGCGGCAATTTTGCCGGCCTGGACTGCCACATCAGCCCGCCAGCCCGGACGGCCACTGCCATCCAGCAACAAGGCGTTTCGGATCAGCAGGTCACACTGCAAAGCCGCGCCGGAACTCGGGTTTACCAACATTAATCTCCCAGCGGCAGGCGCTCCGGCCCTTTGCGATGTTCATCCAGTTCGTGTTTAATGCGCCGCAGTTTTTCCCGCGACTTACGCTGATTCAGCACTGCGATCTGGCTGACCAGAATGTCGATCGCCGCCAGCATCACGTAACGCGAGGCACTGGGTTTATAAATAAAATCAGACTCTTGTGTCAGAATTGGCAGATGCACATCCGCCAGCGCGGATAAGCGGCTGTCCGGACAAATCGCAATGACCTGGCTGCCGTAATCGCGGGCAATCTGCACCGCAGCTTCCACATCGGGGCTAAAGCCGCTCAGGGACAGACATAACACCACGTCGCCTTTGTCGACACTGGCGGCAGTCATCCGCATCAGCAAAGGGTCGGAATAGGCATTACTTTGCACGCAGAGCCGGAACAGCCGGTTATGCGCCTCTTGCGCCATCACCGAGCTGCCTCCGCCGACGCCGAAAATCAGCACTTTAGGCGCGTTGATGATCAGCTGCGACGCGGCCTCAATGGCTTCCTGGCGGATCAAGCCGGTATTGAGCTGTAAAATCTCGACGATGGCGCTGTAAATCGCCGGAATATCTTTTTGCTCAACCTGTTTTTCATTGATGAAGCGTTCACCGACCGCCGCCGATTGCGCCAGTCGTAACTTCAGCTCCCGCACATTGGTGCACTGCAGCGCACGCGCCAGCCGGGTGATGCTGGCATGGCTGACCCCGGCTTTGTCCGCCAGATCATTAATCGGCGCATTGGCGGCGTAGTTCAGGTCATGCAGGATAAACCGCGCCACTTTCTGTTCGGAAGGCCGTAAATGCGCCAGACATTCATGAATTCTTGTCACTATATCCACAGACAGATGTCCTTATGGCCCAACAGAGGCCTACTATTCTTTGGTTAAAAGCCGGTTGCCAGTACCCGGCGTACCCGATAGTCCTGATCCAGCACCGCCAGCTGTCGCCATTTATCCAGCGTCAGGCAAGGGTGCGACGTGCTAAATGCCAGCATATCACCAACGGCTAATGTTGTAGTGGCCGGCACCCGCAGCAATAAATGTTGGTCCATAATTTTCAGCGGCGTCAATCCGTCGGCAACTGGCGCCGGCACCGTCATTCCGGCCTGATAACACAGCACCGGCTGCGGTAATCCGGCGTCAAATGCCGCATCACGTTTGCCAAGGCCCACTACCAGCAAATCCGGCTCGGGCCGCGACAGCACATAAGCCCACAATAACAACGCATCTTCCAGCGCCCCGGGAATAAGGCAAGCCTGTGGGCTGCGCGCCAGCACTTGTTGCTGCGCCTGCTGATAAATTCCGCTGTCGTGAAAGGCATAACAACCCGGACGCAGCACCAGCGCAAAACCTTGCTGGTTTAAATCGCTACGCTGAAACTCGTCCGCCACCAGGTCGTAATGGGCCGAACCGGCACCACTGACCAGCAGCTGACCCGCTGCGTTTGGCTGCAACAAACCGTCCTGTTGCAGCCGCGCTGCCGTTTGATAACCCTCGCGGATAAACTGGCGGATCGCGGTTTCGCCACCTTTGACCACGCCTTCGTAAAATTCAACGCCACAAAGCTGTAGCGCCGGATAGTCGCCGATTTGCTTTGCCAGCTGCAGCGCCGCTTCTGCACCACGCACGCCGCAGCGCCCACCAACGGCGCCTAATTCAACTAACAGTTGCAACTGCACACCGGCCGCGGACATCACTTGCGCCAACCCTGGCAATTGCGCGGCATCATCAATCAGACAATAAAACTCCAACCCCTGTTGAAGCAACTGCGCGACCTGCCGCTGTTCAGCGCGGCCCACCAAGGGATTGGCCAGTAAGACCCGGCGCATACCAGCCGCCACGGCGACCTGTACCTGCGGCACGGTCGCAACCGTACAACCCCAGGCACCGGCGGCTTGCTGCGCCTGAAATAATGCCGGCGTCATCGCGGTTTTGCCATGCGGCGCCAACAGTGCCTGATTCTGCCTGGCAAAAGTGGCCATCCAGGCCAGATTGCGCTGCAGCACCGGCCAATTCAGCGTAGCAACCGGCAAACAGACATCGCCTTCCAGCAAGGACCAACCTTGTGTGGCCAATTGCTGCCAATCGCCCAGACCTTTACCGGTCAATGGCAAACCATCCGTTGGAACCCTATGTTCGGTCAAATCTGCATTCCTTCACTCAATGCTTTGGCACCCAATGCTGTGGCACAACCAAAGCACATCACTGTTGCAAAAATAATCGTTGTGTTGCATTAAAATATCGTGTTAAAAGGTAACAATCAACCAAATAAATCTGGTTATATAATAACAAGCAGCTATGATCACTGTCATTTCAGCAATGATGCGATGTTGTGCGATGTTTGGGGCTTATGGCCCCTTTTTTTATAGTCGCGACTTTACTGGAAAGCCTGATCCCAACGGGTAGCGCTACCCTAGCTGCATTGATTGCTAAAAATTGACCAACCTGACCATTCGTTGCGTATTGTTCCCTGAATTCATTCCCTCAACCCTGACCTCAGCCGGAGCAGTGCCAACCATGTTTAATTTCTTTAAACGCGACCCGTTAAAAAAACTCCGCCAGCAATACGATGCCAAAGCCGAACAGGCCATGCTGGCGCAACGCAAAGGTGATATGCGCCTCTTCGCCGATTTGACCGCAGAAGCAGAAGAACTGTGGGCGCAATACCAAAAGCTGCAGCAAGCCTCACCATCCGAACCTCAACGTTAACCGCAGGCTGTTTTGCCGGGTTCTCAGTGTCGCGGGGCTAATGCCCCGCCGTTTAATGTGAAGCAATTTAGGAACTGATGTTGATATCTTGTTGAATTTCCTGCTCAAACTCTATAGGTTGGATCTGAATTTTTCAGCAGATCACTACACAAGGATGACAGATGGAAACTGCAGGAGCAGCGACGCCAGAAGCGATACCGCAAGCCACAGCGGAACATACCGCAACCCCACAAGCCTGGGCCTTTGGTGGTTGGTTGCTGCTGGTCGGGTTTGGTATCTGGTTGGGCCCGTTCCGCTTAGTGTATAACCTTTGGGGTACCTACCAGCCCTTATTCAGTGACGGCAATATTGAAGACATTCTGCATGCTGCCTCCACTGCTTTTATTTTATTACTAGGCGCTGAGCTGCTGGTGAATCTGACGCTATTCGCCATCTCGCTATATCTGATTTACCTGTTTATGCGCAAAAGCCGGCAATTACCGAAATGGTATTTCATCCTGGCAGCGTCAACAGCCCTGTTTTTACTCATCGATACGCTGCTCATCCACCTGATGTTTCCTCATATCGAAGTCTTTACCGACGACCTCATCAAGCTGTTTGTCGGTTGTGCCATCTCTTTGTCCGTCTGGGTACCGTATTTGTATATCTCAGAGCGAGCGAAAAATACTTTTGTCCATTAAATGACAACTAGCCGCTGAACCAGCACCTTGAACCAGTTGCAGACAAAACCAACGGGTGTTAAGGAATTTCAGGTTTTTATTGGAAGCGGACGTTACTGAATATAAACAAATGACCGCGCTCGAATATTTCGAGACAATTAACGAATTAATAAATGATTTGGAGAGTTACAGCTTGTAACAATAGAATTACTTACCCGTCAAAATATTACCGGTAAGCTAATGCTTTGCATAAGTTAATTTATCGAGTTAGCGCATCAAGTAGCCACAAATATAGGATTTTACATGGCAGGATATTTTGCAATTTTTTTAGTCATGCTCACGATTGGCAGCGGTTTGATTTGGTTATTTGATTCTATTTTTCTAGCACCCAAACGGAATTTAATCTTGGCACAGGCTGAAGCAGCAGCTGGCAAGACGCTTTCCGACGATATTAAACAGCAAATTGCACCACAGTCTTATCTTGCAGAAACTGCGCAGTCGATTTTCCCGCTTATTGCTATGATTACAATACTACGCTCCTTTTTGTACGAGCCATTTCAAATACCATCTGACTCGATGATGCCGACATTATTGGACGGTGATTTTATTCTTGTTGAGAAATACTCATATGATGTGAAAGATCCTGTATGGCGCACTACATTGCTGCAAACAGGTAAACCACAACATGGCGACGTGGCGGTATTTAAAAATCCAGAACAACCAACCGTAGATTTTATCAAAAGGGTGATTGGATTACCTGGTGATCGTATTATTTATAGCAACAAGCAATTATTTCTCCAGAAACGTTGTGATGACGTTTCACCACAGTCTTGTTCTGTTTTGGAACCTATAAAACAAGAATTAAAGTCCGAGGGGGAATATTTTATCGGTTCATATCAACTAAAACGCCTAACTGAACAAGGTCCGGAGGGGCAATACGACATTCTACAAAATGCCATGCTGCCTGAAGCAATTCACAATTATTATCGTCAGTCTGGTAATGAAAGCGGCGAATTCATTGTACCGGATGGGCATTATTTTGTGCTTGGTGACAATCGGGATCATAGCCACGATAGCAGGTTCTGGGGATTTGTCCCGGATCAGAACTTGGTAGGAAAAGCAGTGTTTAAATGGATGAGTTTTGAATTCAATCAGGATCCAAATAGTTGGCTTCCAGGTTGGGTACCTGTCGGCGTTCGTTTTGCGCGCTTGGGCGCTATCGAGTAACCGTCAGTTCGTCATGTCACTCGTCATCATTAGGGGTAAAGAGTGATTTCAATACTGGCTTTTCAGTATTGAGTGAAACCTCAGCTCCCTATAAATCGACATAGCCCCTTCAGCGGGACTTTGTTTTATCCTAGCCTTTGGCAATGACTTGGGTTCACGAAAAAACGAATATCCGCAAATAAGGCAAAGCAGAGATTTTTTTCGAGAGCCTGCTCTAAACCTCTGCACCTCACTCAGGCTGCCATTCCCAAACCCCAACAAAGCCAACATCGACAGCCGCGCAGTGAGCGATCAAAAGTGAGCGCGGGAGGCGCGAACGGGCGAACGCAGTGGTGGCGGTGCTGGCTTTGCCACGTTAAACAGCCATTGCGTTCAAAGCAGTCAGCCCAAACCCCAACAAAGCCAACATCGACAGCCGCGCAGTGAGCGATCAAAAGTGAGCGCGGGAGGCGCGAACGGGCGAACGGGCGAACATAGTGGTGGCGGTGCTGGCTTTGCCACGTTAAACAGCCATTGCGTTCAAAGCAGTCATCCCAAAACCCCAACAAAGCCAACAGCGGCAGCCGCGCAGTGAGCGATCAAAAGTGAGCGCGGGAGGCGCGAACGGGCGAACATAGTGGTGGCGGTGCTGGCTTTGCCGCGCTAAAAATACCGGTGCAACATCGCTTGTTCCGAGTAGGCCCAATCACCAGAGTCGCCAATAGCCGATGGTTCTTGCGCAAAGCAAGCAGGATACAGACAACCCAAGACGCAGCCTCCGGGCAGGCCGACAGAACTGGTTTACCAATAGCGGGCCAGCCTTTACAATTCAGCGCTGAAGTTTGCGACATGTCGTTGCGAATACAGTGGTTTGTACAACGCAGGAATTAGCTATGACTGGTACGCCTTCCTCCCAGACGGTTGAATCGCTTGGTGAAAAAATAGAACGGATGATCAAACAGTTACCTGAGCATGATGTCACATTGCTGGAAATTATGGACATCGTTGGTAATGACGGTTTGCTGCTGCTGACCGTGTTGTTGTCATTAATTTTTCTGGTACCGGTCTCCATCCCGGGGGTCAGCACGGTGTTTGGTTCAGCGATTTTGCTGATTGGTATTACCCGCCTGCTGTCACGCAAATTATGGTTACCCGCCAAAATTGGCCAGCGCCGCCTGCCGGCCGCCAAATTAGCCGCAGGCTTTGCCCAAGCGCTGAGCTGGTTTCACCGGCTGGAAAAAATCAGCAAACCACACCGCCTTGGCTTTTTTGCCGAATCTGCGGTGTTCAACCTGCTCAATAACATGGCATTGATTCTAGCGGCAGTGCTGCTGATGATGCCGTTTGGTTTAATCCCGTTTAGTAACACCTTTCCGGCCGTCGCGGTCATTTTTCTGGCGATTGGCATGATGCAGCGTGATGGCGGCTCTGTGCTGTTGGGGCACCTGGCCAATGTCGCGACCATCGCTTACTTTGCCGCGCTGGTATTCGGTGGAGTTGCTGCCGCCGGTATGGCGGTCGGTGGCTAAACCGACCGCAAGTCTCACAGCCAAAGACCGGCCGACCTAGCCATCAGGTGCGCCGGTCCGGCTCCGTCGACACCAGGCGAGCGCATCGATAGGATGGTGTCGGGCTGCACCGCTAAAATCCTGCATAAAACGGCATAAAGCACAGAGTTCGCGCGCAGCACCAGACTAGGTTCCGGCGCAGCGCTCTGATAAGCTTGCCGCGTCACAGCTATTTAGGAACAGCGCGGACAATGCAAGACCCTAACACCCCTGACTGCGCACCCCTACCCGACGCCCTATGGCCATTGCTCCTGCAAGCCGGCCTGACGCTGTTGCGGCCACGCCGGCCATTTGGCAATGTGCCTCGCCAGTTTGGTCATCAAACGCCTGCGCCGACAAGCCTCCAACTACGGGCCTATCAGCAGTACTTTGCTTTTCCGGCCGACACAGTGCCTCTGTGTTTTTATTACCCGCTGCTGCAAAAAGCTCAGCTCGCCAGTATGTTGCAATGTAAGGGCCTGAAAGTTGCTGGTTTAATTCATTTGCAGAATGACCTGCACGCGCTGCACCGCCAATCTGCAACACAGCTCTGTGACGGCGGCCCGCTGCAAATCCATACGCAGTTAACGACGATAACACAGCCAAAAGGCCTGTTGCTGCGGGCTGAACAACAGCTCTGGCAACAGCAGCAGCTGGTCCTGACCGGCAGCAGTGAGTATCTGCTGCACAAAGCCCCACGAGGCGGCACCGCGAAAGCCGTCATCCAGCCACAGCAACACCTTGCTGACATCATGACCGCTCATGATGCACCGCGCGCTTATGCCCGCTTGTCCGGCGATTACAATCCGATTCATTTATGGCGCTGGTCGGCGCTGTTATTTGGCCAGCCACAACCGATTTTGCACGGCATGGCCAGTGCGGCATTGCTGTGTCAGGCTTTACCTGTGCCGGTGCAACAGCTGCATCTGCAGTTTAAAACACCGGTGTTACCGGGGATCCCGCTGCAACTGACACAGCAAAGCAGCGACGAATATGCCTTGTGGCAACAGGGCCGTTTGTGTCTGCTGGCGCGGCTGAAACCGCCACCTTTGATGACATCGCCGGATGCGATTTAACGCTCTGTGGCGCCGCGCCCCTCTGCAATGCGCACTGTGGTTACTCGCTGCCATCATATCGATGCCACCAGCGCAGGGCGCAGCGAAGCTGATCCAACCGCTCAGCCAGGCCGAGTGGGCGCGGATCAAAAGCCAAAGCGAACAACAATCTGTGCTCAGCGAAGTGCCGCTGGGCGCTTATTTTGCTGCTGAGCATTATTTCCCGGCGCTCCCGTTGCAGCCGCTGCTCAGTCCGGATGGCCGCTGGTTGTACTATTGGCGTCGGCAGGGCTCGCAGTACTGGTTGATCCAAAGTCAGGGCGATGGTGAAGAACAAGTTCTGCATAAACAACGCGGCGTCCCGCCGACGCATCTGGTGCTGAGCAAAGATCAACAACAGCTTTGGCTGGCAGCACCCGACTTGCTGCAACTGATAGATGTACGGCGTAAAACGTTGCGCACCCTGTGGCAGCCCGGTTTTGCCCTGCCCGGACAAAAGCAAATCCCGCGGCGGCACAGCATACAGGTGATAGCACTCAGTGCTGGGGGGGCCGTGCTGCAGTGGCAACAAGCCACCACCAGCTATTGGCTACTAACATCCGACCAAGCAGCACAGCAAATCTGGCCTGAACCGGCCTCCAGCGCCGCAATTCCACAGGGCCAACCTTTCTGGCGCGACAGTCGCGGTCAGCCCCTGTTACTGCAACATCAGGCGAAGAGCACACAGGCTGAGGCCCCGCCAGCAGCTGGCCTGCGGCCGGACGTCAGCCAAAGCCTGCTGGGTTCTGACGGTCAGGTCCTGGCCAGTGCCCGCTTGTATCAGCGGCTGTATTGGCAGAGCACGGAGCCTGGCTGGCTGGCGCTGCTCGACGAGTTGCAGGCCATGCATCCACAGTGTTCGATGCAGCTGCAAAGCGCGGCGGCGTCGACCAAACTACTGGTCAGTTTTTTCTGCAGTGACCAGATCGATGCCCAGCATCTGCTGCTGACGCTCAACGACCGCCAGCAGATCCTAAAGCGCCAACCGCTGCAGTTGACGGCCACAGCGCCCCAGCGCAAAGGTGTCGCGCCGTTGCAGGTGGCCTGGGCAGCGCCGGATCAGCAAACCATTCCGGCCTATTTGTATCTGCCACCGGGCCGACCGCTGGCCAGCAGCCCGCTGGTTACGCTGATCCATGGCGGCCCGTTTAGCCGCACCGACCCGGCCTATGACGTGCTGGTGCAATGGCTGGTCAATCGCGGCATCATCGTGCTGCAACCGGACTATCGCAGTTCATCCGGTTATGGCCAGGCATTTTTGCAGGCAGCTCGCGGAGATTTTGGCAGTGAGAACCCGGCGTTGACTGATATCTTCAGTGGCTTGGACCAGTTACTGGCGAACGGTATCGGCGACCCGGCGCAGCAGGCCGTGCTCGGGCATTCCTTCGGCGGTTATCTGAGTATTCAGGCGCTACAGGCACAACCACAACGCTTTCGTTTTGGTCTGGCGCTGGCTGCACCAGTAGATTTGGCGGCCACCTTGCAAGCTTATGTGCCAAACGCTGTCACGGCATTTGGCGAAAAGCCACTGGGGCAGGTATTCAATGACGCGGCGGTGCCCTGGCAAGAGAGGGCATGGCAACAACGCCACAGCGCGCAATCACCGCACGCCCGGCTGGCATTGCTACAGCGCCCGTTGTATTTGTGGGCCGGAGGTCGCGATGACCGCATCAGCGCAGCCGCTCTGCAACAGTTCCAGCAGCAAGCCAACATGCAGGGTAAAACGGTTCGGCTGTGGTTAGATCCGGACAGCGGGCATCAGGCCGGCACGTTGCAAAGCCGGCGTCTGCAGTTCTATCTGGCGGCTCATCTGGTGATCAGTCATCTGCCCGCGCCTCCCCCGAGCGTAGCAGGCCCCAGCCCGGACGATGCACAGCTACAGGATGCAGATACGCTGGATAACGCCTTGCAGGCGCTGGAAGTCCGGCCAGTCACCACTGGAAATTAACCTTTATTTAACTAAACTACAGACATATTCCGTCAACAGGATGACTGACGGACTCACCCCTTACATCCACAGAAGGAGCTGCAGATGTTATGTTTTCGTGTTGACCTGTGCACAGGTTCGTTGCCAGTTATTGGGCTGGCCCTGTTACTGAGCTACAGTCCTGCCGTGCCGGCGCAGATTGAACAATTCAGCGTCGCCCAGTGCGCGCAGCTCGAAGCGGCATTGGAGCTGAACCGCGAACAACAGCGCCGGGGTTACAAGCTCAAACACGAACTAAAAATCAAAGCACAACAAGCCCAGCTTGAGATCCAGCTGCATTACCATTGTCAGCAACCACAAGCCCTGCAACCGCGCAAGGACAGGCGTGCCGACGGTAAAACGGTTCAGCAGCGGCCACCAAAGGCAGACCGGCCAGGGCCATCCCGTCCGAACACCACACGTCAGCCCGCCAGACCGCCAAGTGCCACGCTGACCATGTCGGTCATTGCGGTGAAAGCGCCTTTTCAGGGCGCCAAACAAGCCGCCTGGCTGGCTTTTTATCAGGCGCCTTTTTATTGTTTCGGCGTGCGGCAGACCGAGCGTATCCGCCAGTGTGTGGAACAACGCCAGCAGGCGCAGCAACGCTTTGAACAGCAATACAACAAATCGGGGACGGCACCCAACCAATAACTTGTCTGACCAGTAACAGTCAGATATGCTGTGGCCCGGTTTTTCCTCTTTTTTGCGGAGTCACAATGCGCGTTACCATCAAACAAGCCCAGCGCATGCTGTTTTGGTTCGGTCTGCGGTATATCCCACTGATTGGTTTTTGCAGCCCGAAGATCCGCGAAATGTCGGACAACCATCTGGCCGTCAGCATGCCGCATACCTGGCGCACGAAAAACCATCTGGGCAGCATCTATTTTGGTGCTTTGGCGATTGGTGCGGACTTGGCCGGCGCTTTTCTGGTATTCAGCAAAGCGCGCGAACGTGGCATCAACGCCAATTTTGCCTTTAAAGATGTCAAAGGCGAATTTCTGAAAAGACCCGAAGCTGAAGTCTGGTTTCGCAGCAACGATGGCGCCGTCATTGACGCCATGATGGACGAATCGCTGGCGACCGGTCAGCGTATCAACAAAACCGTCAGCATCACGGTCACTTGTCCTTCGCTGCATGGCGATGAGCCGATGGCGACATTTGCCCTGACCTTATCCGTCAAAGCCACCGCCAAAAAAGCCGGTTAAGCCGACACTCTGCGCACCAATACCGCTCTGTACACTAATTGCAGCCCGCTGCTGTTCTGCGTACACTGCGGTTTTTGTTGGCAGAGCACCTTTTCAGAGAATTTCCGCATGCAACATTTACCCGGCAACCTGTTTATTCTGTCTGCGCCTAGCGGTGCCGGCAAATCCAGTCTGATCAATGCTTTACTGTCGCAACATGCCGATATGCAGTTAAGCGTATCGCACACCACCCGCGCCCCGCGGCCAGGCGAAACCGACGGTGTGCATTATCATTTTGTCAGTGTTGACCAGTTTAAACAGTTAATTGCCGAAGGCGTTTTTCTGGAGTGGGCGGAAGTTTTCGGCAATTTTTATGGCACGTCGCGCCGTGCAATTGAAACCGAGCTGGCTAAAGGCCGGGATGTGTTTCTGGATATTGACTGGCAGGGCGCCCAGCAAATCCGGCCACAAGTGCCGGGTGTTTTATCCATTTTTATCCTGCCGCCCAGCGTTGCAGAACTGGAAAAACGGCTGAATGGCCGCGGCACTGACAGCGCAGAGACCATCGCCAAGCGCATGCAGCAAGCGCACAGTGAAATCAGTCATGTCACTGAATATGATTATGTTTTAGTCAACGATGACTTTCAGCAGTGTTTGCAGCAGTTTGCCGCTGTGGTGCTAGGGCAACGGCTGACGCTGGCCAAGCAACAGCAAAAGCAGGCGGCCTTGTTCGCCAGCCTGTTGGCTACACCGGCAAAATAGCGTACACTAGCCGGCTTTGAACGAATCAGTCTTATCCCGGAGTGCAAAATGGCTCGCGTAACAGTCGAAGATGCAGTAAATCAAATTGGTAACCGTTTTGACCTGATCCTGGTCGCCGCCCGCCGCGCCCGCCAACTCTCAGTGGAAGGCAAAGAAGCGATGGTTGACGTCGAAAACGACAAATCGACAGTGGTAGCACTGCGCGAAATCGAGAAAGGCCTGATCACTGCCGACATCCTGGACCAACAGGAACGTCGTGACCAACTGCAACAGGAAGCAACTGAAATGGCAGCTGTTGCCGCCATCATCGGTTCAGATCACTAATCCTGCTCTATTGCCAACGGGGTCTCCCGTTGGCAAGCCTTGAAATTCCACGTATATTTGAGTCTGTAAGCGGATATTGCCCTGATATCCGGGTCCGGAGTCTCATACTGTGTATTTATTCGAAGGTCTGAAACAACAGATCAGTGCGTACTTGCCGCCTGAGCAGGTTGCCCTGGTGCAACAGGCCTATGTACTCGCGCGCGATGCGCATGCGCCACAATTTCGCAGCAGTGGCGAACCCTACATCACCCATCCTGTTGCCGTCACCAGTATTCTGGCGGATATGCGGATGGATCACGAAACGCTGATGGCCGCTTTGTGCCACGACGTGATTGAAGATACCGAATATAATTTTGATGACCTGAAACAGCGCTTTGGCGGCACAGTCGCCGAACTGGTACAGGGTGTCTCGAAACTCGATAAAGTAAAATTTAAAGATATCAAAGAGTTCGAAGTCACTAACCTGCAGAAAATGTTCCTGGCGATGACGCAGGATATCCGGGTCATTCTGATTAAACTGGCAGACCGTACCCACAATATGCGCACTATCGGCGCATTAAAGCCGGAAAAACGCCGCCGCATCGCCCGTGAAACGCTGGAACTCTACGCCCCTATTGCGAACCGGCTTGGTATTCACAATATCAAAAACGAGCTGGAAGACTGGGGTTTCCGCGCCTTGTACCCGATGCGCTACCGCGCGCTCGAAACCGCCGTCAAACAAGCCCGCGGCAATCGCAGCGAAATTATCGATAAGATCCAGAATGAAATCTCAGCACGGATCCGCGACGCCGGCATCTCGGCCGACGTGAAAGGCCGTGAAAAACACCTGTACAGTATTTACCGCAAGATGAAAAGCAAAGAGCTGATGTTCAACGATGTGATGGACATCTATGGCTTTCGTGTGGTCGTCGACAGTGTCGATTCCTGTTACCGGGTGCTCGGCGTGGTGCATAACCTGTACAAGCCGATTGAGATCCGCTTTAAAGATTACATCGCCATCCCGAAACAAAACGGCTATCAGTCGCTACATACCTCGCTGATCGGCCCGCATGGCATCCCGGTTGAGATCCAGATGCGCACCCGGGAAATGGATGAAATGGCCGACAACGGCATCGCCGCGCACTGGAAGTACAAAAAATCCGGTGAACAAGGCGATACCGCCGCGCAAATCCGCGCCCGGCGCTGGATGCAAAGCTTGCTGGAAATCCAGCAAAGCGCCGGCAACACTTACGAATTTGTCGAAAACGTCAAAACAGAACTCTATCCGGATGAGCTGTATGTCTTTACGCCAAAAGGCAAAATTGTTGAATTGCCGATTGGCGCGAACGCGGTAGATTTTGCTTACGCCGTGCATACCGATATCGGCAATAAATGCGTCGGCGTGCGGGTCGACCGCAAACCTTATCCACTGACCAAAGCACTGGAAACCGGCCAAACCGTTGAAATCATCACCAGCCCTGGCGGTAAACCCAATGCCAGCTGGCTGAACTATGTGGTGACCAGCCGCGCTATTATGAGCATCCGCAATTTCCTGAAGAAACAGCAACAAAGCGAAGCAGTGGCGCTGGGGAAACGGCTGCTGGGCTCGGCGCTGGGTGAAGTGAAAATTGAAACCATTGCGGCCGACCGGATCGAACGGGTGCTGGCACACACCACCAAAAAGACCCTGGACGAGCTGTACTCTGATATTGGTCTGGGTAATCAACTGCCGATCGCCGTCGCACGCCGCTTACTCGGTGAATTTGATGAAGCCAGCCCGGTGGCGCAGCCTGTCGCGACCGATGGCGCATTGCCATCCAAAGTCAAAGCGGTGATCGTCGGCTCCGAAGGTTTGCTCACCACTTTTGCCAAGTGCTGCCGCCCCATTCCGGGTGACCCCATTGCGGCCAGCGCCTCACCGGGCAAGGGCCTGAACGTGCACCGGGCGGAATGCCGCAATATCCGTGGCTGGGAGAAAGAGCCGGGTAAATACTTCCCGGTGAAGTGGGATCAAACCAGCGACAAACAATTTCTGGTCGATATCCGTATTTTTATCGTCAACAAACAAGGCATGCTGGCCAAGCTGACCACAGTGATCGCTTCGCAGGATTCGAATATTCAGGATCTGTCGACGGACGACCGCGACTCCGGCGATTACGTGATCAAAATCACGCTGTCTGTGCGGGATCGGGTGCATTTGGCCAATGTTATGCGCAAACTCCGGGTCACGCCGGACGTGATTAAAGTCTACAGAAGGAAATAAACAGCATGTCAAAAGTCATTATCAGTACCGCCAACGCTCCGGCCGCTATCGGCACTTATTCTCAGGCGGTAAAGATTGGCACCACGGTTTACCTGAGCGGCCAAATCCCGCTGGTTCCGCAGAGCATGCAGATGGTGTCAGAAGACTTCGCCGAACAGGCTCATCAGGTGTTTAAAAACCTTGCTGCCGTATGTGAAGCCGCCGGTGGTAGCATCAACGACATGGTCAAAGTAAACATCTTCCTGACTGATTTAAGCAAGTTCGCTACCGTCAATGAAATCATGGCGCAGTACTACAGCCAGCCCTATCCTGCCCGCGCAGCAGTGCAGGTCAGTGCGTTGCCACGCGCCGCACAAATTGAAATCGACGGTGTGATGGAGCTGCCATCAACCAACTAATCAGTCTGCGCCAGTGGCTGCTGCAGTCACTGGTCATCACATCCCTGATGCTGTCGTCTGCGACACTAGCGGCCGACGAGCAACCTGTGCTGCGCTGGTGTCTGGACCATTTTCCGCGTTTTCATGAATTCCATGGTAACAACCCGCCAGTTGGTGCATCGGTCGACCTGATGCAAGAACTGGCCAAAAGGGTTGGCTTCCGGATTGAATATAGCCAGCAGATCCCGCTGGCCCGTTGCTTTCGCCAGCTCGCCAGCGGCGAAATGGATCTGATCACCAATCTGAATAAAACACCGGAACGCGAAGCATTGATGTTGATGTTTCCCTATAGCCAGAGTATTCCGGAAGCGGTCTATCAACGGGGTGAAGACAACAGAACCATCAGTCAGGTCAATCAGCTTAACCGGCTGACTGTCGCCACTGTGCGTAACTATACCTACCACCCTGCTGTCATGAGCTTAATTCATGATCATGCCGGAAAACATCTGATGGAAGTGGACAGCATCGCCAGTGGCTTCGAAACGCTGGCAAAAGGCAGAGTCGACGCATTGATAGTGCCACGCTACAGTTCACTGGACTATCTGCATAATACCAGCCGGTTGCATCAGAAATTCAAACGGGCGCCCTTGATTCTGAATACAGATCCGCCACGGTTCGTGTATATAGGTTTCTCGAAGAAAAGCCGCCATCCGGAGTTGGCTGATGCGATTAGCCGCACGCTGCAGCAAATGATGACAGACGGCACGGTGCGACGCCTCTATGCACCAGATGCAAAAGAAGTCGAGCAATTGGTATTGGTACAACCCTGATCCCTTATGGGCATCATGTGACAGGGAGCTCCCGGATGACACAGCACCGACATAGTTTCAGCCGCTACCTGACATCGGTTGCCCCGGTATTGTTTTCTGGATTTTCATACGCCAGCAATCCTGCAAGCGCTGAAGCTGCAGACTCCCAGACCAAGCCTGCGCTGGAATGGTGTCTGCATCATTTGCCACCACGCCACAGCTATTTGCCGGGTCAACAGCCTTCGGGGCCGATGGTCGATATGGTGCAGGAGCTGGCACGGGCCAGCGGCTTTACCCTGACATTCAGCCCCCCGACACCACCCAGCCGTTGTCTGAAGTTATTGGAAGAAGGTAAAACCGATTTGATGCTCGGACTGGTCTATACCGAAGAACGCAACGCGGTATATTGGATGGCACCCTTTGATGAAATCCGCATGACCAGTTTTTTTGTTGCGCCGCATAGCCCCACACTGCAACGGCAACAAGATCTGCGCGGGCGCAGAGTCGTACTGACCAAAGACCGGGTCTATCCGGCGTCTTTTACGAAACTCCTCAGGGACTTACATATCGAAGTGATTTGGGGGAAAGACCTGGAAAGCGCACTGGCGTTATTGCTCTATCAGCAAGCCGAAATCTATGCCGGCCCTTTGCATTACACTGAACTGGAATTGAAGAAAAACCCTCGATTTCAGACACTTAAACTGAATGACTGGCAATTGCCGGCAGATCCAAGCCAATTCAGCTATCTGGCGATGTCGCGCCAAAGCCCGCATCGGGCACTGTGGCCGGTGATTACTGCCGAACTGCAGAAAATGGTCGACGCCGGGAAAACCCATTTTTATTAAAGTCATTGCCATGCCAGCAAAAATCCCGCAGTTTTCCGGTATGATGCCGGCATGACTGTCTGCGGACCTGACCGATTTTGAGCCGGACCTCACTTGCCAATCTGGCCATCGTGCACCTCAAAGGTGTCGGTGCCAAAACTGCCGCGTTACTGGAAAAGTTAGGCCTGCATTCGGTGCAGGATATCTTGTTCCATTTGCCGCTACGCTACGAAGACCGCACTCGGGTCTGCCCGATCGCGGACACCTGGCCGGCGCAACAGGTCAGCGTGCAGGGTGTGGTGCAAAGCAGTGAAATCACCTTCGGCAAAAGGCGCAGCTGGGTTGTCGTGTTGCGTGACGGCAGTGGTTCTATCACTTTGCGTTTTTTCCATTTCAGTGCCGCCCAGAAAAACGCGGTGGAACCCGGCGTGGTCTTGCGCTGTTTTGGCGAAATTAAACGCGGGATGCGCGGCGTTGAAATGCTGCATCCTGAATACAAAGTGATCAAAGATGACGCCGGGCCCGACCTTGCCGAAACGCTGACGCCGATTTACCCCACCACTGAAGGTTTAAAACAAGGCAGTTGGCGCACGCTGACCGAACAAGCGCTGCTGGAACTGCGCCGGGCAGCCCCGGAAGAATATCTGGCACCACTGTTTGCGCTGCAAGCCAATCAAGCCGGCCACTGGCAAGCGTGGAGCCTCAGCGACGCACTGTTTTACCTGCACCGGCCACCACCGGATGCGTCATTGCAACTGCTGGAACTGGGGCAACATCCGGCGCAGCAACGGCTGATTTTTGAAGAACTGGTGGCGCAACAACTCAGTATGTTGCAGATCCGCAGTCAATCGCGTGGCCAGGCGGCCCGGGCCATTGGCGCGGATCCAATGTTCACCCGCCAATTACTGGCGCGCCTGCCCTTTTCCCCAACAGCAGCGCAGCAGCGCGTGCTGGCAGATATTCAGCGTGATTTAGCCCGAACCGAACCGATGCTGCGGCTGGTTCAGGGCGATGTGGGTTCCGGCAAAACACTGGTGGCGGCCCTGTCGGCATTACCGGTGATCCACGCCGGATTGCAGGTGGCGCTGATGGCGCCCACTGAACTTCTGGCCGAACAACATGCCGCGACGTTCCGGCGCTGGCTGGAGCCTCTGGGCATCCAAATCGCCTGGTTAGGTGGCAAAACTAAGGGCAAAGCACGGGACGCCGAGCTCGAAGCCATTGCGAGTGGGCAAGCACAGCTGGTGATTGGCACCCATGCATTATTCCAGCAGCAGGTCCAGTTTGCAGCGCTGGCTCTGGCGATCATTGACGAGCAACACCGTTTTGGCGTGCACCAGCGGCTGGAACTGCGCGCGAAAGGGGCAGCACAAGGCTTTGCCCCGCACCAGCTGGTGATGACTGCCACGCCCATCCCACGCACGCTGGCGATGACCGCCTATGCTGACCTCGATACCTCGATCATTGACGAACTGCCACCGGGTCGCACGCCGGTCACGACGGTCGCAGTACCGGATACGCGCCGCGCCGAAGTCGTCAGCCGCGTGCGTCAAGTGGTGCTGGAACAAGGTCGTCAGGCTTACTGGGTCTGCACCCTGATTGATGAATCGGATGCGCTGCAGTGCCAGGCCGCAGAAATCGCCGCTGCAGAACTGACTGCCGCCCTGCCGGAACTCAGGATCGGTTTGGTGCATGGCCGCTTGAAAAGCAGTGAAAAACAAGCCGTGATGCAGGCCTTTGCCAATAATGAACTGCAATTGCTGGTCGCGACGACAGTGATTGAAGTCGGTGTCGATGTGCCGAACGCTAGCCTGATGATCATCGAAAACCCCGAGCGGTTAGGCCTTGCGCAGCTGCATCAGCTCAGAGGCCGCGTTGGACGTGGCAGCGCCGCCTCCCACTGTGTGCTGCTGTATCATGCGCCCTTGTCAGCAACGGCACAGGCACGCCTGAGTGTGTTGCGCGACAGCAACGACGGCTTTGTCATCGCCCAGCGCGATTTAGAAATTCGCGGGCCGGGTGAACTGCTCGGCACCCGCCAGACCGGTCTTGCCAGTTATCGTATTGCCGATTTAAGCCGCGACCAGGATCTGATCCCGGCCGCGCAACAAGCGGCGCAGCTGTTATGGCAACAAGACCCGCGGGGCAGTGAAGCATTGATCAGGCGCTGGCTCGGTTATCGTGAGATTTATGCGCAGGCCTGATGCCGGTGCTCAGCCTTCAACCCAGAGCTTGCGGGCAGCAGACACAGACGGATGTGAAATCAGCACCTGAGCCTCAGCCAGCAATTCAGCCGCAGAAATGTCCTGCAGCAAGTGGACCCGCAGCAACAGACAACTTTCGCCATGATACTCAGCCGGTTCTGGTGCGCTAATATCATGGACCGCCGGATGTTTCAGGTCATAACCACATTGTTCGGCAACCTCACCGACTGTGACATCATCGTCTGATATATCGACTGCAACATATAACTTCATCATTTGCCTCCAGACAACATTTTCGCAGCCGCCATAGTGCCACAGCACAGGCGAGGGATGCGACCCGACAGCTAAAACTGATAGACGACGGGCAGCATCTGCTTGGTATACTGTGGTTTTTCGCCGTCAGTGGCAGCAATCCGGGATCCTGATGAGTATCGAATACAAAACCCGCACCCAGGTCGTCGTTGAAGTGATCCGGCAGAAGATTCTGTCCGGCGCTATCAAAGGCGGCGCGCCGCTACGTCAGGCCGCGTTAGCAGCCGAGCTGAATGTCAGCCGCATTCCGGTGCGGGAAGCCTTACTGCAATTGGAAGCCGAAGGTCTGGTGGAATTTGAGGCGCATAAAGGTGCCACCGCAACCCGCTTATCGGCCGATCAGGTCACTGAATTGTTCGAACTGCGCGCGATGCTGGAAACTGACTTATTGCGCCGCGCCATTCCTCAGCTCACGGCGGAAGATTTGGCACAAGCCGATGCGCTGCGCCAGCAAATGGCGGACGCCTACCAGCATCAGGACAGTGCCGGCAGCTGGAGCGTGCTGAATACCCAATTCCATCTGACGTTGTACCGCGCCGCCGCCAGGCCGCTCAGTTTTGAACTGGTACAGCAGTTACTGACCACCGCCGACCGTTACATCCGCATGCATCTGTTGTTAGCCGGAGGCGTGCAAAAGGCCGATCCGGAACACAGTGAACTGCTGAAACTGTGCCGCGAAGGCCAAACGGATGCCGCCTGCAGCTTGCTGGCCGAGCATATTCTGGGTGCCGCCGGTGAGGTGAAACAGATCGTCGCCAGCCTGTCATTGCAGGATTAATGCTGCAGTAAAATGAACCTCTCAGACGGCCATCCGTCTGCAATAGACCGCGGATCCGCGGGAATTTACGACAGATCTGTGAATCCGTCGTCTTCGCTGCTTTTTTTTCGGGCAAATCGAAATAAAATCCTGTATATTGTCGCCCTATTTTCTAACCCCTAGCTTAATCGAGATGACTATGTCAGCAGATTTATCCATTTACCGTAACATTGGTATCTTCGCTCACGTTGATGCCGGCAAAACCACTACTACCGAGCGGATCCTGAAACTGACCGGTAAAATCCATAAGATCGGTGAAGTTCACGAAGGTGAATCAACCACTGACTTCATGGTGCAGGAAGCTGAGCGTGGTATCACGATCCAGTCTGCAGCTGTTACCTGTTTCTGGAAAGGTCACCGTTTCAACGTTATCGATACCCCAGGCCACGTTGACTTCACCGTTGAAGTTTACCGTTCTCTGAAAGTTCTGGACGGTGGTATCGGTGTATTCTGTGGTTCAGGCGGTGTAGAACCTCAGTCAGAAACTAACTGGCGTTATGCCAACGACGCGAAAGTTTCTCGTCTGATCTTCGTTAACAAGCTGGACCGTATCGGTGCTGACTTCATCCGCGTAACAGAACAAGTTAAAAAAGTTCTGGGCGCACAACCATTAATCATGACTCTGCCAATCGGCCGCGAAGATACCTTCGTTGGTGTGGTTGACCTGCTGTCTGAAAAAGCATTCGTGTGGGACGATTCTGGCCAGCCAGAAAACTACACAGTGACTGATATCCCAGCTGACATGCTGGACGACGTTGCCATGTACCGTGAACAGCTGATCGAAACAGCTGTTGAGCAAGACGATGACCTGCTGATGGCGTACATGGAAGGCGAACAGCCGACTCTGGAACAAGTCAAAGCTTGTATCCGTAAAGGTACCCGTGAGCTGGCATTCTTCCCAACTTACTGTGGTTCAGCCTTCAAAAACAAAGGGATGCAATTACTGTTAGACGCAGTTGTTGATTACCTGCCAAACCCAACTGAAGTAAACCCGCAGCCACTGACTGACGAAGAAGGTGCTGAAACTGGCGAATTCGCTATCGTTTCTGCTGACGAGCCATTCCGCGCACTGGCATTCAAGATCATGGACGACCGTTTCGGCGCCCTGACCTTCATCCGCATTTACTCTGGTGTGCTGAACAAGGGTGACACCATCCTGAACTCATTCACCGGCAAAACCGAACGTATCGGCCGGATGGTTGAGATGAACGCGAACGACCGTACCGACCTGACCACTGCTCAGGCTGGTGACATCATCGCGCTGGTTGGTATGAAAAACAACACGCAAACTGGCCACACGCTGTGTGATCCAAAACACGTTTGTACGCTGGAACCAATGGTATTCCCAGAGCCGGTAATCTCTATTTCTGTGACGCCAAAAGACAAAGGCGGTATGGAGAAGATGGGTGTTGCGATCGGTAAGATGGTTGCAGAAGACCCGACTTTCCGCGTTGAAACTGACCAAGACTCTGGCGAAACTATCCTTAAAGGGATGGGTGAACTGCACTTAGATATCAAAGTCGACATCCTGAAACGGACTTACGGCGTAGAACTGATTGTTGGTCAACCGCAGGTTGCTTACCGTGAAACTATCACTCGCGAAATCGAAGATAGCTACACGCACAAGAAGCAATCTGGTGGTTCAGGTCAATACGGTAAAATCGACTACCGCATTCGTCCGGGCGAGCCAAACTCTGGCTTCAAGTTCGTCTCTACCGTTGTTGGTGGTAGCGTTCCAAAAGAATTCTACCCAGCGATCGAAAAAGGTTTCGAGTCTATGATGTCAACAGGCACCATGGCTGGCTTCCCGGTACTGGACGTTGAAGTTGAACTGTTCGACGGTGGTTTCCACGCAGTTGACTCTTCAGCCATCGCGTTCGAAATCGCTGCCAAAGGCGCATTCCGTCAAACGATGCCAAAAGCAGGTCCACAGCTGTTAGAACCAATCATGAAAGTTGACGTGTTCACACCAGAAGATCACGTGGGTGATGTTATCGGTGACTTAAACCGTCGTCGCGGCATGATCTCTGGTCAGGAATCAGGCGCAACTGGCGTACGTATCAAGGCGACAGTGCCGCTGTCTGAGATGTTCGGTTACATCTCTACACTGCGCACAATGACTTCAGGCCGTGGTCAGTTCTCAATGGAATTCGATCACTATTCAGCATGTCCTGCGAACGTTGCTGAAGCTGTCATCGCCAAAGAGAAAGAAAAGAAAGCTGCTGCTAAGAACTAATTAGCACTCAGTGAAAGAGAAGCCCCGCAGATGCGGGGCTTTTTATTTGGTTTTTGCTCAGACTCAGCCACGCAGGCTATGCACCAAAGTTCTGCCAGCATAAAGGCCGGACAAAGCGCTGATAAGCCGCCGTACCCACCGCAGTAAAGCGCAGATCGGTGCTAGCCGGGAAAGGTCCGCCGTGTTGCATCGCCGCACAAACTTCAACACCGGTTGGCATTTGGTTACGGATGACGCGCCCGGCGACATCAGGCAACTGCTCGACTAATTCGGCGAATTCCTGCAAGTCTTGCCCAGTGGCATATACAGTTGCTGTCAGCTGGCCATGCAAGGTTGGTAATACCGTCAATAACTCAGCAAGACTGCGATAGCGGATTAACACAGTCGCAGGGCCAAAAATCTCCTGCTGTAGCTGAGGTAAGTCAGCCCAGCAGACCGCGTCCGTGACAAACAGTCGCGGCAACACCTGACAGCCAGCTTCAGGTACGTCGGCACGTCCCGCAGCCAACAGTGTGATGCCATCAAGCGCAGCTAACTGTGCACAGCCATGTCGATACGAATCGGCAATTTTCGGCGTCAGTAAAGTGCCTGCTGCGGTGGCATTGAAACTGGCCGCGAGTGCCTGCAGCAACGCAGGGGTTTCCGCCTGTTCCGGCACCAAAACCAGACCAGGCCGCGTACAGAACTGGCCATTGCCCTGCAACACCGACTGCGTCAATGCACCGGCAAACGCATCGCCATGCTGAGCCAGTTGTTGCGGCAACAAAAACACCGGGTTTTGCGACCCTAATTCACCATAAAACGGCACCGGTATCATGCGCTGTTGGATCAACCGCTGAAAATGTAAACCGAGCGGCAAAGATCCAGTAAATGCCACAGCCTTCACCACCGGATGCTGTAACAATTGCGCAGAAAAGTCATGTTGCTGCGCATATACCAGCTGAAATACCCCAGCGGGTAATTCACAGTGACGCCTTGCACGGTCGATTGCTAATGCCATCAAACCTGACGTGGCCGGATGGGCATTATGCGCTTTGACGATCACCGGGCAGCCTGCCGCCAAGGCACTAGCGGTGTCACCACCGGCCACAGAGAACGCCAGCGGAAAGTTGCTGGCAGCAAACACCAGCACCGGGCCTAATGGGATTTGCTCTAAGCGCAGTTCAGGCGCCGGCAGTGGTTGCCGGTCCGGTTGCGCCGGAACAGAGGTGACCGAGGCCGGGCTCTCCAGCAGTGCCGCGAACATGCGCAATTGGCCGCAGGTGCGGCCGCGCTCGCCCTCAACCCGGGGTTGTGGCAAGGCGGTTTCTGTCATCACCGTGTCCACCAGCACTGTGCCGAGTGCTTCGATTTCCAGCGCAATTTGGCGTAAGAATGCCGCCCGCGAGGCTCTGCTGCTGTGACGATAATGGCGAAACGCTGCGCTGGCACTGTGCGTCAGTACAGCGAGCTCAGCCGCGCCTGCTTCAGGGAAGAACCAGGGCAAAGCTTTGTTTTGCGCCGGTGCATAACTGTGAAACTGTGGGTCCACGTCGCCTTGCCATTGTCCGTTTAGCAGGTGGCGGCCGTGAAATAACGTGTTGCTGTCACGCAACACATGCTGGGATAACTCCGTCATCAACGCACCTCAAAGCCAAAGGCATAAGGGTCGCTGTCATCGACCCGGATTTGATTGGCGCCATAGACATGAGCCCACCCTGCAATGGATGGAAACATCGCCGGAACACCAGCCACTTCGGTGGCCGCTTCAACCACCCCGGTGAACTGACTGCCGATAATGCTTTCATGGACAAAGCGGTCGCCCACTTTCAGATCACCCCGGGCATACAGCTGTGCCATGCGGGCACTGGTGCCGGTGCCGCACGGCGAGCGGTCAATGGCACCATCGCCGTAAAACACGGCATTGGCGGCATCTGAGCCCGGCGTTTTCGGCTTACCGGTCCACTGCACATGACTGATGCCCTGAATACTGGCATTCAGCGGATGGACGCAGGAATAATGCTGATTCGCAATAGTGCGCAGTACCGGACTAAAGCGCAGCACATCGGCAGCGCTCCAGTGCTCAAGGCCGGGAAAATTGGCCTGCGGTTCAACAATCAGATAAAAATTACCGCCATACGCCACGTCAAAGTGGATCAGACCAAGACCCGGCACTTCGACTTCGCCGCCTTTGATTGCTAAGAATGAAGCCACGTTGCGGATCTTCACCGATGTGACTTTATCGCCATCGCGCTGGTAGGTGATTTGCACCTGACCGGCCGGTACATCGAGGATTAGTTGCCCCGGTACTTTAGGCTGGATCAGACCCGCTTCCAGCGCCGCAGTCACAGTGCCGATAGTGCCGTGCCCACACATGGGCAAACAGCCACTGGTTTCGATAAACAGCACCGAGGCGTCGGCGTTGGCACTGCAAGGTGGATATAAAAATGAGCCCGACATCATGGCGTGGCCCCGCGGTTCAAACATCAATGCCTGACGGATCCAGTCAAAACGGGCCAGAAAATCGAGCCGTTTTTCACTCATGGTGTCGCCGCGCAATTCCGGATGACCGCTGGTGACCAGTCGCACCGGATTGCCACAGGTGTGGGCGTCGATACAAAAAAAGGTGCCTTTCAGCATCTGTTGCTCCTTGTAGACCTAAAGGCCATTGGATGAGGTTTCACTTGAGCAGATGCTGATACTGGCTCAGATCCGGCCGGTTTGCTAAGGCCTGCGCCACAACTTTTTCGACATAAGCACGCTCCTCGCCAATCAGTGTCAGACGCGGCAAGCGCACTTGCTCGCTGCCCCGCCCAACCAGCTGCTCGGCAAACTTGATGCATTGCACCAGTGTCGGAATGGTGTCGAGCCGTAACAGCGGCATAAACCAACGGTAAATTTCGCGTGCTTCTTTGATGTAACCGGCGCGGGCCAGTGCAAACAGCGTGACAGATTCGCGCGGAAACACATTGGTCAGGCCCGAGATCCAACCGGTCGCCCCGAGCAGCACCGATTCCAGCGCGATATCGTCCACGCCACAGAAAATGACGAAGCGATTGCCAAACCGGCTTTGTAATTCAGTGATGCGCCGTGTATCTGTGGTGGATTCTTTAATCGCCACAATGTTCGGTTCCGCTGCCAGAATCGCGGTCATCTCCAGATTGATATCGACGCCATAACTGACCGGATTGTTGTAAATCATCAGAGGTAAGCCGGTGGCGCGTGCTACTGTCTGATAATGCACCAGCACTTCACGGTCCGAGCCCCGGTAAACCACCGCCGGCAGCAACATAATACCGTCGACGCCAATCTGTTCTGCCGCTTGGACATAAGTGACGGCATCAGTGGCGCTGTGCTCAGTACAACCGGCGATCACCGGGATCCGGCCGGCAACCGTGCGCACGGTGTGCTGCAGGAATTGTAGTTTTTCGCTGGCGTTTAACGAGGCGTTTTCACCGATAGTGCCAAGCGCAATGATGCCATCGATGCCGTCGGCAATCAGTTGTTCCAGCATGCGCTGGTTGGCTTCGAAATGAATACTGCCATCGGCATGAAACTGGGTTGAAATGGCCGGAAAAACACCGGCCCAGTTAACGCTGCGGGCGGCGGCGGGCTGTGAATGGACTGCTGCGGTCATGGTGGATCCTTCAGAATAAAAATGACATTGACGGGCGAACTTCAGTTTAGGATATTGTATACAATATTCGATTTGCAACAAAAATAACCAACTATTCACCGGGGGATAGATGCAACTGATCAGTGTTATTGGCGGCGGCGTGGTCGGTCTGGCAACCGCAGTGCAGTTACAGCAGGCTGGTTTTCAGGTCACTTTGATCGATAAAGACAGCCCCGGCAGTGGCTGTTCGCGCGGTAATGCCGGTCATTTCGCCACTGAGCAGGTGTTCCCGCTGGCGTCATTATCGGTGTTAAAACAACTGCCGCAGATGTTGCTGGATCCCACCGGGCCCTTGCGACTGCGGGCCAGTTACCTGCTTCAGGCCATGCCTTGGCTACTGCGCTTTGTGGCGAATGTAGTGCCCAAGCGCCAGCGGGCATTGCAACAGGCCCTCACAGCGCTGAATCAACAGGCGTTACCGGCCTGGCAGCAGTTACTCAGCAGCACCGCATCGACTGATTTGGTGAAGTTTCAAGGGGCTTTGCTGGTCTCCGAGCAGCGCAGTCTGAAAAATCTGGCGCAAAGTTTCCATCAATATCAGGCGGCGGGGATCTCAGTGCGCTGGCTGGAGCAACAGGCGTTGTTCGCAAAGCAGCCCGGGCTGAATCCGCTGGTGCAGGGCGCCATCGAATTTCCGGACGTTGCGCATACCGTCGACCCTTATGTGCTGTGCCAGCGGTTGTACCAGTGTTTTCTCGCACTTGGCGGCGAATTTCGCCAGCATCAGGTTATGCGTATCCGCCAGCACGCAGACGGCTACATGCTGGACCTGGCAGAAGGCACTGCGGCCGGCTACAGCGGCCAGATGGCGCAACAGATCCGCACGCCACGACTGGTGATTTGTGCCGGCGCTTGGTCGCATCACTTGTGCCGGCAATTAGGTTGGAAGATCCCGCTTGAAGCCGAGCGTGGTTACCACCTGATGGCGCAAAGCCGGCCTTTGTTGTGTCCGGTCAGTTCGCTGGAGAGGAAATTTATCATGACGCCGATGCAGGATGGTTTGCGTCTGGCCGGTACCGTCGAATTTGCCGGGTTAACCAGCCGGCCTGACTACCGGCGCGCGACCGTGCTGCTCAAACATGCCAATCAATTACTGGCAGACCCCACCACTGCAGATCCACAGGCAGAGCCCTGGTTTGGCCACCGCCCGTCGCTGCCGGATTCGTTGCCGGTGTTGGGGGCTTGCCCGAAACATCCGGGCATATTCTACAACTTTGGCCATCAGCATCTGGGGTTAACCTGGGCGGCCTGTACCGGCGCAGTGATCAAGGCGTTACTCAGCGGCGATCCGGCCGGCATCGACCTGACGCCATACCGGATCAACCGTTTTTAACCGGCTCCCGCGGGCGGCGTAAGTGCCGCCAGGCATCAAAGGAATACAGACACAGGGCAGCCCAGATAAAACCAAAAGTCAGCAGCTTGCTGGGGTCGAGCGGTTCGTTGTACAGATAGACGCCAAAGACAAACATAAAACTCGGGCCTATATACTGGAAAAAGCCCATCGTCGATAACTGCAGACGCTTAGCCGCGGCGATAAAACACAGCAGTGGCACAGTGGTGACGACGCCGGCGGCAACCAGCCATACATTCAGGCTGAGGGGATTGGCTGCCAGATTGGCATAAGGGCTGTCGGCAAACTGCCACCAGTACAACAACGCCAGCGGCAGTAATAACAACGACTCAATAAACAGACCGCCAATCGCATCGGTGGCCAGCTTTTTGCGAAACAGCCCGTAAAGCGCAAAGCTGCCCGCCAGCACCAGAGCTATCCAGGGCAAGGAGCCAAAATGGATGAGCTGCAGCAACACACCACTAAACGCCAATCCAACAGCAGCCCATTGCGCTGGTCGCAGCCTTTCACCGAGAAACAGCATACCGAGCAGGATATTCAGCAGTGGGTTGATGTAATAGCCCAGACTGGCGTCGAGCATGTGATGATTATTCACCGCCCAGATAAACAAGCCCCAGTTCCCGGCCAGCAATAACGCTGTCCCGAGCATCGCCAGCACCATCTTCGGTTGTTGCAGCACAGCGACCACTTTGGGCCACTGTTTCAGCACCGTCAGCACCAGCGCCAATAAGGCAAAAGACCAGACGATCCGGTGCAGCAGGATCTCCATGGCCGGTACTTCGTCGATTTGTTTGAAATATAACGGCGCTATGCCCCACAAGGTATAAGCGGTCGCGGCAAAAGCGCCGCCGATTTTCTGGTCACGGGTTAAAGACATCAGCTGTTCGCCTTGCACCGGCAGCATCAGCGTTTTATCCGATATAAAACCGCAGTGCCGGCAAAACCGGCATTTTAGCGGATGTCAGAAGCTACCGATACCAAAGCCGGGGCAACGGATTGTTTATTGTCGGCAACAATCAAATGGCATCAGAGTGCGGATCCGTTGGGATGTCGGCAACAGGCAACGCAGGTTGCCTGTTGAGATCCCGTTTTTACCCCACCAAATACGTTCCGGTGCCGAGGGCGATGTGTAGGCCTTCGTTGTTGTGCAGTTCCATCCGGCAGACGCAGACTTTATTGCCGGAGCGGATCACCTGTGCGGTGGCGATAAACTCGTCGCCGCGGCCGGGGCGCAGGTAGTCGGTGCGGATATCGATGGTACTCATCTTGCCGAGTTTGGCGGCAAGCTGAGCAGGGTCGGTCGGATCCAGCCTGACCAGCGCACTGGATACCGCCATGATGCCACCGACGACATCCAGCACTGAGGCAATGACGCCACCGTGTAAAATTTGTTGCACCGGATTACCGACCAACTCGGTTTTCCACAAAAACCGCACTTCGGCGCGATCCGCCGAGAACTCAGTCACCCGTAATCCCAACAGCTGATTAAACGGCATTTGCTGGAATACGGAAGCAATAAAAGGCAGTAAATCGGTGTTATGCATGACAGGGTTCCCTCTTAGCCCGCGTGAAAAACCAAGGCATTTTCACTGGTATGAGCAGTTAAGTTACTGCGCCATGGCTGCGCTGTAAAGCGAACGCCTGAAAACAGGCCGGGCCATGACAGCGGCCAGATGACAAGATTGTCATCCGGCAGTCATCTGGTTGTCGGCTGCATCAAGGCATCTTAAGCTGTTATGCTGAGCTGTAACGGCTGGTTGCTGCCATGGTCTGAAGAGAGTCGCAATGCGTTTATTGATCGTCGAAGATGAAGTGAAAACCGGTGATTACCTGAAACAGGGCTTTATCGAAGCCGGTTTTAATCCAACCTTGTGCCGCAATGGCCTCGATGGCCATCATCTGGCGATGACGGAAGACTTTGAACTGATCATTCTCGACGTGATGCTGCCTGATGTGGATGGCCTGCGTATCGTCAAAGCGCTGCGTCAGGCAGGTCGTCACACCCCGGTGTTGCTGCTGAGCGCACTGGATACGGTCGACGACCGGGTGCGCGGTTTAGAACTGGGCGCCGACGACTATCTGGTTAAGCCTTTTGCTTTTAATGAACTACTGGCCAGAGCCCGCACTCTGCTCAGGCGCGGCCAGCTCGCGCCGCAATCCGACCGGTTGCAGGCAGCAGATTTAGTGCTCGAAGTGGCTAAACGCCGAGCCAGCCGGGCCGGCAAAAAACTCAACCTGACGCCGAAAGAATTTGCCTTACTGGAGTTATTGCTGCGTCGCAGCGGTGAAGTCCTCCCCCGCACGTTAATCGCCAGCCAGGTCTGGGATATGAACTTTGACTCCGACACCAACGTCATCGATGTCGCGGTGCGGCGGCTGCGCAGTAAAGTGGACGATGACCATGCCCTGAAGCTGATCCACACCGTGCGTGGCATGGGCTACAAGCTGGAGGTGCCGGATGACGATAACCACTGAAGTGGCGGTAAAGCCACCGCAACGACCACTATCGCTGGGCACGCGGGTCCTGCTCTTCGTCGCGTTGGCCGTATTGCTCTGTGCCGCACTGTTGGCAACGATGCTGCAAAATTCGATCGAAGCGCATTTTGCCGAACAGGACGCCGGCGAACTGCAGGCGGTCGCCCACTCAGTCATGCATACCTTAAAGGACCCGACATTAGGCCCGCAGCAGCATCATGCCAGCCTGCATCAGGTATTGACCGGTCATCATCAAACCTATTACCTGGTGCTGGATGCAAATGATCAACCAGCACTCAGTGCCGACGGTGCTGATTTAACCCCGCTGTTCCGGCTGACTCAAGCCATCCCGCAAATCACGCCAGCAGATTTAGTCAGCTGGCAACAAGCCGAACATACCTATCGCGGAGCCATTCTGCAGGGGCCAGACGGCATCCGGATCGCAGTGGCGATGGAAATGGAATTTCACCTGCACTACCTGCATCTGCTGCGCTGGACTTTATGGCTGACCATTGCCGCTGCGGTCGCATTGATTTTACTGGCCGCCTGGTTTGGCGTGCGTCAGGGTTTGTTACCCCTGCGCCGCCTCAGCAGCGACATCCGCCAAATCAGCGCAGAACGCTTACATGTGCGGCTGGAACCGAGTCAAGTGCCGGTCGAACTGGCCGAGCTGGTGCAGAGTTTTAATCAAATGATTGAAAATCTGCAGCAGGGTTTTGCCCGGTTATCGGAATTCTCCGCGGATATCGCGCATGAACTGCGCACGCCGCTGAGTAACCTCATCACGCAGACTCAGGTCAGCCTCAGCAAAGAACGGAGCCTGGAAGAGTATCGCGAGCTGTTGTATTCGAATCTGGAAGAACAGGAACGGTTGGCGCGGATGGTTAGCGATATGCTGTGGCTGGCAAAAACCGAGCATGGTCTGCATAAACTGCAGCGGGAGCCGGTCGACCTGTCAGCAATAAGCCAGCAGTTATTCGACTTCTTTGACGTGATTGCCGATGAAAAAAATGTCCAACTGCACTACGAAGGGCCTGCGCTGACCATCCGGGCCGACAAGCTGATGTTGCAACGTGCGCTGTCGAATTTATTGTCCAATGCAATCCGGCACGCCGTGGCGCACAGCAAAGTCGTCATCATGGTCAGGCCTCTTGCCGATCAGGTAGAAATGATTGTGCGCAATCAAGGGCCTGTCATTGAAGCGGAGCATTTACCGCGTTTATTTGAGCGCTTTTACCGCGCCGATCCGTCGCGGCAGCGCCACAGCGAGGGCGCAGGGCTTGGCCTGGCCATGGTCAAATCTATTGCCGAATTGCATGGCGGCACCATCAGCGCGAGTTCCGTTTTAGACGACAACCAAGAACCCGGTCAGGCACAGACCGATTTTATCTTGCGATGGCCGCGATGATGGAAACTGGACAACACGCATCGCTTCCAGCTAAGTTAACACAGCAGTCGCTTTGACCAACGTTGTCATCGGCCTGCAATGCAAGCGTGGTGAGCTGACGAGCCACTTGATTCAAGAACATAAACCCGGACGATCCGGCAGCGCCCGCCGCGCGTATCGCCAGAAATAAAAATAACAACAGGGATTTTTTATGCTGTTCACGCTGTTTATTGTCTGCTGGTTTTCTGCATCGATGTTTTATGTGTTCCAGCTGCGCGGTGACGCCCGATACCAGAGTTTTACCCAGTATTTGCGCAAAAGCTGGCCGATTTTTGCCCCCTTTAACTGCGTGTTGTATCTGTTTACCAAACGCAAAGCCCAAGGCGCTTACATTGACCCGGCGCAATATAAAAATCTGCATTTAATCCAACAGCACTATCCGACCATTCTGGCGGAAGCCAAAGCGCTGTTTGAAAACAAAGCCTTTTGCCAGACCAATGAGCCTGGCAGTCCGGGTTATTACGATGTCGGCTTTCGCACCTTTTTTAAATACGGCTGGAGCAAATTCTATTTGTGCTGGTATGGCTATCAGCACGAAAGCGCGAAAAAAACCTGTCCGCAAACCCTAGCCATTTTGCAGCAAGTCCCGGAAATCAAAGGCGCGATGTTCTCGATTTTGCCACCGAATTCTCAGCTCACGATTCATTCGGACCCGCTGGCCTGTTCGCTGCGTTACCACTTTGGCCTGATGGTGCCCAATTCACCGGCGTGTTTTATCAATGTTGATGGCAAAACTGCCCACTGGCGCGACGGAGAAGCCTTTATTTTTGATGAAACTTTCCCGCATTTTGTCCGCAATGACACCGACCAGTATCGCCTCATTCTGATGTGCGACATCGAAAGACCGATGTACTGGCCAGGCCGGTTGTTTAATTTCTTTTATGGTTTTCTGGTGCGCACCACTGTGGTGCCGAACACCGCAGAAGATAAAGTCGGCAAAGCCAGTGCCTTGTTTGCCAAAGTGTCGCCGCTGCTGGGACAAGGCAAAACGCTGAAAAAAACCAAACCTCGGTTATACAAAGTGGTGAAATACAGCCTGAATACGACGCTATTGGTGCTGTTCTATCTGATGCTGCATGCTGTCTATCAGGTGGTTAGCAGCGTGATTTGACCGCATCGAAGCTAAAGTTCAGCGACAAAAAAGCCGGTTTCAAACCGGCTTTTTGCACTCAAACACCGCTTAAAGCTTTTTCGCTCCGAGCCAGGCATCACGCCGCTTCAGGCTAGCACGGCCCGCCTTGCTGTCCAGACTCAGCTGCAGCGTCGGATCGGCAGCGACGGTGACCTTGACACTGTGCTCCCGGTCAAAGCGGCGGAATTTCAGCGCCAGCACATCGCCCGGCCGTGCTACTTTGAGCGCGGTATCAATATCTTCCGGCGTGCGCAACCGGACGGCCCCCAACTGCAGCAACAAATCGCCGTCCGTTACACCGGCACTGGCCCATGGACTGCCATCGCGAGACACCGATTGCACCTGTACCGCATCACCGAAAGTGTTCAGCAGCAATGGCCCCAGCCAAGCTTTTTCCGGGTTTGCCGGGCTTAGCGTCAAACCCATTTGCGCAAAGAGCGCGGTAAAGTCCGGCAAAGCCGGCCCCTGAATACTGTCGCGGAAAAACGCGGCAGCAAACTCAGCATCACCACTGACATCAGCCAAGGCCTGCTGAATATCGGCCAGCTGATAAGGTTGTTCTGGTTTGCCAAAACGTTGCCACATCAATTGCATCAATGCATCGAGGTCGCTGTTGTACTGCGTGCGCAAGGTTAAATCCAGCGCCAACGCGACCACTTCGCCATAGGTGTAATACGACAGAAAGTGATTGCCATAGTTGGTTTTGTCGACAGCAACCCCGGCATCAACAAACACCGCCTGCTGGCTGACGGCAGCCGGGCCGGACCAGCGCCGCGCCGGCGTTTGTAAGGTCTGGTTGAGCGGCTTTTGCACTTTGTCCAGATAGGTATCCAAATCGAAGTGACTGCTGCGTTTGAGGGTCAGCTTGCCGTAGTAGTTGGTAACACCTTCAGCAAACCATAACGCATCGCTCATATTGGTTTGGCTGTAGTCAAAAGGTTCGAGGTTTTTCGGCCGGATCCGTTCGACATTCCAGGCATGGAAAAACTCGTGGGAGATGGTTTCAATCTGGCTGAACTCGGCCTGCGCCAGTGAGCTTTCACTGGTCACCACGGTGGAGTTGCGGTGTTCCATCCCATCACCATCTACCCCGGGCAGATAATCGGCGATAAAGGTATAACGCTGGTTGGCAAAATCCGGTAATTCACCAAAAATTGCCTGCTGCTGGCGCACCACCGCCTGCGTTTTCTCCAGTAATACTTTGGCCTCTTCGGCGCTGCCAGCATGATGCAATGCCAGTTCGATCTGGTAAGTCTTGCCCGCTGAAGCCTGGCTAAAACTCAGCAGCTGATGATCACTGATCTCAAGCGGACTATCCATCAGATAATCCAGCTGTGGCGCGGTAAAAGTACCGTCTGGTTGCGGATAGAGCTGGGTCGCCGCACGCCAGCCTGCCGGCACGGCTTTAAGGCTAAGCGTGGCCGGCTTGGCGCGCAGCGCTGGCGCAAACAACAGCGATGCCGGCATATTCAGGTGCACATGGCGGCTGTCGATCTGGTTATAGGTGCCGTCGGCATGATTACCGAACAACAGATAACTGACTTGAACTTCGCCCTGATGACCACTGACTTGCCAGCTGGTCGGCGACAAACGCTGCAGCACCAGCGGGTTGCCCTGACCATCCAGCGCTTTGAGCGCATAAATATTCTTGGCAAAATCATGCCTGGCGTAACGACCTGGCGACGCCGACGACATCTGCAGCAGCAAAGGCGAAGTGTCTGACAGCACAAAACGAGCGCTAACAGCCAGCTGATGGCGGTCGTGCCCGGCGACATCCAGCTGATAAAAACTATCTGCTAGCGCCACATTGCTCAGGCCTGCCAACAGGCATGCCAGGGTACAACGATTCAATAACAACATGTCGGTCCTTCTTTGACAGTCACTGAACCTCGGGCCAGCGATCAGGAGATACCTCAGTAAATCACAAGCGGCCGCTGTTGAGCAAAGCAAATTCAAAGGCACCGGAACACAGCTGGATCATGTCACCACACCAGCAGATGCCGGCCCAAATAGGGTCACAGCATCATAACGGCAGCCAGGCGTTAAACACGGCATCCTGTTGTTGCTGGTGGCTGGCAATGATCAAAATGCCATGCTGCTGAAAGGCCGCCAGCCGCTGCAATAGTTGTTGTGCCAGCTGTTGTTGCAGGCCGGCGAAAGGCTCGTCGAGCAGCAACACCGCCGGTTTTTGTAACAGTAAGCGCGCCAGCGCGAAGCGTTTTAATTCACCGCCGGATAAACCCACGCCGTAATCGCCGAGCACCGTCAATAAACCATGGCTTTGGCGTGCCAGCCAGTCGTCCAGCCCAACCAACGTCAGCGCTTGCAGCAATTCTTCGTCCGTTGCCGCTGGCTTGGCGAGGCGCAGATCGGCCGCCACCGACAAACCAAACAGATAAGGCCGCTGCGGCAGATAACCTATCTGGCGATACAGCGCTTGGGACGGCCAGTCTGACAACGCCAAATCCTGCAACAAGGCACTGCCGCCCAGTGCCGGGGTCTCCGCAGCCAGCGTCTGTAGCAGGCAACTTTTCCCGCTGCCGGACGGACCTTTAAGCAGCACCACAGCACCCGCAGTAAACCGGCCACTAACAGTGCCAAGCGGCTGATGAAAACCGAACTGTAATTGCTGCATCTGCAAACACACACCGGGGCTGAGATCCGGGGCTGAACGCTCAGTAGCCTCAGCTGCGGGCGTTGGCGCTGTCAGCGCATTGCAACGCTGCTGCGCGGCCCGGAGCTGACCATAACTTTGCGGCAGCAATAACAGCGGCAACAATATCTCACTCAAGCCAAGCCAGCCGAGCACTAAGCCAAGCCAGATCGGCACAGCTTGTGGAAACGGCTGCTGCGCCTGCAAGGCCGTTACCATTGGCCAGGTTAAAGCCGCTAAACCAGCCAGCATCAGCAGTTGTAAACAGAACTGCGCGACTAACTGGCCAGTTTGCTGATGCTGTTGCAGCTGCAGCAGCTGCTGGTCGAGCTGGCTAAATTGCTGCTGACGCTGCTGCCAATGACCGGTCGTCAATAAGGTGGTTAATAACTGCAAATTCTCCAGCAACAGGCCGCGGCGTGCGCCTTGCAGTTGCACTTCGGTTGCGGCTTGTTGCCGCGGGCCGTCGGCTGCGGTGCGGGATAACAGTAAAGCGGCGAGCGGGAGTAACAGCAATAAACCGCTGACAGGCCAGAAGGCAGCGGGCAGCAACCAGGACAACAGCCACAGAAAACAGCCGCTGAGCACGCAGGCGTAACCCAGTGGATTAATCACCCGCAGCGGCAACTGGTCGAGCAGGTCAATATCAGCGATCAAGCGCTGTAAGCGGTCGCCACCGGCCACCAGCCTGTTGCCGGTATACTGCGCCAATCCAACAAAAGCCCGTACCCGTAACACCGCCAGCAAGCGAAGCACCAGCGCATGCGAGACCACCCGCTCGCCATAGCGCCCGGCCGTGCGCATGATGGCAAACAGCCGGATTAAAGCACCGGGTTGTAGATAATTAAACATGGCGCCAACCCCGGCTGCGGCGGCAGCACTGATAAACCAGCCGGACCACGCCAGCAACGCCACCGTAGCCAGCACTGTCAGCATCCCGAGCGCAACACTCAGGCTCCAAGGGGCTTTATGGCGTAACCATAAATCGCGTAAACGGATCGGGCCTTGCGGCACTGGCTGTGATGCTTTCATCATGGCTCCCTGCCCGATGCAACTGGAGATTCACTCAGCAACGCCGCCATCGATTGACGGCGCACAATCTGCCCCTGTTGCAACACCAGCGCAGCATCGAGAAAACCAAGCTGCTGCCACTGGTGGCTGGCAAACAACAACGTACGGCCCTGACTAATTTGCGCCAGCACATCCGTCAGCATGGCCGCAGTGTCCTGATCCAATTCAGCAAAAGGTTCATCTAACAGCCAAAATGACCGGTTTGCCAATAACAGGCGGGCCAGACACAGCCGTTGCTGCTGTCCACCGGACAAGCCCTGCCCCGCTTCGCCTAAGCGATAATTCAGCACCTGTTCAATCCCCAATTCGTGCAACAACCCGACCTGCGATAAGGCTGCCAGTAAGTCCGCATCTGTTGCCGATGGCTTTGCCATCCGCAGATTCTCCGCGACTGTGCCGGCAAACAGCTCCGGCGTTTGTGTCAGATAGCTCAGCTCTGACCATAACTGGTCGCGCTCAGCCGCATTGAACTGGCGGCCGGCAAATTTATAGTCACCGCTGAAATCAGCGAACCCCGCCAACAATTGCAATAACGAAGATTTGCCACTGCCACTGTCGCCGCACAGTAATAAACGCTCGCCAGCCATAATCTGCAATTGCGGGATCTTCAGGCGAGGCTGCGCTGCGCTGCCAAGCTGGATTTGTTGTAGCTGAATGAGCGGCGCCGCCGCTGTCGTGGCATGGGATAAAACAGCAGCCGCTGGCTCACTCTGCTGCGCCAATGGCGCTAACTGCCAAAGCGGCTTCAGTGCCAGCGCGGCGGCTTCGGCCTGGGCTTTGGCATGATAGTCATTGCCGAGCTGACGCAGCGGTTGATAAAACTCCGGTGCCAACAACAAAATAAATAAGGCGGGCACAAAAGTAACCGGCACCTCGGCTTTGGCCCAGGGCAATTCGCCGAGCAGCCCGAGGCCTAAATACAGCGCCACCAGCGCAATCGCCAGCGACGCGAACAATTCCAGCACCGCGGTCGACAAAAACGCTAAGCGCAGCACCTGCAATGAACTTTTGCGATAGCGTTCCGCTGCATGCTCTAATTGCGCAGTGGCCTGAGGGATGGCATTGAGGCGACGCAGGAGCGACAGCCCCTGCAAAAATTGCCACAGCCGCGCGCCCATCCGGCCCAGTTCCGTCAATTTTTCACTGCTGGCTTTACTGGCTTCACGACCCACCAGCACCATAAACAGCGGTACCAGCGGTGCAGTGAGCAGTAATAACAAGCCGGCCAGCAGGCTATGCCAACACACCACCACCGCAATGAGCAGCGGCGTCCAGATCACCAGAAATAATTGCGGCCAATAGCGGCTGATATAGCCATCCAGCGCGTCGATTTGTTCGGTCAGCAAGGTCGATAAAAAGCCGTCACTGCCAAAGCGTTGTCGCGCCGGGCCTTGCGCCGCCAGCCGGTTGAGTAGCTGTTGACGCAGGTCAGCACGCAGCAAACGACTACTTTGTTGGGTCAGCTGGTCACGCACCGATAAACACAGCAGCCGCAACACAAAAGCCAGCGCAAACTGCCAGAGCAACGGCGCAAGCGCCGCTGAACTAGTTTCAGGCTGCAAAAGTTGGCCTGCAATACGCGCCAAACACCACATTTGCCACAGCAACAGCGGCACTGACAATGCCGCCGCCGCCACAGCCAGCAGCAGCTTGGGCCGATGAGGCTGCAGCCATTGCTGTAATAACGATCTGGCGTTATTGAATGCCCCGTTACTCAGAGCCTTGTTCCTCTTCGGCGTAACCGTTCAGCTCCAACCACATCGCATTGATGATGCCAAAAGAACAGGCCAGTAATACTCCTAAAATCCAAGCGAAATACCACATGATGTTGTCCTTTTTTCAATATAAAGAATGGGTGTTGTCACGGATCTGCTGTTCATTGAGCCGGCCAAACATCTTGATGTAACTCCAGATGGTATAACCGAGCACAATAGGCACAAACACACAGGCAACAAAGAACATAATTTTTAATGTCAGTTCACTGGATGTCGCATCCCACATGGTGAGACTGTGGTTTGGCATCGAACTGGACGGCATGACAAACGGGAACATCGAAATACCACAGGTCAGGATCACACCGGCCTGGCCTAAGGAAGTCATCAAGAACGCCAGCGCGCCTTTACCTGCCTTACTCAATAATCCGCTCAGGGCAAATGCGGCCACGCCTAAGACCGGTGCCAGCCACAGCAGCGGATAACTGGCATAGTTCTGCAACCAGGCACCACTGCGCACTTCCACGGTTTTGCTGACGGCGTTATTAATCGCATTACTATCCAAAGCGCTGGTCACCACATAACCATCAATGCCGGCATTGAGCCAAACACCGGCCAGCACAAACAACACTGCAGCACCCAAACCGGCAATCAACCCAACCGTTTGACTGCGCTTCAGGATGTCGCCTTCGGTTTTCATTTGCAAGTAAGCCGCGCCTTGGCTAACAAACATCAGCAAGCTCAGCACGCCCACCAACAACGCAAATGGGTTTAACAGCGCAAAGAAGCTACCGGTATATTTGATACGCAGCAGTTCGTCAAAATGGAACGGCACGCCTTGCAACAAATTACCAAAGGCCACACCAAAAATGATTGGCGGCACGGCCGAGCCAAAGGTCAGCGCCCAGTCCCAGTTGCTGCGCCAGGCCGGATTTTCCAGCTTCGAGCGGTAGTCAAAGCCAATCGGACGCATAAAAAGTGCAGCGAGCGTCAGCATCATCGCCAGATAAAAACCACTGAATGCGGTGGCATAGACCGGCGGCCAGGCAGCAAACAAGGCCCCCCCAGCGGTAATAAGCCAGACCTGATTGCCATCCCAGTGCGGGGCGACCGCGTTAATCATCACCCGCCGTTGCGTATCGTTTTTACCGACCACTTTTAACAAAGCACCGACGCCCATATCAAACCCGTCGGTGATGGCAAAACCGATCAACAGCACGCCGATTAATAACCACCAGATAAATCTTAAAAATTCGTAATCCATGTTACACCTCAGTCGCTTTGCCGGTTTCGAAATCGTATTTGCCGGTATGCAGGCTGGACGGGCCTTTGCGGGCGAAATGCTGCATCAGCCAGACTTCGATAATCAGGAAAATGGTATAGAGCACAGTGATGATCGCCAAACTGGTCCAAATCTCGGCCGGGGTTAAACCAGACGCCGCCATATGGGTTGGCAATACTTCACCGACCGCCCAGGGCTGACGGCCATATTCCGCTACAAACCAGCCGGCTTCACTGGCGATCCATGGCAACGGCAGACCAAACAAAGCGGCCTTGAGCAGCCAGGTCGGTTTCTTTTCCAGCCGCTTCGCGCTGTAATAAAAGCTCAGGGCAAAAATCACTAACAGGATAAAACCAGAGGCCACCATGATGCGGAAGCTCCAGAACATCGGTGCTACTTGTGGAATGCTACTATCGACCGCGGCCTGAATTTGCTCTGGCGTCGCTTTGGTTGGATCTTCAGCATAGGCGGTTAACAACAGGCCATAGCCGAGGTCTTTTTTCACCGCATCAAACGCCGCGATGGTTTCGGCCGACGTATCGCCGCCGCGCAATAAACGCAATAACCGGTAGGCTTCAATACCGTTGATGATGCGGGTGCGGTGCTGCTCTTTTAAGTCCTTTAACCCAGTCACAGGCTCATCCAGTGAACGCGTGGCAATCAGGCCCAGCGCATAGGGAATTTTCACAGCATAGTCAGTGGTTTGTGTTTCGCTGTTTGGCACGCCAATCACCGTGAACGACGCCGGCGCCGGATGGGTATCCCACTCTGCTTCCACGGCGGCCAGTTTCACTTTTTGCACGTCACCCAGCTCATACCCAGATTCATCGCCAAGCACAATCACCGACACTGACGCCGCCAGACCAAAGGCCGAGGCAATGGCAAAACTGCGGCGAGCAAAAGCTAAATCGCGGCCTTTGAGCATATACCAGGCGGAAATGGCCAGCACAAACATCGCGCCTGTGACATAACCGGCCGACACGGTATGGACAAACTTGACCTGCGCCACCGGATTAAAAATGACTTCGCTGAAGCTGGTCATTTCCATCCGCATCGTCACATAGTTGAATTCAGCCCCGACCGGGTTTTGCATCCAGCCGTTGGCGATCAAAATCCACAGCGCCGACAGGTTAGAACCTAACGCCACCAGCCAGGTCACGGCCAAGTGTTGCAACTTGCTTAACCGGTCCCAGCCAAAGAAAAACAAACCAACCAGCGTCGATTCGAGGAAAAACGCCATCAAGCCTTCAATCGCCAGCGGCGCGCCAAAAATATCGCCGACATAATGCGAATAATAGGACCAGTTAGTGCCGAACTGGAATTCCATCGCGATGCCGGTGGTCACGCCTAGTGCGAAGTTAATGCCAAATAACTTGCCCCAGAATTTGGTCATATCGCGGTAAATTTCTTTACCGGTCATCACATAAACCGATTCCATGATCGCCAGTAAAAACGCCATACCGAGCGTCAGCGGCACAAATAGGAAGTGGTACATTGCCGTAAAGGCAAACTGTAAGCGCGAGAGTTCGACGATATCCATCCACCGTCTCCTGTGGGGTTAATTTACTTCATCATTTACTAATGTAAGCTCAGCAGATAACAGCTGCGACACTGAACTGCCGGGTTCTTGATCAACATCAAACTTTGCTGCTAAAAAGGTCTGCGAAGGTGCAGAAGACTGAGATAGACAGCGCCGGACTATTGTCCGCCGCTTGCAGGATTGAAACCTTGATTAGAATCAAATTCAGAGAGTAAAAACGCAGGTCTGCGGCAATTTGCCACAGCAAAAGTGCAATATCGCCGCGCGCCCTGTGGAGCAAACATGCAAAAAAAACCGGCAACTGCCGGTTTTTTGTGGGTTTAAAATAAAGATTCACCCTAAACCGCAAGAAGCAATCATACAACCAGAACGAATTTTTATCTCAACTATTGAAAAGTATCATCGTGGAAAAAATAACCATAGCTTGGTCATTTCAGCATATTGAAAATAAAGATTCATCACCTAAATATCTCGCTTACCTAGCGCTTGCTGTAATCGAATTTATCAAGTGCCAAACTTATTATTTCTAGGTTCTTTAACTAACCAAGAAACGTAAGATGGAAATGGTTTCATTCCGAATAATTGATAATTTAGATTCGTTAGTTACCTGATTCCCATGAACAATGCCATTAAGAACTTTAATGTGCTCTTTCATTTTATTCGCTGCAATTTTTAACTCGTTTCTGTCTTCCGGCGGATAGATGTCACTTTGCACAACCAGCCAATCAGCTACCATACTTAAGTCAATCGACTGGTTTTTCTTGTACTCGTCAGTATGATCTTTGCGTTTACCTTCACCACGTGAATAATAGTAATCTTTTATTTCTGCAAACAATTTGTGGCTTTTGGCAAATCTCTTGGCTGCGGTTTCGAGAAGCGCTCTATATAGCATCGAACCAGCGTGAGGTGCACTGCGCATTTCTAGATCAATCGACTCATAAATTAGGTTGTCCAGCACGTCATGATCGCCGGAAATTGGAAATCTAGCAGGAAGTAATGTTGTCCAATGTTGAGTATGCTTATCTTTATTATTCTCTGCTCTTTTATTTACATCTTTCGCTTCAATTGAGGTCTTTTTATAATTCGTCTCTTTCTTTTCAGAATCAACCTTCGTCTTTACATTATGTGTAACTTTCTTACCTTCGCGATCCTCTGTTACAGCCATAGCAACAGCAAGCCCTGTTCGCTCCGCGAAAGCAAATTTTTGAGCATCAACATCTATCGAAGAGTCATGTCTTATTTCTTTCCAAATATTTTTTAGTACATTAGCTCTTGAACGATATTCTTTAGCTACTAGCTCAACTTTCCCTTTGATACTAATGAAAGCAGAAGAACCTAGTTTTAACTCAGTTTTTGCGGTATTCCATGGAAGTTTACCTGGATTATTGCCGATCATTCTTATGAGACAGATGAAACCGCTATACTCGTTGTGCCACGAAGTGGTAAATCCATGCTTATTGTCTCTGCTTGCATCTACAATAACTCGGTCATTACTAATAAAATATAATCCGTATGTCTCGCTAAACACCCCGTTGTCTCTCGAATTATTTCCCTCTTCACCCGGGAATATATAACTCTCGTGAACACCAACATTAAAATATACATCCAACCCGTCAATGCTTATTCGGTCACTAAAAGGCGTTAATGGTTTACCTTTCCGTATTTTTGGAATCGAACTAATTATACGTCGAGTGATACAGCTATCGTTCATACTGTTCACTATGGTAATCTTTAAGCCTTTATCAATGAAGATACCGTACCGAACACTTAGCTTTTTAATCGCATAATCAAACCAAGCTTGGTCCGCGAGCTGATATTTTATATCAGTGAATAAATCTGATACAGTAAATAAGGAATAAGATTTATTTCTTGATATATATCTTCTGGCCGAGATTTGATTTTTTTCGTTTCCTGAAAAAGATGATGAATCAAAGAAAGCCTTATATCTCGCTACTCCATTATCAGTCACTAACCCAAAGCTACGCCCAGCCTTAAGTAATGCTCTTTTCAATCCCAAGCCGTAGTGACCAATACCAAACTCATGATTTGATCTCTTACCCGTGATGAACGCAGAATTTGTTAACGTATCTTCATCGAAGCCTGAACAGTTGTCTTTAACAGTTATAGTATTCGAAGATAATCTAAGTTTTATATGATAACCTGAATAATCTGCTGGTAGTCCATAGCTATCAAACTTAACATTCTGCTGTAGTAATATTTGATCCCGTGCAGCATCTATGGAATTGTCTATCAAATCGAACAACGCATCAGTAAGTTCAATATCTGTTGTAAGCGTCTCAGCTAAAAACGAGGGTTCAATGCCCGTATTTATTATTACGTCGTGATAGTTTTCGGCTCGTGACATACGACTTCCTTATCTCATGGAAATTACACGGCTTTTCTCGAAGTTGCTCTTTTAACTTCAAGCTTGTACTTTATTTTACTTAAAATAAACTCTGAGACGATCGGTGATACGCTGTTTCCTATCATCCTGAAACTATGCCACTTTGTTGGATGGAACACGAACCAATCAGGAAAACCTTGCAACCTAGCAGCTTCCCGTACAGTTATGACTCGGGGTTGCTCAGGGTGGAGAGGGCGTACTGCTTGGTGACTACCTTTGTCAGCTCCAGTTCCAGCTCTAAGAGTGGGGCAAAATCCATCCCATGCCAGTTTTTTTGCCCGACTAACTTTATCGATCGTTCCTGGTTCAGTTTCGGCGTAACGCTTTTTCACAAAAGCTGTATGCTTTGTATCGAAGTATCCACTGACTATACCGTTACGTAACTTTTCGATGGATTGACTCCAGCCTAATCCGTTAACTGGTAGGGCCCTCATTTTTTGAGCATATGCAGATAAATCAATGTCTTCAGGATACTGGTTCCAACCGAAGTCTTCTTTGTCTTTACTTTGGGCTATTGGTGCAGCCAAATCTGAAATAGCATCCCACACAGTGGTGCTTGATCCAGTTTCAATCTGAAAGTCTTCAGTTTCTAATGGAAGTAATCTCTTGGGGTCATATCCAATCAGTATCACCCTTTTTCTTTTAGTCGGTGCACCGTAAAGAGAAGCGTCAATAATCATCGGCTTTAGAACGGTATACTTTGCGTCTAGAATTCTTATTGCATTTTCCAATTCATAAACATTATTTTCATCCATTAGCCCTTCAACATTCTCCATAATGAAGAACTTAGGATTCACAATGTTTACATTCCTGAAGAAGTGTCCAAGAAGCGTTCGCCTAGGATCTTTTTTGTCTGACTTGCCCATTCTGCTATAGCCTTGGCAAGGCGGACCTCCAATGACGCCATCAACTTCAACACCGTTGAGAATCATTCGCCATGATTCTTCATTCAACTTCGACAAATCACCGTTTAGTACGTGAGTTTCGGGAAAATTTCTTTTATATGCCGATTGCAAGGTCGGATCTATGTCCACTGCTGCGATAGTTTTAAACCCCGCCAATTCCGCGCCGAGCCCGAAACCACCACAGCCGCAAAACAGGTCAACTATAGTAGGGTTTGATTTCATGCTTACTTTTTCCCGAATATTTTTGTTCAGACTATTATCGCAAATCTTTTAGTTACGCGCGACCGCTAAATAAAAAAATCCTATAATAGTTCAAATTGTTTGAGGCTTATTACAGAGCAACCTTGCCAAACCAGGGAAAAGACCGGTAGTACGACATAAAGTTCTCCATCTGTTCTTTGGCATCGCTTTCACGTAACCCGATATAGAAGCCTAAGCTTGCTCTGATTTCTTCATAAGTTCCTCCTGGAAGCATTTGTTCGACTAGCAACCGCTCTCTTGCCGATAACGCCGGTAGAGTTATGTTTTTAGGTTCTTTCCAGTCACAAGAAAAATACGGCCAAGCAGCTATGTGTGTCTTTTCAAAAAATTCATCTTTCCTATTCTTTTCAAGCACTATGCCTGTAGCTGTCAACATTTTCTGCCCGTCCTCATAAACAAAAGCACTTAAAGGGACGGCATCTAGTTCTGAAGACGATACCATGCCTTTCGCTACCGCTCTATGCAAGGCTTTCAAAAGGGTTTGAGGAAATACTTTGGAAAGCATTGAGTCTTCTGACAGGCCATGTGGCTCAAATTCAGCGGTAACCAATTCTTTAAATTTTTCAAGTCTGTACTCCATCAATTTAGATTGGTCATCTACAGAACCTAAGTTTGCCGAATTTGCATTTAAGGTTACTTTGAATATATCTCCATGGCACAACTTGCCCAACAACATGCTGACGTCTGACAACTGAGTACTCAAATCTTGAAACGATACATAATCGAGCCACGTTATGGATTCTTTCTCGAAGTCGTGCTCTTTAATAAAATCCGTCGCAGAGTAAGTCTTATCTGGAAAATTAATACAAGATAATGGCTTGTTGAATTGCTGCCGCAACCGAACGTTGTTGTTGATTTCGATACAGATCATATCCGCGATTTTTAATTCATGATGTAATGCCTTGAAGTCTTCCAGAAAGGGACCTCCAAAGCCTATATATCTATAGTCTGAAATATTAATGTACTTATTAATCTTGCGAAGGGATTGAATAAATAATCCTCTTTCTACAGCCTTATTTGGTCTGAGGTGATATGGAATTGAGGTTCCTGCTGACATATCACACCTTTTTAAGAATTTGGTCGAAACAAAATTCGCCTACGATTGTCGCCGGGCGTACTTCGTCGAACAGATACTCTGACACTGCTTGAACCTCGCTTTTTTTCTTTGTAAAAACTACACGTTCTGTAGGATCAGTCTCTTGAGGCGTGGGGAGCCTCGGTTTGAATACCAAACCACCATCTCTACGAACCTTGCTCCACTCGTTATCCTTTACTTTTTGAGAAAGCACTATGCTTGGAGCGGACTCTGTTTCCTCTATTTTGAAGTATTTCGACAACTCACCTTTTGAACTTTTTTTCCATTTATTAGTAAAATCCGTGAATGTCTTAATTCCCTCACGAACTTTGTCTTTCACTACTGAATAAATCTGAGTACTGCTGTCTACGCCTCTTTTAGTCGTTTTCAGAGGCAACTTTGCAGGGGTGTTAGATTGAAAAATAACCACACCAGAAATTGCAATAAACTGAGTATGGTATCTTGGAACACTTGCCTCCCCCCAACCTGTTATGTGTGTTTTATCATTGTGAAGAACAACCCTGTCGTTGCAGATAATAGTAATGCCTGCGCTTGTACTTACGGACTTCCCCTCTTGCTCTTCTTGCTCTTCTTCTTCAGTTGCAAGAGATCGGTAAAAACCGATTGCTACTTCCACGTCCACGCCGTCAATATGGTTCTTATATATATACGGCGCGATAGAATCTGTTTTGTTCGAAAATTCTTTTGCATAGCGAGTAATCGAAATGTTTGGTTCAATACGTTCACCATTCATTTTTATACTCAACCCCTTGGAGATTATGTAGGAAAAATGGGTTGAAACGACTTGATATAAATTATCAACAAAATCTCGGTTGGCGAATTGTAATTTTATCCCATCCCTTAGCTGCCTGATTTCAATTTCTGTACCGAATGAATCTCTAGTCACATCCAGATCATGTAACGGTATATCCCAAAGGTTGTCGTCCAACATCCAGTCTTTCGAGATTTCGACCTTATAGCTTCCGTTATCTGTATTGCAGAACACTGTGGCATCTTCGCCCATTTTGAAAATGGCCCTTTTCATACCGATACCGTACACACCAACTGTGGGAAGGTCTTTATCACGCTCACTATCGTGCCGTCCCATCCTGAATGCAGAATCGAGAGCGACTTGTCTGGGAATGCCCCCACAATTGTCAGCAATCTTAAAGTGTTCTTGGTCGAATGAAATGTTTACTTCAAATCCAGCATATGGTTTTGAACCAGAATTGTTACCATTGAGTTTGCGCATAGCTCCGTCAAGGCAATTATCAATAAGATCCAAAATGGCGTCCGCCAACTCTATGTCTCGCGTTAACATTTCTACGAAAAACCTTTTCGCAGGTATTAGCTTCACTGTATCCATAATTAAGTCCGTTTTATGTTACCTATTTTCGAGAATATAGCGATATAACTGTTATGGAAAGATATTCTCCGCAGTTAGCACCTAAATTTAGAAAAAAGCACTTTCCTAATGGCTGTTATAATTCGTTTGAACTGAATTAGTCTGATGCTACGATACTTGATAAACTGTATCCGATAGCTGTCCTGACTCGCTCCAACCATTTAACGAGATTCATATTCTCCGATGCCGGATGCTTAACTCTCTTACCATTCTCAGCATGATTTTTAAATAACGAATCCGGCCAGCGCAGGGAACTTTTTAACAGCGAAACGAGCAAAGTTTGAAAAAATTCGGCTTCTACAACGTCTTGCCTTAGGCCAAACAACCGAGTAGATAATTGCCGCTTGCTATCTGAAGTATCGACTTCCAAAAGATAGCGAATTTTCCCCTGAATTATGAATTTCACAAGCAGATAGCAACGCTCAGAACCATCAGCCATCAAGTGCAGATGGCAACGACGAACCTCTGGTAATGGCTTAACAACCAAACTTAGCAGCTCGATACCAGGTTCATTGGCAATCTGATGGATTATCTCGATAAACATGCTGAATTTGTCTTTAAATCGCTCGGTGTCGTCATCTTGTTCTGGCAGACCGTCAAATTCAGCGCCTTTGCCGGTACCACCGATCACGTCGTCTTTGGTTCCCAATTTAAGAGGGGCTGTTTCGGCTTCATCAGCATCACTGCTTTGTCGGCCAACACCAGAATGTAGCTCTCCTGCGTACTTCACTTTGGTAGGGATGGGATCCTTGATATTCAGGCCACCCGAAAGTAAATCAAGCAGGATACGGTTGGTATTGATTGATGGCTCCAATTCGGTATCAATCAGCAAATCACGGGAACCGGTACCACCGGATTGCCCCACTCCACCACCTTGAGTTCGCACTTGCTCTTTGAGTTTTGGGTGACTAAAAGTGACTTCACCGGACACAGCATTGGGTAGTCCATGCACCGAGTTCACTTCCCACACAAGCAGCTCATTTTTATCTTCGTTAAAAATGCCTGCGGCGTCGACCATCAGCCCCGACAGTCCGCTTGGCGGGATGAAGTTAAACACCCACCTGCAGTTACCATTTGCAATGTGCTGCTCCTGGTTCAGGCACTGCCAGATTGAGTTAAAAGATTGGCGGATATCCGGGTTCAGCAGTAGCCAGGACAGATACGCCCGATAAACCGGCTGCCGGATAAAATCAACCGGTGCACCATTTGCATCCAGCGTATCAATCGCATAGGCACCATAAGGTTTAGGCGACACATTGAACATTAGGTCAAGGCTGTTTGGCAGGTAAGCGGCCCGCACTAAAAACCCTGCATGGAAAAACAACCGTCTGGCCAACTCTACTTTTGGCAACCAGACTTTTAAGTCACCGGACTGGATCAGAAAACAGCGCTGATTAGCAATTTCCCGGTTTGCTGATAACTTTTTGGCAAGGCGGGAAAAACTGCCAAGTCGGGCATCCTGCCACTGCTCTACAGGCGGCAACTGAAAGGATTTCCTATACCCGCCGGGAGTAAACAATTGTTCATTCTGGACAAAAGTACGGCCGAGCCCCATGACGCAGAGTGCTTCCAGATCAAAGTTCTCAGTCAGCACCTCACTGTTCTGTTGTGCGAAGTACGCTGAAAAATGCCAGAAATCAGATGGTAGCTCCCGGCGGAAGCAATTACCTAAGCCCACCAGCTTGGCGTTAACGGGGATCTTTTTGATAAATTTTTTCTGCATCAGCGCCCGAAATATCCTTTTCCAGCAAATCCATAAAACACACTGCCAGTTGCTGGGTACGGCCTTTTGCCAACCCGCAACTTCGCTCTAACTCCCAGCGCTGCTGACTTTGTTGGTGGTTACGGTTGTAGGCTATCTGCCTAGTTAACCGGCGTATCTGGTATTCAGCAATACTCTCACTGTACCGATTTAAGAAGGATTGGCAAAGGGGTAAATGCTGCAAAAATTTTTCCGCTGTAGCTGCCTGTGCTAACTGTTTCAAAAACCAGTTTCGGCTCTGCCTTGCGATATCAAGCTCTATATCCCGGCGGAACAGTTGCTGATATAGAACCGACAAGTAACGCTTGTCGCGTGTTGCCCAGTCGATCGCGCTATGGTTACTTTTCGGCAGGAACAGCTTGCGATTTGTCGTCAGCAACCAATCTCGATCATTGCGGTATAACCTCGCATACAAAGCCATGCCGCCATTTTGCCTGACCTGCTTCACGCTCAAGCCGGATCGTAAGAAGTAAAGCCAGCTCGCTCTGTCGGCCTCATTTGCAGCCCTTTCAATAGTTTTGAGCACGGGTCGCTCGGATTTGCTCGGGAATCTGTTCGCCTGTTGTATCAGCTCTGCTACCTTGGTGTCCGGCCTGAAAGCCTGCCAAACCAGCAGATGCTGCAGGTAACTGAATGCTTTGCGGTGCTTGCGAAAGATGGAAAGCAGCCAGTTGGATTCGCCCTGAATTGGCAGTTGCAACCACTGCAACGTATCAGTTGGCCAATAACCAAGGAACTTCGCCAGCAGTTCCGGAATTTTTAACTGTCGCCCCTGCAGTAAACCAGCCTCAGCCGCCAGTTGACGATACAACTGAGTCCACTGGTCATAAGTCGGACTGGTAGTTTCCGGCAAGCTAAGCAGCTCCATAATTTGGCATGCCAGGCGCAATAGCTTGCTATCGGTATTGGGTACCACAAGCCACTGCAGACAATTTTCCGGGGTCGCCGCAAAATATTCGTGGCGCTGTATAGATCTGAATGGCTGAGTCGAGCTCCACAACTCGCACTGGTGTTTGGTACAGACTAAATATCCAGGGACCTGCCACTGCCTTAACCAGGCATATTCACCATAGCTTTGCCGCATTTCCAGCAAACATAAAGGACAATACTGAAACAAGGTTGGCATTTTCAGCTTGCCTGCACTCATGCCAATTTCAACGTAAACGGCAGAGCTGTCACCATTAAGCATCAACTGGGTCAGATGCATCTTGCGTTGCTGTGGAATAAATGGCGCGTACAGCGGAAACAAAGTCCCCTTGTACAGCAATTTTGTAGCATTTACCGGCTGCAAGTGGCCCAGACTATTGGCAAGCAACTGTAGCTGCGCGGGCAGATCCGCCACTGCGATGACTGTCCTTTTTTGATACAACAAATCCAGCAAGCGTTTAGCGCTGCTCATCCCCAAATGTACCTTTGCCCTGGCGATTTGACTGTACAGCAACTCGTCAGGGTAAGGTTTGGGGAAATACGGCAGCATATTATCCGGCCTTGATCCGGGATGCCCTGAGGTCGTAGATCAACCCTTGGTTCTTAAGGGTCTGATAGATATTGTCTTTTTCACTACTGGCGTACAGGTAGCGCAGGTCATTGCTTGGTAACTGCAGCCACTCGGTTCGTTTGACGCGGGTTACTTTGGCAGGTTCGTTGCTCACTGGTGCAGTGTATTCCGTGGCCTTGTGTACCAGGGCGGCGACAGGCAGATCAGGATGCAACTGCATTACCCGGTCAACTAGCGGCACTGCTATGTCTTCCGGAATTTCCAGTTGTAGCAGCAATGCAAGCAGCTTCTTGCTTTTGTCAGTGGCCACGACTGGTCGGTCAATCTCAGGTCTATCTTGCTCAATCGAAGCGACCAGCGACAACATTCGTGCTTCGATATCTGGCATCAATAGGTCATCATATGCTTCCAGCAACTGAGGATTGTTGCTGCGTAATGCCGCGAGCATCGGATGCACTGGTTTAAACTCATCCTGATAGACCTGCCTGAGCAACTCCGGAGTGACCCGCTCTGTCCCGGTTACAATTGCCCGAACTTGTGCCAATACATACAGCTTCATCACAATATCCATGACGCCTTGCGTCAAGTCATACATGGTTTCGGCTAATACATCATTTAGCGGTTCCGCGCGTTGCAACCACTGGTACTGCCACAGCAAATTCAGAAACTGGTACCACTGTCGATCATTGGGCAGACGATCCCACAACAAGCTGCCAAAGCCCGAAATTCTGCGCGCAGCGCGAAAAGTCCGCTGAAAAAACTTGCGCGCTCGGTGAGTACCAACCTGCACGACGGGCACGCCGATCGTGTTCACCAGCGACACAAAGAAATTATGCATTTTCTCCGCGCCGCCAGACTTAGCCTCGTTCAAATTCTGCACTTCGTCGATTACCAACACACCCAAAGCGTGTAAGTTGGCGATCTGCGCCATGCTGGCCATCAAACGCTTGGTCCCCAGCTTTTTTCTGCCATGTGAAATGCTGTACTGAGTATGCAGAATCCGATCTACTTCGTTAAAAAAGCTCAGGCACAATTCGTCCAGGTCACCATCCCCCGGGCACTCCACTTTTAAATAGGTCAGTTGGGTAATGTTGTATTCAGGGTGAAAAATCGCCTGCTCATACAGCGAAAAAATCCGGTTAATGGTTTCAGATTTACCGCAGCCCGAGCAGCCAAACAGCGATAAACTATTCGCGCTCGACCGGGCCTGCTCAAAGGCTACGGCTTCCAGGTCTTCGTCTTGCACTCGCTTATAGCCGTTTTGCAAATGCAGATGATAAGAGCCTTGTGCAGGATTTCTGCTCAGGTAGCCTTGTCTCAGGATCAAAGAGATTTTCTGCTCCAGCTCCAGATGATGGGTCAATGGCTGGAAAAAGTGGTTCAGTAATCGGGCTATGGCGTGCACCCGGAGTCGGCCATCGAGATTGGCTTCGGTCTTATCAAATAATGGTTTCAGCCGCAATTGAGCAACAACCTGCCTTGCATCGAGGATAGGTGGCAACGCTGAAATCAAAGGGTTGTCGCGGTATTCTGGTAATCCGGGGTCGATATACCTGGCGTGTGGAATACGCCCACTAACCATATCAGTCATCCGAGTCATCCCCTCCGAATATCAAATCCGTCATATCAGGAAAGCGGTAATTCTCTGGTACCTGCCCCCTGATTGGTACAACATCGGCGACATTGGCAGAATCAGCTGTCTCGGGCCGAAATGCCGTCGCCTTGCGTTCGGCCACTTTTTCCAGTTGTTTATTCTGCCGGATTTGTTGCCCTAGTTTTTTGCGCCCCGGCACCACTACTTCGTTCCGTTTTTGCGTAGCATCGGCAACGATGTTCTCAATCTGCTGCAATAACCGGCCTTTCGCCAGGTCAGTGTGCATTTTTGCTTTTGCGTTGGTTTTACGCTCTTCTTTGCTGAGCAACCAAACATCCCAGAACGACAGGTCTTTAAAACGGCGGCTCCTGTCCGTCAGCTCGCACTTCCAGTATTCGCTCAGGTTTCCACTGGGTCGAATGTAAATGTTGTCGGCTGTTCTTGGGTCGTAAGCAACCAGGATTTTATCTGGTCTGCTGGTACCGGCCCGGTGCAACCAACCAGCCCGCAGCACTTCGGGCCCGGTGTAATAACAGTTAAACAACTGAATACCGAGCTCTGATACGGTAGCTTCTGCATGCGGCATCAGATTGATATGGACCAGATCTTCTTGGGCTACCCGCAGGCTACCACTCAGATTCGCGACGCCCCAGCGCCACAACTCGATTGGGATCGCAGGTAAGTCAACCGGCATCCCATCGGGTCTGTCGTAGGTTTTCAGAACTTTTTCAGTGTTATGGTAAAGCACACAAGCCAGGATAATCCTGGTGAAATCCGTCAGTGTCAGCGTGGCATCCTGCCGATAATCATGCCCACCACGCTTGCTGCTGATCTCCGGCTCAACCACGCCCGGTGCGTAAGGTTTGAACTCATCCTGCAAAGTTCTGAATGCCCGCTCTACAATTCCTTTGGCATCTCCACGCCGGGCCGCAGCATTCTCAATCCGGACACCAAAAGCCTCGGCAAATTTTTCCACCTTGGTACCGTTAAGCTCACCTTTGTCGGCCAGAATAACAGCCGGTAAACCACGGGTTGGCCATTGTTCTTCGGTGATCTCGATACCAAATTGCTGGCAATATGCCACCTTGTCTGTGGCTATGTGAGCCAACGCAATCATGGCACTGACCCATGAAGGACCTTCAAAACCAACATACAAACCAACGATCATTCTGCTAAATACGTCGACAACGACATAAACCACAGGGCGACCGACAATCCGGCTGCGATCATGTTCAGACAACAGATAAATATCGGCAATGGTGGCATCGATCTGGTAGCGGTGTCCCGGGCCGAACGTCTCTGTCGTGGACGTGCTCTTTAGCGGGCGAATATCCTTGGCAAATTTTACCGCCGAATGCTGTTTTTCGACGATTTGCGTTTTGCTGTAACGACTCTGATAGAAATAACGAAACTGTTCCGGCGTTGGTAACTCGTCAAATGGTTGGTCCGGCATCATCGCAGTCAGCACGTTCAGCGCCGAACTATAGGCCTGCGCGACCGACAGGCTTTTTTCTTTCAGCAGACGGCTGTCTATCACCTGATGAAACACCCGTTCTATCAGCGGCGTGATGTTGGTACCAGTCCCCGACCGTACAGTTCTGGGCCGACCAAGCTTGGCCTTCTCCGATTTGCGGGGTTTACCTCTGGCTCCTGAATTTACATAGTCAGGTAACAATGCATTTTTACACAGCCCCCGTTGCCAGTAGCGTCGGATAAACCGGTTCACCGTTTGATGGGTCGCACCACTTACCGCCATCATTCTTTTGACTGCTGCACCACGTTCACGGGGATAAAAAAGCGCAGTACTTTCAATCTCATCCTTGATGATTAACCAGGCTTTTTCACGTTTGTGCCAGTCCGGGCTATCTTCTTCAACATGACGGGCTACAAGTGCTAAGCACGGGTCTTCAACCCGTTGCATAGCCTGCTGAATTAATAAATGTTCGATCTCCTGCACACTGGTTTGCACTGGCCAGGCTGTCGTCGCAAATACATCGATCCAGAATGTGAGTGCATCGTCGACCCAAATCAAACGCAAATACTGCTCTTCACGTTTAAACACCTGATTAACCGGAAACACGACTGACCTCCGCCAACTCTGTTTCTATCGTTGTAGCAATCAAATCAGCAGCCTTCAGTCTGCGATACGGAATATTGATATCAAACTGAAAATAGCGCCTCGCCAGCAAGTGGCGCAGCCAGGTCAATGAACTACCGGCTTCCAGCCCATAGGCAAGGTCCAGTTGCTGGGCAACTTTGATCATGGTGTCTTTTGGCTGATTTGTCAGCGCTGACTGAAACAGCAGAAAATGGTGGTGCAGCTCGTCGTCGGCTACTTGCTCACTTTGCGCCGGGTAGAGCCACTGAATGTTCATCACAGCTTCTTTGCTGACTTCTTTTTCGGTGATGATGGCCCAGGGAATCTGCTTCTCTTCCCAATAACGCTTTTCCAACTGCAAACGTTCAATCACGTCTGGTTTGGTCAAATCACTGCTGTACTTCGCCTGAAAGGCCATTAATGGCTGCGTTTTGCTGTTAAAAGTTACCAGAAAATCAGAGCTTAAAATCTGCGGAGTATTTTTAAAAACGGCGTACCGGATCCCCAACTCATCGGCAATACGGGTGGTATCGTTCACACGCAGCGGGAATTGTTCTCGGATATCCAAGACAGCATGCTGCCAATCCAGCGTCAGAAAAATCGCCAACTCAAGGTCAGACAGCAGGTGGTGCAACCGGCGACTGCGATTGCCAAAAATGCGGTGCGAGCGCCCCAGCGACGAAACATCCCAGGTCTGGATCCAGGGCTTGTAATCACAGCCTTCGCCTTGACCACGACCTTCTTTGATGCGCTTTTGGATTTGCAGGTCGGACAGACCTTTGTAGCTTCCTGCCATTGAAATAGCACCTAGAGCATTGATTTAATTAGATTAGTAGATTAACTCTCTTAAACAAATAACTTGGCGAACCTTTATATGGATTTGAGGAAGCGATCTAGTCAGCTTGAGCTTTCGCTTCTTCCTTTTTAGGATTCAGCAGTAATTCAAATCTATCTAAATTTTTGATGTCACATTCGTCTGTAAACTTCGCCTCAAAGCCCAATAACGAAATCAATTCCCGTTTACTGGAAGACAAGAGATAGATTGCCTCTAGGTGCGCTTCATACATGTCATGCAAATAGCTGATAGCATCAGCTCGGTTTTTGGCGTTGCGCGATTTCCACGCAGGCTCATGATGAAACAATCTATTCCTGAAGCGATTAAGAGTTCCCATTTTCTGAAAGATGGTATTGAGCGACACATTCTGAGTTTTAGCATTCGGAAAACATTTGTGTAGCTGAAACTGCCAAATATTATGTCCTTTATCCCTTGGGTTGTTGTAATCCTTGTGAAGCATATGAACCCAAAAACCGAAGGGCAATCGCGAGACAAGGTCACTACTGGTATAGTGCTTAGCACCAACTTCCTCAATACATTGCTGCTCTGCAACGAGGACTTGCTTTCTAGACTCATCGCTAATAGGTATACGCTTGTACCATTCATCGTCTCCAAACTGAGTGGCTACAGCTTTATGTACCGCATTCCTCAGCGTCACCTCCAGTAGCTGTACAACCGTAAAGAAGTGGCTCATAATCCCCTGCATAGCCATGTATACAGCTATTACCTCACTGTCTGATTTGCATTCTAAGACTTGCCTGTAAGTCGCAAGCTTTTCAGTGGACAGTCCATTTTTTATTTCGTCTAAATCCACAAACATTTGCCCTTAGTAAATTTATTATGTATATTTGCAAACGCTGAGGCAAAGCCTCTCGTTGTGATAGCCCTGTCCTCTTACGCTCTAACGAGTATTGACAACAGGAAGCGAGTTTAAGAGCCACCTACTTAGGTGGCTCACTTGTTTCTGGCCTTACGAAACATCCTATCTTTTGCCACCCTAAAAGTTAGGAACTGACAAAATGATACTGAAATGAGAAGTACAAAGAAGCCATTTTCGTCTTAGAATTCTGTTATAAATTATCTGAACTATTTGGGTCGACTACACTTGGCTCCTTTCCTGAAGACCGTAATTCCTCTCCCAATCGAAACATCCTGCAAGCAACTCTTTTAAAGGTTGTTGCCATACACAGTTCGTGTGTATGTCAACGCCGCGTTATATTGCAATGCCTGATTAGGATTCAGAAAACAACTATTCAAATTTACGGTAACGATCAGACCATCCCCCTGACGTTCGGATGAGAGCCCACGCGACTGGCAAAGTCTAACGCATTGATCCACAAGGTTTTGAGTTATGCGCTGCTGGTAAGAGCGGAGATCAACATAAAAATGGCTGACGGTAGATCCCGATTCGCTCGAAAGGCGATGTATCGCGGTATTAATAAAACCGTCGATCTGATGCATGGTTAAACCCATCTTAATCACACCTTAAAACAATTAACATGCAAATAGAGTAGACTTAACGAGAGAATAAGTCAACGATAGCGATGCCTTTCCATAAAATTTAAAACCACAACATTGATAAGACTTCCAATTAGCAGGAGCGAATGGAGATCTATGAATGAAAAAGGCTACACCGAAGAACAAATTATCAAAGCCACCAAACAATATGAAGCTGGCACCAGTCGAAAACATTTGCCGAGCGTTGAGTAGCTCCATCAGCACGTTTTGCAATTGCCGTAGCATGTAGTTGGACTAGAACATAAGCTGAGCGAAGCGTCTGAAAGAGTCTAAAGCTGAAAACAGCAATCTTACAAATGCTGATGCTGGAAATCGAAGCAATGACGGATGTGTTTTCAAAGACGGGGGGTACCAGCATCAAGGATACCTGTTACTCAACATTTGATTGAAGCATTTTGTTTAGGTGAACGGGTGGTCTGTACATTAGGGGGCACAGCAAACTGCATTCCGTTATCAGCCAGAAACAAGAACAGATTGTAGTGGGAGATGGGTCGCCAGATTCCCGAGTTTACTTCTAGGACAACGACCACCAAAGTCTGACGCGAGTACTCAAATTATCATGATTTGTCTCTTTAGATATATGATTTCCCAAGACATGCGCCTACGTCGTTCTTTGTTTCAATCAGCCAAAACATGAATTTCAATAATAAAAAGGCTGCTTTGGAAAGCAGCCTTTTATGATGAATCTATATTTTCAATGATGAAATTTTATTTTATGGGGTGAAACTTTATTTTCACCCCACATTTTTTCATTCCAAAACAGTAACTTACTCAACCGTTACCGACTTCGCCAGGTTGCGTGGCTGGTCAACGTCTGTGCCTTTGATGATGGCGACGTAGTAGCTCAGCAGTTGCAGCGGGATGGTGTAGATGATAGGTGCGATCAGCGGGTGCACGTGCGGCACGTTCAGCACGCGCTGCGTGGCATCTGATTTAAAGTGCGCGTTCACGTCGGCGAATACATACAGGATACCGCCACGGGCGCGCACTTCTTCCACGTTCGACTGCAGTTTTTCCAGCAGTTCGTTGTTCGGTGCAACCACGATGATTGGCATTTGTGCGTCAATCAATGCCAGCGGGCCGTGTTTCAGTTCACCGGCAGCATAAGCTTCCGCGTGAATGTATGAAATCTCTTTGAGTTTCAGTGCACCTTCCATCGCGATCGGGTACTGGTCGCCACGGCCTAAGAACAGAGAGTGATGCTTATCAGCGAACTCTTCCGCCAGCTGTTCGATTTTGCCGGCTAAGGTCAGCGTTTCTTCCAGCTTGGCTGGCAATGATTTCAGCGCATCCACCATGTCTTTTTGCATCGCCGCGGTTAAGCCGTTGTACTTACCAACCGCCAGCGTCAGCATCGCCAAACCAACCAGCTGCGTCGTAAACGCTTTGGTTGACGCCACACCAATTTCAGCACCGGCACGGGTCATAAAGGCCAGGTCAGATTCGCGCACCAGTGAAGAACCGGCGACGTTACAAATGGTCAGGCTGCCCAGATAACCCGCTTCTTTGGCCAGACGCAGCGCGGCCAGTGTATCTGCCGTTTCGCCTGACTGAGAAATACTGACCAGTAATGAACCTGGCTGGACAAAAGATTTGCGGTAGCGGAATTCAGAGGCGATTTCGACGTTACAGGAAATGCCGCCTAAAGATTCCAGCCAGTAACGGGCGACCATGCCGGAGTGATAAGAAGTACCACAAGCGACGATTTGGATATGCTTCACTTTTTTGAACAGTTCCGCCGCGCCATTGCCGAAAGTCTCGTCCAGTACTGAATCAGAACCCAGACGGCCTTCCAGTGTATTCATGATGGCATGAGGTTGTTCGTAGATTTCTTTGAGCATGAAGTGACGATACTGGCCTTTATCGCCAGCGTCATAGCTGACGTTCGACTCCGTCACAGTGCGCTCAACTTTGTTGCCGTTTTTGTCGTACACAGTCACGCTAAAACGGGTAATTTCCGCCACGTCGCCTTCTTCAAGGAACATAAAACGACGCGTCACCGGTAACAGCGCCAGCTGATCTGACGCGATAAAGTTTTCGCCGATGCCGAGGCCAATCACCAGCGGGCTGCCTGAACGCGCCACCACTAAATGCGACGGGTCGGTTTTGTCCATCAGCACGGTGCCGTAAGCACCGTTAAACTGTTTCACCGCTTTTTGCACTGCGGCCAGCAAAGAGCCAGCGGTTTTGAATTCTTCTTCGACCAAGTGCGCAATGACTTCAGTGTCGGTATCAGAATTGAATACATAGCCTTTGCTTTTCAGCATGTCGCGCAGCGGGCCATGGTTTTCGATGATGCCGTTGTGCACCACAGAGATTTTGTCAGAGACGTGTGGATGCGCGTTGCGCTCAGACGGTTCACCGTGAGTCGCCCAGCGCGTGTGCGCGATGCCGGTGCCGCCAACCGTCGGGTTCAACTTCACCGCGTCTGACAGCTCTTTGACTTTGCCTAAACGGCGGATGCGCTGCAGCTCGCCAGTCGGGCTCACCACGGCAACGCCGGCTGAGTCATAACCGCGGTATTCCAGACGACGTAAACCTTCGACCAGAATGTCGACGACGTCACGTTGCGCTACTGCGCCTACTATTCCACACATATTTACTCCGATGTCGTATGTTCAGTTGTGACAGGGGCACAGATCACCCGGACGCCCTGCTGTTCTATTTGCCTTTTTGCCGTGTCGGGTAACTTGTCGTCTGTTACCAGGATTTTTATCGACGTCCACGGCAGTTCGAGATTATGAATTTTGCGGCCGATCTTATCCGATTCCACCATCACCACCACTTCGCGCGCCACTTCAGCCATCACCCGGCTTAAGCTGGTCAGTTCGTTAAAAGTGGTCGTGCCGCGTTGTAAATCGATGCCATCGGCACCAATAAACAGCTGGTCAAAATCGTAGGCCCGCAGCACCTGTTCCGCCAGCTGGCCCTGAAAGGATTCCGACTGTGCGTCCCAGCTGCCGCCGGTCATCAGTAACTTGGGTTCGTGTTCGAGTTCACGCAGGCTGTTCGCGATGAACAGCGAATTGGTCATCACCACCAGCCCTTGCTTGGCCGACAGTTCCGGCAACAAGGCTGCGGTGGTGCTACCACTATCCAGAATAATGCGGTAATGGTCTTTAATCAGTGCCGCAGCGGCCTTGGCCAGCGCTTGTTTACGCGCAGAAATTCGTTCCGGCGCTGCCTCGCTCATCAGCTCATGCGGCAGCTGCACAGCACCGCCGTAGCGGCGCAGCAGCAAACCGTTATCTTCCAGCGCCGTCAAATCTTTCCGAATGGTCACTTCTGATGTATCAAACCGCAGCGCCAAATCATCGACACTGACTTCGCCCTGCTCTGCCAGTAAATCCAGAATACTGCGGCGTCTTTGTTGGGTATTGCGTTTGTTCATCAGAGTGATCACGCTTAAATTTCGTTTTAAGTTTCGATTCGAAAGATATTCTATCTATTCGAAATATTATTGCAAGCATTTCGCTGCTGCTGCCAGCCTCGCCTTGCTTAGTCAGGCCGACGCTGCAATGGCAACAATATCCGGTAACTTAAACCATGACCAGCTTCACTGCGCACCTGAATACTGCCGTGCAGTTCAACCGTGACCAGGTTATAAACAATGTGGCTGCCGAGCCCACTGTAGCCCTGATGACGTTTGGTGGTAAAGAAAGGTTCAAATAAACGCGGCAGCAGCTCCGGCGCCATGCCCTGACCATTATCCTGATAGTGGATAGAAACCTGTTGGCCTTGCTGACTCAGCTGCAGACGAACCTGACGGTGCGTTTGCTGCGGTAAAAACGCATGCTGCAGACTATTCATCACCAGATGTTCCAGCAAACGCGCGAGGATCCCGGCATCTGCATGCAGCACTAAACCAGGCACGGCCTGAAAATCGACCTGGCAGCCGCCTTTGTTCAGTTCCGGCGCCAGGCTCTGTAACACTTCGGCAAAATAACTACTGAGCTCAACGTCACGCACACTGATAGCTGAACGATCTACGGCTACCTGTTTGAAACTTTGTACCAGTGCAGCCACGCGCTGCGTATTGTCCGCCAGCATCTGACAAGTGGCCGTTGCCGTCTCCAGATAGTCGTTAAACACAGGCACGGTCAGCCGTTTTTCGCGCTGCAGCTGCGCGACCTGCGCCAGCTCATGCTGTAAATGACTGGCTGCTGTGACACAAATGCCGAGCGGTGTATTCAGCTCATGCGCGACCCCGGCGACCAAGCCTCCCAGTGAAGCCATTTTTTCCTGCATCACCAGTTGCTCACGGGTTTGTTGCAGGCGCTGGACGACGTTGGCATTGGCCACCGCGATGGCAATAGTGCTGCATAAAGTCCGTAACAAATCGGTTTGTTCGGCCAAAAACGCATGCTGTTGCGGGCTTTGTACGGTCAGGCAGCCAATCTGTTCGCCTTTGACGCTGAGTGGGAAATAGAGCACAGATTGCATGGGTTGCCCCACCAGCGGGGTGGGTAATTCCGGCAAATACAATAAAAAGTCCTGCCGACTGCGGGTCTGGATCTCGCGTTGCTGAGCAAAACACACGGCGGCCAAATTTGTTTGTCCTTGCAGCACCAGCTCAAACGGCGGCATCAGCTGACCATTTTCCATCCAGTGGCCAAATTCCAGCACTTGTTGTTCGTTTTTGTACACGCCAATCGCTAACACGTGCACATCCATCAGATCATTCAGGTTGCGATGGACCAGTAATAAAATCTCCCGCAGGTCCAGCGATGCCGTGATCTGCCGCGCAACGGTCTGCAACAGCGATAGATCGCGATAAGAGTTACTAAGTGCCTGATGCTGGCTTTTCAGCTCGCTGGTGCGTTTATCAACCACAGTTTCCAGCCACATCCGCGTTTGACGTTCGTGCCGCAAGCGATATTGCATCACAAACCAAATGCCCCCCAGCGCAGCCACAATCACGATAGTTTTGAACCACCAGGTCAACCACCAGGGCGGCAAAATCTGTAACGTCACTGTACTGGCCTGCTGACCACTCCAGCTCTGCCCAGGCGCTCGCGCCATCACTTCAAACTGATAGCTCCCAGGCGCCAGCCGGGTATAGGTCGCGACCGGACTCACCGCATCCGTTTCAATCCAGTCACGGTCAAACCCCGTCAACCGATAACGGTATTGCATCGATTGTGGGTCGACAAAATTCAGTGCCGAAAAGTGCAAACTGAACATATCTTGCTCATATCGCAGTTGGATCTGCTCCGAAAAGCCTGGGGCCTTTTTTAACTTCAGCTCGGGATCCCCAACCGGGACCGTGCGGTTAAACAAGCTAATCCCGGTCAGCCGAACCGGAAAGTTCTGCTGAGGTAGCTGCAATAAAGTTGTCGGATAGATATCCAAGCCCTGACTACCGCCACGAAATTGCCGGCGTCCGGCTTCGACAAACCAGGCGCCAATCCAGGTGGTGATCTGAAACCCATGCATTTCACCAAATTGCACTAAACCACCCGGCAGCAATTTATTGCGGTACAGCAATAAAAACTGGTCTGCATCTTCGAGATACTTATCATGGTCAGCTGAGCTCAGATAAGCTTTAAAGCCTTCAACTTTTTGCGGTTGCTGCATGTCGTACAACACGCGATGATTGATATTGCCAGCGCGGATCCACAATTGTCCGCTTTCAGGGTAAATCAGCTGAATACCGTCAAAACGCAACCCTGAACCATCCGATGACTGCCAGCTTTGCAGCTGGCCATTTTGCTTGTGCAGCCGAACCAGCCCTTGATCGGCAAGCCCTATCCACAAATAGTCCTGCGCATCAGAAGCGAGGATGGAAATAGCGGCATTATTCAGCGCAACGCCAGGCCGGACGGCCTGGTGGAACTGTAATACCCGTCCTTGTTCCAATAAGAACAACCCCTGGCCACGGGTGCCAATCCACAAGCGCTCCTGACTGTCGAGATGTAAATTACCAATATGTGGTTGTAAACCATCACGTAACGACTGCAGTTGCCAGACTTGACTGACAGGATCCAAGCTAAACAGGCCGTTATCGGTACCGACATAAACCAACCCCGTTTTGCTTTGTACCACTTGCCTGACCAAGGTCGGTTGTTTCTGTAGCCCCGGTAAGACCGGCAGCGGCCAGCGTTTGACCCGATATTGCTGCAGGTCCAGCTCAGCCACCCCTGCATCACGGTTCGCCAGCCAGATTTGCCGGTCGTTCTGATACCAGATACCAAACACATCGCCGTGCGCCAACAGGCCCGTATTGCCCGGGCCTAATGGGATATTGCGGACCTGCTGTGCGGGTGCAGACAATCCGAATACGCCCACCGGAGCTTTCAACCAGAGTGAATGCTGGTTATCAAACAACAGACCGGTCAGATTGTTGCTGGGTATCTGATAACTCACCATCGGATTGGCTTTAAACAACTGCCAGCGACTCTGATCTGCAGGTTTATACCATAAGCCTTTATCATAACTGCTCACCCAGCGACCGCCGTCTTTGTCAAAGCCGATATCGGTCAGTAAGCCCTGTTGCAGCCAATCCGGTTGATGGCGTTCTGACTGTAAAATGCCGCTGGCACTATCGTAGTGATAGAGGCCCCCACCATAACTGGTCAGCCAGACCCGGCCCTGAGGATCCGCTTTGATGGCGGTAACAGCTGCGGTACTTAACACCGAGCTGCGGGTACTGAACACTTGTTTATGGCCTTGCTCAGGATGCCAGCGCAGGGCTCCGCCTTGCAGCATCTGACGGTTACGTAAGGGCGCGTTCCCGGTGCCAATCCACAGATAACCGCTGGCATCGCGGAACAAGGTGTTGATAAACAGGCTATCCAGTTCATTCACCGGTATCGGTAAGGTGACGGTCTCCAGCCTTGCCTCTTGCGGCTCCCAGCGTAATAAACCGCCGCCATAGGTTCCCACCCACAGCTCTCCGGCAGGGTCTTGATAAATGGCAGAAATTTCGACTTGTTGCTGCTCACCTTGCAAAGCCGGTAATGGCACCCGACTAAATTGCTCGGTCGCCGGGTTGAACCGGTTAAGCCCACCATAGCGGGTACCGATCCAGATGATGCCCTGACGGTCGACTAAAAGGCTGGACACCCAATCTGCCGACAAGGCATTTAAATTTGTGGGATCAGCCTGCCAGGCTTTCACCTGTTGACCATCAAACCGATATAAACCGTGTTGGGTGCCAACCCAGAGAAAGCCTTGCTGGTCTTGCGCCAACGCAGTCGCCTGCGCCAGCTTAGGATTGACCCGGGTCAAATTCAGAAAACGGCTGTAAACTTCAGCGTATTCAACGGCTGGGGCCGCACTTGCAGGTTGAGACCAGCTCAAGAGCGGCAAAGCACATAGCAGCAGGCAGTAAATCCGCCAATTCAGCATCGGTATCTACCTGAAAGAAAAGCGACTCTGTCCAGTATTGTTGCTTTTTCACGGCTGTGCAATGAAAGAAACAGACAGCAGCCAACTGTACCGATCCGCACGCCATTGGCGCACAAGGCGTCGTTAAAGCCGGATAGTCAGCATAAAGACCAACATCAGCAGCACCCAACCAGCTCCCAGCAACAAGCCGGGCGCATCCAGCCGGCGGAATAACCACCAATCCACCCCCCACAATAACAAAGCAGGCCAGATCACCCATAAAGTTAACGCCAGCATTTGCCCTCTCCTCTGGTCAAATTGCCGGGTTAAAATAATTTAAATGAGAATGATTTGCAATTAGAATTAAACTAGATTAATGTAGCGCTTGTCAGGATGACACACCGATTCTTGCCCGGTGCGCGGAAGGAACCACTCCACGGTAGTCCCAGTCCACGGTAGTCCCAGTCCCTGATTGGGTGTTTGCTGTTCTGCAGTGACTTTGTGGGGGACGTTTGCGCCGTCCCCCGTTTTTTTAGCATGGCGCTCACTCTTGGGGCCAACGCTACGCATTTTACTCGACTGTTTTACCATCGCTTTGCTGCAACATCAGCGTCAACAGCTGCGTGATCAGTTCAAATTCCGTCTGTTGGCGCTCGTCCAGCGGTTTGCCGGCCGCATCGGCATATAATAAAGCAAACAAGCGTTTGTCAATCCGGACGGCGGCGACAAAACAATCACCGTCATAAGGCAGAAACTGCTCTAACGCACCAAGCTCGGCACCTTGTTGCTGCTTTTTATGCCAGCACATCTGATCCTGTCGCAGCAGCCCGTACATCACTTCACCTTTACGCAATTGTTCCAGCGCAATCGCTGCCTGATTGCGCCAGAGCTGGGTATCACGTCCGGCGACATAGCTCGGGACAAAACTTTTACTCTGATAGTCCATCAGCAGTAACGCCACGCGCGGCAGCCCAGCCCCTTCCTGCAGGCAAATCACCGTGGCATGCAACAAACGCGATAAGCTGTCCCCGACGCGCTGTAACTTCAGTAACGTATTCAGCTGCGCACTGAATTCATACCCTGTGCGCTCTGAATCGGCATTTTGCGCAAGGATCTGCGTCCGATTGGGCAATAACGGCACCAGACTTTCGGCGTTGTATTGATTCGCCGTCAAAGCAGCTTCTTCGGCCATCAATAACACTTGCTGCTGGCTTTCTTCCAACGACAAATGGCACAGTTGCCCTACTTGCGCGCAGTTCTCCAGCATTTTCGGGGACTGCAAACCTTCGGCCAGATGCACACTGATACTGTCAGCCAAATTGATCAGCGCCGCGACAGAACCGGCCGGCGCACTTTGCTGCAGCGCATCCAGCATCAAATCACCGAGTTTCCATTCTTTCACCAGCTCCCGATTCAGGCTGTCGATACCAATCCCGAGATATTTCATCGCAATAGCATGTTCATCGTCCGGGTACTCGCGGCATTCGCGGACAAAATGTTCTGCAGCCGGTTCGCGCGTGGCGAGCAGCGCCAGCTTACCGATATGGCGTAGTAAGGCCGCAATAAAGACCAATTCACGTTTGGCCGCATCTGCACGCGGCACCAGGGCGCGGGCCTGCACGGCAGCGTGAAAAGACTGCGTCAGTTGCTGTAAAAGTAATTGCCGCGGTTTGCCCTGCAGGAAACTATCAATCAGGCTGCTGGCCAGGGTGATATTTTTAATTTCGAGGAAACCGACCTGAATAATGGCGCGGGAAACAGTATGTATTGGTTTGCCGGATCTGTTGTAGTGCACGGCATTCGCCACTTTTAATACTTTGGCCGTCAGACCAGCATCGCGTAACACGATTTTCGCCAAATCGTCGGCATTGCCTTCGTTACGCTCGTCGAGCTGACAAATTTGCTGGACCACAATATCCAGCGCCGGCATTTGCTGATTTTGAATGATCTTCATCCAGGCCTGCAGGCCTCTGATTTCTTGCATGGAGAACATCTCTGTACTGCGCCGGTATGGCCTGAAGTTGAGTGTAGCTGCAAGCAGAGTAATGCTTGAAGCCGTCGTAGGAAAAAAGACCGGATGTGCCGCGCATCGAAACATGCCGGCGGCACAAACTGCTACAGTGGCCCTTTCGTTCTGAACCAGCCGGTGACTGAATAGCGCACCTGCTGGGCGAATGGTGTGACGTAAGTCACTGCATGCGGATGATGCACTTCGAACAGCGCCATATTGTTAAAGCGCGGCACCCAACATTGAGTTGGCGTACCATCCGGTGTAAAGAACTGCAGCAAACCACCCCAATCAGGGTGCCATTGCTGGGTAAACCCCATTACATAAGCAAAACGGCGGCCTTCCGCTTCAACCACATCATTATGCCGGGTCAGATAGTTACCGGGCACATAACGGCTGGCCTGAGCGGATACATAGATCAACTCCGGCTCGCCGGTCAGGTCACGCACAAACTGCAACATAGCGGGACTATTTAACTGTTGATGGACTTCAGTCAGGATCGCTGGGGTTAACATTTGCCGCTGCGGCCGGCCAATCAAATGGCTGCCATATAAAAAGCCGGTGCCTTCGCCCGCCAGCTGATGCAAATGCGCCATCAACCGGCGCAGCTGCTCCGCGGGCATCTGCCGCAGTTCCTGATCCAATAAAGATTGATAACGGCCCTCGGCAAAAAAAGCATTATCGTAAGGGGTTTCCTGTTGTAACGATTGCAAAATTCGCTTTGCACTATCGGGTTGCCAGATCTCTGCCAGATTGATTTTCAAATCGCTGGCAAATTCGGCACGCAATTGCGGGGTCAGCGTTGGCAGAGTCAGTTGCAACATCTTCAAGTCCCGTCAGTCAAACATCAGTGCAGGCGTTTATCCTGCACCAGCACCCAGGGCGAAACGACAACAGCCCATAATTCAGCATTTTGCTGATGCCAGGCACCAGCCTGCAGGTCGTCGACACGGCGAACCTGATTGGCCTGTAACCAAGCGCCGACTTTGGCCTTGTCATCGACGGCAAAAGCATAGGCGACCTCGACTAAATCGAGGCCTGCGGTGACTTCAATCACCGCGCCGGCGGCATAAAATTTCTGCAGTTCGTGCCACAAAATTCGGGCGGTTTCGCCAGTGATTTTGGCTTTTAAAACTTCAGGTTCAGTATCAAAGTTGTCGTGCATTCGTGACTCGTTGTTATTCCGGTTCGTCGCCTTGCTCAGAGACCTGCGCAGCGCTTAATTCATGTTTTTTCAGTAATTTATGAAAATCTGTTCTGTTACGGCCTGCCAATTCCGCCGCGCGGGTGACATTGCCTTCAGCCATTTTCAGTACCCGTACCAAATATTGTCGTTCGAACTGATCCCGTGCTTCGCTCAAAGTCGGCCAAAAACTGCGGTTCTGTTCCAATGCCTGACTGACCAGCGCCAAACTGAGCACCGGATTACTGGTCAACGCCACACATTGCTCAACGACGTTCACCAGTTGCCGGACGTTGCCTGGCCATTGAGCGGTGACCAATGCCTGCATCGCATCTTCGGAAAAGCGATTCACCTGCACGCCATGACGCTCAGCGCTTTGCTGCAATACGTGACGCGCCAGCAGCGGAATATCCTCTGCGCGCTCGCGCAGCGTTGGCAGTTGCAGGTTCACTACATTGAGCCGGTAATACAAATCTTCGCGGAAACTTTGCTCCTGCATCGCCTGCTTCAAATCGCGGTGCGTTGCGGAAATCACCCGAACGTCAATCGGGATCGACTTGGCACTGCCAACCGGACGAATTTGCCGCTCTTGTAATGCACGCAGCAATTTCACCTGCAGCGGCAGCGGCATATCGCCGATCTCATCGAGAAACAGCGTGCCACCATCAGCTTCGCGGAATAAACCGGCATGTTCGGTCACAGCACCGGTAAAGGCACCTTTAGCATGACCAAACAGCTCAGACTCGAGCAAATGTTCCGGTAATGCACCGCAGTTGATGGCAACAAAGGCACGACGCGCGCGCGGGCTGGCCTGATGGATGGCATTCGCCAGTAATTCTTTGCCGGTACCACTGGCGCCGGTGATCAGCACACTGACATCACGCTGGGCCACTCGATACGCTTGTTCCAGCACCTGTTCCATCGTCTTGCTGCGGGTAACGATGGCCTGACGCCAGCTGTCTTTGCTCGGAACATGCGACTGATGCACAGCTTTTTGTAAAATGTCACGAAGCTCAACGTTGTTCAGCGGTTTCGTCAGAAAACCAAACACGCCGCGTTGTGTGGCAGCGACCGCTTCCGGGATTGAACCGTGAGCGGTCATCAGCACTACAGGTAAACCCGGATTCCGTTTGGCGATTTCATCAAACAACGCCATGCCATCGAGGCCCGGCATCCGCAGATCACTGAGCACCACATCGACCGGATGTTTTGCTAATAATGTCAGTGCCGTCTCAGCGCAGTCTGCCGAGATCACCTGATAACCCTCACCTTCGAGGCGCAAAGTCATCAAGCGCAATAAACTCGGGTCGTCATCTACCAGCAATAAACGTGCATTGTTCCCGTTGTTGCTCACGTTAACCTCCGCCTGACTGGTTCAGCTTGGCTTCGATTTGCGTCAATGCCTCGATTTTCTTCTGTAAATCCGCATTTTGTTTTTGCAGCTTATCCAGATTGTCCTGCTGCTGGCCATTGAGCCGCCCCAGCGCTTTAACGGCAGACTCAGACTCCAGCAGTTTTTGGTTATAGGCATAATCCCAACGCAACAAGGCCGCAAGCCCTGCCGGTAAACGGTTCAATTGTTCACTGAGTTGATTCTGTGCCCGAAAACGCACCGCATAGGGCGTGTCCGGATGCAACCGCAGCACCAGGCTTTGCAAATCGCCGACCGGTGTTTTTACCAGTGTTTTCGCAAAGGCTTCACGCTGTGCTGCGCTCATTTGCAGTACTTCGCTGCGAAAATTCTGCCAGGCACCCAAAGTCGCGACATCGTCCAGTAAAGCCAGTTGTGGTTTCACCGGGGCGGGTTGTTCTTTCGGCAGCTCCACCACTTTTTCCGGCGCTGGCGTTGGTTTCAACACCACCGGGAGCGGTGCCGGTACGCCCTGACACCCCGCCAGCAGCAGGCTCACCCCAACCAGGGTCCACTTATTCATACTTGTTCCTCAACCATAGGTAGACGGACACGGATACAGACGTCGGCATAATTCACATCCACGATCTCCGCCATGCCCCCTAATAATCTTGCGCAATCCGACACGATCGACAGACCCAGGCCAGATCCCTGCACCGAGTCAAAGCGGGGTGCTTTACCACGCTGAAACGGTTCAAATAATTTTGCTCTGAGCTCTGCCGGAATTGGCGTACCATTATTCGCCACATCCAGTAACATAAACTTCTCGTGTGGCCGTAAAATAACCCAGACTGGGCTGCCTTCACCGCCATAAGCCTGCGCATTGTTAATCAGATTATCCAGAATACGCCGAAATAACATCGAATCGGTATAGATACGCGGCAGCTGACAGTCCAGCTGGATGAATTGCTGGCGCTGTTGTAAAGACAACGCATGGTCCGCGAAACAGCTCTCCAGTAACTGCACACTGTCATGCCAGCCAAATTCGGGTTTTGCCTGCTGTAACAGCCGGTTGTAATCCAGCAGTTGCTCGGTCAGCTGACTCAGCCGGTCGGCGCTGCCATTAAGCAAGGTCACCACTTCCATCTGCTGCGCATTCAATGGGCCTACCAGTTGTTCACTGAGCAAAGCACAGCCTTCTCTGATACTGGATAAAGGGGTTTTGAGTTCATGAGAGGCGTGACGGAGCAAAATAAGCCGCAATGCTTCAAGCTGCTGTAAACGCGATGCCAGCCAGCGCAGCTGCTCACCGAGCTCAGTCAGCTCGCGTGGCCCGACAACTTGTTCATGCGGAAAATGATGACTGGCCTGACCGATAGAACGGATCATCGTATCCAGCTGTTTAATCGGTGATGCGATCCGAGCCTGCGCCCACAGGACCAACAGCAAGGTCAGCAGCACCAGCGTGACAGACTGCCAGGCCAGCTGGTTTTGCGCGTCGACGACAAAGTTCTGCTGGGTCTGCAGTCGTTGTTCCAGCCGCTGCCAGATTTGTTCAGTCAGTTGTTGTTGTTGCTGACGCAGTGCCTGCAACGTTGGTGATAACTCTTCATTACTGGCATGCAAAAAATTCTGCAGTAAAGTTGTGACTTGTGCAGCCTGCGCCTGACACAACAACGGTGCATCTAAATCCAGGCAGACCTGTTGAAGCATCTGCTGATAATTCATCAAGTGCGTGGTCGCCAGCGTACTTAAAGAGTCCGTGCGTAAAATACCAAACTGCCGTACAGCCCGTTCGATATCGATCACCAGATTCTGCATATTCTCTGCGCGTTTGACGCTGTCGACGGAAGATTCGGCTTCAGCCACGGCAAATCGACTGACGTCCGACAAGGCGCTGTTACTTTGCCAAAGCAAAACGGCCAGCGGGATTAACGCCAGGAAAAAACTCAATAAGATAAATTGCCGCAATGAGGCCGGCTGGATAGGACTTCGCATGCCGAAGGCTCCGCATCAATCAGGCGCATCAAGCGCCGGTCTTGGACTCTGGCGCCTATCATAGCGGATTTGTGCATGACAACTCACGGTCAATTCAGCAGTTTTCGCTGAAGTCTGCAGCAAAGGATTCTTTTCGCGACTCAGATGAGCCCGCATTGGCTGGCTGCAACTGCAAGGCGCCGCCATAGCAGCATCCCTTTTGCCTCGCGGCGGCCGGTCAGTTGATGCCCGCTGGCATCTTTGGCTAGCGCTGCCAGACCGGACCTGCCTCCTTAAGCCAGTTGCTGCCTGCCAAACTGCAGACGAAAAAAAACCGGTCAGGAGACCGGTTTTTCAGAGTTTTGCGCCACTTACGCGTTGGCTGTTACACCAGCAGAACGGGCTTTACGTACTTTAGCAGCCTGACGGTTGTATGCATCAGTAAACTGGGCTTTTTCCAGTTTACGCACTGCGTCGCCATTCAGGTCAATCTTGCGCAGATAAGTTACAAACACAAAAGCATTAACCACGAAGAAAACTGCTGCTGCGATTAAAAATGTGTCCATCTTGCACCTCGTTACATCACCGGACTTGGCCCGGAATTCATACTGTGATTACCTTGGGTTTCAGGTAAAAAACGGAAGTGGAACTCTCTGTATCACTTGCGTTATTTACCTGCTTGATTATCAATATGCAGCCAGTGTGCCAACTTCAAAAAATAATCATATCTTACTGTTTTTAATAGATTTAATGGGCAGCCAACCCCTAAAGTTCGATGCAGGACGTCATTTGGATCTGAGGATCTGTTGCTAAATAGCGACAGCAAAAAGCACGGCTTATTTATATTCATTAAAATCAACAACTTAGCCTGTATCTTTTTTGCGACAGTTTTGCCCGATTGAGATAAAAACCCGTAAATCACTTAAATTTCAGATACTTAAGAAAAACCCCTTTTGTGTGAAATTTAACCGTTAGCCGATCGCAGGCCGGTTTCCAAAAAATTCGGACAAAAATCATCAGGGGTGACAAAAGCAAAACAGCGCCGGAAGGCGCTGTTGCAGAGCGAAAAGCAGGGGCTAGTTGATAAAGCCGTACTTGCGTGAGACTACATCAAAATAGTTCAGGCATTGTTTGGCATATTCACGTTTATCCACGTAGCTGCCCGGAAAAAAGCTCTTCTTAAAACCATAGGCGACAATGTCTTTTAACCGCTTCAGTGGAATATCAAAATTATCTAAGGCCAGCTGATACTCGCGGCTCACTGTGGTATTCGATACCAGACGGTTGTCGGTACAAATCACCGTGGCGATCCGGTTTTCCAGCATATCTCTGAATTTATGCTGCTTGATGTCGGTGATAGCCGGATTCGTTTGCAAGTTGGATGTCAGGCAGACTTCTATCGCAATACGTTTATCGGCGATGTAAGAAGACAACTCTTTGATATATTTCTGTTTATCTACAATTGCCGGGTCTTTGATCATCTCTGGGATAAACATGGAATAACCGTGCCCAATCCGGTCCGCATAACATTCTGTTAAGGCTTCAAACACCGATTCGGCACCATAAGCTTCACCGGCATGTAAGGTTTTCAGCAAAAAATGCTGATGAGCATATTCATACACTTCTTTAAAATTGTGCGCCGGGAAACCAGACTCCTGCCCGGCTAAATCCAAAGCGACAATCGGTATACCCGCCTCGTCGCGCAACCGCACGCTGGCACGAACCAATTCCATCGCAGCAAGTTTAATCACCTGCATCGGTTCGAAATCGCGCATCAGTTGAAACAAGTTGGTGTAATAGGGCGAGAAGCCTTTGCCGGAAAACATCCGCATCGCACAGTTAATAATGCCGTAAGCAAAGGGCGGCCGATGGCCGTGTTGCACCAGTTCCTGCGCGTTGTATTCATGCATAGCGCGTTTCAGACCATTATTGACCGTATGCATAATCCGGTCGAAATCGATGCCGGTTGCCGGATCCATCAATAACTGCGGCGCAAAACGCACCTCGATGTAGTTCACACCTTCGGCCTGATTATCCAACGCCAGCTCATAGGCAGCCTGCTCTAGGTTTTCTAAATCGCGCAGCACACCGCAGGTATATTGGAACCCGTGCAGGTACTCACCGAGATTGTTATAACGCTCTTTAAACACCAGCTCCTTCATACCTTCCACCGTATTAGACGGGAGGAGCAGGTTGCTACGTTTCGCCATTTCAATCAGAGACTCTAGCCGCAAACTACCATCCAAGTGCAGGTGCAGGTCAGACTTAGGCATTTCTTTAATAAAATCAGCAGAATAAAACGGCATGAACAATTCCAAAGCAAAATGACGACAGGTTTTAGTTATAGCAGTTTGAACGGATGACAGATGCGAAACAATCATCAACCAAGCATACACCACAGCCAGTACGGCCCCAGTGCCACCTGCTGCAGACTCTGGATTTTATCAGTTTAAATCGATGTATTCACAGCAAAAATCTGCTGCAATGCCGAAATCACCCACCGGCACCTACATGACACAAAGTTTTGTCTATACTTTGTTTTTGCTCAGTAACGCCGCGCAAAAGGCAACACACCAGCCTGTCTGCAGGCCATTCGTGCATTCAGTTTCTTATTGTTGCTACCAAGCTCCCTGCCACAAGGCTCCAGGAAAAATTTTCGATGAATCAAGTGTTTGAACAGCAGTTAAAGTTATTGAAAGTCCAATACCAACACAAACTTCCTTCGCTGTTGAATGACATTATCCGACTGTACAATCAATTACCCAGCCGTGCGGACATCGTGCGGGATGAGTTGTTACATCAACTTCACACCTTAAAAGGCAGCAGCGGTACTTTTGGCTTTTTGCAGGTTGCGCAACGGGCTGAACTCATTGAACAAATGCTGAAAGATTTTTATCTGCAACCCGGCAATCATCCCGCTCAACTGATTGATCAGCTGCGCGATGCTATGAGTGAATTGCATCAGGAAATCCGTGCGGCGTCCCGGCAACCCATCCAAACGGATAAGACCGTTGCAACAACGCTGAATGCTCCTAAAAAAGACGGTGCCAATGCAGATCTGCTGCTGCTGGAAGATGAACCGATTCAAAGTGAAGTATTGCGGAAAAATCTGGCTGAATTCGGTTATACCCTGCGTGCTTGTCGCAATTTGTCTGAGCTCAATAAAGAGCTGGCTATGCAAAAACCGGATTTGTTGATTTGTGATCTCACCCTGCCCGATTCAACAGAACAAGATGTGTTTCAACAGATCCAGCAATTGCAACGACAAGGTATTCCCAGTTTGATTCTGTCCGGGCGGGCAACCTTCCAGCTTCGGGTGCAGGCTGTGAGGGCGGGCGCTGCCGGTTATTTTTTAAAAAGCGTAAAAATACACGATTTAGTAAACAAAATCAGAGATTTAACCTCATTTGACAGCGAAAAGCCTTACCGGGTTTTAATGATTGATGACCAAGTGTCCATCACTCAGTATTACCAGCAAATGCTCAAATTCCATGGCTTCGATTTCAGATCGCTGACAGAACCATCCGGGCTACTTGAACTGCTGGAAGATTTCGATCCCGATATATTTTTACTGGATTATCATCTGGAGCAATACTCCGGCGCCGAAATCGCCCGCTTAATTCGTCAACTGCCAGCACTGGAGTCAACGCCTATCGTCTTTCTGACGGCCGAGTCTGTCGAGCAGCTTAAAACCAATCTGGTTGAACTCGGCTCTGATGATGTGATGCGAAAAGACATCAAACCAGACGCCTTCATCAGTCAATTGACCAGCAGGATCAAACGTGGCAGGAAACTACGACAGCAGATGAAGCAAGACAGCCTGACACAACTCTACAATCATGGTTATATTCAGACCGTCGCACAACAATTGTATGCCCTGAGTCAACGCAAAAAAACGCCCTGTTGTTTTGTCATGTTAGATCTTGATCACTTTAAATCGGTCAATGACCGTTTTGGTCACGCTGCCGGTGACCGTGTCCTGACGGCACTCGCCCAACTTCTGCAACAGCGCCTGCGTAACAGTGACGCTATCGGCCGCTATGGCGGCGAAGAGTTTTTACTGGTGATGCCAGACACGGCAGCAGCCGATGCTTTTGTCGTATTAAATGATATCCGGTTAAAATTCAGCCAGCTGGTATTCTCCGAGGCAAACTCATCCTTTCAATGTACTTTTAGTGCAGGTTTAGTGAATAGCCAATTGTCCGACACGGCCCAACAAGCATTAGAAGCTGCGGATGCATTACTGTATCAGGCAAAAATAGCAGGCCGTGATCAGGTGAAAGCCTGATTACATCTTGAGGTGTCGGCAAAATATCGCTGATCCACGATGGTCAAGCGGGTGACCGGTTCGATACTTGTACTACAGCCGGTAACTGCCGCGACGCGACAATTCGTTAAACGCCAATTGTGCAATGTCAGATAATGGACAAACACGATCCACTGCGCCGGTCAGGATCGCCTCTTTTGGCATGCCAAACACCACACAGCTCTCTTCGTCCTGAGCAATTGTATAGCCACCGGCATGATGGATCTCCTGGATGCCCATAGCACCATCTTTTCCCATTCCGGTTAAAATCGCCGCGACGGCATTTGGCCCTGCGGCTCTTGCCACCGAGCGAAACAAGACATCAACCGATGGTTTATGCCCGCTCACTTTGTCGCCGTCGCTCAGTTTCAAGCGAAAATCAGCACCGGAACGCACTAATTCGAGATGAAAACTACCAGGGGCAATGTAGATATGTCCCGGCAATACCCGGTCATTATCCTCAGCTTCTTTGACCGTGTGCGGGCATAATTTATTGAGGCGTTCTGCAAAGGTTTTGGTAAAACCAGCCGGCATATGCTGCGTGATTAGCACGCCCGGACAGTCCAGCGGCAAAGACAACAACAGCGTTTTCAGCGCTTCGGTGCCGCCTGTCGAAGCACCGATGGCAAGGATTTTCTCGGAGACATTAAAATGCTGTTGGTTCTTTACCTGCTTGACGGCACTGCGCTGACGATTGCCAAGCTTGGCCTGAGCTGCACTTTTTATCTTATCGACAATCTCCTGCCGGTAAGCTTCAATCCCGGCCGCGACGTCAATTCTCGGCTTTGCAATGTAGTCGACCGCGCCCAGCTCGAGTGCCCGCAAAGTCACATCTGCGCCCCGCTCTGTCAGGGTTGAAATCATCAGAACCGGCGTGGGCCTTGCCTTCATCAGCCGGTCTAAAAAGGTCAAACCATCAACTTTTGGCATTTCAATATCTAACGTGATCACATCAGGTTGATATTGGTTGACCAGATCTTTGGCTTGATAAGCGTCGGCAGCGGCACCGACTAATACAAAACCCGGTTCAGATTTGATAATTTCAGTCAGCAAACTTCTGATTAATGCAGAATCGTCAACGATTAATACCTTTATCAAGTGCAATCCCTCTACTCATCAAACAATTCAACATCACCAGATTTTCTGCTTTGCCGCAGTTGCATCCGATAAGCACTTTCGCGGTCAATAATAGTGCTGTTGTGCAGATTTTTAATTTTACGCACCAGCACCTGGCCGGTTTCGGCAAAAAAATACACTTTGCGCGGATACACATCGAGTAAGTCTTTACCAATCACCGGAATACCTTCAACTTTCAGATAATCCAGCACAAATTCTGCGTTGCGCTCACCGACATTGGTGGTGGTGAAACCCTTCAGTACATTACCGCCGCCAAACACTTTCGCTTCCAGTCGATGACGCGCCGCACCGAGCTTGAGCATATGGTTAATCAAAATATCCATCGCAAACACGCCGTAGCGGGCTGATTCCGACAACATATCTTTTGAACTGCCGCCATCGGATGGCAGCAGAAAATGATTCATGCCACTGATATCTGCCACCGGATCACGCAGACAGACCGAGACACAAGACCCCAGCACGGTAACAATCAACATTTGTTGGGCTGTTACATAGTACTCTCCGGGCAAGATTTTCACGACTTCCTGCTCAAAATGCCGGTCAAAATAGCGGTTCGGCGCTAAATGCGGGTTGTTCAGATCAAAATCCACCCATTAACTCCTATGTAGGACCGGCTTATAAGTCGTTTTGCCATTGGGCTTAACCAGATGGCTGGCATGGGCAAAATTTTCCGAATGTCCGGCAATATACAAGCCGTCCGGCGGCATCCGCTTTACCATTCGTTCCAGTATCTGCAACTGAGTACTTTTATCGAAATAAATCATTACGTTACGACAGAAAATAATGTCTATTTCCTCAGGTAAAGACCACTTCACATCTAATAAATTAATCCGGGTAAACTTCACCATAGCGGCCAGTTCAGGCACGACCCGCACTTGCCCTGCTTGGCTTGCGACACCACGATGAAAGAAGTTTTTCAGCTGGGTCGGCGATAAATTCTCCACCCGTTCCTGCGGATATATTCCTTTCGCCGCGGTTGCCAACACCTGACTATCAATATCGGAAGCGATAATCTCGATCGGTACCTGAAAGCTACCAAAGTGCTCAGCTACCGTCATGGCAATGGAGTAAGGTTCTTCACCGGTGCTGCTGGCTGCACACCAAATCGTCTTGCAGGCCGGATGTTGTCTTAAGTATTGCGACAACACATCGAAGTGATGTGCCTCGCGAAAAAAAGAGGTTAAGTTCGTCGTCAACGCATTGATAAAGTTCTGTTCTTCTTCGGAATGACGCGCCAGATATTGCAAATAATCTGCGACACCAGTCAGTTTGAGCGCACGGATGCGGCGGACTAAACGGCTGTAAACCATCGAATCTTTACTGGGATTTAATCTGATACCGGCTAATTCATACAAACGTCTGGCGATTGCCTGAAAATCAGCAGCGGTATAACTGAACTCTCGTTCCTGACCCAAAGCTGCAGGCTTATGCAACATACTTATCCTCATCAGGCTTAAAAACATGCAACGACGTCCCTTGACCCCACCGGTGTCAAGGGACGACTCACATGGCTACTACAGCCGTTATCCTGTTAGAAACTTTCCCACTCATCGTCGCCTGATGGCGCTTTCGGCAACGCTCTCACCACCTTGCCTGATTTCGCCGGGCGTTTTGGCGCAGCAATCACGGGCGGCTTTTTCGCGGCGACCTGACGGGTTGGCGCCGGTTTTTGTGGTTTTACCACTGTGCGGGCTTCCTCCGCGTCATCGATTTTGAACATCGCAACATGATCATTGAGCTGCTCTGCTTGCGCCAGCAGGCTTTCAGCTGCTGCAGCGGCCTGTTCTACCAACGCGGCATTCTGTTGCGTCATTTCATCCATTTGATTCACAGCTTTGCTGATTTCATCAATCCCGGTGGATTGCTCAACGGATGCTGCGGCAATCTCAGACATGATGTCGTTGACCCGCTTAATCGAGACCACGACGTCTTTCATGGTCGCGCCTGATTTATCGACCAACTCATTGCCGTTGCGGATCTTATTCACCGAATCAGAAATCAAGGCTTTGATGTCTTTGGCAGCATTGGCCGAACGTTGCGCCAATGTCCGTACCTCTGAGGCGACGACCGCAAAACCCCGACCTTGTTCCCCTGCCCGTGCCGCTTCGACCGCAGCGTTCAATGCCAGGATGTTCGTTTGGAACGCAATGCCATCAATGACACCGATGATGTCGGAGATTTTTTGCGCCGATTCATTGATTGACGCCATCGTTGCGACCACCTGCTCAATCAGCTGGCCGCCACTGACAGCGACTTCAGAAGCTTTTGCCGCTAACACATTGGCCTGTCTGGAGTTATCCGAATTCTGCCGCACAGTGCCCGTTAACTCTTCCATACTGGAAGCCGTTTCTTCCAGATTCGACGCTTGCTGTTCGGTGCGACTGGACAAATCAGTATTGCCTTCAGATATTTCACTGGCAGCAGTATTGATGGTTTCTGCAGCATGTCTGATTTCACCCAGCATTCTGGCCAGATTCTCGGCGGTGGCATTACAGCTATCTTTTAACTCGCCAAACAAACCGGCGAAAGTGCCTTCGATTCTTTCCGTCAGATCTCCATTTGCGACAGCTGACAACACACTGTTAATTTCACTCAAGGCTGTTTCTGCTTTTGAGGTCAGCTCATTCAGCCCTTTTGCCAATAACAGCATAAAGTCAGCTTTGTCGCCTTCATCAATCCGCTCAGAGAAATTCCCCTGGACAGCGGCCTCGACAATGCGGGCAATATCCTGTTCAACCAGTACTTCGGCGGTGCGATCTTTCCATTCGACCACAGCACCAATCCTGACGCCATCATCGTTAAACACCGGATTTGCTGTCAGTTTAAACACGCGATTAGAAATTTTGATGGTCGTGCTGTAAGTACTGGACAATTTTTCCAATAAACTGCGTTGATGTGCCGGATTTTTATGGAAGTTATCGATACTCTGCCCAAGCAAATTGTTCGCCGAGAAATTTGGCAGCGATTTACGTAAATCTGATTCTGCCGCCTGCAGCATATGAATGACGGCTTTATTCATATAAATGATATGGTTCTTCTCGTCCGCAATCATGACGCAGGTATCAATGTTCCCTAAGGCGTCCCGGATCCGCAGGTTCTCATTGTGGATCACCCGCTCTTCCTGCCGCCGGGCTAACTCTTCGGTCATGTCGTCCCATTCAACCACTGTACCTATTCTTTCGTTGTCACTACTGAATACCGGCGTTGCAATCAGGTCGAAGGTCAAAGTGCCCACTTTTATCTTGGTGTTAAAAGGGGTCTTCAGGTGTGCCAGCATACCGCGCTGATGACTGGGATTCTTGTGAAAGACATCGATATTCGTACCGATTAACTTGCTGCACTCAAAGGCCGGCAGATGCTTTCGCAGTTCAGATTCATTGATCCGGAGCATTCGCATCAATGATTCATTGATGTAGACGATATTCAGATCTGCATCGGCCATCATGACGTTTGCCTGACACACATCCAGCGCATTCTTCATCCGCTCATTGACGCTGTTCATCAGGGCGGCCTGTGTCAGCCGTGCAAGCTCCTCCGTTAAATCTTGCCACTCAACAACAGTACCAAGCCGCACCCGGTTATGATCAAACACCGGTGTGGCTATCAGCGTAAAAGTAAGAGGCCCAATTTTTAGCTGGGTTTTGAAAACGTCGGTCAGCGTCGAAATCAGTCGTCTTTGATGTGCCGGATTCTTATGAAATGAATCTACATTCGTGCCAATCAGGGTGTCTGCACTGAAGCCTTTTATATGTTTCTGAAGTTCAGCTTCATTCTTCTTCAGCATTGCTTTCAGAGAATGGTTGACGTAGTTGATGACCATATTTTCATCGGCCATCATAATATTTGCCTGGCAAACATCTAACGCCGATTGCAGTGCAAAAGCTTGCGCGGCCAGAGCACGTCCATTTGAATCATCACTATCTTGCCGATTGAATATACTGTTCAAAAAACCCATGATGTAAACTCCATTATCCTGATTGGCTGCGCTATTAAAATGGTAACACTTGAGATTTCATCAGCCCTTGTCGCACTGCGAAGTTAAATACAGCTTCTTTACCAGGAGATGCTTCTGAATTAAATTCAGAATAAATCCATTTTGCACAATCAATAGCACCAGAAGTATTCAGCGTTGCCTTCTCAGAGAATTTAAAACCCATCCCCCAATTCGGAAATAACTTCTGGCTTACCGACATTTCGATCACAGTTAATATATTCTTGTGACGCGGATCTTTTTTAATTTTCTCGTACAGCTCGACCACTTTGTCATGCTCGCCTTCGAGCAACTGAATAAATTTATTATTCGCATAGACTAAGCAACCGGTAATACCACGCGCTGAGTTATATTGATTAGCTTTTGTTAGGAGCTCGATAATTTCCTGCTCTGTGAAAAGTTTAGTCGCTTCACTGTAATAAACGATTTGATATTGAATCATAGCAGCCTCTCGCAGTGTCAAATAGTTGTTGGATTTTCAGGAGAGTCAAAAAGCCCAAGCTCTTTACTTGAAATAAGAGACTCTATATTCAATAAAATAACCATGGTGTCACCCACCTGGCTCAGTCCGTGTAAAAATTGATGATCAAAAGCTGCACCAAATTCTGGCGGCGGCTTAATATCATCTTTTTGTAATCTAACCACGTCTGACACTGCATCTACGACAATACCAACAATCCTTGCACCGACAGACAGCATAATTACAATAGTAAACTCATTATATATCGCACTCCCTACATTAAACTTCAGACGCAAATCAATAATTGGAACTATATCTCCCCGCAGATTCAATACACCTTTAACAAATGGCGGGGCATTGGCAATTTTTGTAACCGCTTCATAACCACGAATTTCTTTGACCATCATGATTTCGAGCCCATAGTGCTCGTCACCCAGAGTGAAGGTTAAAAATTCCTGGCTATTATCTGATAATGATCCTGACATGCTGGCTCCTTAATTGATCGACGTTGCAGGAATGTCAGCCAAAGATTCGACATCAAGGATCAATGCGACACTGCCATCACCCATAATAGTCGCCCCCGCGACGCCATCTACCCGCCGATAGTGTTGTTCCAAACTTTTAATCACGACCTGCTGCTGTCCGAGCAAATCATCGACCAGCATCGCAAAACGATTGCGACTGCTTTCGACGAGGACAAGAATCCCTACCAACGGGTCTTTGATTGCATCGGGTAGTTGCATCAACTCACCTAACTTCACGATCGGCCAATACAAATCACGCAAAAACAACATTTGCTGATTACTGATCAGCATCAAGTGTTCAGGCAAGGGTTGAACTGATTCGACAATATTGACCAGAGGCACAATAAACTGCTGGTCAGACACACTGACCGACATACCATCCAGGATGGCAAGCGTCAGCGGCAAACGAACATGAATGCCAGAGCCCTGGCCTGTGACAGAGCTAATGTCGATTTTGCCGCCCATCGATTCAATATTCCGTCTGACCACGTCCATACCAACGCCGCGGCCGGAGACATCGGTCACCTGCTCAGCAGTGGAGAACCCAGGGGCCATAATGAGCTGCCAGACGTCGCTATCAGGCGCGCTATCACTGATCTCAATACCGCGCTCACGCGCCTTGGCTATAATTTTCGTCCGATTGAGACCCCCACCATCATCTTGTACCGAAATCAGGATGTTTCCACCCTTTTGTTCGGCTTTCAGCAGCAGTTTTCCAGTTTCGGGTTTCCCCAGAGCGCGGCGGGTCTCAGCAGGCTCGATCCCATGATCCAAACTATTGCGAACTAAGTGAGTTAACGGATCGACCAATTTTTCAATTAAGCTTTTGTCGATTTCGGTATGCCCGCCTTCAATCACCAGCTCAACCTGTTTGCTGAGCTTTTGTGACAGATCACGTACCACTCTGGGGAAGCGATTGAAGACAAATGACATGGGCAACATGCGAATAGACATGATGCCTTCCTGCAGATCACGGGTGTTACGTTCGAGCTCACGCAATGCGGTGGCAAGACGCTCGCTCAGATGCTCTGCTAGCTCTTCGCCAATTAAAGTCAGCATCGATTGGGTAATGACTAACTCACCAACGAGGTTGACCAGGCTATCGACCTTATGAATATCGACCCGGATACTGCTGGTGTCATTATCGGTTTTGCGCCGTTCGACAATGATTTTCTGCTCGCCTTCGGCACTACTTGCTTTAGCATCGGCCTCTTTCGCGCTCGCTGGTGCAGGTGGAACCACCACGGGCGAAGCCTGCTCTGACTGCCCGGCCGTTGCACTCTGGGCTGGACCATCGAGCGGTTCAAAGAAGCCAAAACCGTCATCTGCAGTGACTTCCGGCAATGGCTCAAAAAAACCAAATGCGGTATCTTCAGCTGCACTGGCTAAAGGTTCAAAAAAACCAAAGCCAGTATCCGGCTCAACCTTTACAGCTGCAGGCTGGAGCAAGCTATTCACGGTTGCGGTAGCATCCGCCACTAACTGCCAGTCAACCGGTTCATTGCTGCCATAGGCACCCAGTAAACGACGCAAAGTGTCAACCACCACCAGTAACTCGTCGACAACTTTCTGACTGATGTTGAACTGCCCCTGGCGTGCTTGATCAAACAGGTTTTCCATGACATGTGTCACGGAAATCAACGCATCGAAGCCAAAAATACCTGCGCCGCCCTTGATCGAATGAGCAGCTCTAAAAATGCAGTTCAGGTCTTCAATCTCTGGCTGTTCTGGGTCTAACGCCATCAGCAGATGCTCAATATCATCCAGATGTTCCGCGCTTTCTTCCAGAAAAACACCATGAAACTGACTCATGTCAATCGTCATAGAGGCACCTGCAGGTGAACAGTTAATTCAATACCTTGGCGGCAATTTGCAATAGTTTTGCCGGGTCAAACGGCTTGACCATCCACCCCGTTGCACCTGCGGCCCGTCCTTGCGCTTTCATTGCGTCACTGGCTTCAGTCGTGAGTACGACAATAGGCACAGTGCGGTAGCTGCCTAAACCCCGCAATGATTTAATCAGTGTCAAGCCATCCATTCGTGGCATGTTCTGATCAGTCAGCACAAAATCGAAGATCTTACTCTGACATAACTCATATGCTTCCTGGCCATCTTTGGCAGCGGTGATTTGGTATCCGGCTGATTTCAGCGTCACCTCAACCATTTGTCGGACAGATGCAGAGTCATCTACTATCAATATATTTTTTGCCATATGCTCATCCAATTATCACGGCATGTACTTCATTGCCGCAGCCTTTAAAATTAACCTCAGCGCACAAGGAATAAATCATATTAACCCCTCGGCCGTAATAAAAATCATCTGTTGAACGTTGAACATTCATCGCCTGATAATCAAACCCAGCGCCAGAATCTGTAACCGTTAAATGAATAGAATTGTCATTCATACACCAGTCAACGACTAGTGATATAGAATCATCTGAAACTAACGACGACATGCGTTGCTCTCTGAGGCTGTAGTATTTAATAAAGCCATCTTCCGCCTGCTTTATTTCAGAGTCTAACTTTAGAATCCCATGCTCCAACGCATTTAAATACAACTCAGTTAATACAGAAAAAAGTGTGTTATTTAAACTCTGATGCATTCCATAGGCACTTACTGTTTGCACTACTTTCAGTGGAGCATCAACTTGAGAAAGTGCTGAGCCGGTAATTTTAAACTCTAAACATAATCGTCCGTCTTTTTTATTATTCAAATTCATATCAGCAGAAATTAAATCTGCATACTTATCAAAATGAATTGAAAAAACAGAAATGTCGTCGACTGCATGTGATAGCCCGTCAATACATTGTTCGAGGCATTGAAAAGCCTCTTCTTGCTGTTCCAGCCAGGTTTCAGCTAAGAAATCCGCACTGAACTGGCCGTGGCCAACAAACTCTGTATCAGTCAAACCGTCAGTGAATCCAACCGCATAGCTGCCAGTAGTCCATTTGAACTTTTCCACGCTGACATCGATTTCCTGTTCATTGAGAATCCCAAGCGCCATATTGTTTGATTCAGCTTTTGAGATTTTTTTCTGAACGCATTCGATGATTAATAGCGGTGGCATGCCACCATTCCAGACTTCTAACTCCGAAGTTCTTGGGTCTAAACGGATAAAAATAGCGGCGACAAAACGGTCTGCCGGCAACTGACGGTTTAGGTTTTTATTCAGTTCAAACACGATGTTAGACAATGGCAAAGATTTCTGACTCATACTCTGAAACACCTCGAGTACCGGCATCAATGAAATAGCTGCCGATAATCCATGCCCCATGGCGTCAGCCAGCAACAGATACTGCGAGCCATCTTGGCCTTGCTGCTGTAACAAAATATCCCCGCTAAAAATGCTGCTCGGTTTGGTTTTCACCTGAATATATGCCGGCATCTGTTGCAAGCTCTGCGTTAAGGTTGCCAGCACATGTCCGGCTAATTCTTGCTCCTGCTGCTCCTGCGCCACCCAATTTGCCAACTCCTCCTGCTGTTGCCGCGATACACGCTGCAATTGGCGGACTTCAACGGCCCGGCAGATTTTGACCCACAGCAAGTCGACATTCACCGGCTTCACCGCATAGTCATCCAGACCTGACGCGTAGGCCTGTAAAAAGAAATCGGCACTATCGTTGGCACTCACCATCAAAATAGCGGCATCAGGATACTGCCCGATGAGCGGTGGCACTAACTGCAGGCCTTCCCCATCGGTTAATTGGTTATCCAGCACAATGGCGTCAAACAGGGCACTGGATTTCAGGATATCCCGTGCCTCAGCAATGCTGTACGTTGATACAACATTGACGCCTTTTGATTGGAAGAACATTGAATAGAAGTGATTGAACAACAAATCATCTTCAACAATGAGAATATTCACAGTAAGTCCCTAATTACTTTATTGAATATAACTTATTAAGATTCGCCATCATAATAATATCCAGCGCGGTTCCCTGTGCGCCTTTTATTGACACTGAAACATTCTGACCCGATGATTTCTTTGCTAGCAGGACTAACATGCCTAAAGCTGAGCTATCGAGGTATTGTACCTGAGAAAAATCGACTTCAATCGCTTTGACTTCACCCCGCGCAAACGCTTCTTCTGTATGCTGAGAGAATAACTTATGATGACTAAAATCAAACCGGTTCGGTAAACGAATAACTGCAATCGCATCAGCCATATAAAATCCTTTAATTAAAATAATTCGATGTCGCCAGCCTGCACAGAATGCGAAGATACTGGATTTGCGCGCCGCTCATTATGTTTGGACAATAAGCTGCGGGCGTTATTTATTTCATTGACTAACTGATTATCATCCGTAATTTTCAATAATGACTGTTTGATACTAGATAAATCTTCGTTGATGAACTGCAAATGTTGCGCGTTAATGTCGCCAAACTGTAAGCCACGAATGGCCTGATTGATTGAATCTGCCAAGGCTTGAGCTTTTTCATCAAGCTGTTTGGCGATCTCCGTTTCAGTCACGGATTTACTCACTAACTGCGAAAAAGCTGCCTGCACTTCTTTTTTAGACGCCATGACATAGGTCACGTCCTGCGACGCCACTTTGCCAATATCCACAGACAGCTGTTCTATCTGCACCGCAATATCACGCAATTTCTGTTGGATTTGTTCACTAAAGCCGGCGCTGCGATTTGATAAAGCGCGGACTTCATCAGCGACTACGGCAAAACCCCGACCGGCGTCACCGGCTCTGGCCGCTTCAATCGCGGCATTTAAGGCAAGTAAGTTGGTTTGAGAAGCGATTTGGTCGATGTCTTTGAGTGCTTTCATAATGTCAGGCACGGCATTATTCACTTTGTCGACTTTATTCACTAAATCCATCGAGGCTGCTGACATACTGACCGTCGTTTCGACAAAGCGATCCAAAGTGATAGCGGTGCTGCCGGCAAATTCACTCATCCATGACACTCCTGTGGTCGAGCTTTGACCTCCTCTTAACAGCGCCTGAATGTACTCGGTTTGTTTCTGTGTCGACTCTAGTAAGCCGAGGAAACTATCGCTGAGTGTATTCACCGCATCGGTCTGCGTTTGCTCGATTTTTTGCAGGTTTTGCTGACCTTGCTGCAGCAAGTCCACCAGCAACTTTTTATACTCCGCGAAATGCTCGACAAAACGCGAAAGATCAGGCTCAGGCTCCAGGCCAGCCTTTGGCGCTTCGGTCGCATGAACTGTGGACAGACGCCAAAACAGCGCAGCGGTGCACGCCGATAACAACAGCAGTGCAGCCCATTTAAAATCAACGAGGAACAATATCCAGGCAACCAACACTGAGACAATTAGCACAATTTTATGGGTCAATAACACGAGGCCTGTCTCCATCTTCAGGGAATCTGCATTCTCTATGGGGGGGTCTATTGTTTATAGTCAGCCCAGACTAAAATAGCCAATACATCTCAGTTAAATTACTGATATTTATAGGATGGCTGCACGTAAGCTTTCTCGACTTGCTTCGAGTACCTGCTGTAAATGCAGTACGATGTTGCTTATTTGCAAAGCCTTTGTAGGGTCTGGTATCTGGGACGTATCTGGTTGTTGTTGAGTGAGGCTTTGTGCCTGTTGCTCAACCGCTGCAGCTGCGTCTTTGAGCTCTTTGAGCAACAGCTGGGCAGATGAGCCTTTCAGAGAATGTGCCTTTAACTGGATCCCACGCCAGTCTTGACGCGCCAGCATGTCGTTTAAATCATTCGAGATGGTATCGGTTTGCTGCAGGAATACCGGGATCAACTGCGGAATAATACTGGCCATCGAACCGAATTGAGCCCGCAAGGCCTCGAGATCCCAGCTAATCTGCGGCGCTGAGGCGGACGTTGTTGCGACTGCGTTGACGACAGGATCGGTCTGACTATTTACAACAGCCGCATCCAACAAAACGCTTGAACACAAATATTCGGCAAGTTTTGCCAATAACACATGGGCCTGGATTGGCTTACTGAGGAAATCGTTCATCCCTGCGGCCAGGCACTTCTTCTGCTCTTCGACGATGGCATTGGCTGTTAAGGCAATGATCGGGATGGATTGCCAGGCGGCACCGGCTTCGCCGCGCCGGATAGCCTCAGTTGCAGCAAAACCGTCCATTTCCGGCATCAGGCAATCCATCAGAATCAGTTCAATTTGTTTGCTACCGCTTGCTAACTCGGCAGCTAATACCCGCAAAGCATCACGACCCGTTTGCGCTTTTTTGACCTGAATACCCGCCTCTTGCAGCATCATAGTGGCGATCATCGCATTGACTTCATTATCTTCCACTAACAGCACGTGCCGCCCCGCCAGTTCCCCTGTCCGGGTAGGACAGAGTGGGCTCGCACTGATTTGGCGGGTCAAAGCAGCGTCGAGCGCGACATAAAAACTAAAACAAGTGCCTGTACCTAACTGACTGCTTACCGAGATATCACCGTCCATCAGGCGGCATAACTGGCGGGAGATCGCTAACCCCAAGCCGGTGCCACCAAAGCGCCGGGTGGTGGAGATATCCGCCTGGGTAAAGGGCATAAAGAGTGCTTGCTGTTGCTCCGCAGACATACCTATCCCGGTATCGCTGACCTGCACATCACAAATCACTTTGTTGCCCTGGAAGCGGCTACTGAGTTCAATGGTCACCGCGCCTGCACTGGTGAATTTCAGCGCGTTGCCAAGCAGATTACTGAGGATCTGTTTAAAGCGAACCTCATCACCACAGACGTCCACCTGCTGCAGCGTGCCATATTGCACATGCAAGGCGACATTTTTCGCAACGGCGACATGGTTAAGCAAACTAACTACATCCTGCACAGCGCCGGTTAACGAGAAATCCGTCAGCTCTAATGACACCTTACCGGCTTCTATTTTGGAAAAATCCAATACATCGTTGATGATACTGATCAATGACTGACCGGAGCGGATCGCAACCGCCAAGTGCGCTTGTTGCTGATCGGTCAGCGGTGTCCGCGCCAATAAATCGAGCATACCAATGACACCATTCAGTGGCGTACGGATCTCATGACTCATATTGGCCAAAAACATCGATTTCATTTGCGCCGCTGATTCCGCCATGGCTTTGGCATTTAACAACGCAGTTTCCGTCGCTTTGCGTACCGAAATATCTTCCACAATCGACCAAATCAAATCCCGGCCACTGACATCTCGAAACAACACGCCATTGAGCAGCACCGGGTAGCGGCTACCATCGCGGCGCAGATATTCTTTTTCGTAGGGCCCGTACCGGCCAGTTTGCTGCAGGATTTGCAGCTGATGTTGCTCGGTTTCAGCGTATTCCGGCGGCGTCAGCTGCCAATAATCCAGCTGCATAAACTCGTCAAACTCATAGCCTGAGGGCTGTACCATCGCCTGATTCACGTCGACAAAGCGACCGGTGCGCAAATCATTCAGCGCAATCCCGACCGGCGAAAGCGCAAAAAAGCTGCGTAACCTGGCTTCACTGGAGGCCAGTTCCAGCGCGGTATTTTTTTCTTCTGTAATATCATGGATATAACCGTGCCAAAGCGTGCTGCCGTCTTCCAGCCGTTGCGGTTGCGCGCTGCCTTCGAGCCAGCGCACGGCACCATCGCTTAACAAAGTACGGTATACGCAGTGCCAGCGGGTTAAAGTCGTGCTGGAGTCTTCAATCGACTGCTGGATTTTTGCCAGATCATCCGGGTGCAATTTGCTAAAGGCGATAGTTGCATCCTGTTCGACTTGCGCCGGCGTCACTTCGTAAATCGACATAATACCAGGGCTACTGTACGGGAAAGCCGAGCGGCCATCCGGCCAACTCTGAAACTGGTAAAGCATGCCAGGCAGCTGAGATGTCAGCCTTTGCAACTGCGCTGAATGTTCAAAACGTTCCAGGGTTGCATTCAGCCAACGCACAAACAAGGTGACAAACATTTTTTCGGAAGAAGTTAAGTTCAACGTGAACCATACATCCGTGGTAAACACCAGGATGCCTTGTTGTTCGCCCCAGCGCAGATAGACCGCAAAAACACTCGGCCACTGATTCACCGCCAGCCAGGGATCAAACGCGGCAATCATGCCGGGGCGGATCTCCTGTAACTCAGTGACATTGAGCTGCTGGAGCAACGCGATTGATGCCGGCATCGGTGTATAGCTGGTTGATTTGTTGCACGAATAGGCTAACTGCAGCATGCCGTTTTTCAGCTCCAACACCAGTGCACAATCAAAACCCAGCAAGCCTGAAACTTTTGCCAACGCATCACTGATCTGCACATCGACATCAAGTTCGGCGGTCGATGCGATGTTGCTAAGTGTCTCCAGAGCGGTCACATGACGTTTGATCGTTTGCTGCGCGGCGACTTCGTCAGAAATATCTAATAAAAACCCGTCATAACCAATACACAGACCCTGCTCATCAACACGCTGGTGTACCCGCTCGTTTACCCAGACCCACTGCCCATCGCGGTGACGCAGGCGGAAATTGGTATTCCAGAACCCCTGTGATGACGCCGTTGCAGTCGCTATCTGATAGTCGTCGACATCATCCGGATGCATCAATTCAGTCAACAACCGGCCATGCAACTCAAATTCGGCATGGGGGTAACCGGTCAACTGATAGATTTGTGGACTGATAAAGGAAAAATTTCCCTGTACCGTCTGCCGGTAGCTGACTGCAGGCATATTGGTTAACAGGGACTCCATGTCATCTTTATTCTGCTTCAGCGCCAGTTGAATCGCTTTTTCTGCGCTGACATCAGCATGAGTGCCATACATCAGCAGCGGCTTACCGTCCGCTGTCCAGGTTTTTACCTGACCGCGATCATGTACCCACACCCAGTGACCGTCTTTATGCCGCATGCGGCAGTACAGGTCGTAGTGACTGGTTTTGCCAGCAAAATGCTCCTGTAAAGCCTGGTCACTGGCTGCCAAATCATCCGGATGGGAGAACTGCACCCAGGTGCTGTTCGAGACCGGCTGCAGCTCGGCCAGGGTATAACCGATGATGTCCGCCCAGCGCTCGTTATAAGTGGTTTCACCGGTTTGAATATTCCATTCCCAGGTCGCAATTTGCGTTGCATCGAGCACTGCAGTTAAGCGCTGTTCATTTTGTTCGATCAGTGCTGTTTGCTGACGCTCGGCACTGATATCACTCTCGATAGCAATAAATCCCTGCAACTGCCCTTGTTCATCCAGCACCGGGTCACTTTGAATTCGCACCCAATAGGGTTCACCTGCTTTGGTGTAATTAACGATATCGACCTTGAACGATTGGCCATGCAGGATCGCCTGCCGCATCACTTCAATTTGTAAGGGGTCCGAAGCTGGGCCTTGCAGCATATCGCCCGGTTTCTGCCCTATCACTTCATCCAGGGTATAACCGGTTAATCGCTCAAACGGCTGATTCACCCAAACAATTTTGCCCGAGGTATCGGTCAAAATGACCTGATTGGTGGTTTTGGTCGCGACGGCAGACAGTTTTGCCAGTTCCGTCTGGTATTGCAGATTTTGCGTCTCGATGCGACGGGCATGCACTAACTGCCCAATAGCGGCAATCAGTGGCTGTAAAAACTGTACATCAGCATCGGTATAACCCTGCAGCTTATTGGCCAGACCGACCATTGCATTCATGCTGCCATTAAAAAAAATCGGTAAGCCTAAAAAAGTATTTAGCGGCGGATGGCCGGGTGGAATACCGGTCGCCCGTGGATCTGTTGCCGGTTCGTTTGCCATCACCACGTCACCGGTTCGGATCGCTGCACCAAATAACGTATTTAAGTTCCGAAACTCCAGACCCGTCGGCGCATGCTGCTGATAAAAAGCCCGGGTGGCGTCGTCCCAGGCAATGTTCGTCAAGGCAAATGTTTTTAAATAAGGCTGACCTGCACTATCGGTTAAGATCTCACCAATAAAGCCGTATTCACTGTCCATGATCTGCAACAGCTCGGCGAGTAACTGATCATAAGCCTTATTGTTATCGCGGGTTTGAATAAAAGCTGACTGCAGTTGCGTGACTGCCGAAATCAGTTTCTTACTTTTCACCAGGCTCAGCTGCGCTTCATAGAGCAAGCAGTTTTGCAGTTCACGCTCACACAAAGCGGCAAAACCTGCCAACCGTTGCTTTTCCTCGGCGGTTAATTGGCGCGGCTCGCTGTCGATCAGACACAAAGTGCCTAAAGCATAGCCATCGCTACTTTTTAATGTATGCCCCGCATAAAAACGGATAAAAGGTGCGGCTGTGACTAACGGGTTATCAGCAAAACGCGGATCTGCGGCGGCATCACAGATCTCAAACAGACCATCTTGTAAAATCGCATGACCACAAAACGAGATATCACGGGAGGTCTGGCAGGCATCAAGGCCCTGGCGGGACTTAAACCATTGCCGGTCAGCGTCAACCAGCGACACCAACACAATCTGGCAGTTAAAAGTCTGGCTAACCAGGGCCGTGATCTGATCAAAACGACTTTCTGCAGGCGTATCCAGCACATGCAATGCGCGCAGCGCGGCTAAACGCTGGATTTCTACATCGGGAAAATCAGGCTCTAACAAGCAGCACCTCGCGGCAAATCACATGACCCAAAGCTATCCACCATCAGGCAATCTGCTGGTTCAGGTACAGCTTTGTAGCTTACTCATTACCTTCTCGATCAATTCTTTTTGTTGCCGGCCATTGGCAATACTCTCATCAAACAAATCACTGGCCTGCCGCAGACCTTCGTCGATATGCCCCAGCAGCACTTCTTCTTCACTTTCAATCAAATTG